>ENA-OQLB01000262-OQLB01000262.1-human-gut-metagenome-genome-assembly--contig:-NODE-262-length-31345-cov-4.988180_pt1 | contig 31345 bp, 39 predicted proteins | sample MGYA00242656_ERZ504813 | MGnify/ENA primary metagenome ERZ504813 (study PRJEB26092, sample SAMD00036388) | human gut metagenome | host: Homo sapiens | study: EMG produced TPA metagenomics assembly of... | reverse complement strand
AATATTTTGGTCGTGCCACTCGATAAATCACGTACGCCGCTATAAATATCAAAATGTTATCATTGCAATTATACCAACCATGCAAAATCGTCATTGAGCTGTCTCCTGATACAATGTCAATGATCGTCTGCAGCAGCCATGAAATCACAATATTATAAATACTTAAAATCAACATCGCAATTCCTGCCATCACAAGCCATTTTCTGCTTTGACAAACAATTTCTTTCAAATACCGTTTACGTATTCTCTGAATCTCAATTTCTTTTTTCATTCTCTGCTCCTTCTATTTGCACTGTCTTTGTCGCCACGGCCTCCCGAAATGCCTGATCATGCTCGACCAGAAGCATCGTCGGGGAGAATTCCCGGATCAGCTGTTCAATCTGCATCCTGGAATACAGATCCACAAAATTCAGCGGTTCATCCACACATATAAGTGTGCCTGTTCGCAGAGACTTTTTGCGATCAGCACCTTTTTCTTCTGACCACCGGAAAAATCCTGTATTTCCTTTTCAAACTGAATCCTCTCAAAATCCAGTTTCCGCAGGATTGCTTTGAATAAAGCTTCCTCGATCTGGTTCTTTTTCGCAAAATCAGAAAGTGTCCCCTGCAAATGTGACGCATCCTGTGGTACATAAGAAATGACAAGTCCAGATCCCATCGTGATCGTCCCTGTATGCTCCAAAGCTTCTCCCACCACGAATTTGAGCAGACTGCTTTTGCCGCTTCCATTGCTTCCTTCTAATACCACCCGCTCTCCACGACGGATAGAAAAGGACACCGGACAGCTTACCGGATTTTTCTCATAACAGACTGACACCTCTGAAAAAGTAACCAGAGTATCCGAACGATATTGCAAGGGCAGCAGCTTTAACTCTTCTGCCCTTTCCTGGTTTTTCAAAAGGCCTGACTTCTGCTCGATTGCCTTTTGTTGTCTCGCTTCGATCGACTTGGCCCGTTTCATCATCTTCGCAGACTTATGCCCGATATACCCTTTATCCGCAGCCCCGGTTTTGGAGGCTTCCACTCGGTCTGACCATCCTTGTGTACGTTTTGCTGACTGCGAAAGTCTTCGGATATCCTTTTTCAAAGACGCATTCTGCGCTTCTTCCAACCGCTGCTGTTGTTCAAAATTTTGAAGAAACGCAGAAAAAGTCCCGCTCTGTACTTCGATATTACTTCGATTCAAGGATAAAATATGATCCACACACCCATCCAGGAAACACCTGTCATGGGACACCAGAATAAATCCCTTCCTTTTTCTCAAATACTCCGATACAATCTGTCTGCCATGTGTATCCAGATGATTGGTCGGCTCATCGATCAACAGAAAATGTCCTTCATTCAAAAACAGTGCTGCAAGAAGGACTTTCGTCTGTTCTCCGTTGGAAAGCGTCTCAAAAGGACGCCAAAGCACTTCTTCATCCACTTCCAAAGCGTAAGTTCCTTCCGTATCTGCCACTCTTCTGCCTGCGGACACACCTCATTCAGTACTTCCATCGTCCACTTTTTTGTATCTTTTACCAAATACGGAAAATAATCAAACCGGACTGATTTTATAATTTTCCCCCGATACTCATACTGATCCATCAAAAGATTTAAAAACGTCGTCTTTCCTCTGCCGTTTCTCCCCACAAATCCCAGTTTCCAGTCTGTGTCGATCTGAAAACTCACATTTTCAAAAATAGGATCATAACTGGACGGATAAGAAAACGTAAGATTTTCTACTTTTATCATCGACATTGCTCCCTGCCTCCTAACGTCAAAAAAACTGCAAGAAAGTCAATTCCTGCAGCTTCTCATAGCACAAACCATCCCCATATCAGACGTATGCGGCCAATGATCCATATCTGTGAACAAGACTCTTAACTTCCTGCAAAAAGGCGCAATCATTGCGTATCTGCACAATCACTGCTGTTTTCCATTCTACTTGCAAGAAAAATTAATCATCCTTCCACCTCTTTCATTTCAAATCTGTTTCTAACATATCACAAGATGAAAAAACAGGCAAGCCTTTTTTTGCCTGCCTGTCAGAACTCTTTGTTTCGATTACAGCTCTTCTTCCCACTGTGCTTCTTTAAACCCAACAAGAACGCTCTCTTTTGTCACAACAATCGGACGCTTTACGAGCATTCCGTCTGAAGCAAGCAGTGCCAGCTGTTCGTCCTCGCTCATTTCCGGAAGTTTATCTTTTAGCTTCATCTCTTTGTAAAGCATCCCGCTTGTATTAAAGAAGCGCTTAAGAGGAAGCCCGCTTCTCTGATACCATTCTTTTAACTCTTCCAGTGACGGGTTATTCTCTTTGATATCTCGTTCTTCATAAGAAATCTGATGCTCATCCAGCCACTTTTTGGCACGTTTGCATGTGGTACATTTCGGATAGTGTACAAATAACATCGGTCTGTCTTCCTTTCTTTTCGTATTAGATTTCGATTTGTTATTCTATATCCTTTTTCAAACTTTTGCAATTACTTATTTCTGGGATTCTTTCGCAATCCGCAGTCTTACCCATGCTCCTTTCATCCTCGTAGAGTTGGCCAATGTAAGACTTCCTCCGTTTTCTTTTGCAAATTGCTCTGCCAGATACAATCCCATCCCGTAATGTTTCCTGGAATGTCTGCTTTTGTCTCCCTGATAAACAGGTTTTTCGCAGACTGCAGATCTTCCGCCGAAAATCCGCTCCCCTCATCCTCTACGAATTTCCAGTTTGTTCCTTTCCCTCAGATATACAGATTCGTATCATTCCTCCCTGTGGCGTATATTCGATTGCGTTATATACCAGATTTTCCCAGACCGTATCAACAGTTTCTCATTGACACAAATCCACTTTGGAAGATTTTCACATTCAACTGAATCGTTTGCTTCTTCCCGGCAGCCGCCGCTTCGATCCGCTCTCTGAATTGTCCTGTCAGTTCTCGTATGTCCACCTGCTCTTTTTTGTACATCTGATAACCTCCTGTGGAGATCATCTCCTGCAAAATCTGCAAATATTCTTCGATTCCCTGAATTTCCTGTTCCAATGCAAGGCTGTACTTTTGTGCTTCTTCCAGACTCTCTGCCTCTCCCATCAGCTGTACGTTCCCCCGGATCACAGTCAAAGGCGTCTTCAGATCATGTGCCAGCGCTCCCATCTGCTCTTTTCTGGCTGATTCAAGCTCCCACTGCTTCATCAGAGACTCTTTCAGTGTATCCCGCATTCTTCCGAACGTCTCCAGGATTTTTTGATTTCAAGGACCTGAGAATCCGGACATGGAAATTCCAGATCCTGATGCTCAATTTTTTCTGTCATCCATTCAATTTTTTGAAGTTCTTGTTTAATCTTCCGGCTGAAATATCGGATCAAAAACATCACTTCCGCACAAAAAATCAAAAGCGCTGCCAGCAAAAGTAATTCCAGAACATGCGGAAACCGTTCTCTGAGTGCCGGATTTCCAAATTGAACACGAAGCTGATAGGATACCAGACAGATTCCCTCTTCTCTCTGGAATCGTTTCAGATATCCGCTGCTGATTTCATTTTTCTCTTCCAGAACAGCTTCCCAGACTTCTTCTCTTTCTGATTCTGTAAATGTTCCGTAAAGCCACCTGCCTGAATTGTCAAACACTCCAAACCTGGTTCCGTATGGAAGCATTTTTTCCTCCACTTTTTCTGCTGTCTGAATCTCTTCCCTTTTTTGCTCCAACTGCTGTTCATCATAATTAGCGGGATGTATCACCGCCTTTATGGTCAAAATCTGGACAACCACTCCCAAAACCAGTATAGTTGCTGCTCCTGCAAGTAAAAAACTAAACAGAAAAACGTCTGAAAATCCCTGAAATATTCTTTTGCCTTACTCCCACTTGTACCCGATCCCCCACACTGTCTGTATATTCTTCTTCCCATATCTGGCAAATTTTGCCCGAATATTTTTCACATGCTCTGTAATTGCGGAGCTGTCACTTTCTCTCTCATATCCAAATACACTCTCAAAAATTTTCTCTTTGGAAAAAACCTGTCCATGGTTCAAATGCCAGAAGCTCACTGATCTCATATTCACTTTTCGTCAGAGGAATTTTCTCTTCCCCCACCTGAACACTCTTTCCCGCCAGATCAAAACGTATTCCTGAAATTTCCACTGCATGTGTTTTTTCTCTGGCTTCTCTTCGCAAATGTGCCGCAACCCTTGCCCGGAGTTCTCCGATTCCAAACGGCTTACAGATATAATCATCTCCACCGGAACCAAGCCCTTCCATGATACTTTTTTCCTCCGCTTTTGCTGTCAGAAATAAAATCGGGCAGTCCACATACCGTCTGATCTTTTGCACCAGGTGATGCCGTCTGTTCCCGGCATCATGATATCCAGTAAAATCAGATCATAGTGAATCAAATCCTTTTCCTTTATCACCTTCTGTATTTTTACATACACTCACCCGATGTCCATCTTTTTCCAATGCATTCTGAATCAGATTCCGATCCCTTCTTCATCATCTACCGCCAATATCCATGCCATTTTGACTCCTCTTTCCTGTCATTGTGAAATGCTTTTCCTGTCGTGATGCTGTATCCAGATACACCAGAGGATCAGCCCTGTTATCGTCATTCCCACCATTGAGAGAACGCCCGTCCTGATCTGTTCTTTCAGCATTTCTCCCGCCATTTTAAACACTTCGCTCTCTGTTTTCCATTTTACATAATACAACAGCAGATGTCCACTCCATCCACATGGAAACCACATCCAGAGTCCATCTCCTAATCCAGTAAAGAGCAATGCCGCAATCAGACTCTGCGTCACCCCTGCTGCCAGACAGGCTCCACTTCCGAAACGCATTGCCAGAAAAAAGTGCAGAAGATAGATTCCTGCCTGCGTTATCCACAAGATCAGCCCGCATATAAGATATTCTTTTACCGACAGATTCCACGCAGCTTTCGTTCCCCAGACGCCCATTCCAAAGAGTAAAAAAGCAAGCAGTGATGCCGCCAATCCGAGAATCCAAAGTGTGAGTATCTTCTCAACACTGCGCTCCAGCGCAATGTTGACACACACAGCAGATTTTGAAAATTTCCCGCCTTTAATTCCTGCATCACAGACTGCATACAGATGATCGCAGAAACAGACGGGTACACGATCGCGAGTGTTTCTGCATAAAATTCCAGTACACTCTGCCATTCTCTTTTTGCAGCCACTCCATACAATAAAAACAATCCCGCGCCTGCAACAGGAACTCCCAAATGGATCCAGAAAATCCAGGTTCCTTTCAATTTTAGGAATTCACTTCCCACCAGTTTTTTTATTTTTCCCATCCGACTTCCATCCTCCTCTGATACCATCTTGCTGTCATAGCTGTCAACAGGGCAAATAATCCCATACTGAGTAAGATTCCCGGAACGATTACACTCTTTTCCAGTGCCTGCGGCGTAAACATGACACTTTCCGGCACTGCCGGAAGTCCGTTTGGCAGTATTTGAAGAACCGGACACATCAGCTTGGCAAAATTGCAAACGGATTCATCCACCATCTGGATCCTGTTGTCCAAACAGTCGAAAGAATCGAATTCGCTCCCATCCCAAGTAAAAAGGTCAGGACCATCCCCGTCTTTTGATAACAAAACATCCACAAAGGAATCTGCCAGCATATCGCGCAGACTAACAGTCCCCATGCTGCTGCCACAGTAATCGGGGAAAACAGATTTCCTCCTGTAAATAATTGTTTCAAAACCAAACTGATTCCGGCCACCGCCGCTGCGATCATTCCTGTACTTACAATGATCTGCCCAATGCAGCTGACAACCTTTGCTATCCAGATTTTCCCTGCTGATACAGGAAGCATCTGCACTGCTCTGTACTTCAGACGTTTCTCCCTCCGGCAGATAAAAATACTGCCTGCGATTACCTGGATTGGAAGGAAACACATATACCACCAGTTATACTGATTCATCTGATAATATGCTGCATTTCCAAACGAAAAATATACGGAACATAAAATCGATATTGTAGGAAAAATAACCATCAGTCTTGCCCATTCGGAATGTCTGTTTTTCAGAAGCTCTGCCTTGATATATGCTCTCATATCCGTTCACCCCCTGTTTCTGCTCACAATTTCCGTGAACAATTCTTCCAGATTTTCCTGCTGTCCACCCTGATATCCCAATACTCCATTTGCCAGGATTCCAATGTAGTCTGCCGTTTGCTGGATTTCACCTAAAATATGGCTGGAGACAAGTACTGTCATCCCACTTTCTGCAAAGGAAACCAGCATTTCCCGAAGCTGACGGATTCCAAACGGATCCAGTCCGTTCGCCGGTTCGTCCAGGATCAGAAAATCCGGGTCATTTAACAATGCCACCGCAATTCCCAGCCGCTGCTTCATTCCCATAGAAAACTTTCCCACCTGCTTTTTCCCCGTATTTTTCAGATCCACAATATCAAGTACCTCCAGGATCCGGGCATCTGAAATCCCAAGCGTCCATGTCCGCACTTTCAGATTATCCACTGCACTTAAATTTTCATAAACAGGAGGCAGCTCGATCAAAGCCCCAATCCGTTCTATGCACTTTCGACTCCATATTTTTCCGTCAAAAAATACTTCCCCGGCATCTGCCCGCGTCATCCCGCACAATATTTTCATCAATGTCGATTTTCCTGCGCCATTTGCTCCCAAAAGCCCGTATACACACCCTTTCGGAATTCTCATATTGATATTTTTCAGCACAGTCTGTTTGTGATACTGCTTGCATAGTTCTTTTGTTTCCAAAATTATTTCTTCCATAAAATGATTCTCCCTTCTCTTTGTACAGCTTTACTTTAAGAGCGAATTCTAAGGATTTTATAAGGAACTGTCATTTTTTTGCACAAAAACCCATACCCGCCTTGCGAATTTATCTCAATATGTTAAAATATAGACGTTAATATGTGAACTTCTATAGATTGACAGAATCATAGTGAAAATAAAGGAGGAACTTTAACATGCATTGTGTCAGAAAAGTAACCGAAGATTTATACTGGGTCGGAAGCAATGACAGAAGACTGGAATTATTTGAAAACATTTTTCCGATTCAGAAAGGAGTTTCCTACAACTCTTATTTGCTGCTGGATGAAAAGACAGTCCTTTTCGATACGGTAGACAACGCTGTAGGCAGACAGTTTCTGGAAAATATCGCGGCTGTTTTGAACGGGCGTACTCTGGATTACCTTGTGATCAATCACATGGAACCGGATCATTGCGCTTTGATCGAGGATCTGCACCTGCGTTATCCGGATATGAAGCTGATCGGAAACGCCAAAACATTTCCGATGATCGATCAGTTCTACGGCATGGATCTTGGAGATAAAAAGATCATCATCAAAGAAGGCGAGACATTCTCCTGCGGAAAACACACACTTCACTTTGTGATGGCGCCAATGGTGCACTGGCCGGAAGCGATGATGACTTACGATGAGACCGATAAAGTCTTGTTCTCTGCCGATGCATTCGGTACTTTCGGAGCACTGGACGGAGTATCTTCAACGATGAGATGGATTTCGACCGTGATTATCTGGATGAAGCACGCCGCTATTACACCAATATTGTTGGAAAATACGGAATGCAGGTACAAAATGTCCTGAAAAAAGCTTCTGCTCTAGATATTCAGAAGATCTGCCCGCTCCACGGACCAGTCTGGAGAAGCAATCTTTCCTATATTCTGGAAAAATATGATATCTGGAGCAAATACGAACCAGAAACAAAAGGTGTCATGATCGCCTATGCTTCCATGTATGGAAACACGGAAAACATGGTGAATGTTCTGGCTTCCATGCTTGCTGATGCAGGTATCACCAATATTAAAATCCACAATATTTCCAAGACACATGTGTCTGAACTGATTTCTGACAGTTTCAAATACAGCCATCTTGTACTTGCCGCACCAACCTACAACAATGGAATTTATCCTCTGATGGCAAACTATCTGGAAGATATGAAAGCTTTGATGGTACAGGGACGCACCGTAGCTGTTTTAGGAAACGGAAGCTGGGCTCCGCAGTCCGCAAAACTGATGGAAAGCAAAGCTTGCAGAACTGAAAAACATGACACTTCTGACAGAAAACTTCGCTGTAAAATCAGCACTGCATGATTCTCAAATGGAACAACTGCAGGAACTGTGCACAAAAATCACAGATTCTGTCAACGCATAAATTCTGACAAATACAAAGGAGGAATTCATATGAAATTAGTAATCACCATGAGCCGTCGTTTCGGAACCGGTGCAAGTATCATTGCAGATGAACTTTCCAAAAGACTGGACATTCCTGTCTATGACCGTGCCTATATTGAACAGCAGGTCAATGACCGCATGTATGACTCCGAGGCAGAAGCCATCCGTAATCTTGCCGAAAAACCATGTATCATTCTCGGACGGTGCGCTTCTGATATTTTAAAAGACCGCATGAATGTTCTGAATATTTTCGTATGTGCTGATAAAGAAGACCGTATCAAACGCATTATGAAGCTGGAAGACCTTTCCTACGAGGATGCAAAAGAGAAAATCGATAAGACTGATGAACAGCGTGCTTCTTATTATTATGAACATACAGGAAAAACCTGGGGTGATGTAAATGACTATCATATGATTCTGGATACCTCCGCACTGGGAGTCGAAAATTGTCCGGATATTTTAATGCAACTATTTCGAAAAACTGGAATACATTTAAATCTGAACAAACAACTTATCACAAAAGAAGCTTTATGCTTTTCTGCATTGTAGCACGATTAACCAAAAAGAACAAGCTGCTGTAAAATCCATAAATAACGGATTTACAGCAACTTGTTCTTTTTATTTTACGATCTTATAATATTCTCTTGACGTGATTGCAAAGACGATCACATAGAATACTGCAAAGACTGCTGATACTCCAATTGTGCACATCATGGATAAATGTGTATCTGACAGATTAAACACAAGAAGGAGCTTTGTAATCGGTTTAAATGCCACTGTCACATGCAGGATCGCCATAAGAAGCGGGACAAAGAATACTGTCAAAATCTGGCTGTGAATCGATCCTTTGACTTCTTTCTTACTCATTCCTACTTTCTGCATAATCTGATACCGGTCTTTGTCATCATAGCCTTCAGAAATCTGTTTGTAATAAATGATCAGGACCGTCGCCATCAGGAACAAGAATCCTACAAAAATTCCAAGGAAGAAAAATCCGCCGTAAACGCCATAAAATTCCTGTGCATAAGCTTCTCTGTATTCTACATAGCATGACTGCACCTCGCCGCTTGTCTCCATCCGCGCTTTCATGGATTCCAGAGCTTCACTTTTTGCAGTGTCATTTCCCTTCATATCAAAATTCAACAGATACTGCATCGTGATCGGAATTTTGGTCGGATCATAGAGCTGTATCACATGCTCTACAGCTGCATCATCCGCCATTACCAGATAAATTATTCTTTGTCACATTCTGCCTCTTTTCTTTTTCTGCAGATTGGATTCCTTCAAGTTTTTCTTTTACATGATACGTCTCTTTGCCTAACACGATTTCTCCGCTGTCAAACTCTTCATCCGGGAAATAGGTCAGCACTTCATCCGGAGCAAGTGAAATATCGGTTCCTTCCAGTGCATTATAATCTGCCAATGGAATCACATACAAGCCTCGCATCGCATCTGCATCATATCCACTTCCTGAATCCGTATCAAACTTGAGCTGATTGTCATATTTCATGGCGCTCAGCGGCACATACCGGTATTTTTGTTCATGAATAATCTCCAGCCCCCGGCTTTGCGTCTCTTCCTGCACGATCCGCTCCATCGCTTGTATATTTTCCGGAGTTGTTTCATCAGATGTTGCGGAAATTCAGTCTTAAAACGTGTATTCATTATATTTTCCTGCCCGATATACAAGGATGCTGTCGCAGAAATCAATACCAGTACAATGGTACTCATAATACAGATATTTGCCAGTCCTACTGCATTTTGTTTCATTCGATAGATCAGACCTGACACTGAAACAAAATGTTTTGTCTTATAATAATAGGCTTTATTTTTCTTCAATAATTTTAACAGCGCTACACTTCCCGCTGTAAACAGAGCGTAGGTTCCGAAAATAACCAGAATTACTGCAATAAAAAATTTTGTGATCGCACTAAGCGGTGACTCTGTCGTCTGTGCAATATAATATCCGCTTCCCAACAAAAGAATTCCGATCACTGCGATCAGCCAGTTTGCTTTTGGTTCTTTTTCTCCTTTTTTCCCTCCCTGCAGAAGTTCCACCGGATTGACTCTCTGCACCTGGAAAATGTTCCAGATCAGAATCACAAGAAAGATAGCTCCAAATAGACCGGCACAGATCAAAATAAGCCTCCGGTTCCACAGAAAACTGAAATGCAACATCAAACCGGATCAATTTCAGGAGTACCAGAAAGATGAGGCGTCCGAATACGATTCCTGCCAGGATTCCTCCAAGGATACCTGCGCCCGCAGTATAGATGCTCTCCCAGACCATCATCTTTGTCAGGTTCGTCTTATCCATTCCAAGCACCTGATACAATCCCATCTCTTTTTTTCTCTGACGAACCAGAAAACTGTTCGTATAAAAGAGAAAGATTGCCGAAAAACCACCTGTGATCGTAACTGCAAAATTCAGGATCAGACGCAGCTGGGATGCACCGGGCATGGTATCCAGCGCCGAATTGGTGGAGACTAACAAGAGATCATAAAACATCATGACAGTCAAAATGCAGGTCAGAAGATACGGAAAATACGTCTTTCCGTTTTTCTTAATGTTGGTCGAAGCCAGCTTTGGATACAATACATTACGCATTGTCCTCACCTCCCGTTGTCAGCGCAGTCAGTGTTGCGGATATTTTTTCATACAATTCTTCATTGCTCATATTGCCGCGGTACAACTGATGGAACACTTCTCCGTCCTTGATGAACAGAACTCTGTTTGCCGTACTCGCTGCCTTCACACTGTGCGTCACCATCAGGATGGTCTGTCCCTGCTGATTGATCTCCTTAAACAAGCGAAGCAGTTCATCTGCAGCCCGCGAATCCAACGCTCCTGTCGGCTCATCTGCAAGGATCAGCTTGGGCTGCGTGATCAGCGCTCTTGCCACTGCTGCCCTTTGTTTCTGACCGCCGGATACTTCATATGGAACTTCTTCAAAAGTTGAGTGATTCCAAGCTGCTGTGCAATTGGTTTGAGTTTCTGACTCATCTCCGGATACTTTTTGCCGGAAAGTACCATCGGAAGATAGATATTGTCCTCCAGAGAAAATGTATCCAGAAGATTGAAATCCTGAAATACAAATCCCAGATTCTGCCGGCGAAATGCTGCCATTTCTTTATTGCGGATCTCTCCCAGATCTCTTCCTTTCAGGTACACCTTCCCGGATGTTGGTTTATCCAGCGCTGCCAGAATATTTAAAAGTGTTGTCTTTCCGGATCCGACTCTCCCATGATCGCTACATATTCTTTCTCCTCCACCGAAAAGTTCACATTGGAAAGCGCCTGTACCTGATTTCCTCCAAATCGTGTGGTATATATTTTTTTTCAGATTCTTTACTTCCAGTAATGTCATCGTCATTCCTTCCTTTCATTTCTCCCGTTTTCTTACTTCTCGTTTATTATAACTGGAACACAGAAGCTTGTTCCATTGATTCACATTACAAATCACAACTGTTGTCTTACGTTTTTGTAAGGTTTGGCTTTCCGGCAGATAAAACATTGCCACATCTCATCCGCAATGTTACAATTAGTATCAGTTTGAATACAAAGGAGTTTTCAGATATGAAACAAGAACGATGGAAATCTATTTTAAAACCTCTGACCATTCTTCCGGTCATTGTCATGCTCTGTACCATCTTTGGATTTTCCAATCAGAACGGAACAACTTCCGGTGGATTGAGCCAAAAAGTAAGCAGGCAGATCGTCACTGTCTGTGATACCCTCTTTCATCAGGACTTGGCGGAAGAGACAATCGAACATTATACCGAAAAAATCGAATATCCTCTGCGCAAAGCAGCCCACGCCACGGAATACCTGATCCTGACTCTGCTGGCTGCCCTGCCGCTTTATACCTATGGTCTTCGTGGAAAAAACTGCTTTTGGCTCTATTTTATTCTGTGTCATCTGCGCATCCGGGGACGAATTCCACCAGTCCTTTATTCCCGGCAGGTCTCCCCAGATTACAGATGTATTTGTAGACAGCATCGGAATCCTGACAGGATGCGGCATCACATACCTTGTATTACGTAATCGCCCGTCCGATACGGCTTCTTCGAAGAAGCGTAATACACAGAAAGGATAGACCTCCGATTCCGGCAATCAGGACCGGCACTGCAATCCACGCAGATACAGTAGCCGGTTCTGCATATTTTTTATATCCATCCAGAAAAAGAATGTGGATCAGATAGATCCCAAACGAACATCCGCAACCGATATCAAGAAGTCTTCTTGTCCTTTCTTTCAGACGGATCTCACAGTCCTGCCAGCGAATAAGAATCATAAAAAATGCAGCGCCTGCAAGTACGATGAGTGGACATCCGTATTCCAGAACCCGTTCATAATGCTCCCCTGACCGCTGTGTGATAAAGACTGTCAGAGCAAACACGCCGGTCATACAGCCGATAAAAATTGCAGCTGCCCATTTCTGACTGATTCGGATATATCTCCGGTACTTATAAATAAAATACCCGATAAAAATATAAAGCATATACACCTTGTCTCCGATCAGCGGCAAATCATAATACGCTTCCCCATTTTGCAGGGAAACCACATAGTTAAAGACTACGGAAGCGCTGCAGACAACAAGCAGAGCTCTCTCCAGTTTCCGCTCATTCCTTTGCACATGACCTGAAAAAACGGCAATACCATATAAATTGGGATCATCGCATAAAGATACCACAAATGAGGTTCTGTCGGTACATACAGAATCTCTTTCAGATCATATTCTGTCTTCATAAAAGCACGATTCCAGATATAGTACACTACACTCCATACTACCAGTGCGATCAAAAAACGAAGCAGTCTCTCCCCGTGTTTTTTCAACGGTTCTTCTCTTCCCAGAAGCAATGCTCCGGAGATCATAAAAAAACAGGGAACACTTACTCTCGCCAGTGTATCCAGTAAAAGTGCAAACAAATACTCACTCTGTGTAATTTCTCCATATGCCCTACAAAAATAATTGGTCACATGGATCACAATCACAAAAATGCAGGAAATCATCCGTATGATCTCCAGATTATAATTTCGTCTCATTTATCTTCTCTTTTCGTCTTTCTCTTTTGTATCCGGTTCTTTTTTCATCAGACTTGCCTTAATGACAGTCCCTTTTCCAAAACGGGCATCCAGCTTCTCCATCGCATCTTTTAATTTCTGATGCTTCTCATCCAAAGGCTTGGGGATCTCAATATCAAAAATAGATAGCTGCATAGGCTCTTTTTCATCCACCAGTTTTGCCGTCCGGATTCCAAGCAGGCGGACCGGTTCACCTGTCCATACTTCTTCAAACAGTTCACAGGCACTCTCGTAAAGAACATTCTGATCCGATGTCGGCCGCATCAGCTGTTTCTGATGCGAAATCTTTCGGAAATCATAATATTTGATTTCCATACTGACCATGGATGCTTTCTGACCGGCTTTTTTCAGCCTTTCACCAACACTCGCTGCCAGATGTGCAAAGACCGGACGGATTTCTTCCAGTGTTTCTGCATCCTTTGACAATGTCGTAGAATTTCCAACCCCTTTTGCTTCTGCCTGCTGTGACTGTACACTGGAATGATCGATTCCGTTTGCAAACTCCCAGAGCATCTGTCCATGGCTCTTCAAATGCAGCGTGATCAGTCTGGGATCTGCCTGTGCAGATCTCCAATCGTCAGAATTTCCAGCTTTTTCAGGATCTCCACACTGGAATGCCCTGCCATATACAGTTCTCCAATCGGAAGAGGCCACATTTTTACACGGATTTCTTCCGGAAACAAGGTATGTACCTTGTCGGGCTTTTCAAAATCCGAAGCCATCTTTGCCAGCAGCTTATTCGAAGAAATTCCCACATTGACCGTAAAACCGAACTTCTCCCGAACTCCGTTCTTGATCAACATAGCCGCATCAACCGGGGAACAGAAACCTTCCATCGCCTGTGTCATATCCACATAGCACTCATCCACACTGACCTGTTCGATTTCTTTCGTAAATGTCCGAAGATAGTCCATCAGCATCCGGCTTTTTTCCCGGTACATCTTATGATCCGGCGGTTCCATCACCAGATTCGGACACTTACGAAAGGCATTCGCAACAGGTTCCCCTGTGCGGATGCCATATCTTTTTGCCGGAATTGACTTTGCGAGAACAACCCCATGACGGGATTTCTGATCTCCGCCGATGATCGACGGGATCATACGCAAATCTGTTCCGGCACCATTTTTTAATTGTTCGACTGCAGTCCAGCTTAAATAAGCCGAGTTGACATCTATATGGAAAATAACGGGTGTCATGCGACGATCTGTCCTTTCACTTTTGCCTCTAATTTTCCGTCAACAACATCAATCTCAATCCGATCTCCTCTGCCCACATTTCCTGCAAGGATCAGTTTTGCTGCCAGCGTCTCCACATTCTTCTGGAGATATCTCTTCAGCGGTCTTGCTCCGTACATCGGATCATATCCGCCTTCCACTACGAAATTCTTCGCAGCATCCGTCAGCTCAATGGAGAGTTCTTTGTCTGCCAGACGCTTGTTGACATCTTTTACTAACAAATCAATGATGGCATGAATATTGGATTTCGTCAATGGTTTAAACATAATTATTTCATCCAGACGGTTCAAAAATTCCGGTCTGAAATGTGCTCTTAAGTCATTCATGACAGATTCTGGTTTGATTCTTCGATCGTGCCATCTTCCCGGATTCCTTCCAGAAGATAATTCGCCCCGATATTGGAAGTCATGATCAGGATCGTATTCTTAAAGTCTACGGTTCTGCTGTGAATCCGTAATCCTTCCGTCATCCAGCACTGAAGCAGGACATTGATACATCCGGATGTGCTTTCTCGATCTCATCAAATAGTACAACAGAATACGGTTTTCTTCTGACTGCCTCTGTGAGCTGTCCGCTTCATCATATCCGACATATCCCGGAGGCGCTCCGATCAGTCTGGACACGGAATATTTCTCCATGTATTCACTCATATCAATGCGGACCATGTTATTCTCATCGTCAAACAAACTCTGGGCAAGTGCTTGGCAAGTTCTGTCTTTCCAACTCCGGTAGGTCCCAGGAATAAGAAGGAACCAATCGGTTTGGTCGGATCTTTAATTCCGGCTTTGGAACGGATAATCGCTTCTGTTACCAGCTCCACTCCTTCGTCCTGTCCGATGACTCTTCGGTGCAGCTGGTCTCCCAGATGCAGCGTTTTATTTCTCTCACTCTCGTTGAGTTTTGCCACCGGAATTCCTGTCCACCGGGAAATGATTCTTGCAATCTCCTCATCTGTCACAGCCTCATGCACCAGAGAAAGATCTTTTGCCTTTACTTTTTCTTCCTCTTCCTCCAGCTGTTTCTGCAGCTGCGGAAGTCTTCCGTACTGCAATTCCGCCGCTTTGTTCAGATCGTATTCCCGCTGCGCTTTCTGGATCTCTTTATTGACCTGCTCAATCTCTTCCCGGACCTTCTGTACCCGCTCTACAGATGTCTTTTCATTCTCCACTGTACTTTCTTGCCTGCATATTCTTCTTTTAGTCCTGCCAGTTCTTCCTGCAGATGTTCCAGACGCTCTCTGCTCAAACGGTCTTCTTCCTTTTTCAGTGCCTCTTCTTCAATCTCCAGCTGCATCACACGGCGTCTCAGCTCGTCCAGCTCTGTCGGCATGGAATCCAGCTCGGTCTTGATCAGCGCACAGGCTTCATCCACCAGATCAATGGCCTTATCCGGCAGGAAACGGTCAGAAATATATCGATTCGACAAGGTTGCTGCTGCCACAAGCGCACTGTCTGTGATCTTCACTCCGTGGAATACTTCATAACGCTCTTTGAGTCCTCTTAAAATAGAAATCGCATCTTCCACACTCGGCTCTTCCACCATGACCGGCTGGAAACGTCTCTCCAGAGCCGCATCTTTCTCAATATACTGACGATACTCATCCAGTGTCGTCGCACCAATACAGTGCAGCTCGCCTCTTGCCAGCATTGGCTTTAACATATTTCCCGCATCCATGGCACCATCTGTCTTACCTGCTCCCACAATGGTATGCAATTCATCAATAAACAGAATGATCTTGCCGTCACTGTTCTTCACTTCTTCCAGAACGGCTTTCAGACGCTCTTCAAATTCTCCTCTGTATTTTGCTCCTGCAACCAGAGCTCCCATATCCAATGCAAAGATCGTCTTATCTTTCAGTCCCTCCGGCACATCCCCGCTGACGATCCGCTGTGCCAGCCCTTCTACGGCTGCCGTTTTACCGACCCCGGGCTCTCCTATCAGGACCGGATTGTTCTTTGTCTTACGCGACAGAATCCGGATCACATTTCGAATCTCTTCGTCACGTCCAATGACTGGATCCAGCTTCTGATCTCTTGCCCGCTCCACCAGATCCTGTCCATATTTGTTCAATGTATCATAAGTCGCTTCCGGATTATCACTGGTCACTCTCTGATTTCCACGCACAGTAGAAAGTGCATGCAGAAAACCTTCCCGACTGATTCCAAACTCACGAAATAACGGCTTTAAATCTCTGCTTGCATATTTCAGTAAAGAAAGGAAAATATGCTCTACAGAAACATACTCATCACCCATCTGCTTTGCTTCATCCTCTGCATGGATCAGTGCATTGTTCAAATCCTGACCGACAAACACCTGCCCGCCCTGTACTTTCGGACGCTTATTCAAAAGCTCTTCTACTCTGTTAATAAACAGAGGACCCTGAATGCTCATCTTTTCCAATAATTTTAAGATCAGACTGTCATCCTGCGTAACCAGCGCATATAATAAATGCTCCTGCGCAAGCTCCTGATTGCCATAATCATACGCAATCTTTTCACAATTCTGCACTGCCTGCATTGAATTCTGTGTAAATTTATTTATATTCATAGCAACTCCTCCTCACTACTTGTTTCATTGTTCTACACGTAATATAGCATTCATTATTAGCCGCGTCAAGAGGTGAGTGCTAATATTTTTGTTATTTTTTTGCAAACCCTTTAAAATCAATGGTTTGCAGTATCTTATTTCTTTTGAAATTGTGATTTTTTCTGTTTTGACACCAATTTGACACCAATTTTTCTTTTTGTGGTGTCAAGCATTTAACACCATACTATCTAGTCTTGCAATCTCATTTTCAATCCTTGTCAGCTCTCCAATATGATTGTACACTTCCATTGTTACATCTATATGAGCGTGTCCCATAATATATTGAAGAACTTTTACGTCCATACGGCACTCTGCCATTCTGGTACAAGCTGTGTGACGCATTACATGAGCTGAAAACTTTGGTAACAGTTCTGCTTTCCTATGCTCTTTTTTTGCTCTCTCTACTTCGGTTTTGTTATATGCGTCTACAATGTTATATAAAACACTATTTACGCCATTCGGCATAAGCGGTCTGCCCGATTTCGCTGTAAAGACAAACCCCGAATACCCGTCCACCTCAATGCTCTTATCCTTTGCAAGCATGAAATTGATTTTCCTTTGTTCCTCAAAGGCTTTTGCAACTTCTTGTGTCATAGGTATAATACGAATACCCGACTCCGTTTTTGGTGTTGAGATATGGAACTTGCAACCGTCGCCTAAATTCTTATAAATGAGCTGGTGGTCTACATTAACCGTTTTTGCCTTGATGTTTATATCTTTCCATGTAAGACCAATAAGCTCCCCACACCTTAACCCCGTACCAATCATTATGGTAAACATAGGATAATATGTGTTATAGACATTGCTCTGTTTTACAAACTCCATAAACTTTTCTTGTTGAGAAACTGTTAAGGCTTCTTTTTCCTCTGCTGGTTTTCCATAATCGCTAATGGAACTTTTTGCAGGGTTCTTTCGGATAATATCATCATCAACAGCCATTTCTAATGCAGGATAAAGCAGGTTATGAATATACTTGATTGTAGAATAAGCATATCCAGCTTTGGAAAGCTTCGCATAATACGCTTTAATATGTGAGGGTAAAAGCTGAACAACTTTAATATTTCCAATCTCGTCTTTTACTCTGTTTTCCCAAGCACGAACATAACTAACTCTTGTAGTATCAGCCAGCTCACGAGTTGCCATATAACGCTCAAACAACGTGTTAAGCGTCATTTTTTTGATTGCTCCGTCTGTCAATATATTATCTTCCATATCCTTTGCAATCTGCTTCTCTTTTTCCCGAAGCTCTGGTAAATCTTGTGCATAGACTGTCAATCTCTTGCCTGTTCTTACATCTGTATAACGATAGCTGTATCTTCCATCATTACGCCAGTTTTCGCCCTCTCTTAATTTTCTTCCTTTTGGGTCTTTTCTACTAATTGCCATGAGAACCATTCCTTTCTGAAAAAGCCTCTTTTCTTGTTCTCACAGCGTGCTTTGTCCTTTCTTATTATACTACACACGCCAGAGAACATAAATAGAAAATCGCTCTATTCTTCCAAATATAACAAGTATTTCTTGACTTTTTCTATGGAATAAAGAACCCTGCGACCTATCACAATTTTTGCTCCTGCCTGCTCACCAATCTTTCTTGCAGTAGCACGACCACAAGATAACATAGCAGACAGTCCCTCTATATCAACAGCAATCGGCTGTTCCGTTGCTCTTATCTTCGTTTTATTCATATTCCAACACCTTACCTCGCTGGAACATCACATCATTTAACACATCAGTATTTAACATAATGTAACACCCCCTTTACTGTGTGTCTATTTATAAGTTACATAAGCAGACAGACGGCTTTGGAAAGCTCCATTAGTATCTCAACTATTCCCATTCTTGTGGGCAGAACCGCACCATGCGGACGTATCATTATTCTGTGAGGATAGGTCATGGCAAAACGACTTTTCCAACAGTCGCTCTCGGATCACTGCGTGGGTCGCTCGCTTTCTTTTGGAAAGGTCGTGGCGTACAGTCCCCGTGGCTCGCTATCTCACAAACGTATCTGTCTGCTTTATTCAGTTGTCAAAGAGCTGTGGCGAAAGCGTGTTGCTTCATGTAAAAGCAGGGCAGAGCAGGAAAGAGGGGGACATTAAACCATGCTCTGCTAAAAACTGCTTATTCTTCTTCGATTTCTAAGGCAATATCAAACCCTAAAATCATTTTGATAAGTGCTTCTCGGATAAGTCCCTTTAACTCCATATCTACAACAATATAGACATTGCCGTATTCATCATAGAGTGGGCGCAAACAGCACTTTGATATGTACGGGTCATAAAATGCCAGTATTTTTTCAATCGCTTTTTCGTCCCCGTCCATTGCTTGCGAAAGCAAATAGTAGGACGGCTTCTTAAATGTTTGCTTCATTTTACTGCTTCTCCTTTAGTATTTTTTTCATAGTTTCCAAAGCGTGATGTCGGTTTCTAAATACACCGCTTTGCGTAATCTTTTGTAAGTTGGCAATTTCACTTTCTGTCATTTCCAAGAAGTAATACATTAACAGAGTATTTCTCTTTCTTTCTGGAAGTTTTTTCAAGGCTTCTGCCAGCTCATCATCAAGGACACGAATATCAATGCCACATACTGAAAAGATTGTATAATCTGTTTCGTAGTCATCCCACACAGCAAAATTTTCAACGAAAATTTCTGGAAGTTCACAGAATGGAATTTCTTTATCTTTTCGTCGTTTCAATCCTTGTTGGTAGTCCTTTACAATATGACGGACAACTTTCTTCAAACAACTTTCAAAGCGACATTGAACTGTTTTCTGGAAGTCAGACGGTTTCATCAATCTCACCCCCTTTCCACTATGATTTGAAAAGTGTTTATCCCTCTTCCGCACCATATAGGATGAAGGTGTGATTTAATGACCTCTTTTGAAAAATTTTTAAATTTTTCGGGTATGAAAAAAGCCCGCACAAAACATATAGTCTGTACGAGCCTTTAAAGCTAAAACATATTCAATTTTTAATAGTGTGCTATTAGGTGGAATTTGATTGCAAAGAATTGTACTTAAAGCTTTCCATAATGCAAGCCCCCTTAAAGCACCGTATCAATGTTGGCATGGTTTTCAAATTACTCTGAAAAATTATGAACTGTTCCTTTTGGAAATGTAATGGTCAGTCTTGTATATTCTTTTTCCGTAGAAGCAATATCCAATTTCAAGCCCAACCTATCGCATAATTTTTTCGATAGATACAGTCCCATACCCGTTGCATTTGCCTTGTTTCTATTTGAACCCGTAAAACCTTTTTCAAATACACGGGATAAATCAGACGCTTTTATTCCACAACCATTATCTTCAATCACAAGCAATATATTTGTACCATTGTCTTGACTGTATATCGTCAGCTTATTTTCTTGCTTATCAAATACTTAATCGCATTTTGCACGATTTGAGATAGAATGAATGTCAGCCATTTTTCATCAGTATAAATGACATTTTCTATGTCATGGATATTGATAATTGCTTTTCTTTCCATAAGCGAATGACGGAATTTCAGAATGACATTATGTATCACTTCGTCTAACTGCAACTGTTTTACAAAATAGTCCTTTTCCGTATTTTCGCTTCTTGCATAGTAGAGCATTTGTTCCACTAACTGAAATATTTTGTCTGTTTCTTTTTTTAATGTGTAATTTTTTGTATTGTCAAACGTCAAAGACAATGCTCCTATCGGTATTTTAATTTCATGGACGAAACTTTCCACATATTCTTGATAGTCCTGCTTTTCCTCTGTGATTTTGCCGATTTCATCATTCATAGATTTGCAGGCTTTTTTTAGTGCGTAGCATAGGCTTTATTTTGAAATTCTTTTGGCTTTGGTAAAACGTCTGCAATATAATAGGTTTCTTCCAGTCCGTCTACTAAATCAATAATATGTTGTGAAGCGTTACGTTTCTTCCGATACAAACACCATTGAAAAAGCCCTTGTATGCTGATGAACAGAATTACCAGCGATACAACAAACAGCGTATCTACACCGTAGAAAATCAAGAGAAATGCTACTACGGCAAGAAAGAAAAGCTGAAACAATATCTCTGTTATTTTTTCTTCTAAGAATGTAAAAAAACTCACAGTTTCCAACCCTTTCCTCGTATATTTTCCAATAAATGAACAATACCGATTTCTTTCATTTTCTTTTTTAGACGGGTCATATTAACCAATAATACATTTTCGTCTATATAATATTTGTCATTCCACAGCTTTTCCAATAGTTCTTCTTTGCTAATAACTTTATCTTCGTTCATAAAGAAGTAGTACAAAATACGAAATTCATTTCTTGTCAGTTCAATGCTTTGCTCTTGATACTTCAAAATGGATAAATGTAAATCAAGGGTACAATCTTTTTTGACAAGCTCACGGAAATTATTCGGGTTTGACAACTGCAATGCACGCTTGATCTTCTCAAGAAGAATAAGCGTGTCATACGGCTTTGTGATGAAGTCAATCCCACCCACTTGAATACTTTTCAATTCGTCAGCATTTGTATCTCTGCTTGTTACAAAGATAATCGGTACTGGCATGACTTGTTTTATTTTCCTGCATACTTCATAGCCATTCTCATACGGCAGGTTAATATCAAGCAGAACCAGTTCTATGGAATATTGCTTTAATTCATCTGTCAGGTTTCCAAAGTCAATCAATAAAACTGTTTCATATCCTTGTGTGTTCAATAATTTAGAAAGCTCCAAACGAGTGATTTCATCATCTTCGATAATTGCTATTCTCATTTCAACACCCCTTGATTTACCATTATAATAATTTCACAGCAGGAGAGCTAGAAAAATCTAACTCTCCTCATTGATATTTCGTTTGAAACCGATATACGTTGCTATCCAGTAAATACTATAAATTAGGAAGAAGATAATTAAATTCAAGCCAAAGTACATTAGATAAAGGTGTTTATCTCCCAAAATTTGTTGATACACATTATTCAATGACGACATCATCACAAAAGAACATAATATTGCTGATATTGCAGGGACACAAAATAATATCAATAATTGTTTTCTGATTGTCTTAAATAGCGACTTATCATTTATTCCTAATCTTCGCAAGGTCAAGTAGCGATATTTGTATTTAGTAGAGTCGCTCAATAATTGAACTGCCAAAATTGTTCCTACTGCGGAAATCAAAATAAATGCAATGTACATAAACAGACTGGCTACTATTGCAACCATTGCTTTTTGTTGTTCTATTTCTGCACCTCTTACGTTTACTCTATACGACTCATCATTTATTTCTCCATTTTCATCAACCTTTACTAATTGATGTTGCATATCTTCTTTTATCTTATTTTCTAATTCTGCGTCTGTATCTTCTTTTGTATCTATAATCAAATGATTTTCTGATACTTCAAGTCCTTGAACATATTTATCTGGAAGTACAACAACAAATCTGCCAGTATTAGTTATAGAGTTCCAATAAGACTTAGTGTCATATCCTTTTAATTTCAAATTTTTATTTGCTACTGTTATGGTTTCAATGTCTTTGTTATCTTCAACCTCATATGCAAACTTGCTATTTGTAACTATATAGTATTCGTTATCATTTAAAGAAAGCAACGGCATCTTTCTTAATTCTAGTAACCTATTATAATCACTTAACTTCAAGACTGGGTCAAAATCATAATATTCTGATTGGAAAAAATTTTGTACCTGATGATTCGGTTCTTTATAAATGTCATACTCAATGGTATTATCAATCGTATATTCTTCTTCAATTACTCGAATATATTCATCAAATACCTGCTTATCATCAAAGAGTTGTACATCATATGGTGCATTTAAATTCACGCTGATATCATACGAAGCTTTGTTGATACTAGAATAATTCAGAGCCAGCAGTGAAATTAAAATCAACATAGACAATGTACCAAATGTGAAGCTCATTGTTCTTGCTTTAGAAGCAAATGTTCTTGCTACAAACAGATTATCATTTTGATATTTCATTTTTTTATTCTTTAACAAAACAGTCAAGAACATATCTGCACAAGTTGTAGATATACCATAAATGCTGATAATCAACATGATTACGCTTACCATCAAATAAGTAAGTGTTTCTTGCTTATTAAAATTATCCATAGTACAACGTGAATTCCAGAGAAAAAGAGAAATCGCACCAAGAATAATACTTAAAACAAAAATGACATTTCTTTTTTTACTGTCACGGAACATTTTCTTTTCATTTTGTTTGTCAAAATAAAGAAAATCACGTATCGTCATTTTACTTATTCTTCTTAATAGATTAAGCAAAACCAAAACATAAATAGTTAAAAAATAAATTATCAATAGTCCAATAGAAACGAAATTCAAAGAAATAAAGAGAGTTTTTGGAATACCCAGTAAGTTTACAATTACTAACGACACAAACTGGCTGAATAAAAAGCCAATAGGAATAGCTAATACAAATGCTAAAATTCCCAACAGTATATTTTCAATTACAACTAAGTGGGCAATTTCTTTTTTCTTAATGCCAAGAAGCATATATGTTCCTAATTCTTTACTTCTTTTTTCAAACATAAATTTCGTTGTATAGTTGATCAAAAAGCATATCACAAAAATAATAAGAATATTTACAGCGAACAATGAATTCTTAAATGCATCCATACTGGAACATAACTTTACAATTTCATCAGAACTTGCCACCAAATTAAAAGCAAATATAAGAGAAAAGGAAACAGTAACGGTTATCAGATAAATCATATAATCTTTAATATTTCTTTTTGTATTTCTATACGCTAACTTACCTAACATTTCCCACTTCACCTCCAAGCAAGGTTAATATATCCAGTATTTCATTGAAGAAATCTTTTCTGCTTTTTTCCCCTCTGAAAATTTCATTGAATATTTTACCGTCTTTCAAGAACAAAATACGTTCACAGAAAGACGCACTAAACGGGTCATGTGTTACCATTAAAATAGTAGCCTGCATTTTCTTGTTGATTTCAGACATTGTTTCCAGTAATAATCTGGAAGCTTTTGAGTCCAAAGCTCCCGTCGGTTCATCAGCTAAAATCAGTTTCGGTTCATTGATTAAGGCTCTAGCACAAGCACAACGCTGTTTTTGTCCGCCAGAAACTTCATAAGGAAATTTCGATAAAATATCACGAATACCCAATTTATCGGCGATAGCATGAACTCTTTTCTCAATATCAGTAGGGTTCTGTTTGTTGATAACCAATGATAAAGAAATGTTTTCTCCAATCGTTAAAGTATCTAAAAGGTTGAAATCTTGAAAAATGAACCCTAAATTTTCACGTCTGAAATCAGCAAAATCTTTATCCTTGATTTTGGTAATATCTTGATTATTGACTGTAATGTGTCCGCTGGTTACAGTATCAATCGTAGAGATACAGTTTAATAGGGTAGTCTTTCCAGAACCACTAGCTCCCATGATTGCGACAAATTCGCCCTTATCTACATACATAGAAATACCGTCTACTGCCTTTGTGATATTTCCAGAGTTACCCCCGTAGTATTTTTTTACTTGCTCTAAATTTAAAATGTGTTCCATTAAAAATCGCTCCTTTCTTCCTGCCACATTTATTTGTTTTGGAATACAATTAAATTATAGCAAGGGCAGTATTCAATTACACTTACAGTTTTGAAAGTAAACAGAGAGTAAAAGAGCCGTGATAATGCAGATCACAATTTTGTGAAGCATTTCCACGACCCTTTTATTATAATTTTGCCTTTGTCTTTTTCGTAATGATATAAATATATTCTTCTGGTGTAGGGCGTTTATTCCCAAAATACTTTTTGAAATTTGCCTGCACCTCTGGGTCGGTGCTATTCATAGCTTCATCAATCGTAGCTTCAATATCCGCCCGAACATCAGCCAATGATACACCGCCAGCTTTTGCACCAGCTTTCAATGCCTTTTTTATATCTCTTTTGTTCAGTCCTATCATATTCATACCTCAATTCTACTTTTTAAAGCTAATAAGTTTTCCGTTGTATTTTACAATGATGAATATGATATAAAACACTCCTACAACAATCAAAATAAGACCTATGTAATAGCCTAATTCAGAATGAGAGATTAAATTGATAATCGGCATAACAAGAATACCAATACTAACCAGTAAAGTGCCTATTCCTATTTTTTTTGTAAACACCTTTTTATCTTTAGGGTCAAGTTGTGTATAATGATAACCATGTAATAAAGTAATATTCTCTTTTATACCTATTTGATAAGATGTAAAAAGTAAAAACAATCCTATAACTATTTCAACAATCAATTCCTCTAATTCCATAATCGTTCTCTCCTTTAATCAAAATAAAATAATTCTTCAAATTTTTTATCTAAAGCTATACAAAGCACTAATGCCAATTTTGCTGTTGGATTAAATTGTCCAGTTTCAATAGAACTAATTGTATTCCGAGAAACCCCGACTAGTTCAGCTAATTCTGTTTGTGATAATTTTTTTTCTTTTCGTACAGTTTTTAATCTGTTTCGCAAAATTAAATGTTCGTCCATTCTATAAACCTACCATTAAAAATTTATAAAAGTAATACCCCATAAATAGAAGAAAGAATAAAGCAATAACAAATTTGGATTTATTTTTTGAAATATGTGCTTCATAACCCATAGAGCCAAATGCCACAGACCCAATAATTGTCATTATGTCATAGTAAGGTTCTTTACAAACTGCTTTAATGAAAAGAATTAAAATGCAGATAAATAAAACAAACATTAAGCCAAAAGATTTCCCTTGAAGTTTAATATGTTTTTCGTATTCATCAAGATATAGATTCTCTTTTTTGTTTTGTGATAGTATTTTTTCTTTATCCATTATATAACGCTCCTTTCAAATAATACCAAGTACACTTGTCATTTATATTATAGCATTCGGTCATTACAAGTCAATATTTTTGCACAGTTTTCTTGTCGTTTTGTAAAAGCGTGCAAATCTGATAGGAAATGCACGCTATATCATTTATCCTACAATCTTCCAGTTACTATCCTTATGTAGCACAAGCTCATACTGCGATACCTGCGTCGCTTTTGTCTGATTATCAATGAATTTTACCGCAACCTTGACTTTCACATTGTCGCCGTCCTTTATAAAGATAGGGTTTACCAGTTCAGAATAAATGTAGTCCCTGCCGATAGGTCAATCACATTTCCCAATACATAGTAAGCAAGCTCTTTTTCCGTCGCTGTTGGGTACAGCTTAAAGAATGTTTCCAGAAATGCGGTAGCGTCGTTTACAGTATCAGCGTCTACACTTGCGTCTGCTTCTGGTGTCTTAGGCTCATAGTCTGATTTTTCGATTGCTGGTGCAAGGGTAGGGTTCTGAACGATTACCATATCCCCGTCAGCGTCTATATGGACTTTTACGGTATAGGTTGCTTTCACATTGCTTGTCTTTTCTCCCTCTTTTATCTGCTGATCTACTTCGTAGGTAGCAGAAAAAGTGTCCGTTCCCGATTGTTCGATACTCCATACAATCACATCTGTAACTGTGGAGCTGGTCGGTATATCCGTTCTGATTGTATCAACATTCAAGTCCTGCAATTCCTTTGTCAGATAACCGTTTATTGCCTGCATCCTTGATTCAATCGCTTCTTTGCTGTTATTCCATGTGTAATAGGACTTCGCAAAATTCTTCACGAAATTTTCTATCCCGTTGGTGTCCTGCAAGCGAAGTTCAATGATTTCTTTTTCGTGGGTCGTGTGCTGGTCGATAGCAGTAAAATTCTTATACACCCCAAAACTCACGCTTGCAATAAGTACCACCCACAACGCAATCACGGCTTTCTTATGTGTGCCTACCTTAACAGTACGCACCTTTTTTTCTTTTGGTTCTTTGATAGTTTCTGTCTGTTTCTTATTCTTCTTAAACATATTTTCAAGTCCTTTCTATTGTCTTACTCGTCCTGCACCGATTAAGTGCTGTTGCCAGTAACTACTACTTAGGTCTGCATATCCTATCGGGTTGCCTGCATGGTACATCTGTGTCGGCGAAACGAGAATACCAACGTGTGTTACATAACTTCCAGCATTATAGGTAGAATGAAAAAACACCAAGTCCCCAGCCTTTGCCTGCGAAAGCGGAAGATGTTGGGTAGCGTCATACTGTGCTTGCGCGGTTCTCGGTAAGGAGATACCAGCTTTTCCATAGCACCATTGCGTCAATCCCGAGCAGTCAAAGGAAGTATTCGGGTTACTGCCACCATACACATACTTCCAGCCTTGATATTTCAACGCTTCATTCATTACCTTTTGTGCCAGTTCTCCCGATACCTGCGGTACAGTTAAATACTGATTGACTAATTCCACATAGAACATATTTCCATAGCCATACCGCCAGCCCCCATTCTTTGCAACGGCTATCGGGTTGGTGTAAGTTACTTTCTTTCCACCCGATTTTTCACGGGCGAAGCTCTCTGCAAGGTTAAAGGTGTGTTTCTTTCCTTTTCCTGCCACATATCCCACATAACCACCGCCATAGTTATAGGACTGTATCGCTACATTCAAATCGTCGATACCTTGATTTTTGCAAGAAGAAAGCAGGGACGCAAAATATTTACACCCCTGCTTGATTGAACTTTCCGTATCTAAAGAGTTGGGCGGTAAACCAAGACTTTCCGAACTCTGCATAACATCTTCTGCCGTACCGCCACTTTCTACTTGAATGATAGCCAACAGCACATTGACATACTCGGAGATACCGTTTTCTCTGGCGTATTTTTCCACCATAGGCTGATGTTTCAAAACTTCTGCGGATAAGTTCATACCCGTAATGCCAGAAGAAAAGTTGCTGTTCTCGTCGTCGCTGTCCGCACTAATGAGGACACCAAAGAAAAGCACCAGAGAAAAGAGGATAGGAAACAGACTGCCGATAAGAGCGATATGTTTCAGTTTCATTTTTTCTTCTGTCCTTTCTTCGTTACAAGGTTACGGTTTTTCTCTGTGGTCTGCTGGTTCTTCTGGACGCTCTGCGTCTGCTGAACCTTTGTCCTTCGGTCTTTGGTGTCATTCTGGCGTGTTTCCTGCGATACCACTTTTTCTACATTCTGCCTATGTACTTGCTGTGCAGGTTGGGTCGCTTTTCTATCAGAAGCACCAGAAGATAGCGGACGCTCTTTGATAACATTTGCTTTGACTGGCTCACTTATCTTTGAAGTGGTCGCTGTGGCAGGACGTTTGACTTCCTGCATTTTTTCAGCACCCGTCTTTGAAACGCTTGAAGCTGTGGCTGGTCGCTCATGGGGACGGGTAGCTCCCGTTGTCGCTGATCCGTCAGCCTTTCGCTGTGCCTGCCTTGCTTCTTGTGCCTTTTGAAGCTCCATACGTTTGTCAGCGATATTTTTCTTATGCTGTTCCTGCTTTTCCAAGCGTCCCGTCTGTCTGGACTGCTGTTCCTGCACCATGCCACGCTTAAAGTCAGACACGCTGGACTTTGCCTTTTCTTTTGCGGAATATACCGCATAAGCGGTCTGTGTCGGCATATCCTTGATATTTTCTTTGACAGCGTTTGCCTTGTCTTTCACTTTATTTTTCGTATCTAAGACAGCACCCACCTTTGAGCCTGCACGCTGTCCCATGCTGGAAGTGGTATTGCCCCGATTTTCTTTAGAAGCCGTATTTTTTCTTTCGGCTCTCTTGCCAGCAACGGCACTTCCAGCCACCGCACCAGCCACACCGCACGAAATACCGCCAGCACTTACCGCCCTTGCAATACGGTGTTCCATACGCCTAGCCCGATGTCGCATAAACAGATACGGTCTGCGGAATATCCTGCGTCCCATGCTTTGACTGTCGCCAGCGTTTAAAGAGAACATACTCATTAAATCGCCCAGCTTCATGTAGATACCAGCGAAACATACTATCTGCAAGAACGCCACCATGAAAAACGGATAGTCCGTGGAAGTGTTATAAAACATACTGGAAATGCTGAACGCCACCGTTACAATAAGCGTTATTCCTGCCCGTGTCATTATGGTATTAAATACCCTTACGATTGCCTGCTTTGCCATGCTTTCATAGCTCGGTATCATGGAAAGTAAAAAACTGATAGGTAAAAACATTGCAAAGATAATAAAAAGTATCTGGCTGAACAACATCATGCCCGTAAGCAAGAATACAAATATCGTGATACCCAAGTTAAAGAACAAGAGGAAGAACACCATACCCAAACGGTTCACGACCTGCGGTATTGTCAGATTGTTATTGTCGTTGTCCTCGATTTCTGTTTTCACGACTTCCTCTCTGGTTTTCCCGTCCTCGTCCTCTGGACTTGCCGATACGAGAGCTTCTACACGGTCTGTCCCGATTTCTTCTGCGTTGCTGTTCCCGAATTGAAGCAAGAGCCACGGCTGTTCCACTTGAATAGAAAATAGGCTGTCCCGTATCAAGTCTACGCTGTCCTTGCCCTCGCTGTCAGAATTAGGGAGCATGATTTTTGTTCCCAAGTCAAGTGAAGCGGTACTGATGTCTGATGAAAACTCATTTATCTTCTTGATGTAGTCGGGAGCGTAGGCAATAAACGAAGCGGACAGCACAAACACCACCACAAAGTTGATAACAGCGTGAAGTGCCTTGCTGGTTTCCCGTTTTATCAGTCCTGTATAGGCAACATAAAGTCCCACCACTAAGATAATGAGAAGCAGGAAACCGACATAAAAGCCAGAGCTGGAAAAACCGTTCTGTGTTACGCCTGCAAGGGTCTGTATGCTTTTTCCGATACTGTCTGCCATATCATTGATGAAGTCCAGCTTATAGGCTTCCTGCACCACATAGCCCGTAGCATTGCTTAAATAAAGGCTTATCGTCCAGACAAAGTTGGTAATGCAGTAAAGCCCGTACTGCACCGATTTTCCAATCCCGTCCAGCCAGTTCCACGGCAACCACGACCAGCTATTATCCACATAAAAATCAAGCTGGTAGTTGGAAAGAGAATATTTTGAATATAGATTTTCTGCGTTTATGGTATCGTCCACAAGCCCCGTCGCATGAGCTACCGTCCCCAAAAGTGAAAGCAGGATAAGGGAGAGTGCCACGACAAACAGAACCATTTTGAGAAAGTGGAAAATCTTCTTTTTTTTTGAACGCACCTTTTATCCTTTCTTTCATCACTCCACCTCATTTCTCTGTACGGGCGGTCTGGTATCAAAGGCGTGTAGCAGTTCTTCAAAGACGGGGTGTATCTGCACCACACCGACACGCCGTATAAGTCCTGCAATAAGCATTGTCCGTTCTCTAAATCACGCAAGCGTTTCTGGTTGTTCTCGTCGTCCTTGTCAATGCCGAAAAATTCTAAGGTCTGCTTTATCTCGTTAATGTCAGTAGAACGAAAGGCAAATTTCAAGCCGATATTGTTTTTCAGACTTTCCTTTGACACGTCGCCAGAAGATTGTGTAACAAAATAAACGCCTGCCTGCATAGCTCGTCCAGCACGCACCAGCTTATTTGATAAGGTTTCTCCTTGTGCCACATTTAAGAACGCCCACGCTTCATCAAGGTCTACAATCTTGAAAATGCTTCTGTCCGAATGGATAAAGTCTAATGCAAAGGTACTAATCACAATCAGCATAGACACCGACAATAATTCAATGGTCGTGTATTCCTCAAAAGTGGTATCTTTATCTGGTAGTACAAGGTCGGCTACTTGAATGATATTGAGCTGGTTATCCAGACTGATAGCATTTTCCACCGTACCGTCCGAAAACAGCAGGTGTGCAAAATCGTAGTCCGTGAAACTGTCGATATGGTCTGCGATATTTCTTGATATGGGTGTATCTTCTCGGCGTAGCTCGTCTATCACATGGAGCAAGCCCGACTGTCGCTCTGGGTAACGGAACGCACCGCTTTTCGTAACACGGGAAATTTTTCGCCGTCCCTAGAGGAAATACCCGTTAAAAATGTCAAGATGTCGATTGCCAGACTTTCAGCGTCTTTTACATTCTTCATAATCACGAATGGGTCAAGAAGTCCTGCATTGTCCTTGTCGCTGGTAAGATTTACGATATTGATTTCATGGGCTATCTCTGAGAGCGTTTCTTTCCAGTTGCCACGCTCTGATTTTGGGTCTAAGATAACCGCTTGACCGCCAAAGAGAACAGAGTAGTACACAAGAAGATTGTTGCAGAACGACTTTCCACCGCCAAGCGAACCGACAAAAGCAGAAGCAAGGGCGTTGGTAACTGTACCTTTCACACCTTGACTGGCAAGGGACGGTTGCAGGTACACATTTCTTCCCGTATCAACGGAATAGCCCATATAGATACCCGTAGTTTCCCCTAACTGCTGTGTCGCACCAA
>ENA-OQLB01000261-OQLB01000261.1-human-gut-metagenome-genome-assembly--contig:-NODE-261-length-31395-cov-2.575157_pt1 | contig 31395 bp, 52 predicted proteins | sample MGYA00242656_ERZ504813 | MGnify/ENA primary metagenome ERZ504813 (study PRJEB26092, sample SAMD00036388) | human gut metagenome | host: Homo sapiens | study: EMG produced TPA metagenomics assembly of... | reverse complement strand
GGCGGCATCCTCAGCCGGCCCGGTGCGCGTTTTCCGCGGCATCCTTGGCGGCCTGCGCCACCCGCACCGCGTTGTTGGAGTTCTCCAAGATCTGCTGCACCACATCCGGCGTAGGCGTACCGGGGTTGTCTCCGTCAATGCCAGAGTCGATCCCGAATGGAGTAGGGAGATCTACAGTTATGCGCTGCAGCCATTAGCGAGGCCCAGAAATACGATCTTGCCGCGGCTGCGTTGTCGGCCGTTGCCTCAGGCGGCACTTCCAAGATACCGTCCGCTCCGACTGTCTTTTTTGTCGCCGACCCGCCGGGTGCATGGAACACGGCCAAAGCCTCAAGGCCGCTCCACCCCTCTCCGAAGATGACGCGGACCTTTTCCGTGCCGTAGCTGTCCTTGGTTCCCAGCTCAATGCAAGGCGTGATCGAAAAGCTCCCCTCTACGACCACGTCATAGTTCATCAGTACAATGGTTTTTATGATGGCCACCTCCTCTTAGCTGCCGTTTCCGCCAATGGGATACTCCACAATGATTGTGCCGGACTCTCTCGCAATGTGGACGCGTTGACCGGCAGAGAATGTCACTGCGGCATTGTAGGGATAATGTTTTTCCGTCGGAGTCGTATCACCGGGCAAGATCAGCGCGATCCCATCGCTGTATACGGCGCTCACTGTGGCAATGTTCCCACTTTTAGTTGTCGTCTCAAGCGCTTTGCGCTGTTGGTAATTCTCAATCAATGCTGTAAAACACCTTCTTTGCCGTATGCGTCATCTGACCGCCCGGGACACAGTCGAGCGTCCACTCCTGTTCTTCCAGCAGGCCGATCCCGTCACGCATCATTAAAATGCTGTCGTTCAGCCGATGCGGCTGTTCTGCATCGCCGCAGGAAGTAAACGAATAGTTTGCAGCGCCCATCATACTCAGCAGCATTCTGTTTTTCGCGTGTGTTTCCAGTGCTTCCTGCGAGGCGATTCCCTCCACAGTCTCGACGCTTACGATCCTGCGCCCGCGGCGCATTATGCTCAGCGGACTGGTAGGGTTGACATTTTCCGCCACCGCCCGAAGCTCCTTTCCCAGATCGGCGCTGCTAACAATATCTACAAATACATTTGCAGCGTCAAATGTGTCCGCTTCAATGCTCATCGGTATGCGCAGCAATGTCGATTCGTCCGGCCCGTACCGGTGCGTTCGATTATTGATAGAGGCAGGCTCCCATGGTTCGGCCACAGCCACGCCGTTTCCATCAAAGTAGATGTCCCGGTAGTTGATCTCAGCCAGCAGCGCCGCAACAACGGCGTACCGCGTTGTGCCGATTTCCCATTCATGGTCCGTCATCAGAACCTCATCCGTGTCGATAATGCTTACCACATTGATGCCCGCAGCCAATAGCTGCTCTCTTATCGCCGTAGTGTAACGCGTACCGGCGTGGATCATAAGCGTGCGCTCCAACACGCTCAGGTTGCGCAGCGCATACCCCTGATCGTATCCAGTCAGCTCCTGCGTTTTGTGCCCGTACTCGTCAACACTCTCGGGACATGTCGTAATATTAAACAGCCCCAACGGCGTTCGGTTTGTGTTGTCTACGCGGACCACGCTCAGCATATCTGTCAGCCAGTTTATATCTGCGTCCATCTCCGCGGTCAGAGTCACCGTGCTCTTCACCTCAGCGCTGCCGGTAAAGCGGATCTGCGGGGTACAGTCCGCGGGCACCTGCAGCACCCGGTAGGGTGCGCCGCTGCGCATGGCAATGAACTCATATCGGATCATACTTCACGGCCTCCTGCTGCGTCTCGGTAATGCTAAGCTCAAAGGCGTGCAGCCGTGGTCACGGTTCTCCTGCAGATCTTTAAATACGCCGATTGCCAAATGCCCTGCATGGTCCTTGTATACGACCACCTTGCCGGCGAGTCCGCGAAGTTTCTCAAGCTCATCCGTTGTTTTGAGCGCATACGCGATGGTGTGCGTAACTACCTGATTGCCGGCATCGTGCCAAATGGGGAGCTTTTTGCCCCAGTATTGCTGGTATGTGCCGCCCAGACTTGTGCTTTTTGTGTAATTCTGGTAGCTGGTCGCATACTTCAAAGCCAACCACTCATTGCCGTTCAACAGGCCGATGGCGGCATAGGGCACACTAGGCGCAGTTGACAGGTGCGCTGTCCGTGTAGTAGCCATCCTCGCCAAATACGCGCACAATATACTTGTGTTCCTGCGCACTGGTGCGGTCTATGTACTGCCCATCTTCACCTTTGGCTATCAGCACTCCATCGCGCAGGATGTAACCTGTGCCGCCATCCCAGCGCAGCTGCACTTCGCCCCAAAGGCTTTCAGCCTGGCAGTTTACGGCACTGCCGGCTGATTCTTGACTTTGACCTCGCAGTCTGCCCACGGGGATACATCTCCATACGAGTTATAAATCCTCACAGAAAGTATGTGCGTCCCGTCTGCCAGCACTTCGTCAGACTGCCATTCCTTCCCGGTGCCGTATCGTACACCCAGCTGATGCCGTCCACTGCAACTTCATAACCGTCCTGCTCTTTGGCCTGCCACCGCATTTTTGCCAGCGGCTTGTTGCCATAATAGGAGATGATGGGGCCTTAGGTGCTCGCCGTATTGCAAAGATTGCCGCGCCGGAATAACTGCCGAACGCTCCGTCCGTATTCTTCGTGCGCACGCGCCAGTAGATAACGCCGCTATTAAATGTGCCTGCGGCCGCTTGATAGCTATTGTCCGCACTATTCGCACTGGCCAGCACTGTGTAGGATGCACGCTATCTGCCGAATAACTCAGTTCCCAGCCTGTCTGCGCCGTGCCGGTGACATTGGCATGCTGCCACACAAATGTGATGCCCTGCACAGCATCATCCATGTACTCGCCCGCGGGGCTCACCGCCACAGGCGTGCTGAGCGTGTCCAGCGTGGACACATTGATCGTGTCGCTGGTTACCTTTGTACCCGTATTCGCAATCGCCACAACATACCAGTCCAGTGTTGTAGCGCCTTCGGCAAAAGTGTTCGCGGGCACATCTGCATACTGCTGCGAACCGGCCACAGCAACCTCATGCCAGTCGCTCTCATTGTTCGCCTTAAAGTACAGTGTCGCACTCTGCTGCGTCACATCTCCGGGCCTGTCATCGCTGTCAACGCTGAACACCCAGCTAAAGCGGTTTGTAACTGCCCTAGGCGCGGACGCACCCGCCGCAGGCGTTGTTCCCTTTACGGAGACAGGCACCTCGACATTGGTGCATTGCACCCAGCTTGAAGTGTGTGTGGTTCCCACGCTGCTCTTGGCGACAACGCGCCACTGGTAGCTTCCTATGGGCAATGTGCCGCAATTGACACTCACATGGGTTGTGCCATCGCTGACGCTTGCAAAATCTGCCGGGTCAGCCATGTTGTCAGTCCGGTACTGCAAAACAGCGGATCCCTGCTGCAATACACCGCTGATCGCGCCGCTGGCAATGCTGCCGGTGAACGCCCAGCTGAATACTGCATCAAAGCCGTAGTATGTCTTGCTGGTGGGGCGCAGGTCGTCGACCTTGGCGGTCGGGTCCGCCAGCGACAGGGAATAGGTGGCGCTTTCCGCCACCGTTCCGGATCCGTATGCCCCCACCTGCACGCGCCATCGAATACCGCTGCCGCTTGACCATGCGGTAGTATCCAGATCGAAGGATGTCGCACCATTGCCAAGTGTATAGGTCTGGCTGTTTCCGCCGTCCTGATCGGTGATGATGATCTTGCAGGTCGAGTTCCTGCGCTCAAAATCATCCTCGGCGTCTGTAGTCCACTGCAGTCGATACTTTGTGTACCGTGCAACGGTGCCGCTGGTTAGCGTCTGGCCTGTTGGTGTAACAACGCCTTGATAACTGACGCAATTTATATATGCGTCACTGCGGCTGGATCCGATGTTGTTGTAACCATTTTCCGCCTTTACAAAAACACCGTAGGCTAAAACATTCTTTTTCCGCGTCTGGCTAAAAGAATCGAATGCAAACCAACAATCTCCGTGTGGAAAATTGCTTTGCTCACACACGCTGCTCGTGTCTGAATAATAGGTTGTGCCCGCACTGTTTCCAAGCGCATATCCTATAAGTTTAACCTTACGGTTAGCATCACCATAGGCAGGATGCGGACCTGCATGCCGCCTATATAGCGGCTTGTGCTCCCCATCCCGGTATTGAACAACCACGAGCAATGATACGCCTGATAGTTAGCCAAAGGGTTTGTGCTGCCAGCCTTATAGCTTCTTGTGCTCCAGCTGTGCGATTTCATGTCAATGCCCCCTGTCTCATGCTCATGGCTTCATTTTTGGCGATACTTACAATATCGTTGAACTCTTTCACATTCTTGGCATCAATGGTAATGCTCCCGATATTGATAGCATAGCCGCCCAGCATGCCGCGTGTCTGGCTGCTGTTGTAGATGCGTTCTCCGCCGCGCAATGCCACCAGCTCCGGCCCGTTCTCACCCACAACAGCCAGTCCGCCGCGCGCGCTGCGCGTGCCGGTGGCATACTGCGGCACCTTGCTGTTGGCTGCGCGCATTGTCCCCGTTGTAGCCGAGGATATGCCGCTCATGGCGCTGTTGATTTCGTTTCCTTTGCCGATCAGGACAGCGATAACAGCCACCAGCGCCGTGACGGCCGCTACGATAGCCAGGATTTTAATGTACAGCAGATCAATATGGCTCATAGCGCTGCCGACCATGCTTTTCACGGTTCCAACCGGCCCCTGTAAGTCTTGAATGGCCTTCGCCACAAGCAGCACTACTGTGGCGATGCTGGTAATAGAGATAACTGCCGTCAGCACCGGCGTTGGGATAGCGTTCAAGGCCTCGGCAAACGCTGTAATGATGGGCAGCAGCGCCTCGGCAAAGCTGCGCTTCACGCGTCGCCCTGCTTGGCCAGCTTCTGCATCGCATCATCCAGCTCACCAAACTCTGCAGCGTTTCATGCTCGGTAACGGCGCCAACCTCGTGCGCCTGCTCCGCAAGCTCTTTCAGTCTGCCGCTGCCGGCCTCGATCAGCGGGTTCAGGTCCGTTGCCGACCTGCCAAAGATATCCATCGCCAGCGCATCGCGTTCGGTCTCGTTTTCATCTTGCCCAAGGCGTCAATGGTTTTCAAAAACACCTCATAGTTGTCCTTGAGCTTCCCGCTGCTGTCCGACACTTTTACATGCAGTTTTTTAAACGCCTCTGCTGCAGAGCCTGTCCCGGTAGCCGCCGTCTGCATATTGTTGGTCAGCTTTACCAGACTGCCGCGCAGCGTGTCCGTGCTTACATCCACAAGCTCACTGGCGTACTCAAACTCCTGCAGCTGGTCTGTGGTCAGGCTCGTCTGCGTAGACAGCGTCAGCAGATCATCCGCTGTCTTGCTCATGTCCATCGTGGAGCTTGCAAGCGCTCCCGCCAGGCCGCCGACTACCGTGACGGCAGCTGCGCCGCTGGCCGAGAAGCCGTCCAGCTTGTCAACCGCAGTCTGCAAGCCGGGCGGCAGACTGATTCCCAGCGCATTGGCCAGGCCGTTGACCACATCCGCCAGGCTGGCGGTGGTCTTGTTGGTTCGCTCCTGCTGGTCGCTCAGTTCCTTCAGGAGGTTTTCCTGCTTGGCAACCTCGGTCTGGGCGCTGATCAGGCTTGCCCGCCACTGCATGGTCGTTTTACTGGCCTCACCCTCACGCCGAGCGCTGTTTTCGTAGGCCTGCTGCAGCACCTGCACTTTATCCCGGTAGCTCTGCAAGGTCTGCTGTGCGGCCTCGTACCGCTGCTTTAAGGCGGCCTGCCGGTCGTCCATTTCACGGGTCTGTTCGGTCACAAGCTGCATCTGCTGCTTATTTACCTTCAAGCCCGTGTTTACTTCGCTCAGTGCCGCCTTGAATTGCTGGTCATTTTCCACGACAAGGCTGACACCTGCTTTAGGCATCGACATCTGCAAGCCCCCTTTCCTGTGGCAGTTCAATACCATTCATGGCGCAGTATTCTGTAAACTGTGCAAGCAGTTCATCCAGGCTCAAAAACCGCGTTTCCCGCCGGGTATAGCCCAGCAGCCCCACCGCGATGTATTGCAGCCTGGGGAAATTTATGATTCGGTCGCCGTCAAAGTGCCGCTCGGGGACATCGTCAACCCAGATTCGCTCAGCATCGTCTTCATCGCCTGCAGCGCCTGACGGCCTGATGCGTTTTTTCCGTAAAACTCCATAAAGGCCTCTTCCACGCTTGCGGTCAAACCGCCTTGCAGATCGGAGAACGAAATGAGTTTTTTAACAACCCCAAGGCTCGGAGCCTCGTTATCTCGGTGATGTTCTTCGTTGTCAAGCTCAACGCCCTCGCGGATCAGCAGCCAAATGATATACGCTGCCTCTTCCGGGTCGTTCAGCTTTGCCACGATGGTGCTCAAGTCAGAGTAGTGCTCCTGAAGCTCCTTAACGTTCTGCAGGTCGAACAGTGCCGGGTACTTGCGGCCGCGCAACGTAATTTCCGCCATAACCTCACCCCTTGATGTTCAAGAATGTTTTCAGTGCAGCCAGGGCCTCTTCGTATCCATCAAACTCCTGCTTTTTCACAAAATTCCCCTCACTGTTGCACTCCGCAGATCCTGCCAGCTTGGTCGTGCTGTAACTTGTGCTCTTGGAGCAGTGCTGAGGTTATCGTCCACAGGGTCAAAGCTCGCGCGGTAATAGCCCACCAGACGATACGCAAGCTTGCGGTCAGGCTTTTTCAGCTTGCCAAGCGCGGCAACGCGCACAAGGGCAGGCGTATCGCCCTCTTTGCGCTCAAGCGTCTTTGTGCTCTCATCATAGTGGTGACCGCACAGTTCCGCCTCATCTGCCAGACTCAGATAGCTGCGATCAATGCTCAGCTTCGCGCTGGGCGTACCGGCATCGCGCTGCTCGCGGCGGTCGCCGGCCACAGCTCGCTGCTGTCGCTGTCGTTTTCGCCGGCGTAGCTCACAACAGCGCGCGTGATCTTGCCATCGCCGAGGGTTTCCGTCTCAGACCCATCCGCGCTGGTCACCACAGTAATAGGCAATAGCCATAGTAGGGAAGTCCGATATAAGCCATTATTATGCCTCTCTTTCATTCCAGTCGCATCCATCATCGGCTTCTGCCTCAACGTATGCAACAAAGTGTTTTGTGTCGTTATCGTAGCCGTACTCGGTCGAGCCGATAATAAACCCGGCATCTCTGAAAGCACAGCGCATTTTTCTGGCGCAGGGCTGCGGCAGATCTCTCGTATACCAAGCCGCGCGCACCTGCAAGTGCTGCTGTTCGTCCCGGTCACCGGCGTAGATTTCCGGCGCATCGTCCAAGACGCTCAGCACCACATAGCTGTCCGGCAGCGGATCCTCCTCATTTTTAACAAATGAGACATTGCTGCACACAGTTTCCAGTGCGGCCAATGCCGCATCAATCATGGTCATAGCTTACCTCTCTGCCACAAAACATCCTGCATCACAGTGCTAACAGCATCCTCGCAACTGTTTGCGGCGCGGTTCAAAAACGGCTGCGCGGGCTCTTTGGCGGTGCCGTACTCTAGGGCCACAGCTTTCTGCATCTGTGCAACCTTGTTTGGGTAGTTGGGGCTGGATCCGTGCCCGCTATCGTAGCCGCTAAAGCTCACATCCAACCCGTAGCCGCCTCTTTTACGCTTTTTAGGTTTCCCGGCGCGGACACTGTCAGATAGATGCTTATTAGCGCGGCTGCTTTTGTGTTTTCCAACCTGCTGTTTCAGCGCATCCACCGCAATGGGGGCTGCGCTTTTCAACATTTCGGGCGCAATGGAGTCTAAATCGGCGAGCTTTGTCAGCTGCTCCGTGACTTCATCGCTCCACACAAGGTCCATCCTCACGGCGGGCCTCCTTTTGTCTGGGGCAGGTCACTGACGGTCAGCTCGACCGTGCTTCCAATCTCATAGGCACGCTGCACACTGTACAGGCTGCCCTTCCACAACAGCACGCGCTCTCCGTTGTACTCGTCAGCGTGCAGCACAAAAACGGCGCTCAGCGTGGTACCTGCCGCTTCTGCCGCAAAAATTCCCGCCACCCTACAGACTTGCGCTCTCCGTAGACCTTACACACAGGGGTGTAGGAATGGACCAGCACGCCCTGCTTCTTTTCGGGTTTGTCTTGCATCAGGGTGATTTCTTCTGTCCAGTACATAGTTGCTCCTAACAAAAATGCCGCCGGAGGGCGCAAGGCACTCCGGCGGTGCATCACAGCACAGCGCTCATGCGTCGGGCCAGTCTGTGTAGTTGGTCGTCATTCGCAGCTGCGCCTTCTGCTCATCGTAGGAGGCTTTCAGCTTATCGTAGTCGCCGGTCGGCCAGAAGTTGGCGCGGCAGTAGGTGATGACGGCACGGCGGATCAGCGGGTCCTGCGTGTCCAAGTTGGACACACCGGCCTGTTTCAGGTCAGCCAGGGCCGCATCCACCAGGTCGCTCACTTCCTGCGTCAGCTCCTCCGGCATATCCGACCGGCGCAGCGCTACCGTCACTTTGGACAGCAGGTCGTTGTCAGCCATGGGTCACAGCCTCCGATCAGGCGTTGGCCGCAATCGTCAGCGCAACGAAGCCGCCGGGGACGACCACATCCGCACCCATCTCCACATCACCGCGGATCGTGGACAGCAGCTTGTCAAAAGCGAAGTCATCGGAGACGGCGATCTCGTAGTCACTGAACAGGTCCAGCTTGAGGCAGCGCGGCACACCGTAGAACATGGTGGGCTGTGCCTTTGCGGTCTGGGCCGTACCGGCACAGGCGGTCAGGTTCTTGTTGAGACAGTAGCGCACGCTCAGGCCACCCTCCTTGATGATGCCGGTGTTGGGGTTGGCAGAATCCGGGGTGATCTCGTAGACGGCCTTTTTCTCGTTGGTGCCGCGCACATCGCCAAAGGCAATCAGATCCTTCTTGTTCAGGAACAGGACTGCCTCGCCCTCAACGGCCTCATCGCCGCCGTAGTTCAGCGTCAGATTGCGCAGGGTTTTCTCGTTGATGGTGCCTTTCTTAGTGCTGTCCAGCGTGGCGTCGATGGTGTTCACGAGCTTGCTGGCTTTCAGCGCATCGGTCACAATAACGGATGCTTTCTTGCGCAAGCTGAGCAGGGCCTGGGCGCGGCACTTGGCGAAGTAGTTCACCGGGGTCAGCTTCTTGGCCTGCTTGCTGATCTGGCTCAGAACCGCCTCCGACTTGGGCGTGATGTCGATGTAGTCATAGGTGGCCTCTTTGGAGGTGGCGGCAGCACCCTCGGTCTGATCGGCGGCAGCGTCGGCATCCTGCTTGACGTAGGGGATGCGGTCGGTGGACATACCGGAGCAGTCATCGACCACACCATATCAATGATGCTGGAGACGCCGACACCAACGCGGTCCTGAATTTCGGTGTTGACCTCGGTGGGGGTTGCCAGCTTACCGCCGCTCACCAGAACGGCGCGGGTCTCCTCCACGCCCAGAACGGCGCGGCGGTTCTCTTTGAACTGCTGGGCGCGGATCTGGCATCGGTGATGGCGGTGGGGTTGTCCTGGGGCGCACCGGCACCGTCCGCAACTTGGCAGCAATGCCGAGGCGGCGCTGCTCGGTCTCATACTGCGCGATGCGCTGGCTGATCTCATCAGCCTCAGTCTCAAGGGCGTCCAGATCGGCACCCTCGGCGTTGACCTCGGTGCGGATTTCGGCAGCGCGGGCGCGCAGCTCCGCAATGGTCATTTCACTGGTTTTCTTTTTCATGGTTCACACTCCCAAAAGTTTCAGTTTGATTTTTGTTGCGGTATCCGCCCTTTGCAGTCTCTCCGCTTTAATTCTCTCGATCTCTCCGTCAAGGAATTTTCGGGCGCTGATCGATGTGGCGTCGTTGGCCGGTAGGCTCACGGCGCTCACATCGTACAGTTTCTTGATCTTGGTGATCGTGCGGTTCACGGTCACGGTGTTGTTTTCCAAATCGCGGGTGGTCTCACGCTTATCCTCGGCCACGGTAAAGCCAAACGACATCTTATCGGTGTAGCCGCCCTTGATTTCGGCAAACAGCTGCCGCCCAATCTCGGTGCCGCCCAGATCGGCAGTCACTTTCAGCCCGGCGCTGTCAGCGGCCAGGGCCAACGTGCCGTTTTTGGTGCGAGCAAAGACGCGGCCTCATGGTCGTACTGCATGATGACGTCATCCATGTCGCAGTCATCAAAAGCGTGCGGGTCGATCTGCTCCATGATGCGGTAGCAGGTGCCGCTGTCGCCCCTGTACTCATACAGCAAATAGGGCTGGTTGAACGTACAGGCGTAGCCTCCACTTCCTGCTTGGAGTCCGGCGCGGCGGGGTCAGCGGTTCGGACCTCCAGCCGCATGGCGCGGTATTCCCGGCCATTGTTCAACTTTTTCAACAATTTCTCATTACTTTCCACTGGTTAGGTCGTCTCCTTTCTTTGTCACGCTGCCATCGCTGCCCAGCAGGTAATACTCGCCGCGTATCGTGTACGCTTGCCCTTGGCCGTTCGGCAGGGGCGGCAAGTTCCAAATTTCGCGTATCTCATCGCGGTTCATAATGCCGCGATCCGCCATCTGGGCCGATACGTTCAGTTTTTCGGTGTTGCTCATGTATTGCAGCCGGTTGGCTGTCGCTATCAGCAGCGTGCCGCCCGCGCGTTCGCGCTCGGTAAACAACATTTTTGTGGCGACATCGCTGAACTGGATGGAAAACGGCTCGATTTTACCCTCATAGAACGCGCTCCAGGCGTCGCCGTAGGCGCGGTTTTGCAGCACGTCCTCGTTGGTGCCGAAGTAGTTGAACACATTGGTGTTGATGCGCTCCATCTCATCAGCGGCCACAACATAGGCTTGGCCTCCAGCTGCTTGATGTCCGTGTAGGTGTTGGGGAACAGCAGAATGCCGCCGCCCTCGCCCTGTAAGTTGTTTTTGCTGAACCGCTTACGCTCTTTTTTTCAAATCCTCATCGCTGGAGAAGTTGTTCATCTTGGCGGCAAAGCGGAAGGTCGCGCCGTTTTTAACGGCCTCGGCAATGCCCTGGTTTTGCAGGTTTACCAGATCCATCGTGGGCGTCAGAGCGTGGTTGTTCTCGCCAAAAATATCGCTCTTGTACTGGAATTTTGTCATAATGCCGCACCGCGCCATTTCAATGGCAGCGGTCTGGCCGCTGCGGAATGTGTAGCGCAGCCAGGGCGCGGCCCCATACTGCACGATTTCACAGCTGGACGGCAGCACCGGGAACATGCCAACGGTCTCACCAAACTCATTGATGACCGGCACAATAAAGGCGGTGTTTTGCACCTCCAGGATTGTGCAAAGCCTGTACAGGAATTGCCCCCAGGTCTGCCACTCGTTTGGCCCCTGCCGGAGACGAGTCTGCAATTTCGGATTTGCCGGTCCCTGCACGGTGACGCTCAGCTTGCTGGCGTGGGTGGCCGTGGCGTGGATCGCGGCGCGCACGATCTCGCTCTCATACAACTCGCCACCCCAGCTCAAAAAGCTGGGCGTGTAGCCGTCCAGCGTCGTCCAGAATCCAGACGCGAGGCTCTTGGCGGCTATCTTCCCGAAAATTGATTGAAACAGTCCCATGCTCATCACCCCGCGTTCTTTAACTGGCCGCCGATTTCGGCGCACCATTTCTGCCGCACCGTCATCCCATCCATGAGCGCGGCGCAGCCGTCAATGTGGTCGGCGGCGCTCATCTTCACAAGTTTACATCTGCCGCTGTCGTTTTCGACTTTCAGCGCCGTGTTCAGCAGATGCACTTTTAACAGGTCGTTGTCCCCGATGTTGATGGTGCCGTCTTTCAGCAGTCCCTCAACCTCGCGTATCACCGGCGTCAGGTTGAACCCCTGGAATACATCGTCCATGTGGAATCCGTATTGCTTCATATCCTGCACGAGGTACTGGGCCGTGTATCGGTCATAGCCGACCTGCAAGGGATAAATTTTGTACTGCTCTATCAGCGTCCTGAACCAGTTGTAGCAATCGCGATAATCCACAAAATTGTCACCGCTCAGCGTGAGGATGCCGCGCTGCACATACGCCGCATAAGGCAGTCCGTCCCGCTCGGTGGCCTCTTGCAGCTTTTCGGCGGGGAGAAAGAAATGCGCCAGCACATTCAACTTTCCGTTTTTCTCAATGATTGCCACGCAGGCGGTCAAGTCGGTTGTGCGGCTCAGGTCAATACCGCCCACGCAATAGCAGTTTTTGAAGTTGGCCGGGTCGATGTGCGCACCGCAGGCGCGCTCCACAACATCGGAGGCCAGCCATGCAAGGCTGGAGTTTTGCTTGATGTTGCAGTATTTTGTTAAAAACTCGGCCCGTTTGGACAAACTTCCCTCGGCAATGGCGATTTCTTCCAGCAGATAGCTGACGCTGATGCTTACGCCAGATTAGGGTTGGCTTTAGCCAATTCGTTAATATCGCTCCACTTGGCAGGATCGTCGATCATGTAGAGAAACGGTGCAAGGCGCGTCTCTTTGGAATCACCCAGCAAAAAGCGGGTGGCACGCTTTATCAGTTCATCATAGATGCCCTCGTTCACATAGCCTGCCGTACTGATCGCCAGCAGCATGGGCTGTGTGCGCGCGCCAAAACTCGATTTGATGACCTCGTAAAATTTCAGCCCAGCATCACCGGGCCAGCTGGCGACCTCATCGGCCACGCACAGGCTGACGTTGAGACCGTCCGACTTTTTTGCGGAAAACGCCAGCGGCTTGGCGCTCGTGTTGCTGTTTGCAATGTAGATGTCTGTGCGCCGTTTCTTGCTCAGCTGACTCAGCTCTGGTCCTTGCTGAGCATCTGATAATAGGCATCGTAGCACAGCCCCGCCTGCTCCAGCTTAGGCGCGGCAAAGTAGATGCGCCCGCCATACTCACCGTCCAAAAAACTGCAATAGGCAGCAATGGCGGCGGCCAGCAGCGTCTTGCCGTTTTTGCGGGCGATAATGACGACGACCTCGCGGAATTGACGGTGATCGGTGTCATCCATCACACCGAACAGCACCGACAAAAGCGCTTTTTGCCATAGCTCCAGCACAATCAGCTGGGGAGCCAGCGCGCCCTCATGGTGCCGGCAGAAATTCTCCACAAAGCGGATCGCTTTCTGCGCCTTCTTAGAATCAAAGTGAAACAGCCCTTTTTCCAGACCGTCCACTACATACTTGTACCAGACCTTGACCCAGCGGCCCACGATGATGGTGCCGTCCGTGATTTTCTGGTAATACTCGTAGATGTAGTTATTCACGGGCCAGCTGCTCCAGTCTGCTCTCACGCTTTTCCGGGGGCAGCAGCTTGCCCAGGCGCTCGGTCACGGTGTTGTAGTTCTTGATGAGGCTGTTGTAGGCTTGCAGATCGGCGCTGGCTTTTTTGCCGTACTGGTTCGCGCCGTTCATGTACTCCTCGCTGCACCCGTCGGCGTTAATGGATTTTTGCAGATCGTCGAGTGTGATTTTCATAAATGCCGCGTTCTGGATCAGCGGCTCCACAATCGCCATCTGATTTTTAGGCAGGTCGGCGTAGTGCGCCATGATCCTGTTGTACTCCTCTTGAATCAGCGTAGTTTTTGCTTTTCTCCCCACAACAACACCCCCTTTACACTCTTTTCAGTGCTTTTCCGAACCTTGGGGCCCGGTCTACCACACCCCCGCTCGTTTTTTCGACCGGGGGGAGGTCACCACCTCGACGTCACTCGCCCCGCCGGTCCACACGGTATCTACGCCGCGCGCGTGGCGCTTTGCGTGACAGTCACGGCACAGCAGCCTCAGGTTGGACCATGACAGCGAGACCGCCGGATCGTTAATGTTGTCCGGCGTCAACTCTGTCATGTGGTGGACTATCTCACCGGGGCGATACAGCCCTTAGCCAGACAATCCTCACACAATCCGCCCACGCTGGCGGCGTACCCGGTGCGGCAATTCTGCCAGGCCCTGCTTTTATAAAATGCTTTTGCAAAGTCTCTCATAATCCTATAATAAACCCACCCCGGCAACGCGCAGACAGAGACAAGAATAAAGGATGTGTGATTTTCTCCGGCACAGCTGGGGTGGGACAGTGCCGCGCCCACCCTCATGCAGATGGGCGGCGGCATAAAAATAGCCCGGGTTCTCACCGGGCAGTGGGTGCTTCTCGCGGCCCGCACTGATGCAGCAGTGCAGCACCCGTGCCGCTGTTTTGAGAAGGAAATACTATGCGCAACACAAAAGCCGCAAGGCGGTTTCCCGTTCCTTACGGCTTTTGACAGTATCATTATACCACTTTTACAGGGGGCTTTCGAGGGTCAATTATCGGAAAATTGTTCTTCTTTCATTTCCAAATGATTTCGAATTTCCAAATCACTCTTTATGATTTCTTTTATTATCTCTGCGTTTATAGTATCTTCATTTGTAGAAAACAAGTATTCTGCAATAATTTTAGGCAGTATTATAACCCCTGATAAGATCGCCGCGATGGACGATATAAGGCCAGCCACTGCCGCCACATCAGAAATTTTTTCACACCATAGCAACAAAAACATTGCCAGCAAAACCCCAACCGTCAATGTCACCAAAATCATTATTGTCACTCTAAAGTATTCATTTCTAAAATCGTTGTTGTGGTTGTTCCGCGTCTTATAATTTTCCACGTAGTTCTGTAACAACTCTGTAAGTTTATCACCGTGGTCGTTTAGTCGCTTTTGCTCCGCAGAGACTTTTCGCTGTTCCGCAGCCGCTTTTTCTTCCAGCCTTTCTGGCTTCACAAAACCCGTGTTTTCCATTCACAATTCCTCTCATTTTTTGTTTCACCTGTAGTCTTTTGGATTCAACAAAAAACATCACACCGCTATATTGATGGATTCTTTCTTCAACCATAAAAGATGATACACGAAAGTGAATTGCCGCTTTTTGAATATCTGCTGCTGTCCACTCGGAATAGTCGTTGTCTATGTTTCTTTGTGCGCTTGTCCATTCATTTAGTTTTGAATGCGGAATCAATAGGCAGGCCGCAATTCTATAGAACAAATCTCCCCGCAATGTGTTATTTCCTACCATATGAGCCATAAACAGCCCATTACTGATTTGTCTTGTCTTATGAAGATAAGCTAATACCGTGCAATAAGCAATCCATTCTCGTTGCTCTGTTGCAGAAGGCGTCATAAGCATTAGATGATACGGCATATTTTCGTCGAAAAGTTTTTGTGCTTCTTCCTTATGAATTGTTTCGCGGGCAGAAGTGCATAGTTCAAAGCACATTTCTTTCTCAACAACATATTCTTCATCAACAAAAACTTCCAAACCGATTTTGTTGGCGAGTGAAAGAATATTAAGCGATTTTCCGTAAAGGGAATCATTTTTTTCTATTTCTTCGGCGATAGAGTCATATCGTGTTGACATATTCCTTTTCTCCGTATCAAAAAGCATTACTTTATACAGTTTACCCCATTCGCACGCGGAAATCAACACCTTTCAATTCTTATATTTTCGACCGCCCTCTTATGCAGCCGTCTGACCCAGCGATATTCCAAACACATCTCTACGGCAATCTGCTCAAAGCGCTGCCCCAGCAGATACCGCCTGCGCAGTATCTCATGTCCGCGTTCCTCCTCGATTTGGTCAATCACCGCCACGACCTCACGCCTGGTCGCCCCGCAAAGGTTGATCTGTGCCTGCAATTCCTGCTGCGCGGCGATAATGCTCTCCACGGCGCGGGGCAGCGTCTGGCCGTCTCCACCCCCGCCCGGCATGCCAGTCAGGCCGCCGTGGTTTTGCAGGCCCGGCTTCGCTGGTCCTCCAGCTCCTGCCGCAGTTCTTCTTCCAGCTGCAGTGCATCACGGTATCTCCGCAGCCAGTGAACCTTTTCCTCGTAATTCATGTATCCACCTCCGGGACATCGAAAAGTTTGAGGCCGCGCTTGCTCTGGTTGTACATGCACTTCACTTCTTCTCGCTCCTCTTGATGTCCTCGGCAATGTAGTTCTCAATGGCGGCGCCGGTGCTGTACCAGCACTTGTACCATTCCAGCGCATTGATGTCTCCGTCCCGGCCTGCGCGCTCGCCGTTCGGCCCGAAGCGCACCGCAAAGCACTCGCGGTATTGGAAGCCATTCACATGGCCAGAAAAGCGCGCCAGATCGTCCACGGCAATGATAAGGCGGCCGCCGTCTGCCATTTTCCGCTCACGGATCGTCAGGCCCAAGTCCTTCATCCTTGTCACAAGCGGCCAGCTGTCAAACGCCTCCAGTTCCTGCCGGGCCAGCGCCTGCCACTTTTCGGCCTCATCCTGCCGGGCACGCTCCTGATCACGCTTGCCCTTCACCTCGGCCTTGTACGCCGCCAGATCGTCCCTGTTGATGTACAGACGCTTAGCGGCATCGAACAACTCTCGTGTAGAGAGGAAGCTTTCGGCAATAACCTCGTTTGTATCCGCCGGATCCATCATCCTCACGCGAAAGCCGTAATAATCAGCAGGCTCAATGTTTAACAGCGCATCCGTCTCACTCTCAGTCAGATCCAGCGTCACCGGCTCCATCTTGTGAGTATCCAGCCTGTTGTCAGCGTAGTTCCATTCGCTCTTGCGAACATAGTCGAGCTTCTTCAGCTGGTCGGCCAGGCCGCACTCGACCAGATACTCGATGGCCGCCCGCCGGGCCATATCGGTGATGGGCGGCATGCTGGCGTACTTGTTTTTGGCGTATTCTACCTGCTGCACCTTGTAAAGCTTGCTGCACTCATATGCCCGCGTCATGGTGATCTCGCCGCGCTCCACCATCGCCAGAACCTCCGGCACGCAGTTGTTGGCAATGGCATTCAGCCGCCCCAGCGTGCCGGTTCCATCGCCGGTGATGCGGCTCATCTCATCACGGATGCGGCCATCAAGCGCGCCTGCCGCCTTTTTGCGTTCGAGTGCCTGCTTGAGCGCCCGGTACTGGCGCAGCCGCTCACCGTCCGTCAGCTCGCGCGCTGTGGCGTTGGAGGTGATCAGCGCGATGAGGTCGTCATCCTCGCCCTGACTCTGGCGGATAACGCAGGGCAGGACCTCAAACCCGGCCACGCCTCGGCAGTCAGTGCCCGGCAGGCTGTCCAGCGGCGGTGCCCTGCGATCAGCATGTACCTGCCACCCTTGGCGGGCAGCACCTCCAGCGGACTGCGAAGGCCCCGCTCGGCAATGTCCGCCTTGAGCATCGACACATCCCCGATCTCGTAGATGCTGTTCTCCGGGTTCGGCTCGATGTCTGCCGCCGGCAGCATGACGACCTGCATTTTCTGCCCCGCCGGGGCGTTGGCTTTTGTGTTGCCGAGAATGTCGTTGATAGAAAATCCCTTGCTCATCGCTTAGCCCTCCTTGTGCGTGTCCATCTTGGACACGGCCTCATCGACCTCATCTGCCAGGCATCCGTAGTCCAGCGCTGCCGAGCAGTCCGGCTTGTACACCCGCAGCGGCTCGTGCGCGCTTTTGGCCTCGCTGACCTTGACCGTGTAACGGATAACGGTGTGCAGCATCTCAATGCCCGCCTCGTTCAGCTGGTGAACGACCTCGCCCGCGTACCGTGTGCGGCGATACTTTGTCATCAGCGCGCCCATCACCTTGAGGTGCGGGTTGTAGTACATCTGCACCTGCTCAATCTGGTCCATGATCTCCCGCATGCCATCGCAGGCCCACTCATCGCAGTCTACCGGATGATCACCCAGTCCGCAGCCGTCAGCGCTTGATGCTGCCCATGTCCAGATCCGGCGGGCAGTCCATCAGGCAGTAGTCGTATTCGCCCTCCACCGGCTCCAGACAGTTCCGCAGGTAGAACTGCCGCGGGCCGGTGTCTTGGATCATCTCGCGGTTTGCCTTGAGCATCCGCATGTCGCAGGGGAGAAGGGCAACCGCCGGGATCGCCGTCTCCACAATGGTGTCCCGCGCCCGGGCCACGCCCAGCAGCACAGACGCCACGCAGGGCCTGTCGTAGCCGGCCACGCCAAAGAACTTGCTCGTGTTGCCCTGCTTATCAAGATCCACCACCAGAACGCTCTTGCTCTTGGCGGCCAGCTCGGCGGCAAGGTTGCAGGCGGTGACGCTTTTGCCAACGCCGCCCTTGAGGTTGATAATTGCAATGCTGATCATAGAAATCCTCCTGTCCCGCCGGGGCGGCGGGTGTTATTGCGGCCAGTTCATCTGGTCGATTTCTTCAAAATCCTCTTTAGGGGCGGGCTGCCATTGATGGTATTGGGGCTGCCATCTCATGGACACAACGCCCGTCGGCCCCTCGCGGTTCTTGGCGTACATAACAGCGGTATCTTGATAGGCGTCCTCGCCGCGCAGCTCCTTGCTGTCCTCGGGCTTTCGGTTCTCTACAAAAATAGCGCTGTTGGCGTCCTGCTCGATCGTGCCGGAGCCGCGCAGATCCTCCAAATTGCAGAAGCGGCCCTCGTTGCCCTTCACGCCGGCGCGGTTGATCTGGCACAGCTCCACAACCACGATGCCCATTTTCATGGCGGCCACTTTCAGCCGTCGGGTGATCTCTCTGATACTCTGATACTCGGTCTGCCGGGGGTCGGTGGGGCTTAACAGGCCGATGTGGTCAATAAAGGCGATGTCCGGCTTGTGCTGGATCAGCTTGGCCTCCAACCCGTCAATCGTCAGGTTGCTGTCGCGTCCAGCATCATGTTGTGGTGGCGGCGCAGGATGCCCGCCGTGTTGTCGATGATCTCCCGCTCACGCGGTGTCAGGGTCTTGTTGGTCAGCTTGCCGCTGTCGATGCGGCTGACCTTGGAGAGGATGCGTCCATCAGTGCCTCTGCCGTCTCCTCAAGCGTCAGGTAGTAGACGCGGTACTTTTTGCTCAGCCGACTTGCCAGATTGATGCTAAAATCCGTCTTGCCGCAGCCGGGCCGCCCGGCCACCACGCAGGTGCGGCCGCGGTGGAATACACCGTACCGGTCAAGCTCCGGCCACCCCAGCTTCAGGCTGGTGTCAGGCTCATCCAGCTGGGCCAGTGCCGTTTCCAGCACGGCGTCAAACTCCCGCGCGGTGGTGTCGGCCTGCGTTGTGCTGATGGCATCCTGCATCGCCAGCGTGCGGCGCAGCTGGCGGCAGACACTGTCGGCGTCCATTGCGTCCTTGGCCATGCACTTCATCAGATCTGCCTGCAGCAGCTCGTACCGGTAATCCTCCAGAATCTGCGCAGCATAGCTGCCTATGTTGGTAACACTCGGGCATGTATCGGCCATCTGCACCAACAGCGCCTTGCAGTCCTTTCCAGTCGCGGCCTGTGCGGCATTGGCGACCGTGATCACATCCACCGCCTGCCGCCCAGCGAGAGCCGCTGCACCGCAGCAAAGACCTCCCGGCACCCGCCGGGGGCAAACATGGCCGCCACCATCCGGGACATGTAGGGCGCGCGGCCTCGGGGTCCATCAGCGCTGCACCCAGAAACGCCCACTGGTTGGCGGTGCGCCTGTCCATTGTTTTCTCCATGCCTAACCTCACAGAAAATCAGTGATGTCATCGTCCGGCTGATCTCACGCGGGCGATCCTGCCCGTTGACCGGCTGCGCCGCCGGGGCGCGGTCGGTGAAATCATCCTTCAGGGCGAACAGCCCCTCCCAGCCGCGCAGGATGCTCTGCTCCAGCACGGGCCGCCATGTAACCGCTGCGGTCACGCACGCCCGCCTCATCGGCCAACTGGTTGAGCTTGCTGCAGGCCAGCTTGGCGGCGTTGGCCGTCAGGGGGTGCTTGCCGGCTGCCCGGCTCTCAGCAAAGGAGAGCAGCGCAGCGGTCAGCCGCGCATCCTCGGGGAAAGCGGTTGACAAGATATCGGTGACGCTCTCCCGCGCCCGCGCGCGCCCGCCCGCGGCCCGTATTATTCTCTCTTGTATTATTATTCTTGTAATATTCTGGGGGACAATTTTGTCCCGGGGTGGGGGACATTTTTGTCCCGGGGGTCGGGACATTTTTGTCACTGAGTGACACAGCGTGACACCCGGGGACATTTTTGTCACCCCCCTCTGTGCCTCCGGCGCATCCGGGCTGTGGCTTATCCTGCGCTGGAGGTCACTGTCAACGCGCACATACTCAACGCAGATATAACCGACATCCTTGAGGTGCTTAATCCACCGCTTGACCGTCCGCTCATCCACGCCGTACAGCTGGCTAAAATAGCCATTACCCGCGTAGCAGTACCCCTGCTGGTTGGCAAGGGCGGTGATCTCTGAGTAAAAAATCTTTTCGGCCGCCTTGAGGCGGTTATCGTACCGCACACTGGCGGGCAGGATCGCGTAAAATCCGGGGTTATCCATGCTTTGCTCTCCCTAAAATTGGCTGACCTTAATACAGGGGTGCGCCGCGCTCTTTTTTGGCGCATCCCTGTCAGGTCATTTTTCAGTTTTCAGCAGTCAGAACGGCAGGTCGCCGTCATCCTCGATCAGTGCGAAGTCCTCGCCGGCCCTGGCTGTAGGCCGGTGCAGCGGCAGGCTGCCCGCCGGGCAGGGGAGCCCTGGGCGGCGTTGTCCGCCTTGCTGCCGCAGAAGTTGATGTTATTGGCCACAACCTCCAGCGCAGTGCGGTTGGTGCCGTCCTTGGCCGTGTAGCTGCTGCTCTGCAGGCGGCCGTCCACATTCACCATCTGTCCCTTGCTCAGGTACTTGTAGGCGAAGTCCGCCAGCCGCTCCCACGCGATAACATTGATCCAGTCCGTCTGGCTTTGCCCGTTGGCGTCCTTTCTCCCGCGGTCTACCGCCAGCGTAAAGCGCGCCACCTGCTTGCCCGTGTTGGTCTGCCGCAGCTCCGGGTCCCGGGCCAGTCGCCCTGCAATACAACCACATTTGTCATTTTTCGTCTCCAATCTTCTCTCCGAACACCCTGGCAAAGCTGCCGGGGCCGTGGAGATCATCAAAAGCAAATTGTGCTGCCTGTTCCAGAACCCGCCGGGCACCGGTGTCAAAATGGACACCCAGGGGCGGCTCGTTGTGGTGCATGTGGCACAACCACACCTTCAGGCCGTACTGCTCGCTCAGCGCGCGCCGTCCGCGGCCGTAGAGGATGTGGTGCTCTTCCAGCCCGCGCACCGTGTGCAGATTGTAGAACCGTCGGCAGAGGTAGCACTCTTTATCCTTCTGCAAAATGCTCTTAGCCATCGCTCTGCCTCCAATCCCGGTACTGCTGGGTGGTCTCGGCATCGTCCACGCCCAGCAAGCTCAACTGGTCAAAGATCCTCTCAATGAAGTCGTGCATCTGCTGGGTGGTGTAGCAGGATGTCCCCGGTGCAGCGGCCACCTGACACCGCCCGCCGGGCAGGTGCTCGATGATATGCGTCACGCGGTAGGCGCGCTTGAACTGCGGCAGGGCGCGCAGCGGCATCTCGAAGATCTCCCTCTCCACGCCGAACTCCGCCAAAAGGTCCAGATAGCACTGTTCGGCAGTCACCCCGCCCGGGGTGCCGCCGTTCATTGCCAGGGCCAGCTTATTCAGCAGTGCCCACATCAGGTTGTTTTGCGCCAGCGTGCGCTTGCTGCGCACGGGTCTGATGTCGATCTCCACCGCAAGGGGCTGCCCGCGTGCGCGGCTCTCCAGCTCGCTGTGCAGGCGCTGGGCCTCCAGCAGGTAGCCGCGATCCACGGTCAGGCGCTCCAGCGCGTTGCCCGCCGGGCCGTTGGGGATGTACCACGCGGCCAGATGCCCGATCAGTTTACCTGCCATCGGATCACGCTCCCATCACTGGAACGGCGCAGATGGACCTCGGCCACGCGGCCGCCCGGCTCGTAGCGGATGCCCGCCACGGTCAGCTTTTCGCCAAGCACATAATGTGGATCGTCTTGCCGTCACGGCCCGCCACCGGTTGATCTGCAGCCACTCCTTGCCGATGCGCCGGGGCGGCAGGTTGAACACCCCAAAGCCAAGGCCCCACTCTGCAGCAGCGGCCACAAGGCTGCCGTCTGCCTCGTTGAGGTTGGCGTCCGCGTTGACCTGATACCCCGCCGGGCAGGGGGCGTCCCGGGTGGTATCGCCAATGGCAATGGCGCAGTAGAGCGCCTTGCCGCAAAGATACCGGCGCAGGTTGTAGTCATCGCCGTACAGCGTCTGGCCCAGCGCGTTCAGCTTGTCGCGCACCGCAGCGGCATCTGGCCACAGCTTGATGGTCGCGCCGTTCTCATCCACATCCAGCACGCTCACAACAATGTCGTCAGACGCCAGCGTACCGGCCCCCACAGCGTCCTTGACGGTCTCCTTGGTCTCCTGTTTGGTCTCTTGCTTAGTCTCCATCTTTAACCTCCGTTGCCGGGCCGATGTAGACACCGGCCTCATTGTAGTTGTTGGGGTCGGCCATCGGGCTGTCCCAGCCGCACATGGCCCCGCCGTACATGGCAGCAGCTTGGGCGCGGGTGACGCCTGCCGCTTCGTTCAGTGTGTCCACAGCCTCTTGCTCCACCACACCGAACAGGGTGCGCTCCCCGCGCACGATGCGGACGATGTTGTTGGTGTAGCGGCTCCTTGCGTAGGCGTAGGCGGCAGCCCCGCCTCATCATAGGTCATTTTCATGGCTTCGGTCTCCTTTTTCGGTTTTGGCCGCTTGCGCGGCATACCGGCGGCAAGCGCCGGGTGTTTCTTCTTCCAGCTGTACACTCTGTGCCGGATTACCTCCGGCGTCACGGTCTGTGTGTAGCCCATCATCCTGCACACGCTGCTGATCCGCGCACCGCCGTAGTAGTACAGGATGCTTTCCAGCATCACCTCCGGCGGCACAGGGTTGTAGATGCGCTCAACAGACGGGCCGCAGGATCGCTTATTCTGGGGATGCGCCGCGCGGAAAGCGTCAAGGCTGGCATAGCCAAGACTTTCCAGCAGGGTGCCCTCATCCACACACAGGCACTCGGCGCAGATTCTCAGCTGGCGGCGGGCGTTGGTGCAGTTCCTAAGCCTTGATTGTACCAGTTCAGATCCTCCATTGTCATCAGCAGATCTGCCTCGCCAGCGCGGTGGCCGGGATGCGCTTGTCGCGCCCGTCCCCGATCCAGCCCTCAAAGTTGCGGCAGACCTTGCGCGCGGCGTAGGGATCTGTGCCGTAAACGATGTGTGCGGCCTCGGGCACTGTCACCAGCTCGCCCGCAGCCTCATGCCGGATGCGCTCCAGCGCATCACGGTAGCCTTGCTTTTCGCGTGCCATGCTTACCTCCTTGTTGCCTGCATCCGCCCGGCGTGGTACAATCGGGGCAGAAAGGTCGTGTGTTAATTGACAAATGCGCAGTACAAAATCTTTAAAGCCGTGTGCCGATACCATACGCTGCAGAAAATACTGGATGCAACCCATGTCGGTGACTATATGGATCTGCAAAATGCGGCAGGGGTCGGTATGTTGGACTTTTCCGACAAGCGCATGGACGAGAAAACCACCGTCACACTGACAAACGCAGCCGCAGAAGCGTATGAAGGACGGATGCGTGATGTACGAGACAAAACGTTTACCCGCTGCATTGCCATCTATGGCGCTGTTACCGCCACGGTTGCGATTATCGTGGAAGTTGTCTTGCACTTCTCATAAAAATCCCATCCGCTGCAGCACATGGATAACAGCAAGAACGAGTGCAACTGTCCCCAGCAGAGCGCTATACAGGGACAGGAAGATCATTTCCTTGCGCATTCGTGCTTCACGCTGCTTGTCTTCTTCATCGTCATGCCGGTGAAGGAACTTGTACAGCGCATCACGGTAGCCTTGCTTTTCGCGTGCCATGCTTAACCTCCTTTGTTTCCACCGCTGTTTTCGTGCCAAAATACCGCCTGCACCAGACTTAATATTTGTGCACCAAACGCGGCACCCATAAAAAAGCTGAACCAGTCCAATGCACCACCCCCTTTACGTGTCCAAGGTGGACACATTACTATTGTTTGAGTAGATAATCTATCGAGCAATCGAATAGCGTCGCCATTTTTTCAAGCGCACTCTGCGGGATGCTTCCATGCGCCATCCAATTATAAATCGTTTTCCTTGTTACCCCCAGCGCATTCGCGAGGTCTGCTATCGTCATGCCTTTTCTGCTACGTTCAGCATTGATATTTGGATAAGGCATCAAATTCACCCCCTATAAGACTTTTCTTGTGTAATACCGTATTGGGTATCTGTATATTATAATATACTCATTTGAGTAATTGTAAAGTAAAAAAGTGCCCGAAATGGGTATTCACTATTTGTGCATATTGCCCATTTCGGGTATTTTCAATTGACTATTTACTCAAAATGTGTATCATAGTTATAAGGGAAGGAGGCAACGTCATGAATAGACTGCAAGCGTTGCGTACCGAAAAAGGCATAAATATGAAAGAGGCCGCCCAGGCGCTGAGTATGCCGTACACAACGTATGTCAATTACGAAAAAGGTACTCGAGAACCGAGTTCGGAGGTCCTAATCAAATTAGCCAAGTTTTATGATACAAGTATCGATTATCTGGTCGGGAAGGTCGAACGCGTCGCACCCATCCCCGTCGGGTTCCAGCCGCTGCCGAAGCGGGACCGCATCCCGCGTGTGGGGCAGATCGCCTGCGGCACACCCATCCTCGCGGAGGAGAATGTCGAGGCCTACGATGAAGTCCCCAGCGATTGGCATGCCGACTTCACGCTGCTATGCCAGGGCGACAGCATGGAGCAAAAATCAAAGACGGCGATGTCGTAGCCATTCACAGCCAGCCGATGGTCGAGAACGGCGAGGTCGCTGCCGTCCTGATCGATGGCGAGGCCACCCTCAAGCGCGTGTTTTTGTTCGATGATCATATCGAGCTGCGCGCCGAAAACCCCACATTCCCGACTATCCTGCGCATCGGCGAGGATATGAACACTATCACCATCGAAGGCAAAGCCGTTGGCCTCTGCCGCAAACTGTAAAAAGGTATCGGATATGAGTAAGCAAAAGTTGACCGTAAGTGACTGCCATTTTTATGGGATTGTTTTTTCTGTCTTAGGGGTTGCTTTAATCGGTATATCTATCGCATTATTTACGCTGAGCTTCTTTGCCGGGGTCTTTCTCTTCCTGTTTGGTGTCTTCCTGCTGTTTTTTTCATCCGCAATGCGCAGCAAAGAGAAAGAACTAAAGTGCCAAAAGCTCAGGCCGAAGAAAGTGCAAAGAAGCAGGCTGCTGCAGAAAAAGCGCGCTCCGATATGAAATTGCGTCAACAAGAATACGCCGAGCAGCGCCGTAAGCAGGTAGAGCAAGCATCCGCTGCGTTTGCCGCGATACCCCGCGCAGCAGTTGAACAGCTTCCTGCCGCCCCTGATGACGGCAGTGAAGCACTTGAATGTAAGCATACAAGCCTGACATCCCGCAGTAACCTGGATGAATTTGTTGTCATTGATACTGAGACAACGGGCTTGAACAAAAGCCGTGACAAAATTGTTGAGCTTGCAGCCGTACGCTTTAAAAACGGCAAGGCTACGGAAATCTTTGAAACGCTGGTGAACCCCGGAAAAGCCATTCCCGCAGATGTTTCCGCCATTAACCATATCACAGATGATATGGTTGCCGATTGTCCCACTATTGAGCAGATCATGCCCGCGTTTGACCGCTTTGTTGGTGCCAGCGCTGTGGTCGGCCATAATCTTGATTTTGACTTGGGATTCATCCTAGCCGCAGGAAGCCGCATTGACCATATAAAGCGCAAATACTATTGCACGTATGAGCAGGCCAAGCGGATGCTTAAAAAGCCGCGGCGAAAATGGGACGCAGAGCTTCAGACCTATATGGAAGATTTCGATAGTGATTGGGATATAGAGAATCACAAGCTCGGGACTTTATGCACTTACTATGGTATCGTAGTTCCCGACCAGCATCGTGCCGCTGCCGATGCCTACGTCACCGGCCAACTTCTGTTGCACTTGGCCGAAACAAGGAAAAGCAAATAAAAAACGCCCACAGTGCGCCAACACCGTGAGCGTATAGATCAGCGTGTCCGGAGTGGACACAATACCGACCCAGCAGGGGAAGAGGCCACCCTCAAGCGCGTATATTATGACGGCAGCACCATCACATTAGTCCCCGCCAACAGTGCCTACCGGCCAAAGATGTACAGTGGGCCTGCGCTTGATGACATCCAAATCGAAGGGTTTGTCACAGGCTACACCCATTGGTTTTAGGCAAGGCCGTCGGCTTCTGCCGGGGGCTGTAAAAAAATAGCCCTGCACTACTGGACATAGTGCAGGGGAGTGGACTTTAATTCATGAAGTGACCCCGCAATGGTGGGGCGGAAAGGTTTTTTATGAATGAAAACGTGAGCTTGTCAACGTATGAAGAATATTGCTCTTTTGAGCAACAATATATGCAGCCCCAAAAAGTCCCCGCTGGATGTTCTTTTTGGATGATCAGAAGTAAGCGTGGTGTTTTCTATGATGAATATATAAAATGTGGTTATATTGCTATCGGATGGAATGCCCTTTTGAAACAAGATTTTTCAACAGACACGGAAGACCAGAAAAAGAACAAAATTGCCATGCATATCCATCTGAGCAAAGGCCGACTGGGTGCGTAAACAAGTGTGACCGTTTCATAAACGAAATGAAACGAGGAGATATAGCAGTTGTTGTCGGAAATGGACGGGTTTCATTCTGCATAGTAGGTGACTATTATGAGGAACATATTGAAAACGCTGTTTTAAGAGAGTTAGAAGCTAACGCGCAAATGGAAGCTTCTAATTACAAGGATTACGACATTCCGTGTCCCTACCAGAAGAGAAGGTATATTCGTTGCATTCGAGAAGTTGCTGAAGACAATATCACTCCAATTTTAGGTAAGGCTATTTCAAATCGACATAGCCTGTCTAATCTCGATGAATATTCTACCGCTGTTCTGTCCGAATGTTTTGATTTGTTCGAATATCAGGGAAATACCTACTGGGTTTTTCGTGTTACAACAAAGGATCGTATCAGCGCAAAGGCATTAAGTCGTTTTTTCTTCTATACAACTGAAACCCTGTCAGGGGAAACCGATTTCAATATCTCTACCAAAACCAACCTTAACTCGCCCGGAGCAATTCAGTTTTGTATCGATACCGTTAATTTTGTAGAAAGTCATCCCCTTGGGATTTTATTGTTAGCCTCCTGTGTGTGCGGTGGTGACATCGATGCCTTTGGCGTAAAGATTTCTGTGCCAAGCGTCCGAAGCATCATTAAGGCCTTACGTGATGCACCACATAATAAACAGATGCGTGATTATGAAGAACAACAGGCTGCCGCAAATATAGAAAAAACAAAGGCCGAAACCGCCAAACTAAAAGCAGAAGCCTCTAAGCTGAACGCCGATGTTAATTATCAAGCAAACGAGGAACCGGCATTGTCGCCCCAACTGCAGAGCAGCAATATATAAATTCTATAAATTCTCTTAAAATAGCTAAGCCAATTCTTACGAAGATTGATTTTTCGAATGTGGCTGATTCTCAAAAAGAAGATTCGGACGATAGTGACGAATCGAAAACACCGCAGAAAACACAATAATTCCAAGCGAAAACACAAAATCAGGTTTTGGTCGGCAAAGCAGATGAATAACAATGAAATCCATTGCATTCATTAAAATCGAAGAAAGTAGTGCTATAAAAGTTGCATAGGAACACACGCCAAAAATGAAATTTGCAATTTTTTTTGCGTAATATTGATACTTCATTTATGTGTTCCCTCCCTATTTGGCCTTATTGTAGCATAAAAATAATCTTTTCCAAAGGAATTTCACGTTTTTCTGACAAAATAGGTGCTGTATGAGTTTTAAAAAAAATTTAAAGATATTACGGAAGGGTCACAGTTTGACGCAAGAGCAACTTGGAGAAATATTGCATGTCAGTCGAACTGCAATTTCAAATTATGAAAACGGAAAAATGGAACCAAGCATTTCTATGCTTTTAAATCTTTCGAAATTCTTTGAGGTTAGCGTTGATCAATTATTACGATAAAAATTTCCTATAAGGAGCAACATTATGCAAGACCTCTATACCCAGCTTGCCGCCCTTGCCCGCCAATACGGCGCACAGCGGCTGGTGCTGTTCGGCTCCCGCAATGTGACATCCCACTCTACGACGAACAGACCGCCATCGAGGTGGCCGACCGCGTGTGCAGCACCTATCTGCCATACTGCAAAAGCTGGATAACTTTATCGCCAATAAAAAACGCCCCGCCGGCAGGCCGGCAGCAGGGGATCGTCAACCGATATTCAGTTTTGCTTTCAACGCATCTTGCAGCACACCGGAAAAATTCACGTGCGCTTCTTCCGCGGCCTCGTTCAGCCATGCCGGGATGCTCAGCGTCTTTTTGACAGGCTTCTGCTGCTTTTTGTAGGCGGCCTCATCAAAGGGAATCATCGTTACAAAATCGCCGGGCTCCGTGCGGATGTCGGCAGGGCTGCTAGGCTTCGGGTAGACCTTGCAATCTTCCAGCATCAGGCCGATGGCCTCCTGCGTCATAGCTACGGCCTCGTTCATGTCATCGCCCTGCGTAAAGCAGCCTTCTACATCGGGCACGGTAACCGAATAGCCGACTTCCTCAGGATGAAATACAGCGGGATAAAAAACGAAACGCATAAAATAACCCCCTTTGGGGGCGGGGATCACTTTTGAATCCCCGCCAGCTTTAAAATGTTTTTCTCGGTTCCCGGTTTAAGGTCTTTCGCATGGAAGGGAACAATCGTTGTTTTGCCTGTGACCGGGTTCCTGTACTTGCGGTGCGAGCCGTTGGAGCTGACATATTCAAAGCCATTGGCTTCCAGCAGCTTCACGATTTCTCTGGGCGTCATCGGCATCTTGGTTTCCCTCCGTTCTGTATCTATTATATACGTATTTTACGTATTTGTCAATAGAAAATCACGTATTCTACGTATGTTTTTATAAAAAAACGCCCACGGTGCTACCAACACCGTAAGCGTTCAAGATCAGCGTGTCCAAGGTGGACACAATACCGACCAGCATCTGTATTGTATCACCTCCGGACACGCTTGTCAAAGTGTATCCATAAGGAGGTTTCTACATGGCAAAAACGAAAAAAACGCGCGGACGGCCTGATCGAGCGCTGCCGCGTCATTGATGGCAAGACCCGCCACTTCTACGGCCGCACCGCAAAGGAGGTGCAGGCAAGATCGATGCGGCCCTCATCGAGGCCAGCACCCGCCGGGACAGGGAGACCCCTTCTGCGAGGTCGCAGAGGCGTTCTGGCGCGCCAAGGAGCCGTGCATCAAATACGGCTCCCGCCGGGGCTACCGCCACAAGGTGGAGCTCGCCAAGGGCTGGTTTGAGGGGCAGGGCATGCGCGAGATCACCAGCACCGACATCAACCGCGAGCTGATGCACATGGCCGCGCAGGCTACGCCTACAAAAGCATTGCCGGGCAGAAGTCGGTGCTCTCCCTGATCTGGCAGTATTGGTGCGCCGAGATGCACGGCGATGCAAACCCCTGCACACTGCTAAAGCTGCCGCAAGGCCTTCCCCAGACCAAGCGCCGCGCCCCCACTGAGGAGGAAATTGCCGATGTAAAAGCCCACCCCGAGGGCTTTGGCCTCTGCCCGGCCATCATGATGTACGCCGGTCTACGTCTGGGCGAGGTGATGGCGCTGCAGAAGAAGGACCTCGCTGACGGCGCGATCCGCGTGTGCAAGGCCGTGGTCTGGCACAACAACTATCCCGATCTGGAGGAGCCGAAAACCGACAGCGCCTACCGCACCGTGCCGATCCTCAAGCCCCTGCAGGATGCACTCGGCAGCCGACTGGACGATCTGGACGATGATGATTTCATCTTTGGCGGCAAAAAGCCCATGACGAAGAGCCGATACCAAAACGCATGGCTGCAATACTGTATCAGCATCGGCCACGCCCACGACAGCGGCAAGCGCTATAAAACCGGCAAGACCAGCGTCACCGGCGAGGCACTCTACAAGGCCGTGCTGGAGGCCGACTTCACCGCCCACCAGCTCCGGCACGAGTTCGCCAGCGTGTTGGTCGAGTGCCAGATCAGCCACAGGTCGCCCAAGGAGCTGATGGCCACGCAGACATCCTGACAACCCAGCGCTGGTACGCCGAGGCCAAAGCCAGCGCAGTCGATGAAGCCGCACGAATCCTGAACGCGCACTTCACCGCATAAACCGCATTAGTTCGTATAATTTTCGTAAACAACCAATCTTCCACACCATAGCGCACATTATAACAAATTCAAATCTCTCTTACTCCGCCAACAAAAACCCGCGTATCTGCATAAGATATGCGGGTTTTTGGTTTATCTAAGCGTCCGTATACCCCGGCATTTACGACAATCCGGCTTTCCGTTCTTTGTGCAGGCTGCCCAAAATTCTTTGGTTCTTTTGTATTTCCCGCCAAAACTTGCATTACCGGTGGGAATCCGTTATACTTTCTTTATTACGATTATGCGGAGGTGCCTGCAATGCGTTTATTTGATGTGCTGGGCCCTGTTATGACAGGACCGTCCAGCAGCCATACAGCGGGCGCGGTGCGCATTGGCAGCACAGCGCGCCGTCTGCTGGGCGAGCAGCCTGCCGAGGCCGAGATCCTGCTCTATGGCAGCTTTGCCGCCACAGGCCGGGGCCACGGCACGGATCGTGCGCTGGTGGCAGGCCTGCTGGGCATGCAGCCCGATGATGACCGCATCCCCCACAGCTTTGCACTGGCCAAGGAGGCCGGTCTGCACTTTAAGATCAGCACCGCCAACCTGCGGGGTGCGCACCCCAACACGGCCATGCTGCGGCTGGTGGGTGTTTCGGGCCGCAAATTGGAGGTCGTGGGCTCGTCTATCGGCGGCGGGCGAATCAGCATCTGCCAGATCGACGGCATCACGACAAATTTCGGCGGCGACCACAATACGCTGATCGTCCACAATCAGGACACGCCCGGCCATGTACCGCCGTCACCACCTGCCTGAGCAGGCACGGCGTCAACATCGCCACGATGCAGCTCTACCGCTCCGCCGCCGGGGGCTATGCCGTCATGGTTCTGGAATGTGATGAGCCATCCCCGATGAGATTGCCGGGGAGCTGCGCATTCTGCCGGGCATCGTCAAGGTCACTATATTAAATTTGTAAGGGGGCAGGCAAAATGGCATTTCCTCCGTTCGGGATATGGTCGAGCTCTGCAAAGAGACCGGCCAGCCGCTCTATGAGGTCATTCTGGAAAGCGACCTGACCGAAAGCGGCCTGACCCGCGCCGAGAGCGAAGCGAGATGCACCGGCTCTGGTCGGTCATGTGCGCCACCAGCGCCGGCTACTGCAGCACAGACCGCTCGATGAGCGGCTTTGCAGGCGGCGATGCAGCCAAGGTCAGCGAGGCTGCGGCCCGCGGCATACTTTACGCAGACGGCTATTTTGCGGATGTCATGGCTGAGGCGCTGAAAACCGCTGAGTGCAACGCCTGCATGAAGCGCATCGTTGCTGCGCCGACAGCGGGCAGCTGCGGTGTTCTGCCCGCTGTGCTGCTGCCTTTGTGGCGGCGCGGGCTGGCAGATGAGACCGCTATACACCG
>ENA-OQLB01000259-OQLB01000259.1-human-gut-metagenome-genome-assembly--contig:-NODE-259-length-31515-cov-4.342137_pt1 | contig 31515 bp, 32 predicted proteins | sample MGYA00242656_ERZ504813 | MGnify/ENA primary metagenome ERZ504813 (study PRJEB26092, sample SAMD00036388) | human gut metagenome | host: Homo sapiens | study: EMG produced TPA metagenomics assembly of... | reverse complement strand
CTTTTCTTACCACAGCTGTGGTAAGAAAAGAACAAAGGTGTGGTATGCATAAAACACAGCTGTGGTAAGATTAGCTTTTAGCAAATACGACCTTAGCCGATAGAGATTCTGAAAATAGATACTTGCAGATATGGCAATAAAAATCGTTTGCACTATCTTTGCACCACTCTATAGTTGAATATGCAGAAGGTAGTACAATACATCGAGCGCCACAAGCTCTTCTCGCTGGACGACAAGATACTTGTGGCACTGAGCGGCGGGGCGGACTCCGTGGCGTTGCTGCGCCTGCTCCTCAGCCTGGGATACACATGCGAAGCCGCCCATTGCAACTTCCATCTGCGCGGAGCGGAATCCGACCGCGACGAGCACTTTGTACGCCAACTCTGCCTGGAGCACCGGGTGACGCTGCACACCGTCCACTTCAACACGGAGCAGGAAGCAAAGGAACGGCATATCTCCATCGAAATGGCTGCAAGGGAATTGCGCTACGCGTGGTTCGAAAAAACAAGGGAAGCATGCAGTGCAGCTGTCATTGCCGTCGCCCACCATCAAGATGACAGTGTAGAGACATTGCTGCTCAATCTGATTCGCGGTACCGGCATCAACGGGTTGCGGGGCATACGCCCCCGAAACGGACATATAGTCCGCCCCTTGCTCTGCCTGGACAGAAAGGAAATCGTCGGTTATCTGGAAAGTATCGGGCAAGCCTACGTGACGGACAGCACCAATCTGCAGGACGAATATACCCGCAACAAAATACGCTTGAACCTGCTTCCCATGATGCAGGAGATAAACCCCTCCGTCAAGGAAAGCATCCTCAAAACGGCAGAGCATCTGGACGATGCCGCCTCTATATATAATATAGGTATAGAAGAAGCCAAACTGCGAGTCAAGACACCGGAAGGCATAAGTATCGGCGCCTGAGGCAAGAAGCGGCACCGGAAACGGTCTTATTTGAAATTCTGCATCCGCTTGGATTCAACGCCGCACAAGTAAGGGACATCTGCCGGACATTGGACGGACAGCCCGGCAAAGTCTTTGCCACCCCCGGCTGGCGTGTCATCAAAGACCGCGGCTCGTTGTTGATAGAGCCCGTACAGGAAGCCGTAAAGCCGTTATTGGAAATGAAAGAGCATCCCTATGCACCGGATTTCATGATTCCACGCGACAAAGCTACCGCCTGCTTTGATGCCGACAAACTCCAGCATCCCCTATCACTGCGCCTTTGCAGGCAGGGAGACAGCTTCGTGCCCTTCGGCATGAAAGGCCGGAAGAAGGTAAGCGACTACCTGACCGACCGCAAGTTCTCCCTTCTGCGCAAAGAACGGCAATGGGTGCTTTGCTGCGGAGATGACATCATCTGGCTGGTGGGAGAACGGGTGGACAACCGTTTCAGAATAGACGAAAAAACCCGGAAAGTGTTGGTCGTATCAACCATCGACCAGTAGCCATCACAGAATGATTCTGTCCTCCTTCTGTTTCTTGAAGCAATCGGAAAGCAATACGGCAAACGGCGTGTCATACGTGCGCGCCTTCTGCGGACAGCCTTTCACACAAGCACAACATTTGATGCATTTCTCTGCAACCGTATTGCACTCGTCTCCTTTTATAATGGCTCCTGCAGGACAATGCTTCACGCAATATCCGCAATGCGTACAACGTTCCGCATCCACTTGCGGAGTACGGGGCATAGGCACCCCACTCTTACGCAACTTGACGACTCTGCGCAAAAAGCGGAGCAACGGGAAGAAAGGCTGGCGCGGACGCTGGATACGGGTCACATCCACCCCATACAGTTTCTCCATATCTTCGGCCGCCGCAATTTTAGCACGTATCTTTTCACCAAAAAGCTTTGCATACTCCAAGTCGTCCGCATCCGGACGTCCGGCTGCCACCGGATATTTCTCACTGCTATAAGAGTGCTCTCCTACAAACGTAGCACCTGCAATTACCTTGAAGCCCAACCTCGTGACAAAAGCATCCAATTCCACCAAAGCCTTCTCATAGGCCCGGTTGCCGTACACCACCACAACCACGGCAGGTGCACCGTCAGCATGAAGCTCCTTCATCCGCTCCAATGCCAAAGGAGCCACATGACCGCCATATACGGGCACCGTGATGACCGCCAAAGCATGGAAGGCACCTCCCTTTTACCCGCCGCCTCCAAGGTGAGGTCCACTTTGGAGACAGACGAAATTCCCGTTCCGTGAACAATTGCCTCTCCCACTTGTTTAGAGGTACAAGTAGGTGAAAAAGTTATCAACTGTACTTCATCTATATTCATAAACCAATCCTTCATGTTGTTGTTAATACAGCAAAGATAAAGTTTTAAATTTAAAAAAAAGATGATTTGTTTATGAAACCAAAAATATTTATTACCTTTGCACCGTTGAAACATTCTGCGACTTCTTGCTGTGGCGAGAATTGTTTATCAGATTTCCGGTTCAATAATAAATATCCCATATAAATCATATATCACAAGGTAAACTTGCCCAAGTTGCTTCCTACAACAACTGCAACTGTGCACTTATGCCTTTCAATAAAAGTAAATTTTAAACCATTCACATATATACTGTATGTATAACATCATTCAACTGAACGACAAAAATTTGTCGGAACTACAAACTATTGCCCAAGAACTGGGTATAAAAAAAACAGACTCACTCAAAAAAGAAGAACTTGTTTACAAGATACTTGACGAACAAGCTATCGCAGGCGCTACCAAGAAAGTTGCCGCCGACAAGCTGAAGGAAGAGCGTAAAGGGGAAAAGCAAAAACGCTCGCGCGTCACTGTAAAGACCGTAAAAAAGGAAGGTGCCGACAAAGTGTTCTCAGCCAATAAAAACGGAGACCTCACCAAAGCCAAAACAGAGGAAGCACCGGCTGCGAAAGAACAACCCAAAACTGTGGAAGCACCCCAAGAACCGACCATAGAAGCTGCAACGCCGGCGCCAGCCAAAGAAGCCGCCGTACCCAAACGCAAACCGGGACGCCCCCGCAAGGTAAAGGAAGAGACTGCTGCACCCCAAGCAACGGAAACCCCGAAGGTTGCCGAACCGGAATTGAACTTCGAGGCTAAAGCTCCGAAAACAGAACCTCAGGCAGAAGCCAAAGCAGAAAAGAATATCGTACCGGACGAAAGCCCTATCCTGGCCGAAGCGGCAGATGACTTCATCCCCATTGAAGACCTCCCTACGGAAAAAATAGAATTGCCATCCGAACTTATCGGCAAATTCGAAGCGACCAAAGCGGAAACTCCCGCCACTCCCACTCCTGCCGCTGCCCCAGCCGAACCGCAACAGCCACAACGCCCGCGCCTCCGCGCCCGCGACAACAACAACCCATACAATAACAACAACAATAACAACCGCAACGGTGGCTATAACCAACAGCGCCCCGTGCAGCAGCGCCCTGCACAACCGTATAACAACGGAGAGAACTATCCCGCCGCTCCGGAACGCAAACCCGTAATAGAACGCGAGAAGACGTACGAATTCGATGACATCCTCACCGGAACCGGTGTACTGGAAATCATGCAGGATGGCTACGGCTTCCTCCGTTCCTCCGATTACAACTATTTGTCCTCACCGGACGATATTTACGTATCACAATCACAAATCAAATTGTTCGGCCTGAAAACCGGTGATGTGGTAGAAGGCGTAATCCGTCCCCCGAAAGAAGGCGAAAAGTACTTCCCGCTGGTAAAAGTATCCAAAATAAACGGACGTGACCCGGCTTTCGTACGCGACCGCGTACCGTTCGAGCACCTCACTCCCCTCTTCCCGGACGAGAAGTTCAAGCTTTGCAAAGGCGGATACTCCGACTCTATGTCGGCCCGTGTCGTAGACTTGTTTGCCCCCATCGGCAAAGGTCAGCGTGCCTTGATTGTGGCACAGCCCAAAACCGGTAAGACCATCTTGATGAAAGACATAGCCAACGCCATTGCCGCCAATCATCCGGAAGTCTACATGATTATGCTGCTCATCGACGAACGCCCGGAGGAAGTTACCGACATGGCGCGTACCGTCAATGCGGAAGTAATCGCCTCTACCTTCGACGAACCGGCAGAACGCCACGTGAAGATTGCCGGCATCGTCCTTGAAAAAGCAAAACGCATGGTGGAATGCGGACACGATGTTGTCATCTTCCTCGACTCCATCACCCGCCTGGCACGTGCTACAACACCGTATCCCCGGCTTCCGGCAAAGTGCTTTCCGGTGGTGTGGATGCCAACGCATTGCATAAGCCCAAACGCTTCTTCGGTGCAGCACGTAACATCGAGGGCGGCGGTTCACTGACCATCCTTGCCACTGCCTTGATTGACACTGGCTCAAAGATGGACGAGGTTATCTTCGAAGATTCAAGGGTACGGGTAATATGGAGTTGCAGCTCGACCGCAACTTGTCCAACAAGCGTATCTTCCCGGCTGTCAACATCGTTGCCTCCAGCACCCGCCGCGACGACCTGCTGCAAGACAAGCAGACACTGGACCGCATGTGGATTCTCCGCAAGTACCTTGCCGACATGAATCCGATAGAAGCCATGGACTTCGTAAAAGACCGTCTGGAGAAGACCAAAGACAACGACGAATTCCTGATGAGCATGAACAGTTAACAGCAACTGCATACAGATATTGTACAAAAGCTTCCATTTACGTTCATAAACGTAGGTGGAAGCTTTTTTTATATCCGTTTTTTCATACATTTGCCACCATACAATAACCTTGAACAAATAAAATCCAAATCTGATGAAAACGATTCACTCTTTTATGGGAATGGCATTGTGCAGCTTTCCGGTAATGGCACAGCAATCGCCCAATTTTCTTATTATCCAATGCGACCATCTGACCCAGCGGGTAGTAGGCGCATACGGTGCCGACCCCAGCTGCACTCCACCTATAGACCGAATTGCCTCCCAAGGTGTAACATTTGCCAACGCATACGTGGGATGCCCCCTCAGCCAACCGTCACGCGCTGCCTTATGGAGCGGACTGATGCCGCATCAAACCAATGTACGTTCCAACTCGGCCGAACACATCAATCCTCCGCTGCCCGACAGCATTCCGACCCTGGGAAGCCTCTTCACCGCCAACGGTTATGAGGCCGTCCACTTTGGCAAAACCCATGACATGGGTTCCCTAAGGGGATTCCGCCACAAGGAACCGGTTGCCAAGCCCTTCACCGACCCCGAATTTCCCGTCAACAATGACAGCTTTCTGGATGTAGGAACCTGCGAGGATGCCGTGGCCTATCTCAGCAATCCGCCGCAAGAACCTTTCATCTGCATAGCCGATTTCCAAAACCCGCACAATATCTGCGGATATGTAGGCGAAAATAAAGGGGAGCACATAGAATAAGCCCCATCAGTACCCCACTCCCGCTACTACCCGAAAACTTTGAAGTGGAAGACTGGGAAAAACTTCCGTTGCCCATTCAGTACATCTGCTGCAGCCACCGGAGGATGATGCAAGCCGCCCACTGGAACGAGGACAATTACCGGCACTACGTCGCCGCCTTCCAGCATTACACGCGGATAGTGGCCAGACAGATAGAGAGTGTACTGGAAGCCCTCTACTCCACTCCCGCCGGCAAAAATACAATTGTCATTGTACTGGCAGACCACGGAGACGGAATGGGGTCACACCGCATGGTAACCAAGCAGGTCAGCTTTTACGAAGAAATGACAAATGTGCCCTTCATCATAGCCGGTCCCGGTATTCATCCCCGTCAAAAACCGGTGGAAGATTTACTGACCCAACCCACTATCGACCTGCTGCCCACTCTCTGTGAACTGGCAGGCATTCCGGTGCCTTCCTCCAAGCCCGGCATCAGCCTTGCCCCTTTCCTGAAAGGCGAGAAGCAAAAGAGACAGCACCCCTATGCAGCCTCCGAATGGCACAGTGAATACGAAGTGACCGTCAGCCCGGGACGGATGATACGCAGTCCCAGATACAAATACACACACTATCTGGAAGGCAACGGGGAAGAACTGTATGATATGCTGAAGGATAAAGGAGAAAGACGAAACCTTGCCCATGACCCCAAATACTCAAAGATTCTGGCCGAGCACCGGGCACTGCTGGACGACTACATCCGCCGCACACAGGACGACTACCGAAGCCTGAAAGTTGAAGCCGACAAGAGATGGCGCAGCCACGCACCGGGATATCCCAACCACGAAGGACCCTGCGCCAGAGACATTATCAATAGAAAGTAAGCAAAAAGAACTAAAAAAAACAGAATAATATAGATGATTATCAGTGCCTTGACCGGCACTTCCATTCTTTTCGCCCATCCCGCTGCAAGTCTTCAATAATATTCTGCTTCAAAAGAAGGCAGTTAAAGGGATTTTTTGTACTTTTGCGCCTCAATAAGAGTAATTTGTAATTTAGTAATTGTAATTAGATACTATGTTCGATAATTTAAGCGAGAGACTTGAAAGGTCGTTTAAAATTTTGAAAGGTGAGGGCAAAATCACCGAAATCAATGTTGCGGAAACCCTGAAAGACGTACGTAAGGCACTTTTGGATGCCGACGTGAACTATAAGGTAGCCAAAAACTTCACCGATACCGTTAAGGAAAAAGCCTTGGGACAAAACGTGCTGACAGCCGTTAAGCCCAGCCAGCTGATGGTAAAAATCGTACACGATGAACTGACCCAGCTCATGGGCGGCGAGACTTCTGAAATAAACCTCGACTCCAAGCCTGCCATTATCCTAATGTCCGGTTTGCAAGGCTCCGGTAAAACAACTTTCTCCGGAAAGCTGGCCCGCATGCTGAAGAGCAAGAAGAACAAAAAGCCGTTATTGGTGGCTTGTGACGTGTACCGTCCTGCCGCTATCGAGCAGTTGCGTGTACTGGCTGAACAGATTGACGTACCGATGTACTCGGAACCGGACAGCAAAAATCCGGTAGCCATTGCCCAAAATGCCATCCAAGAAGCCAAAGCCAAAGGTTACGACCTTGTAATTGTCGATACAGCCGGTCGTCTGGCAGTGGATGAGGAGATGATGAACGAGATTGCCGCCATCAAGAAGGCCATCAATCCGGACGAGATTCTGTTCGTAGTGGATTCAATGACCGGTCAGGATGCAGTGAATACCGCTAAGGAATTCAACGAACGGCTCGACTTCAATGGTGTAGTATTGACCAAACTGGATGGTGATACCCGCGGTGGTGCCGCCCTTTCTATCCGTTCGGTGGTAAACAAGCCCATCAAGTTTGTAGGTACCGGTGAAAAGCTGGATGCCATCGACCAGTTCCATCCCTCACGTATGGCCGACCGTATTCTCGGTATGGGTGACATCGTATCTTTGGTGGAACGTGCGCAGGAACAATATGACGAGGAAGAAGCCAAACGCCTGCAAAAGAAGATTGCCAAGAACCAGTTCGACTTCAACGACTTCCTGAGCCAGATTGCACAAATCAAGAAAATGGGTAACTTGAAGGAACTTGCCTCCATGATACCGGGCGTAGGCAAAGCCATCAAGGATATAGACATTGACGACAATGCCTTCAAGAGCATTGAAGCCATCATCTACTCCATGACTCCGGAAGAACGCAGCAATCCGGCCATTCTGAACGGTTCACGCCGCCAGCGCATTGCCAAAGGTAGCGGTACGAATATTCAGGAAGTAAACCGCCTGCTGAAACAGTTTGACCAGACCCGCAAGATGATGAAGATGGTCACTGGCAGCAAGATGGGTAAGATGATGCCGAAACTTAAAAGATAAGATAACAGCCTATGACACTGATTGATGGAAAAGCAATTTCAGAGCAAGTAAAGCAAGAGATTGCAGCAGAAGTAGCCGAGATAGTGGCTCGTGGGGGTAAACGCCCGCATCTGGCCGCTATTCTTGTAGGACACGATGGAGGTAGCGAAACCTACGTTGCCGCCAAAGTAAAGGCATGCGAAGTTTGCGGATTCAAGTCCTCACTTATCCGCTACGAGGCAGACGTTACCGAAGAGGAGCTGCTTGCCAAGGTACGCGAATTGAACGAGGATGCGGATGTGGACGGTTTCATCGTACAGCTTCCCTTGCCCAAGCATATCTCCGAGCAGAAAGTGATTGAAACCATCGACTACCGCAAGGATGTGGACGGCTTTCATCCCATCAATGTGGGACGGATGTCCATTGGCCTTCCCTGCTATGTATCCGCTACTCCCAACGGTATCCTCGAACTGCTGAAGCGCTATCAGATAGAGACTTCAGGCAAGAAGTGCGTGGTGTTGGGACGCAGCAACATTGTAGGCAAGCCCATGGCTGCCTGATGATGCAGAAGGCTTATCCCGGCGATGCCACAGTGACCGTATGCCACAGCCGCAGCAAAGACCTGGTAAAGGAATGCCAGGAAGCGGACATCATCATTGCTGCGTTGGGACAACCGAACTTTGTTAAGGCGGAAATGGTCAAGGAAGGTGCTGTCGTTATTGATGTAGGTACTACCCGTGTGCCCGATGCCTCCAAGAAATCCGGGTTCAAGTTGACCGGTGATGTGAAATTCGATGAAGTAGCTCCTAAATGTTCATTCATTACCCCCGTACCAGGAGGCGTAGGTCCGATGACTATCGTTTCCCTTATGAAGAATACATTGCTCGCCGGCAAGAAAGCAATCTACCAATAACAACGTAATGAAAACGCTCGCCGTCTTCATGGCTGTCTTACTGTATAGCGTAACCCTTTCCTCCCAGGAAAGGATTACGCTATTATTTGTCGGTGACCTGATGCAGCACCAGGCACAAATAGACGCAGCACGTGTATCTGAAGGAAAATATGACTACTCCTCCTGCTTCTCCCTCATAAAAGAGCAAATATCCCAGGCAGACCTCGCCATAGGAAATCTGGAAGTCACATTGGGGGGCAGGCCCTATCGGGGCTATCCTATGTTCAGCGCCCCCGATGAATATCTTCAGGCCATAAAGGACGCCGGATTCGATATTTTACTGACAGCCAACAACCACTGTCTGGACCGTGGAAAAAAGGGAATGGAGCGTACCATACAATTACTTGACTCCTCCGGTATTCGTTACGCAGGCACCTACAAGAATCTGTCGGAGCGCAGGCAACGCTATCCCCTGTTCATCAACAGAAACGGCTTTCGCATTGCCCTACTCAACTATACTTACGGCACCAATGGTATCAAGCTACCTCTCCCAATATCGTAAACTATATTGATAAGAATACCATCCTGCAAGATATCCAAAGTGCCAAGCACGCCAACCGGATGCCATTATTGCCTGCATGCATTGGGGAAAGGAATATCAGTCCCTTCCCAACCGTGAGCAACGCGAACTGGCCAACTGGTTGCTCCAACAAGGCGTAACACATATTATCGGTTCACACCCTCACGTCATTCAACCGATGGAACTACGTACCAATGGTACCGAACAGCACATCATAGTCTACTCCTTGGGAAACTTCATTTCCAATATGAGCAAGGCCAACACTGACGGCGGCTCATCTTCACTTTGCAGTTGGAGAAACATCCTCTCCCCCAACCCATCCGTCCCTCTTACACCGGTCAGAGTCAGACGCCTCTACCAGACTCCAATCCTCTGCCTTTTCCATACTGTCGTGTTTCCTATTGTGGATATAATCTGGTCTGGACGCCGGCCGGAACTTACTAAAGAAAAAAATTACATTCTTTATCCTGCCAGTTTTCCTACAGAACATTTAACGCCGGAAGCTCGTAAACACCTGGAAATCTTTGTCAAAAGCTCTCGAAAGCTGCTCCAGCAGCACAATATAGGTATCTACGAGAAGAAAAAATAATGCAGAAATCTCAAAAATTTTCGTCTCATTCTTTGCAATATTAAAGATTATCCCTATCTTTGCACCGCATTTAAGAAATGCACTAACATGGTGGCTGTAGTTCAGTTGGTTAGAGCGTCAGATTGTGGTTCTGAATGTCGTGGGTTCGAGTCCCATCTGCCACCCGCAAAGAAGAGGAAATTCGAAAGAATATTCCTCTTCTTTTGTTATTGTCCAAACAATCCCCCAAAGGGAGGCAACGTGGAATCAATGTAAAAAATTGTAGGGATACTCCTCACAGAGTATCCCTACATCATAGGAAGGAATCAATTACCTAAACCAGTCCTTGTACAAAAGAGTTTACTTTCTCAAAATGTTCAAAATAGCTGGAAACTTATTCCGATATTTTGCATTCTGTATCAATCACACTTAATAGTACTTCCTTCCTTACTTTATCAAGCCAGTGATAAGACAACCCGTTATCACCTTATAGAAATAAGAATACAAAAGAAATATTTCATCTTTCAAAGAACATTCTATACCAACACTTTACTATTTTCGATTTCCGTCATGCAAATATAACCCTTTTTTGTTTATACGAAAAGCAAAATCAGTTATCTTTGCAAAGATGAAACTCAATTAAACATGAAAATTCTTTGGATAGACCTCAATAGCTCGTATGCACACTCTTCGTTGGCACTCCCTGCACTGCACGCACAAATAGCAAAAAACAATTCCGTAAAATGGGAAATCGTATCTGCCACCATCAATGAAAACGTAGGAATGATTGTCGACGAAATATACCGGCACCAACCCGACATCATTGCCGCAACAACATGGTTGTTCAACCACGAACAACTGTTGCACATAACAGCGAGATTAAAAGCATTGCTTCCCAATAGCTGCTTCATCTTGGGCGGACCTGAATTCTTAGGAAACAATGAAGACTTTCTGCATAAAAACCCTTTCATCGACTGCGTATTCAGGGGAGAGGGAGAAGAAGCATTCCCCCAATGGCTGTCTTGCTGGAACCAGCCGGAAAAATGGAACAGTATTCCGGGACTCTGCTATATGAATCCTCAAAAGCAATATATAGACAACGGCATAGCCCGTGTACTTAACTTTTCCCGGCTCGTACCACCGGAAAACAGCAGTTTCTTCAATTGGAGCAAACCATTCGTACAACTGGAGACTACCCGAGGCTGTTTCAACACATGCGCATTCTGCGTCAGCGGTGAAGAAAAACCGGTGCGCACACTGTCCATTGAAAGTATCCGTGAACGCCTTCAAATTATCCACAGTCATGGAATAAAAAACGTACGCGTCCTCGACCGGACCTTTAATTATAATCCGCGCCGTGCTAAAGAATTACTGCAACTTTTCCTGGAATTCAACCCGGACATATGCTTTCACTTAGAAATACACCCTGCACTATTATCCGAAGAGCTGAAAAATGAATTGAAAAAGCTACCTAAAGGATTGCTCCATCTCGAGGCCGGTATTCAAAGCCTGCGCGAACCGGTCCTCCAGAAAAGCCGTCGGATGGGAAGCCTGGAGGACTCACTGCAAGGTCTTCGTTTCCTATGTTCCCTACCCAATATGGAAACACACGCCGACCTCATTGCCGGCTTGCCTCTATACCGCCTATCCGAAATATTTGAAGATGTGCGTACACTTGCCGGATACAATGCCGGCGAGATACAGCTTGAATCCCTGAAGTTACTTCCCGGCACAGAAATGAGAAGAAGGGCGGAAGAACTAGGCATCCGATATTCTCCTCTCCCCCCTTATGAAGTGCTTCAAACAAATGAAATCAGTGTCAACGAGCTTCAAACAGCCCGGCAACTGTCACGTCTTCTGGATGGATTCTATAACACAACTGCTTGGCAAGCCATCACCCGCAAGCTGATTCTGGATGACAACGACTTCCTACGTCGCTTTCTGGAATTTTTAATCGATAAAAATCTTATAGACCAGCCCATGAGCCTGGAAAAGCGAGGCCTCGTACTCTATGAATTCTGCAGTATGCATTATCCGGCCTATAAAATCATGGTCACCATTGCCTGGATAGAGGCAGGCATGTCATTAAAGAAAAAACCAGCAGAGAAAGTCAAGACCAAGCGCCAGATGCCACCGGAATATTGGGAAGTCATCTATGGAAACTACAAAGAAAGCCTCCGCTTATGTTTTCTACCCATTGACGACAATACCCAAAATGGTTATTGGTTCGGCTTCGAATCGGAAATACAAAAAGCAGAACCAGTATTCAAAGCCAAAGAAATAATGGAGAGGTGTCAAAATACACAATCACCGCAGATTAACACAGATAAAAGTTCTTGATTATCAGAAATTCTATAGCAATCTGTGTACCTGCGGTGAGTTATGCCCTCATTTCTTCTCCTATCCGCAGTGGAAATACTTCTCGACCAGTTTCAGCATCTCCTCCGGACTGTCTTGTATCTCTGCACGCAAGGTTCTATCCTCGTAAGAACGCAGTTTGGAAATAACCCCATCAACATTGCAGGACTGAACACATGATATTGCTCAAAGACAGCACGCTGTCTTTCCAAACAATCGGCAGAAGCGGCACAACTATCAGGAAGCTGTTCCAGTTGTTTCAACTTATCTTCATTTTCTTTCTTGTGGATATTTACATTGACATATGTTTTTTCTGCAATTCCTAAAGCATCGTCTATCTCAAATCCATAACGGCAAGCTACAGCAAGTCCGGCAATCAATTGATACAAATCGGCCGAACCGTCAGGCGAACGCATTTCCACCGTCTGTTTCTGTGTAGTATCATAATGACTTGGGGTCTCCAACGGATTTGCCAACATGCACATATCCGTTTTTGCCGACCAGCCCAACGGAACGCGTACCAATACCGAACGGTTGCGGTCGCCCCAGCAAATGTTGGTCGGTGCTTCCTGATGAGGAACCAGACGAAAATAGGAAGTAGGATTTGTATTACCGAAAGCTGTAATGGAAGAAGCCAGCTTCATCATGCCCGCAATGGCCTTACGGGCTGTTTCAGAAAGTGCCCCATCTTTCAGCATCTGGTTCTGCCCGTCCTTCATGATACGCATATGTATATGTAATCCGGAACCGGCTTTTCCTGCCGTGATTTTCGGTGCAAAAGTAATGTTATATCCATACTGGCTAGCCAGATTACGAATAACCCATTTTGCTATCACCAGTTGGTCAGCAGCCTCCTCGGCACGCACCGGCAGGAATTCTATTTCATTCTGCTCATAAATCTTATCGTCCAGCGTAAAATTACCGACTTCAGAATGCCCATACTTTATCTGTCCGCCTGCCTGCGCAATATATGACATACATTCCGTACGGAAATCATTGAACTTGGCATAAGGGCCGATTCGTGATAACCACGCTGGTCGGTAGCCGGGAACAATCCGTCATTTTCAGAAATGACATAATATTCCAATTCTCCCATAGCCTGAAATTCCATCCCCGTAACCGTAGTGAATGCCTGACATGCCTTACGCAGGGTATATTCCGGAGAACTTCCAGCGGTTCACCATCCTTATTGAAATAAGAACAGAGCATTGACAGTGTGGGCAATTCAGAAAAAGGGTCTATAAAAGCGGTCCGGAAACGCGGCACTACATACAAATCACTGCTACCGGCCTCTATAAACGGAAACAAGCTGGAACCATCTACGCGTTCACCACATGTAAGTATGGCATCAAGGTATGCTTCATTATTGATGACAAAGTTCAGTGTCTTCAGTCTCCCGTCTGCCGCAGGATACATGAAGTTCACCATACGAATGTCGTTCTCCTTTATATAGGAAACAATGTCTGCTTTCGTAAATTCGGAAGCCGGTTTTTGAAGGGCAGCCACCAATAGATTGGGGCTCATGGATAATTCCTGGTTCATAATACGCTGATTGTTTTTAGTTTTCTATATGGTTAACAAAACACATGCAATTTTCTGTCACAATAAAAAACTGCTGTTTCGCAAAGATACTAAAAGTTGTATCAGAAAAGAAACAAACAACCTAAATCTTATCAGAGAGCCTCAACCTTTTCCGTCGTATCCCCACTTCACGTAAATAGCTCCCCAGGCAAATCCTGCTCCGAATGCTGTAAAAATCAGTTTATCCCCCTTTTTAAGCTTATCCTCGAAATCCCATACACACAACGGAAGCGTGCCGGCACTTGTATTTCCATACCGTTCTATATTGACCATTACCTTTTCGGGAGATACTCCCAAGCGTTGCGAAACTGCAGTAATTATACGCATGTTTGCCTGATGGGGAATCACCCAGTCAATGTCCTCCTTCGTCAAGTGATTCCTCTCCATGACCGCCTCACAAGCATCCGCCATATTGGCCACAGCATATTTAAAGACTGTACGTCCTTCCTGATAAATATAATGCATCCGATTGTCCAGTGTATAGTAAGATGGAGCACATACGGAACCTCCTGCTTTGATATGTAAAAAGGGCAGACCTTTCCCGTCTGTTCTCAATACGGCATCCATTACTCCCATATCTTCCCGGGTGGTTCCAGCATGAAAGCGGCAGCACCGTCACCAAAAATCGGACAAGTGGCACGATCGGTATAATCAATCACCGACGACATTTTATCAGCCCCTACTACAATGACCTTCTTGTATTTTCCCGAACGGATAAAATTGGCTCCAGTTTCCAATGCATACAAAAAGCCACTACAAACAGCCTGCATATCAAAAGCAAAAGCATTCTTAAGCTTTACTCTCTCACATAATATGGATGCTGTTGAAGGAAAATGATAATCGGCCGTTGTAGTGGCCACAATCACCAAATCAATATCATCAGGATTAGATTTTGTACGTTGCATTAATTGTTTTACAGCTTTACGGGCCATAAACGAAGTCCCCAATCCTTCTTCGTGCAAGATACGTCTTTCCTTTATACCGATACGCCCCATTATCCACTCATCTGTCGTATCTACCATTTTGGATATTTCTTCATTGGTCAGAATATAGTCAGGAACATACCCTCCCACTCCCGTAATTACTGCATTTATTTTCTCCATTAATTCTATCTAGTTTAGTATTGGAATCGGCTCAAAGATAATATTCTTAAAACGCCGAGCGCAAATATACTGAAAAGAGGGTAAAATCCAATAAAGGAAGAACAAAAAGACAACTCCCGACAAACTATCACATGGATATACAAAAAAAATCAACTGTCCTTTTTCTATCATTCTTTTGTCAATTTTGTATCAATGAGTTTGAGCAATACAGACTAAATTTGCATAATAAAATGTATCGGGTATTTAAAGAGCAAGTAACTAATCAAAAATACATACAAATAAAATTAACATAACATTTTTATATCTTATGAAACAAAACCGCTTAATTAGCATTGGGGCTTTCATTTTAGTGCTTGCACTTTCAGGCCTTATGACAGGTTGTATGGAGAAAGACGTATACGACCCGAATCGTGAAAAAGAACCTCTTCCTGACCCGGATAAATATTTCGGCTTTGAGATGCGCAGTGATGTCCGGCTTTCTGTCAACTATGACATTTACGGGTTTACTCCTTTGATAGAAATTTACGGTGAAAATCCGATGGAAACAGTGGAAGGTACGCCGATAAAGAAAGAGGGTATAGAAGCCTTGTTCAAAACCTATACCGACAACAGCGGTAAGTATGAGGGAAAAATGCAGCTTCCTACCTATCTTAATAAAGTTTATTTATATACTGCGACATGGGGATTGCCGGGATGCATAGAACTTGAAATTAAAGACAATGCTGTCATTTTTGACATGTCGGCAAAATCAAATCCTAAAACAAAGTCTGTCACTCGCGCTTCGTCTGATGTACCTTATTTAGTAAACAAATCCCAAAATCTATACTCACTGTGCTATTGGGGAGAAGGAGGTCAGCTGAACAGCCAATATATGACAAAGGAAAAAAATATTGGTAATGAAAGTATTTTGGATTTGACAGACCGGATGAAAACATTCTTCAATAAAGGAGGACAAGACAATTCAAAATTACTTGGTAATGGAAAAACTATCAATATTTCGATAAAGGAGGACAACACCGCATTGAATCTCATTTTTCTCAATCGAAGTGCAAGTTATAACAATACTTTCGGATATTATTTTTATAAAACCGGAACGTCCGTCGATGTAGACCAAGTGAGGAAATACATTATATTCCCCAATGTGTCTTTTGACTGGTATGGCGGCCAAATATTGATTTTAGAATCCGGGAATAAAGTTCGTCTGCTTTACTTCGATGAAGACGGCCAAGCCCATGATACATTCCCAGCAGGATATACAGTAGGCTGGTTTCTTTATGCCGACGGTTTTAAGAACGGTTATGGAAATAATTTAGAAGATTATCTTAAATTGCCTGATTTATATAATCCATACAATTCAAATCTTCGCACTTCCAATCCCCAAAACAACATGTCGGCCTTTGTCTCTGTTAAAGACCAAAAAAGCGGCAAGACGATTCTTGGAGCAGAAGATGGTGTAAATCAAAGCTACTGTGACCTTTTATTTTATGTAGATGCTACTCCGGGAAGTTCTATTGACGATCCTGAAAGGCCGTCTATTCCCGATGAAGGTGATAAAGAAGAACCCAAACCCGATGAAGATGAAAATGTTACCGGCACACTGGCATTCGAAGATATTTGGCCTTCCGGTGGCGATTATGACATGAATGACGTAATTGTAGAATACGAACGCAAAGTCTATTTCGACAAAAAGAATATAGTAACGAAGATCGTTGACGAATTCACTCCGGTACATGATGGCGCTACATATGTTAACGCATTTGCCTATCAGATAGATGCAGCACAAATTGGCGATAAAATCACTTTGCCGGAAGGTGCAATATTGGAAAAAGAGACTTCGTCCATTATCGTAATGTCCAATGCCAAACAGAATATAGGCAATAAATATGTAGTCACCAGAGAATTCAACGGTTCTTTCCTAAAGAATCAGCTATTGTCCTATAATCCATACATCATCGTAAAATATTCACAAGGAGAACAGAATCGCACAGAGGTTCATCTGCCCAAACACAAAGCTACAGCTTATGCCAATCAGTCATTGATTGGCAGCAATGATGATGCTTACTATATCGACCGTAAAGGAGCATATCCATTTGCTATCGATATACCGATGCTAGGGTTTACCCCGGTAACAGAAAGGAACAGAATTGACAGCCAATATCCCGGTTTTGCTACATGGGCAAAATCAATGGGAAATGACTGTAAGGATTGGTATAAAAAATAACAGAACAAAAGACAATGAATCATGTGTGGAGTGCCCCCTTATTCGGACGCTCCACCTGTTTTTTTTGAATTATTGCATATTGACTTGGAGAAATATTATATTCTGCCATGAAACACCTGGAAAAATAAGAAGGATTGGAATAGCCTACCATATACATTACTTCCGATACAGTGAATCTGCCTTGTAATAAAAGTGTAGCGGCTCTTATCATCCTAACACGCCGAATAAGGCTTACTGGAGTAACCCCCGTCAACTGTTTAATCTTTCGATACAACAGTTTTCGATTCATTCCCAACAGTTGACAGAGCATAGCAACATTAAACTCTGTATTTTCCATATGCTCTTCCAACACTGAAACAAGCTTGTTAAGCCAAATTCGTTTCAATTCCAGTTGTCTGTTTTCCAATGGTTTGCATGAATCCATTTTCTCCAATTTTAATATTCCTTCTAAGATCTGTTTGGCTTGTAGTGAGTCCATACCAACTTGATTTTGCAAAGCCTGCAGTCCATTTTTATCTGGTAAAGACACAATAATATTAATTAAGACTCCAGTATCATTTTCCTCACATCTTATGTCAACCTGGCCTTGATATAGATTAACAAATTTGGGAATTAAATGTAACCCCACAAGAGCGATTATTTCATCTATTATTTTAAGATATTCTTTCATATCTTTCTTGCCTTTTGGTATAAGTACAAATTATCCAAATATCAGACAAACATTCTCTCACGGTATTCTGACGGAGTAGTGCCTGTATGCTTACGAAAAAAAACGTGTCATCGTAGAATTCGATTGAAAATTAGTTCGTGAAACCACTTCCTTTATTTCAAGATTGGAGTCTTTCAATAAGACTTTTATCTCAAGTATGGTATATTCCACAATCCACTCTTTAGCCGAACGACCAGTATTATCTGTTATTAACATTGTCAGATATTTAGGTGAGATACACATCTTATCTGCATAAAATGCCACATCACGACTTATAGTATGATACTCTATAACCAAATAAAAGAATTCAAAAACCTGCTTCTCTTTACGTACAAACTTCACGGAAGCCATAGCCTTGGGGTTACTCTTATAGCCCACATACAAGTCCCAATAATAAACCCTCAATAAATACATCACCGATTCCCTCCTAAGAAAGGCACAAGATAAATCTACACGGCATGACAATATATGACAGAAATGAACAAAGCGCTTATACTCTTCTTCACTGAGCGGAGAGCTATAATATTTCCTCATATAGAAAAAATAGTCAAGTGTAAGCCTACCCAGCCCATTAATGGTATCCATAAACAATTTCTTTGGTACTTTAAAGAAAATAACGGCAAAGTCTGTACTGATTTCGGTTATACTTGCCAACTGATAAGGAAAAATAGTTATCAAATCATTCTTCACAACCCTGCGTTTATTAGAAAACACATTAAAAAGAGCAGAGCCTCCGGTACAAACTCCATTTATCCCTTCTTCTAGATATGTCGGAATCCCGTCAAGAGGCAAATCAATTACCTTTGTATAAATATTGAACTCCTCTAAATCAAACACACCACTTGAAAAAGGCCTATTATCTTTTGTTAGCTTTTACCATATTTGTTTTAAATATTATGCTAAGTTACAAAAAAAATCATTTTTAGATTATTTGTTCTAAAATTGCACATATATACTGAAGTTCAGTCAAAACTAAAGTATAAATTCTTATTCTATAAAGGGCTAAATAATATCCGATAGGGCAGAGATAATGGAATAAAAAAAAGTCCCACAAATCGTTGAATTTATGAGACTTACCTATTCATTATCCAGTTAGTTCAGCGGAGAGACAGGCTCTCGAACTTATACTTTCACAGAATCTCATAAAACCGCAAACAACTGATAATCAAGTGCAAATTACAACATAGAGTAAAACTAAATGTTTCTAAATGTCTTTTGCTATCTCAATAATTGGGTGTATATTTGGGTGTAGAATTTCAAACGCACCCAATTATGAATATCAAGCGCAACATCATTTTTGCATTGGAGAGCCGGAAAAAGAACGGTGTGCCAATCGTAGAGAACGTACCCATCCGTATGCGTGTCATCTTTGCCAGCCAACGCATCGAGTTTACAACGGGCTACCGGATTGACGTAGCCAAATGGGATGCAGACAAGCAGCGGGTAAAGAACGGATGTACCAACAAGCTAAAGCAGAGTGCAGCCGAAATCAATACGGACTTGCTGAAATACTATGCCGAAATCCAGAATATTTTCAAGGAATTTGAGGTGCAGGAGGTCATGCCAACGACCCAACAGTTGAAGGAAGCTTTCAACATGAGAATGAAAGACACCAGCGAAGAACAGCCGGAAGAAGCCCCTGTCAGCTTTTGGGAGGTATTCGATGAGTTTGTAAAAGAGTGCGGTAACCAGAATAACTGGACGGCATCCACCTATGAAAAATTTGCAGCAGTGAGGAACCACCTCAAAGAGTTCAAGGAGGATGCAACGTTCAACTATTTCGACGAGTTTGGATTGAACGAATACGTCAACTTCCTGCGTGATACCAAGGATATGAGAAACAGCACCATCGGCAAGCAAATGGGATTCCTCAAATGGTTCCTGCGCTGGAGCTTCAAGAAAGGACATCATCAGAACATTGCATACGATACATTCAAACCGAAACTGAAAACCACCTCGAAAAAAGTAATCTTCCTGACTTGGGATGAACTGAACAAGCTGAAAGACTACCAGATACCCAAGGATAAGCAATACCTGGAACGTGTGCGTGATGTTTTCCTGTTCTGCTGCTTTACGAGTTTGCGGTATTCGGATGTTCGCAATCTGAAAAGAAGCGATGTGAAGTCCGACCACATCGAAATAACCACAGTCAAGACTGCCGACAGCCTGACGATTGAACTGAACAAATACAGCAAAGCCATACTGGACAAATACAAGGACATCCATTTCGAGAATTACATGGCTCTGCCCGTCATCAGCAACCAGAAGATGAACGATTACCTGAAAGAGCTGGGCGAACTGGCAGAAATCAACGAGCCTGTACGGGAAACCTACTACAAGGGAAATGAACGTATTGATGAAGTCACACCCAAATACGCTTTGCTCAGTACCCATGCAGGAAGAAGGACATTCATCTGCAATGCGCTGGCTCTCGGAATCCCGGCACAGGTGGTCATGAAATGGACGGGACACAGCGACTACAAAGCTATGAAACCCTACATTGACATAGCGGATGATATTAAGGCAAATGCCATGAACAAGTTTAATCAACTATAAAAGTATCAAACAGTTTCATAGATAGTTATCAATGACTATATTTGTAGAAATTATCATCACAATATGAGCAACAAGGAATCCAACATAGAGAAAACGAATTTGATGCATTCATACAAGCGGTCGGTTCGGAAATAGAACAGGCACAAGTAAGGCTGATTGTTGCAGCCAATGCACAAATGCTGTTCCATTACTGGAAGATAGGCAATTACATCCTTTATCACCAGCAGCTGCACGGATGGGGAAGCAAAATCATCAAGCAGTTGGCAAAGGCTATCCGACTGCATTACCCTGAAAAGAAAGGCTATTCGGAACGTAACCTTACCTATATGTGCCAGTTTGCAAAAGCATATCCTTTAAGAGCGTTGCAAAGTTTCATAGAAACAGATGCAAGCCTGTCTGTCCCAACCATACAGAGTGTGACCAATGAAGTATTAAAACTGAATGACAAGCAATTTACGCAGGAACTTACTGCGCAAATACAATCGATTGATTGTCAATCATTAGCAATTACGCAGGAAGTTCCTGCGCAATTTGAAGATGTGGGAAAAACCGTGTCTGCCATTTACAGGATGGGAATCAGGGAAATAGAAGAAGTTTTCTTGACCTCTCCTATAGCCAAAATAAACTGGACAAGCCAAATGACTATACTTGACAGTTCGCTACCTTTAGGTCTAAGCTACTGGTACATGAAGCAGTCTGTGGAAATGGGATGGAGCAGCAATGTATTGAAAATGCAAATTGACAGTGATTTGTATAGCCGACAAATCAGCAACAACAAGGTAAACAATTTCACGACCACACTTCCGGCTCCACAAAGCGACCTTGCCAATTACCTACTCAAAGACCCGTACATCTTTGATTTGGCAGGAGCCAAAGAAAAAGCAGACGAAAGGGATATTGAAGAACAGCTGGTGAAACACGTTACCCGCTACCTGTTGGAAATGGGCAACGGTTTTGCCTTCGTTGCCCGGCAGAAGCACTTCCAAGTCGGAAACAGCGATTTCTTTGCCGACCTGATTCTATATTCCATTCCGTTGCACGCATATATTGTCATAGAATTGAAAGCCACTCCTTTCAAGCCGGAATATGCCGGACAACTCAACTTTTACATCAACGTGGTGGATGATAAGTTGAGAGGGGAACACGACAACAAGACCATCGGTCTTTTGTTGTGCAGAGGAAAGGACGAAGTGGTTGCCAGTATGCCCTTTCCGGCTATGACCAGCCCATCGGCATCAGCGATTACCAATTGAGCAAGGCGATTCCCGAGAAATTGAAATCAGCGTTGCCCAGCGTAGAAGAAGTGGAAGAAGAACTGGCTTCTTTCCTTGACAAGGATCCCCAATAATAAGAGTATGCCATGCAGAAAACGATAACAACCCTCATTCCTCAATACGGGGAGCTGAACAGAATCTGCAAAGATTGGATTGTAAGCCATACTTTCTCTTTTGAAAAGCAGAAATTCATCGTTGATTTCTACTCGAAATGGAGCGATATAAAGGCTTTTGAGCAAGCTATCCTTGAACTGGTGCTGCATACACCGCCAGAACCATGTACCCTGCTGCTGAAAAGTCTGAAAAAGGAAGTCAAAGAATACATACGGCTTTATGAATCTTACCGCCTTCTCCATGACGAAGTGATCATACGTGTATGCTACCAATACGCAGACCGCTACAAGGAAACCATCAAGGAAGAGATGGAAGTGGTAAACAGGCTGCGCAAACCGATGAACGAAGCCAACAACCGCTATGATTCCATTGGCTACCGAGAGCATACACCCGAAGAAGAAAAGCTGGCGGAAAGAGAATATGAGCGTTGCAAGGCTGAATATGAAAGGGAGAAAGCCCAACTGGAGCATCTTTATGAGCAGCAAACCCTTCTCTGGAAAGAAGCCCGGCAATACATGAAAAACCGTTGCGACGACATCTACCTGCTTAGCGTACACTTCATGGGCATCCTGACCAAATATGTACCGGACGAAGAAAGCCAACCGAACGAAGCAGACAGGCAGAGCCGTACAGACAGCCAGCCGGAAGCTGAAACTACAACCGCATCGACTACAGCTACGACTGCCGGATTGCCTGAATATTTCAGCATGAAGCTGATTTCCCTAATTCATGAAGTTTGTGCAGGGGAACAGTTTGAAGACATTACCGCACCGGATTTCTATGCCTGCATGAATCTGCATCCCTGCCAGTGCGTACTGAAAATAAAGCCAAGGGAAAAGATACGGGTATGCTATCTGATTTCCCTGATGAGGGAGCAGTTGCCGGGGCAGGATAAGGACAAATGGAAGGAAGCCATCCTGAAACACCTGGATATTGATGAAGACTATTACAAGTCCAAGTACAGGGAACCCGTTTCCGATTTACCCAGTATTCCCAACCAAAAGTTCGCCAAGGAAATGGACGGAATATTCCGATAACCCGTGATATTCCAATATATTTTACGACATGACCACTTATACCACTCAAAATAATTTTTGAGTGGTATTTTTATTTCTTGATATTCAGCGATATAACAGAACAATCCATATCTATCATCCACATACTTACCACTCAAAACCCTACCTAATTTTGCATCGTTCGAGAACAGAAGAAACAGCCTGTGCGCAGGGCTATTGTCAAACAAGTAATCATACGGACGATGAACAACCTCAAAGAACTGTTAGTGAAACCCGTCTGGCAGATGACAGGCGAAGAGTTCCTTTTTCTAAGCAGACACGCTTCGGTACAGGCAGAGGCGCAACCGCAGCCGACCACCGACACGGAAAGAAAGTACGTGTACGGCATACTCGGCATAGCCAAGCTTTTCGGGTGCAGCCTGCCCACAGCCAACCGCATCAAGAAAAGCGGAAAGATAGACAAAGCCATTACCCAGATTGGACGCAAGATTATCGTGGATGCGGAACTGGCGCTGGAACTGGCTGGCAAGAAAACCGGAGGACGCAGATAAAGGAGGTGATTATGGACTATATAAAAGAAATATCACCCGAACAAGCCGTTATCCTCTGGCAGGAATCCCGGCTAAGTCTGTCAAGATGCTACGAAAAAGCCCCCGAAATTCTGAAAGTACACGGCTCTGTCATCGGGACGCTGGGCAATTTCAGCGCATCCATCGGCAAAGCCAAGAGCAAGAAAACCTTCAATGTATCGGCTATCGTAGCCGCTGCATTGAAGAACGGTACCGTGTTACGATATGCGGCTGAACTGCCCGAGGAAAAGCGGAAAGTGCTTTATATAGATACGGAGCAAAGCCCCTACCACTGCCTGAAAGTGATGAAGCGGATCCTGCGGATGGCAGGATTGCCCGATGACAGGGACAGCGGTTATCTGGAGTTTCTCGCTTTGAGAAAATACACCCCGGAACAGCGCATCAGCATTGTAGAACAGGCTATCTACCACTCACCGGATATTGGCTGGTCATCATAGACGGCATCCGGGATATGGTGTACGACATCAACAGCCCCGGTGAATCCACCCGCATCATATCCAAGCTGATGCAGTGGACGGACGACAGGCAGATTCATATCCATACGATACTGCATCAGAACAAGGGGGATGAGAACGCAAGAGGGCACATTGGTACGGAACTGAACAACAAGGCGGAAACAGTCCTGCTGGTGGAAAAGGACAAGGGGAACAGCGACATCAGCCATGTTTCCGCCATGCACATCCGGGCGATGGATTTCGAGCCTTTTGCATTCTGCATCAACGACAGAGCTGCCCGAACTTGCGGAAGCTACAAGCCGGAAGCAAGGAAGCCGGGAAGACCCTCGGTGGAAAAGTTTGACCCTTACAAGGATATTTCAGAACCGCAGCACCGTGCCGCACTGGAAGCCGCTTTTGCACTGAAAGAGGAATACGGCTACAAGGAGCTGGAAGACACCTTAATCAGGACTTATCTGGCAGAAGGGGTTAGACTGAATCACCAGAATGCAGTGGCGCTTATCACCATGCTGCGCAACAAACGGATGATAGTGCAGGAAAACGGCAGGAAGTATTCCTTCAAGCCCGATTACCACTATTAGCCGACAATCCCGAAAATCGCTTCACTTTATTCCCGTATCCTATATATACGACAATTTAGTGAAGTGATTTCAGAAACAGACAAATCACTTCACTTTATTCCGGGGGTCTATATATTAGGAGTTTAGTGAAGTGATTGTACTGACCGCATACTTTTAAGAGTTGCGGGCAAAAAGAGAAATAATCAAAGCACTCACTAAAAACGATTTCCTTATGAACATCGAGACTGCAAAACAAATCAATCTGGCTGACTACCTGCACAGCCTGGGGTATTCACCCGTCAAACAGCAGGGTATCAACCTTTGGTACAAATCTCCCTTGAGGGAAGAAACAGAGGCTTCCTTCAAAGTGAACACCGAACGCAACCAGTGGTACGACTTCGGTTTAGGGAAAGGGGGCGGTATCATTGAACTGGCTGCACACCTGTATGCTACCGACCATGTACCTTACCTGCTGGAGCGGATTGCGGAACAGACACCGCATGTACACCCGGTATCTTTCTCTTTTGGCAAGCAGGACTCTTTCGGTCCGAGCTTCCAACAGCTGGAGATAGTACCGCTATCGTCTCCTGCCCTGCTTTCCTATTTACAAGGTAGAGGAATAAATCTGGAACTGGCAAAAAGAGAATGTAGTGAAGCCCGTTACACCCACAACGGCAAGCGTTACTTTGCCATCGCATTCCCTAACGGTTCGGGTGGGTTTGAGGTTCGTAACCCCTATTTCAAGGGCTGCATCGCCCCCAAGGAAATCTCCCACATCAGACAGTCGGGAAAAGCAAGGACTGCCTGCTATGTGTTCGAGGGTTTCATGGACTACCTTTCCTTTCTGACATTGAGACAAGAGAGCTGCCCAAATTATCCGGAATTGGACGGGCAGGACTATATTGTATTGAACTCCGTATCGAATGTGAACAAGGCTCTCTATCCGTTGGGCAATTACGAACGCATCCACTGCTTTTTCGACAACGACCATGCAGGAATGGAAGCACTCCGGCAAATCCGCATGGAATACGGCAGAGACCGGTACATCCGGGACGCTTCGCAGATTTACAGCGGATGCAAGGACTTGAACGAATACTTACAGAAACAGGTTGAAAGAAAAAGGCAGCTCCAGTCCGCCAAAGGGGTGCGCAGCCAATCACCGGAGAAGAAGAGCGGCTTCCGGTTATAGCCCACTATAACTACACGCTCCGCTTTCGTAGTTGTGGGCTCTCCCGAGGGGATTAGGGCTTTGCCTAATGACCCACTCAGGGCGTTTCACCCCTGAGAACCCCGAGCAAAGAGTGACCCTCTCTTTGCAATCTCCGCTTATGGGTTACCCCTAAGAAATCTCGTGCAAATGAGAGCAGAGGCAAACTTGCTTGACCTATGCCGAATGCAGCCGAGATTCATAAAATAACCCCTCTGCGAAAGCGAGCAAAGTAAATTAATTGTAAACAAAGAAAAGAAGCTATGGCAACAAAATCAAGCATACACATCAAGCCTTGCAACATCGCATCGAGCGAGGCACACAACCGAAGGACTGCCGAGTATATGCGTAATATCGGGGAGTCCAGAATCTATGTCGTTCCCGAACTTTCCACCGATAACGAACAGTGGATAAATCCCGACTTCGGCACTCCCGAACTGCGAACTCATTATGACAATATCAAGCAAATGGTCAAGGAAAAGACCGGACGTGCCATGCAGGAAAAGGAAAGGGAACGCAAGGGAAAGAATGGAAAGATTATCAAGGTGGCGGGATGCTCACCCATCCGTGAAGGAGTATTGCTTATCAGACCGGACACCACACTGGCTGATGTACGCAAATTCGGTGAAGAGTGCCAAAGACGCTGGGGCATCACTCCGCTACAGATTTTCCTGCATAAAGACGAAGGGCATTGGCTGAACGGTCAGCCGGAAGCGGAAGACAAAGAGAGCTTCCAAATAGGAAGCAGATGGTTCAAGCCGAACTATCATGCTCATATCGTATTCGACTGGATGAACACGAAACCGGGAAGAGCCGAAAGCTCAATGACGAGGATATGGCAACCATGCAGACCCTTGCTTCCGATATTCTGCTAATGGAACGTGGGCAGACAAAAGCTGTCACAGGTAAAGAGCATCTGGAACGAAACGATTTCATCATTGAGAAGCAGAAAGCCGAACTGCAACGTATAGAAGAAACCAAGCGACACAAGGAGCAACAGGTAAGCCTTGCCGAACAGGAACTCAAACAGGTAAAAGCTGAGATACGTACAGACAAACTCAAAAGTGCAGCTACCGATGTAGCCACTGCCATAACCAGCAGCGTAGGTTCTCTTTTCGGAAGCGGTAAGTTGAAAGAACTGGAACATAACATCGAGCAGCTACATCAGGAGATTGCCAACCGGGACAAAGCTACTGATGAATTAAAAATTCAGATGCAACAAATGCAGGAACAGCACGGCAGACAAATACGCAATCTTCAAGGAATACATAATAAAGAGATTGAAGCTAAAGACAAAGAAATATCACGGCTAAACACCCTGCTTGAAAAGGCATTATGCTGGTTCCCATTACTCAAAGAAATGCTGAGAATGAAAAATTATGCTATGTCACTGGTTTTACCAAGGGGATGGTTGATTCTCTTTTATACAAAAAGGAAGCTCTCAGATGTAGTGGAAAAATCTATTCCGAAGAATATAGACAGAGATTTGAAACAAAAAATGTAATTTTCAAAATTGAACGAAGCCCGATCGATAAGAATAAATTGATGCTGACTATAAACCAACAGCCAATCAGCGAATGGTTCAAAGAACAATGGGAGAAGTTACAGCAGCATCTGCGTAACTCAGTGCAGAAAGAACAAAAATCCAGAGGATTCAGGATGTAATATAGAGAAGTACAATTCATCATGGATTGTACTTCTATCGTAATATATAGTACAAAATCTAAGTTGTCTAACTATTCTAAAGTAAAATAAGCAATAAAAGAATATCTTATTCACTATTAATATACCATATTGTCAATATCTTTCCCTCATTTAGTCAATCGTATCTTTTCGTGGTAGAAATAATTTACGATAACCGGCTTGCCTTTTTCCGAGCGCCCGTAAGGCAAATCATTTATTCTATATGGAAACCCCTGTGCCTTGGCGTATTGGGAAATGTCCTGTTCCAATGCCTGCCAGTAATCAAGCCTCTTTTTGTTGTATATTTCTTCGTATAACGGAAAGAGGTCGGGATGCTTCTCACGGATATACGTCATTATCCCTCCCTTGAACTGCCCGCGCAGATTCAGGTTTTCGAGCCATATCAAATCGGCATATCCTTTCACTTTCTCGATAATCGCCTTCATATCGGTTATTCCGGGGAATATGGGCGATACAAAACACACGGTACGGATGCCCGCCTCATAGACCTGACGCATTGCGTTCAGACGACGTTCTATGCTCACGGCATTGTCCATATCCGTACGAAAACGCTCGTCAAGCGTATTGACCGACCATGACACCGTTACTTTGGGAAAACGCTTCAACAGGTCGAGGTCGCGCAGGACAAGGTCGGACTTAGTGCATATCATAATCTCGGCGTTGCTCCCACGCAGCTCTTCGAGCAGCCTGTGGGTACGGCAAAATTGCTCCTCATACGGGTTGTAACCATCCGTCACGGAACCTATCACAATGCGCTCTCCGTCATATTTGTGCGGATTGGCTATCGGTTTCCAGTTCTTCACGTCCAGAAATGCACCCCACGGTTCTGTATGCCCGGTGAATCGTTTCATAAACGATGCGTAGCAATACTTACAGGCGTGGGGACAGCCCACGTAAGGGTTGACCGAATATCCTCCGACCGGCAGTGAGGATTTGGTCATAACGCTCTGTACGTCTATTTCTTTGATTATTTCGGTATTCATTGTAAGCGTTTTGTAAATTGTTCCGGCAGTTCCTGAATCATCCTTTCTTCGCCCATTATAGGCAGCAAATCCTCTTTCATAAACACGGGGACGCCCTGTGTTTGGGCTTGGTCGGCAATGTGAAGCACCCATTCGGACGGGAATCCACTTTGCCTTTCCGATGTCCGGTCTCCGTACCTATGACAATCCAGTCGATACCCTCGAAATCTATATCGCCGATTTCATCGAAAATAGGTTCGAAAGTGACATGGTAGTGCTTGGCCTTGATATTTCTTTTCAAATCGTCTAGCCACTTTTTTTTCGGAATTGCGCGTGACGGTCACGCCCATCCATACATTCTCGTCATCTGTAGAGAAACTGATCTTGTCCGGACATTTCGTAAGGAATATATAAGCGTGTTGCGGATTGCTTTTCATTCGTCTGAATATTTCCGCATTCCATTCAGGCTTCCAATCGGAGAAATCGCTCATTCCGGTCATCAGCATACGTGAGGCTTGGGCGTGTCGATGATACGCAGCTTTCGCACCATATATTCCGGTACGGAGAAGTCGTCCGTAATATGGAAACAGCGGCAGTTGTTACGGGCATAGCAGTAGCTGCACCCGATGGAGCAGCCTACCACTATGTTCATATTCTTTATCAGGGATTTTATACAGATAGTCATCTGCTTAGAGTTCCTTTTTAGAATCATTTCGGAGAGACTTTCCATTTTACCGGTTCTTTCAGTATGATTCCGTCAGTGGCATCCTCCTGTGAGAATGTATTGCTGCAATATTGTATGCAGAGCATGAGGAGCGGAGTCGTTCCGTTGTTACGGACACTTCGTTTTCCTGCAGGAGATACCCTGACAACGCTACCTTCTTCCACTGGGAACACTGTTCCGTCTACTTGAAATTCACCTTTACCGGAGAGGAAAAAATAAAGTTCCTCATGACTCTTGTGACTATGCAGAAATCCGGTTTCTGTACCCGGGGCGAATGACTGGAAAGAAAACTCGCTTCCCGTAGTTCCGAGAGCGGTGCTGCAGAATACTTTTCCGGGAATTTTCACATCCGGGCCAAGCTGAAGTTCGTATTCATTCAGTTCATTCAACTTACCGACACTGATCGCGGCGAAATTCTGTTCTACCGCGATTTTCCTAATCTTTTTCATCTTTCTAATATTTTGAAATGATTGTTTATACAGTTATTTAAGTGTTATGCTTTCTCCGTCTTCCGGTATAATCAGTCGGCTCATATCCGTCCCGTGATGGCGAGCTTCGTTGCGAAGGATGGCACGGGTGGTCTGGCAATGATCGATGGCATCCATGTGTACGGTAATCAGCTTGATGTGTGGGGGGAGTGTGTCAAGCATCGCCATTACTTCCTGTTCATTGGGGATGATACAACCGTCCGTCTTAGAGAATTCGGGGAATACCGCACCGCCACTGTTCACCACAATATAATTAGGACGATACTTTTCCACGGTAGCAAGAGTACATTCTTCCCATTTGCAATCGCCCATGATATAAATAGTCGGAAGCCCTTCGGACATCAGCACATAGCCCGAAACAGGTCCCATCATCTGCCTATCTGACCGAAACCGTGATGGCCAATAGCACGGTGGATGGTCAGATGACCTAAGGTTATGCTCTCTTCAATCGCTTCTACATTTGAGAAACCATCTTTCAGGATGGCGGCCTTATCTTGTGGCTGGGTGTAGAAAGGAATGTCTTTCGGCAAATGCTGCTTTACACTTGGTTCGTAATGGTCGATGTGGTTGTGGGTGAGCAGTACCATATCAACACCTTCAGTAATGTCGCTAATAGGCATTACGAGATGTACCCTCGGATTCTTATATACACCGAGAGCTGATTGCAGGGTTCCTTTGTCGGCAAATACGGGGTCAATAAGAATGGTATGTCCTGCATAGTTGATTTTCAAGGTGGCACTGCGTACCAACCGAATAATTGCTTTTTCGTTCATGATGTTATGTTTTGTATTATTTTTCGGGTACAAAGTTCGAAAGGATATCCCAATGTCTCTATGCCTTAAAAACAGGAATATATGCCATTTTGATAAAAGAATGATGTATATTTGCAGAAAGCAAAAAACAAGAGTGATGAAAGCTATAATCAATCCCGAAAGACTTGTAAGCGTTCCGTTCAATAAAACGCAATGTGGCGTAGATTCTACATTAACACAGGCGAAAGCAAGGACATCTGTGGTGTCTTGACCGAGCATAAGGCGTTTAAGACAGATTTTTTCAGCTTCTATTTCTTTCGTCGTGCCAATGGATATTTGTTGCTGAACTTCCGAAAAGTGGAGTTACGGGATGGTATGGTGCTGCTTTTGTCGCCGCACCAGCAACAGGAATGGCACGTGAACGAGGTAGAACTAGATTACACTTTTCTTATTTTCCGCGAAGACTTTATGCGCACGTTCATTGCTGACAAGTTCTTCGTATATCGCTGTTGTATTATTATCAGACTGATACACCGCCCTACTTGTTTGCCGAGCCGGAGGAGCTGACGGAATATATGCGCCTCTTAAAAAAGATAAAACAAGAACTACAACATCCTGTGGTAGACACTTACAACCTCATTGTGTCAGTGCTTTATTATCTACTGGTAATTATCAACCGGGCATACGCTCAAACTTATCGTCTACCTGTCGAAGTGCCAAAAAACAATTACGCATTCAAATTCAAGGACTTACTCGAAAAACATATCCGAACGACACAGCGCGTTCAAGAATATGCTGATATGCTTCGGGTAAGTCGTATCACCTTGAATAATTCTGTCATGGCGCAATTTGGTGTATCAGCCATTCACTTACTCAAGCAACGTCTTTTGGAAGAGCTGAAAAATGAGCTACTGTTCTCCAATCTGAATGTGAGCCAACTGGCAGACGAGTTCCACTTTTCCGACCCCAGTCACCTCATGCGTTTTTTCAAAAAAGAAACAGGCAAGACTTTTACCCAATATCTAATGAATTACAAAAGAGGAATATATGAATAGAAATTTCATATTTGGCAAATGAATTCCATATTTAAGATATTTATTTTTTTGAATAACTATATTTTTCGTCATAAAGGTTCATTCTGCCAGTCCATAGAAATACCAATCGCTTTGTAATTGACATTCTTTTGAAGAATCTTAAAAAATACAAAAACACCCAATTTTACATTCTTGGGTGTAAAAAAAGGGTGTAAATCTCGCAAATGCTTGATTTACACCCTTTATTGCGGAGAGACAGGGTTTTGAACCTATAACTCTAACCGCTTATATTTCAGCTACTTTGCTTTCAAAATTTCAAATAGGTAACGAAACAGTAACGATTTTCAACCGTTAAG
>ENA-OQLB01000258-OQLB01000258.1-human-gut-metagenome-genome-assembly--contig:-NODE-258-length-31690-cov-4.390299_pt1 | contig 31690 bp, 38 predicted proteins | sample MGYA00242656_ERZ504813 | MGnify/ENA primary metagenome ERZ504813 (study PRJEB26092, sample SAMD00036388) | human gut metagenome | host: Homo sapiens | study: EMG produced TPA metagenomics assembly of... | reverse complement strand
ACAAGTGGAATAATCTGAAATCAACCTGAGTCCGATTCTGTAATCGGACTTATAAGTCATATCCGCTCCATAAAAATGGACGTGATAATCAGACTGAGCATGCCGAAATCAAGGCTTCGGACAGGATATAACTCTACATCAAGCGGTCATTCGATGATAGACATTAGTTGGAGGCTTCAGATTGTCCCCATATCTGTTTTGATAACCTGAAATGAATCCACTATGAATAATGTAGGCTAAGATGAGAGTGATTGATATTGACGATTGATGAAAAACCTTTTGCAATCTCCTGTATGCAGATTGATATGATGGAATAAACAAGGAGCACGTTGGAATTCTGTGTAACTATTCCTCAGATGTGTTACTCAATTCCACAGTGCTCTACGGATTTCCACACTGTACCATTTATAGGATTTCCATTCATTTCGCTATAAATCAGAAAGATAAGTTTATCCATCTATCTTTGGCATCTTCTTTGTCCTATGATGAGTGTTAGAGATAATATCCCCAAATACTCACTTAAAATCAGAAAGTTATGAAAAAGGTATTAGTAGCATTAGCAATGGTTCTGGGAACAGGAAGCTCTGTTGTTTTCGCACAGGAAGTAAATAACTCATCAGCAGTTGTGGCAGAAGCCAAGTGCCGCAAGATGAATTTGTGAAAATGGATCCGACAGAGTTACCACAGGCCATTCTGCTGACATTGGCAAAGAATTACGAGGGTTCCTCTGTAAAAGAAGCCTATGTAAAGGTAAAAGATGAAGCAAAGATCTACAAAATCATTATTCTCACTCAAGACGGTCAGGAAACAGAGACAATTCTGAACGAAAAAGGCGAAGCTGTCAAAGAATAACCCTTTTCAGAATATAAATCTCGTGAAAAAAGGATTCCGGTTCGTGATGAATCGGAATTCTTGCATATTACAACGGCATGCGGTTCTTATCAATCCACTTCTTGCTGTACTCCCCGCCGTTCCAGAATATCCGCCATATGCTCCAACGCCCAGCCTACCAGCGATTCTATGTGCGGCATCAAGCTATGCCCCATCTCCGTAAGGGAATACTCCACACGCGGGGGAACCTCGGCATATACTTTTCTGATGAGCAGCCCGTCCGTTTCCAACGAACGCAGCGTAACCGTAAGCATACGTTGTGAAATGTCCCCAATCGTCTTTTGAATGTCACAGAAGCGCATCGTACCATTCGTCTTTAGTGTAACCATGATAAGCATTGTCCACTTATCTCCCAACTTACTCAAGACATCCCGTATGGGGCAACCACCTGTGTGATGAAAGTTTTCCATTTTTTAACTTTTACTAATTATCTGAACTTCAACAATGGTTACATTGCTGTAACTATCTAACATTCAAGTGCCTTCTTGTTTTAGAGCAACAGCAAAGCTAACTTTGCAGCACAAAAGTAATGAACTTACTGAAAATAACTATTGTTTTATTTAATAATTAAGATTATGGCAAAGAAAGTTGCAGTTTTAGCAGTAAATCCGGTAAATGGATGCGGTTTGTTCCAATATCTGGAAGCATTTTTTGAAAATGGCATTTCTTATAAAGTATTCGCGGTAGCGGACAGCAAGGAAATCAAGACAAATTCCGGCATTGTCCTGACAGTGGACGATGTAGTGCCAATCTGAAAGGGCATGAAGATGAATACGATGCGCTTGTGTTCGCCTGCGGTGATGCCGTTCCCGTATTCCAGCAAAATGCCGGTAAACCGTATAACGTCACCATGCTGGAAATCATCAAGACATTCGGCGAGAAAGGCAAAATCATGATCGGGCACTGTGCAGCTGCTATGATGTTCGATTTTACGGGTATCACGAAAGGTAAGAAAGTAGCCGTTCATCCATTAGCCAAACCCGCTATCCGAAACGGAGAAGCAACCGACAATTCCTCCGAAATAGACGGTAACTTCTACACAGCGCAGGATGAAAACAATATCCAGACAATGATAGAAAAAATCGTGACCGCCCTAAAAGCATAACGTAGTACGTGAAAGCCTGTGCTTGATATTCCCTGACGGCTATGGGGCTTTCTTTTTTATCTGCCAAAGGCATACGCAGTCACAGAGATTATTTGTACATTTGTTGCATCATACCCAGATGCAACATCCTATGAAAGTCAAGATAGAAGAAAGCTGGCGGCAACGTCTGCAAGAAGAATTCGACAAGCCCTACTTTGAAAGGTTAGTGTCATTTGTGAAAAGCGAATACGGACGCGCCCATGTGCTCCCGCCAGGACACCTTATCTTCCATGTTTTCAACTCATGTCCTTTTGAAAAGGTAAAAGTGGTTATCTTAGGACAAGACCCCTATCCCACCCCCGGACAATATTACGGAATATGCTTTTCTGTGCCGGAAGGAGTAGCCATACCGGGATCACTCGTCAACATATTCAGAGAGATACATCAAGACTTAGGTAAGCCGATTCCCACTTCCGGCAATCTGGACCGCTGGGTGGCCCAAGGTGTGTTCTCCTTGAACTCCGTCCTTACGGTACGCGCTCACGAAACCGGCTCACACCGCAACATGGGCTGGGAAACTTTCACAGACGCGGTTATCAAGAAATTAAGTGATGAACGGGAACATCTCGTTTTTATGCTTTGGGGAGCATACGCCAAAGAAAAAGCAGCCCTGATAGACAGAAGCAAGCACCTCATACTGACAACCGTCCATCCTTCGCCCCGTTCTGCCGAATACGGTTTCTTCGGATGCAAGCATTTCAGCAAAGCCAACAATTATCTGCGGAGCAAAGGCATTGAGGAGATAGATTGGTAGAAAGACCCGGAACTTACAACACCCCGTTCACCCCACAGCCGAACAATGCGAAATCTCCCAAACAAGGATCATCCGGAAAGACTTCCGCCAAGGCTGAGGTTATGTTCCTTACATTCTTTAGAGAGAATGTCTCCGTATCGGTAAGTCCCAAGAGACGGGCTACCCGGCAAACATGAGTGTCCAAAGGAATCAGCAAATCACGACGGTCAAAACTTTCCCAGATGCCGAAATCCACCTCCGACTCTTTCCGTATCATCCAGCGCAGAAACATGTTCAGCTTCTTTTGCGGACTCTTGGCGGAGACTTCCAGAAAAGCACACAACTTCTCCATCGGGATGCCCGGATAGCCAGAAAGGGCATCTTCCAAACTATCAAACCGAGAATAGGCGTCATGCAAACGGGCAAAATACGTATAAAAATCCGCATGAGAAAGCATGCGGTAAAAGCTGCTCCGGTCTGCCGGAAGGAAATCTTCTTTCCAGCGGCAGGACAAGACATATTGATGAGGTGAAGCTCCCATCAAGCCATGTAGTTCATCCGCTTTCTTCAATATCTGCTTGCGGTTTCCAAAGCTCATCAAAGCAGTGAGCAGACCGCTAATCTCAATATCCTGCTTCCGCATATACCGATGCGGGAACTGAACAGGGTCACCTTGTATAAAGGCGGCACAATGATATTCCCTTGCCCATTCCAAGAGTTTCAATCGGATTTCCTCAGTCATATTGTTTCTTCAGTCATATTTTATAGGATTCAGTTATTCGCAACTTGTGCAATGCCACGTCCTAATAGAAACTAAATCCCTTTCATGTACTTTTTCAAAAGTTATTCTGCACAATGTAATCCCTCGCAAAGGTACACATGTTTTATCTTTACCGACAAACCCGACAATGATTATTAACAAACTTCCACCCAACAGATTTCAACAAACCAGATTTATAAGAACCTCAGCCAACTTCTCCCCCTTCCTTTTATTTTTGCATCACGAAAAGCCTATGGAACTTCTTTGCAATATTTGCAAATTTGTAATTTTGTATTCGTATTTTTTGCAAGGTATCAAACAAAAGCAAAAATGAAGCAAGAAATATTATTCATAATACTCAATGAATACGCCGACTGGGAAGGCGCTTTCATAGCCGCCTGCCTGAACGCAGGAGTAATGCCGGGCAGCGAAGTGAAATACACCCCGAAAGTAGTTGCCCCGACGTTGGACGCAGTGCGCTCCATCGGCGGTTTCCGCACGTTGCCCGACTACTGTTTCCAGACTATGCCCACAGATTATGCAGCATTGGTGCTGATAGGAGGTATGCAATGGAATTCCCCAGAAGCAGAGCAAGCAGTTCCTTTGGTGAAGGATGCCCTACAACGTGGAAAAATCGTTGGCGCCATCTGCAATGCCGCCTCCTTTATGGCGAAGCATGGTTTCCTCAATAACGTAAAGCATACGGGAAATACCATACAGCAACTAAAACTCTGGGGCGGACAGGAGTACACCAACGAAGCAGGCTACGAAGAGAAGCAGGCCGTCAGCGACCAAAATATCGTCACCGCCAACGGTACAGGGCAACTGGAATTCTGCCGCGAACTTCTCTTGTTACTAAAAGCCGATACACCGGAAAAGATTCATGCTTCCTATGATTTCTATAAAAACGGATTCGTGAGATAAAGAAAGAACTTAGTTCAGGCTCAATCCATACTCACCTAAAGTCGCCAGTTCGTCTGCCGTATAACTTCCCTGCGCCTTGATGTGCTGTACTTCTCTTATGAATGTCTCAGCATTAGCCAGAAAGTCCCGGAAAGTTTTCATCTCTTGAGGATGCCCTTCCACTATCGGCAGACGTTTGGCTATGTCCAACTGAATAACCAGTTTCATCATTTTCATGTCCAGCCGAGGCATGTCGGGAGCAGGCTTGCGCATGCACTGTTGCAAAACACCCTGCATCGTGACAGACATACGGTTCATGGCGAGTATTTGCTCTTTCATCGGATTATCATTCAGCAACACCTTCTGCGCCCCTTCGGCAAAAGGCGACAAAACATCAAGAATATTCTCTTTATACTCCGCCATCTCAACACTCAAACGGTAATTGGCAGGCAGCAGTTTATCGGCGGCAATCTTATTTTTTACTTTTAGCAAGGAGAGATACTGATTGAAATTAGTATAGAATTGCCTTCTTGTCTGGAACAACTGCATAAAATTCTGTTTCAGATTGCGCCGGGCCTCTTCATCAAAATATGTACCGGGATTGACAACCGATGCAGAGTCCTTCTGAGAGAAAACCGGAGGAATAACAGTTGCCAGCATCGGCGCATTGCCGCCCTGCTCCATATATCCCAGTATGGAATTCACATCCTTTTCCAGCACCAGATTCTTCAATAAGGCAAGCGAAGTGTTGTAGTACTTCATCACCTGACCGGCCTGTTCCACTTCCGCAGCAGAATATTTTTCGTAAGTTTTCTTCTGAACACCGTTACCGCAAGCAGCCAACACAAAGATAACTGCAAACGTTTCCACAAACATTAAAATCTTTCTCATAAGGTTTCCTTTCATTTTTTAATATGCATGTACCATTCGCATGTACGCTTTTATTCACTAATTTTGCAATTCATTATGTGGAACAAACAAATGATGAGAGAGATAGGTTCCGATATATCGTTTAATTTTCAAGAAAAAGATGCGAAACACTACTATAAAAGGTTTTCTATACGCAGCGCTTTCCTCGTCCACATTCGGACTGGCGCCTTTCTTCAGCATATCATTGCTGATAGCCGGATTTTCATCTTTTGAAGTGCTGACATACCGCTGGGGAATCGCCTCACTCATTTTGGCAATTGCCGGTATCATATTGGGAGAGCAGTTCCGAATCAGCAGAAAAGACTGGCAGACCGTATTTATACTAAGCCTGTTCAGAGCCACCACCTCATTCAGTCTCGTGATAGCCTATCAAAACATTGCCAGCGGCGTAGCATCCACCATACACTTCATGTACCCTCTGGCGGTAGCCGTCACCATGATGCTGTTTTTCAAGGAAAAAAAGTCTTTCTCTATCCTGTTTGCAGTGTTCATTTCATTGATAGGTGCAACACTGCTATCAACAGGCGAGATAGATTTCGAAGGCGGAGATACTACAACAGGGCTGGTCGCTGCCGCCATTTCCATATTCTCTTACGGCGGATATATTATAGGCGTACGAAAAAGTCGCGCTGTCAACATCCCGTCTACGGCACTGACTTGTTATGTTATGGGATTCGGAACCCTGTTCTATATTATAGGCGGATGCCTGACAGATGGGATCCGGCTGGCCACAGACAGTCACACATGGCTGAACATCCTCGGACTGGCAATACCGGCAACAGCAGTCTCCAATATCAGTCTGGTAAAGGCTATCAAACATGTAGGCCCCACGCTTACATCAATCTTCGGAGCACTGGAACCTCTGACTGCCATAGTCATCGGGTGTTGCGTGTTCAAAGAAAGCTTCACATGGAGCAGCACTATCGGAATCGCCTTGATTGTGACAGCAGTAATAATCGTTATCACGCGCGAAAACAGCATGGGCAAAGTACGCAAGTAATCCTACTTCGTCCGCTTATAATCCGCAATGAACCCCTCCATCATCCACTTGGCCAATGCCTGACGATTGGAGCTGATCACAAAACGGCGTTGGTCGAAAGCATTCTGTATATTGCCCAACTCCACAAAAACGGAAGCCGGTGCGGCCTTCAGCAATACGTAGAGGTTGCGTGAGCTGACCGTCCCTTCAAATCCGCGGTTGGGCTGATGCTTGTCGTATTTCGACTCGAAAGTTCCTTTCATGGCAACAGCCAGCCTCTTTCCCAACACACTTTTCGGAGCATAGTAAAAGAAAACATCCGTCTGTGCACCCTTGCTGCGGCTGTCTACGTGCAGAAATATGGCCCGGCAATACTTATAAATCTTACGGTCCTTCCGGTAAAGCTCATTGATTTTGGTGCAACGCTGTTGCAGACGAGCCACCTGATTCAACGGAATGGCATCCCCCATACAAGTTTCCCGCTTGCTGTTGGAGAGGTAACGGTCATCACGAATCCCGTCTTTGGCATCTTGAATGATGATACGTACTTCGGCCCCTTCCTGCATCAAGTTACGGGCAAGGCGCAAGGCAACGTCATAGGCATACTCATCCTCATGCAATTCCACCTTTCCTATTTTGCCGATAGCTCCCGGATCGGGTCCTCCATGTCCGCTGACCACATAGAAGCAAGCACCCTGCAAGCGGTTAGAGGTCACCTCCACATCGGCAAGTTTTCTCCCGAAGAGGCGTTCACGAACAGTTCCTTTTTTATCGGCGGCAGGCTTGGACGAAGCAGTGGCAGAAGCCCCTTTCCTCAACGGGGGAAGCACATATTTCACTCCCAGCTGCAACTCCTCTTTTCCGCGCAGACGCTTCTCGTTCAGCTTATAAACTCATTATAATAGGCTTTTCCCGGACGCTTGTTCCGCTCCAGAAAAGCAGAGATGCCCTCACCCGATTTGGGTACGGCATATTCTCCCTGGGCAGAGACATCAAAAACAAGAAAAGCGCAAAAGAAGAAAGCCAGCAAACAAAATATACGTTTCATATTCCCGTTATTCGTCATTTATTCGTAGTCGGTAGCAGATTTTCGGCCGCTAAATTATAGCATTTTACCGTTCACGCGTACAAATTTATATTTTTTTCCCTACTTTTGCGACAACTTACGCGTTTTAAAGAAAAGAAACTCTAAAAACAGATAGCATTATGGCAAAGCAATTCAAGCCGGAGACACTGTGCGTACAGGCAGGGTGGACTCCTAAAAAGGGCGAACCTCGTGTACTCCCCATTTATCAAAGTACGACTTTCAAATACGACACCAGCGAACAAATGGCACGCCTGTTCGACCTTGAGGACAGCGGTTATTTCTACACCCGCCTGCAAAACCCCACGAACGATGCCGTTGCCGCCAAGATAGCCGCCCTCGAAGGAGGCGTAGCCGCCATGCTGACATCCAGCGGACAGGCAGCGAATTTCTATGCCATCTTCAACATCTGCCAGGCAGGCGACCACTTTGTATGTTCGTCCACCATTTACGGCGGAACGTTCAACCTGTTTGGCGTAACCATGAAGAAGCTGGGTGTCGACGTGACTTTTGTCAATCCGGATGCACCCGAAGAAGAAATCTCCGCCGCTTTCCGTCCGAACACCAAGGCACTGTTCGGCGAAACAATCTCCAACCCCACACTGGAGGTTCTCGACATTGAAAAGTTTGCCCGCATCGCCCACAAGCATGGCGTGCCCCTGATTGTGGACAACACTTTCCCCACTCCTATCAACTGCCGCCCGTTTGAATGGGGAGCCGACATCGTGGTACATTCCACCACCAAATACATGGACGGACATGCCACCAGCGTAGGCGGCGCAATTGTGGACAGCGGCAATTTCGATTGGGATGCACACGCCGACAAGTTCCCCGGTCTCTGCACCCCGGATGAATCATATCATGGGCTGACCTATACAAAAGCCTTCGGCAAACTGGCCTATATCACGAAAGCTACGGCACAGTTGATGCGTGACCTCGGCAGTATCCAGTCCCCGCAGAATGCATTCTTGCTGAACCTCGGCCTGGAAACACTGCACTTGCGTATGCCGCAACACTGTGGCAATGCCCAGAAAGTTGCCGAGTACCTTTCCCGGAACGAAAAAGTGGCATGGGTGAACTATTGCGGGCTGCCCGACAATAAGTATTACGAACTGGCACAGAAATATATGCCCAACGGTTCGTGCGGCGTTATCTCTTTCGGACTGAAAGGCGGTCGTGAGGTATCAATCAAGTTCATGGATTCACTGAAGCTGGCAGCTATCGTAACCCATGTTGCCGACGCACGTACCTGTGTGCTCCATCCCGCCAGCCACACACACCGCCAGCTCTCGGACGAACAGTTGCTGGAAGCCGGTATCCGTCCCGACCTGATCCGCTTCTCGGTAGGTATTGAAAACGCGGAGGATATCATTGCAGATATAGAACAGGCGCTAAACGCATAAGCACCTTTTCACCTTGCGCTCAGAAGAAAGAAAAAAACAGATGGCCTGTTTTAGTAAAACACATCATCTGTTTTAGTAAAATGCATCATCTGTTTTAGTAAAACGCATCATGCGTTTAGCCCAAGCAGATGATGCGTTTTCATATTACTCTGTTTTCAACATTATCGGCAGACTTTCTTTGCCTTGATAGAATGTTTTCGCCTTCACCACCGGCGCGTCACATTCCACCGGCATTTCCCATAAGGCAGATTGCATAGTCGCTCGGAGCCATCCGTTGTATAGCGTATCCCGGCGCCTTGAATGGCTGCATTGGCATATAGTTTGCCATCCTTCACCAGCAGTCCCGGATGCGGCAAGCGGAAATTGATGCCGTTCTTTGCCCAATAGGGCATCTCTATTTCACTGATTTTCTCATAATACAATGCCAGAGCTTTGTCGAAAGCCTGCTGCTCCTGTGCGCCTTGCAGACCCTCCCATGCCGGGTAAGCGTTCCATCCACGTTCCGCCAGTCCCATGATTTTCGGGAAAAGAAGATATTCCACGCCGTCGAAGCTGCGGATAGTCTCGGCAAACAATTGGCCCTGCACGCCAGAATATTCTTCTTGCCCACTGCCGTCAGAGCGGTTTTTCCTTTTCCGGCTTGCTCCAAGTCGACTGGATTTCCCGCCCTGTCGGTACGCAATGACCGGTAGATGCTGAAAGGAAGCATGGAGAAGGAGACAGCCTCATCCACATAACCTCCCCAGTCGAGCCCGCGCTCGTCAGGATGACCGTTGTAGGCCATATCCATATAGAAATTGCCTACATTGCAAAGAATCACCGGATAACCGTTGTTGGCAATCCGGTAGACCACCTCCTCATACCCCGGAACTGTGTTCCAGCAATACACACCTGCCGCCTGACTCTTCAACTGCCGGTGCGCCTCTTCGGTATGTCCCAAAGCCACTTCCTGCCAACCGCTGAACTTCAAACCGTTCTTTTGCATGATGTCCGCCATTTGCGTAATGAAATACTCGGCCAAATCATGCGGCTTCGTCATCCCCTTCTCTTTCATCAGCGCCATGCACTTGGGTGATCCCAGCCATACCCCATGCGCCACTTCATCACCGCCAAGATGCACCGTAGACAGCGGTACGCCCGCTTCCTTATACATGGCTGCGAGTTCCCGAATCACTTTCTCCATAAAGCGGTAGGACGAAGGCAGAGCGACGTTTATCACATTGTCTGTGTAGTACTGGACGGACTCATAGCGGGAGGTGTCTTCCGGCTCGCTCAGCAGATATTCGGTGGCCTTTGCCATGTCCGTCTCCTTGTATTTATTATAACGCGCCTTCATGGAGACGATAGCCGCACGCGCATGTCCGGGCGATTCTATCTCCGGTATGACACGAATATGCCTTTCGGCGGCATAGCGCAACAGGCCGATGAAGTCCTCGCGGGAATAATGCCCGTTTCCAACGGTGGCAGCATCAGGATCGCATCCGCCGTCGTAGCATGGATAGAGGCACCGGCTTTCGTCAACGGTATGTCCGCGACGGCTTCCCACCGCGGTCAGCTCCTCCAAACCGGGAATGTCCAGACGCCACGCTTCGTCATCGGCAAAATGGAAGTGCAGCACGTTCATTTTGTAGGAAGCGAAAATGTCTATCAGTTTTTTAAGGTTGTCTACGGTGGTGAAATTACGGGCAATGTCTATCATCTGTCCGCGATACAAGAGGTCGGGGTAATCTTCCACAAACATAGCTTCCAGCCGGTAAGGCACCGCCTTGCCTTTCAGTATTGACAGCAAAGTCTGTGTACCGTTGAAAATGCCATGCGGAGTAGCGGCGGCAATCTTTATCAGGGAATCTCCTATAACCAAATTATAATATTCAGCGTTCACTGCCCTCGCCTTGTCGGACAGTTCTTCCAAAACAATCGTTACGGGAGCCTCATCTGCCACTTCCAAACCGTACAAAGCGGCCAGCTTCTCTTTCAGCAGCTTTGCTTCACCGGCATATTCGTCCGGATAGGTCAAAGCCACCTTAGCATCCAGCACGACATGCCCTCCGGCAGGTGTCACTTTCTTTACCGACGGCAGCCTGTCCCACTGCCTCAAAGCCGGCACACTGTCCAGACGGAGGTTCGATGCGTATATTTTGGCGGCATCCGGATAACCGGGAAGCGCTTCCGGTGAGGGCAACGGTAGCACGTCCAACGCTACGGGAAGCGGCTTGCCTTCCTTGCCGTCCGTCGTAGCCACCCAATAAGTACCTTCAGGCGCATGCGAGTTCCGGTCCAATTTATAAGAACAAAGGAAAGTGATGCGCATGGAGTCGCCGGGAGCCAACGGCACAAAATCGTCCGTAGGATACATTTTAAAGAAGTTTCCGTTCACCGCCTCCACCCTGACGGCGGGAGTTCCTTCCTGCTTCACATAGCGGGGAAGCTGTGAGTAATAGATTGCCCAGTCTTTGAAAAGAGGAGCACCGGAGATATTCTTAAGAACAAAGGAGTTCTCATAATACCCGGGTTCAATGTCACTCGCACCCATTTCCCATGTCAGGGAAACCGGTGCTTCCGGTTTGTCACCCGTTCCGCATCCTGCCCAAAACGGCATTGTGCAAAACAATAATCCTGCAAGAGGACGTCTGAAAATTTTCATAAAACACTTGTGTTAAGTTAGTAAATTGGGGGTAATACTTAAATATACTGCCAAAAATAAGCATTTTTAGTTTATTTACTAATAAATTCAATAGAAATTATTAGTCGCAGGCTACGATTTAGAACTTTTATCTCTAAATTTGCGACCAATTTATAACCATTTTAACTAATCTATCATGGCTAAGATAACCAAAGAAGCCGCTTTGCTCTATCACTCGCAAGGCAAACCAGGAAAAATTGAGGTAGTGCCAACCAAGCCCTACAGTACGCAAACCGACCTTTCACTCGCTTATTCCCCGGGCGTGGCAGAGCCATGTCTTGAAATAGAAAAGAACCCGCAGGACGCATATAAATATACAGCCAAAGGCAATCTGGTGGCTGTAATCTCCAACGGAACCGCCGTTCTCGGACTGGGCGATATAGCGCAATGGCAGGCAAACCCGTAATGGAAGGCAAAGGACTGCTGTTCAAAATCTATGGCGGCATTGACGTGTTCGACATCGAAGTGAATGAAAAAGATCCCGACAAATTTATCGAGGCTGTAAAAGCCATCGCCCCCACTTTCGGCGGTATCAACCTGGAAGATATCAAAGCTCCCGAATGTTTTGAGATAGAACGCCGCCTGAAAGAGGAGCTCGACATCCCCGTAATGCACGACGACCAGCATGGTACGGCCATCATCTCCAGCGCCGGACTGCTGAACGCCCTGGAAGTGGCAGGCAAGAAGATAGAGGATGTGAAGATCGTTGTGAACGGCGCCGGGGCGGCAGCCATCTCCTGCACCAAGCTCTATGAAGCATTGGGTGCCACCCACGAAAATATCATCATGCTCGACTCCAAAGGCGTCATCACCAGCGACCGCCAAGGACTGAACGAAACCAAACGATACTTTGCCACCGACCGCCGCGACATCCACACACTGGAAGAAGCCGTACGGGGCGCCGACGTATTCCTCGGACTTTCCAAAGGCAACGTGCTGACACAAGATATGGTGCGCAGCATGGCGGCTCACCCCATTGTGTTCGCCCTTGCCAACCCCGTACCCGAAATCTCTTACGAAGATGCTATGGAAGCGCGTCCCGACGTACTGATGTCAACCGGACGCTCGGATTATCCGAACCAAATCAATAACGTAATCGGTTTCCCCTATATCTTCCGCGGCGCTCTGGACGTAGCTGCCACCGCCATCAACGAAGAAATGAAATTGGCAGCCGTACGCGCCATTGCTTCACTTGCCAAACAGCCCGTACCCGATGTGGTGAACGAAGTATACCACGTCAACAACTTCAGCTTCGGTCCCGACTACTTCATCCCGAAGCCCGTTGACCCGCGCCTCATCACCGAAGTCTCCATGGCAGTGGCCAAAGCAGCCATGGAAAGCGGCGTGGCACGCAAACAAATCACCGACTGGGAAGCCTATCGGCAGCATCTGAAAGACTGATGGGACAGGAAAGCAAACTGACCCGCCAGCTCTACGACACCGCCCGCCGCAATCCGCAGCGCGTGGTCTTTGCCGAAGGCATCCACCCCACGATGCTGAAAGCCGCCGTTGAAGCCAAAGCCGAAGGAATCTGCCATCCTATTATATTAGGAAATGACGAGGCCATCGAGAAACTGGCAAAACAACTCGACCTCAACCTCGAAGGCATCGAAATCGTAAACCTGCGCCATCCCAACGAAGCGGAACGCCGCGAACGCTATGCACGCATCCTCTCCGAAAAACGCGCCCGCGAAGGCGTTACCTATGAAGAGGCCAACGACAAGATGTTCGAACGCAACTATTTCGGCATGATGATGGTGGAAACCGGCGAAGCCGACGCATTCATCACCGGATTGTACACCAAATACAGCAATACCATCAAGGTGGCCAAAGAAGTCATCGGCATCCGCCCTGAGTACAAGCACTTCGGCACGATGCACATCCTCAACTCCAAGAAAGGTACGTACTTCCTTGCCGATACGCTCATCAACCGCCATCCCAATGCAGAAACACTGATTGACATTGCCAAGCTGGCGGAACATACCGTACGCTTCTTCAACCATACGCCTGTCATGGCCATGCTGAGCTACTCCAATTTCGGCGCAGACAAGGAGGGAAGCCCGGTAAGCGTGCACGAAGCCGTAGAATACATGCAGCAAAATTATCCCGAACTTGCCATAGACGGCGAAATGCAGGTAAACTTTGCCATGAACCGCACGCTGCGCGATGCCAAATATCCGTTTACCCGCCTGAAAGGAAAGGACGTGAATACACTTGTTTTCCCGAACCTGAGTTCCGCAAACTCCGCTTACAAACTGCTGCAAGCAATGAATACGGATGCCGAACTTATCGGTCCGATACAGATGGGATTGAACAAGCCTATCCACTTCACCGACTTTGAAAGCTCCGTACGCGATATAGTAAACATCACTGCAGTGGCAGTCATCGACGCCATCGTAGACAAAAAGAAAGCCGGTAAATGAAAAGACAATTATCCAAATTCCAAATAGTTTGCATTACGCTCCTTTGGGCGGCACTTTGTTACATAGTCCTGACATCTGCCGAACGAATTGACGGTCCGATCATTCTGACGCTTGTCATTTCGGCGGCATTAGTGTTCATTCCTGTGATAAAAGCGCTCAAAAGAGGATAAATAATATCTTTTTATTCCTTTTTACGGGATAAAATAACAAAAATGTTGTTTTATCCCGTATTTTATTTATAAAATGTTTGTTTGTTCCATTTTTATGTTTACTTTTGCAACCGCAATAAAGCAATGAGATAAGTAACCAATAAAAGCAATAGATTATGAATGCAGCAAAGGTATTAGAAGATCTGAAAAGACGGTTCCCCAACGAACCGGAGTATCATCAAGCAGTAGAAGAAGTTCTTGCTACCATTGAAGAAGAGTACAACAAACATCCGGAGTTTGACAAAGCTAATCTGATTGAGCGTCTTTGCATCCCCGATCGCGTTTACCAATTCCGAGTTACCTGGTGGATGATAAGGGCAACGTACAAACCAACATGGGTTATCGCGTACAGCACAACAACGCCATTGGCCCGTACAAAGGCGGCGTTCGTTTCCATGCTTCTGTAAACCTGTCCATTCTGAAATTCCTTGCCTTTGAGCAGACTTTCAAAAACTCACTGACCACACTTCCTATGGGTGGCGGTAAAGGCGGTTCGGACTTCTCTCCGCGCGGCAAGTCCAATTCTGAAGTTATGCGTTTCGTACAGGCTTTCATGCTGGAATTGTGGCGCCACATCGGTCCGGAAACCGACGTTCCTGCCGGTGACATCGGTGTGGGTGGTCGTGAAGTAGGCTTCATGTTCGGCATGTACAAGAAACTGGCTCAGGAATTTACCGGAACATTTACAGGCAAAGGCCGCGAATTCGGTGGTTCGCTGATCCGTCCGGAAGCTACCGGCTACGGTAACATCTACTTCCTGCTGGAAATGCTGAAGACCAAAGGCACAGACTTGAAAGGCAAGACTTGCCTGATTTCAGGTTCCGGCAACGTAGCTCAATATACAGCGGAAAAAGTGTTGGAAATGGGTGGTAAAGTTCTAACCATGTCCGATTCCGACGGTTACGTATATGATCCCGCAGGTATCGACCGCGAAAAGCTGGACTACATCATGGAACTTAAAAACCTCTATCGTGGACGTATCCGCGAATATGCCGAGCAATATCCGGGCGTAAGTATGTAGAAGGAGCTAAACCTTGGGGTGAGAAAGCCGACATTGCTTTGCCTTCTGCAACTCAAAACGAACTGAACGGCGACCATGCCCGTCAATTGGTGGCCAATGGCTGTATAGCTGTGAGCGAAGGTGCCAACATGCCTTCTACTCCGGAAGCCATCAAAGTATTCCAGGATGCCAAAATCCTGTACGCTCCGGGCAAGGCAGCCAATGCGGGCGGTGTATCTGTATCAGGCCTCGAAATGACTCAGAATTCTATCAAACTGAGCTGGAGTAGCGAAGAAGTAGACGAAAAATTGAAGAGCATCATGAAGAACATCCACGCTGCTTGCGTACAATACGGTACGGAAGAAGACGGTTATGTAAACTACGTGAAGGGTGCTAACGTGGCCGGATTCATGAAGGTAGCCAAAGCCATGATGGCACAAGGCATCCTGTAACGACAGACAGCCATAGCATAATAAAAATAGAGGTGGGAAGCACACAATGTTTCCCGCCTCTATTTTTTATTTAATAATATTGCCTACATTTGAAACTGCAAAAAGAAATCATATGAAACAACTGTTTTTACTCCTATTCGGTTTAGCCTTGTTTGTCCTTCCTTATTGCCAGGCACAACCTCTCACATCCGAAGAGCATCCCGTAACATTAAACACCGCCAGCGGTAGTATCAATGGGAAACTTCTTCTACCGGCACATGCAAAATCCTGTCATGTAGTAGTGCTCATTGCCGGTTCCGGCCCCACCGACATGGACGGCAATAACCCCATGATGAAAAATAATTCACTGAAGTTCCTCGCAGAAGGACTGGCATTGAAAGGCATAGCTCACTACGTTTTGACAAGCGTGGCATAGCCAGCAGCGCCTCTGCCGGTAAGGAAGAGTCCAAACTCCGCTTGGAAGATTACGTAAACGACGTTACGGGGTGGATAGACCTTCTTGCCAAAGACAAACGTTTCACCGGTATAACAGTGGCAGGGCATAGTGAAGGATCACTTATCGGAATGTTAACCTGCCGGAAACGGCCTAAAGTAAAAGGCTTTATTTCCATTGCCGGTGCAGGAAGCCCCGCATACGACCTGATAGAAAAGCAGGTGGCCGCCCAAATGACACCGGAATCTATACGGAAAGAAGTGGCAAGCATCAATGAGTCCCTGAAAAACGGGAAAGAAGTGGCCCAGGTTCCCGCTTATCTGCAAACATTGTTTCGCCCTTCCGTACAGCCCTATCTCATTTCATGGTACAAATACAACCCACAGACCGTCATTGCTTCCCTAAAGATGCCCATACTGATTCTTCAAGGGAAAAAAGACATTCAAGTACAGGAAGAAGAAGCGGCGCGGCTGAAAAAAGCATCTCCCCAAGCCGAACTGATACTGATAGACAAAATGAACCATGTATTGAAAGAATTGCGAAAGCATCAATCCGCAACAACAAATGGCTGTATATAATAATCCGTCATTACCCGTTAACGCCGCTTTGATAAACGCAATAGCTGAATTCATCAAGAAAAACAAATAACAACCAGATAGAGATTCAAAATCAATATGACAACAAAAGAAATTCCCGTACTGCTTCTCACCGGTTATCTGGGAAGTGGCAAAACAACTTTAGTAAACCATATCCTTAGCAATAAACAAGGGATCAAGTTTGCCGTCATTGTCAACGACATAGGCGAAGTGAACATTGATGCAGACCTTATTCAGAAAGGCGGTATCGTTGGCAAAAAAAGATGAAAGCTTGTCGCACTTCAGAACGGATGCATCTGCTGCACCCTGAAGATGGATTTGATAGAGCAAATAGGCGAAATCCTGCGAATGGAGCGTTTCGACTATATCGTCATTGAAGCCAGCGGCATTTGCGAACCGGAACCTATCGCCCAGACCATCTGTTCCATACCCCGAATGGGCGGCATGTACACCAAATACGGTGTCTGCCGCTTGGACTGCATCACTACCGTAGTGGACGCCTTGCGCCTGCAAAGTGAATTTTCTTGCGGCAACGATCTTACCCGAAAAGGAATTGATGACGAGGACATCGAGAATCTTATCATCCAGCAGATTGAATTCTGTAACATCATCCTGCTGAACAAGGTAGCGGAAGTCAAGCCCGAAGAACTGAAACGCATCAGGCAAATCATACATACCTTGCAACCCGGAGCCGAAATAATCGAATGTAATTATGCGGACGTAGACTTGAAAAAAATCATCCATACAGGAATGTTCAACTTCGAACATGTAGCCACCTCAGCCGGCTGGATCCGCGGAATAGAAAGCCAAGTTACCGAAGAGGAGGAGAAAGAAGCTCATAGGCATCACAACCATAAGGAAGATGAGCATCAGCACGAAGAACATGAACATCAGCATGAAGAACATGAGCATCAGCATGAAGGACATAGCCATCATCACCATCATCATCATGAAGAGGGCGAAGCAGAAGAATATGGTATCAGCACTTTTGTCTATTACCGCCGCCCGGCTTTCGACATTCACAAGTTCGACCATTTTATCGCTACCAAATGGAGCCGTCATATTATTCGCACCAAAGGCGTATGTTATTTCAGCCATAACCGCGACATGTCCTACCTCTTCGAACAAGCAGGCACTCAGAAGCAACTGACTGAAGCCGGACTATGGTATGCCACCGCCTCCGAAGAAGATCTGATTGAGTTGATGCGTCAGGAACCGGGATTATTACGCGACTGGGATGAAAAGTACGGAGACCGTATGCAGAAGATTGTCTTCATCGGCCAGCATATGGACAAGGAGCAGATCATACGCGATCTTGACGAATGTCTGGAAGAGTGACAATAAAGCTCATCTTAATGCCTCATAAACAGCCGGGTGCAGGAAATAACGCACATCCCTGCCCTCTTCCATTGCTTGGCGGATAAAGGTAGAGCTGATTTCGAAGGTAGGCGAAGAAGCCAATTTCACATTTTGAGGTAAAGTTTCTTCGTCTACCACACAACCCGGACGGGGATAAATGAGGATTGGATTTTCTGCAAGAATACGTTCCGACTGATACCAGCGGGGAAAAAGCGCCCAGTTATCAGCTCCTATAATAAGATGGAAAGTATCTTGCGGATAGGCCTCTTTCAGTTTATCAAGTGTGTGAACAGTATAAGACGGACGCGGCAAATGAAACTCAAAGTCGGAAGCCCGGAATTTAGGATACCCCGCAATGGCAAGCCGCACCAGCTTCAATCGCAAAGCATCATCCATCAACAAGGTTTCCTCTTTCAGCGGATTATGTGGCGTCACCATGAACCATATCTCATCCAGACCTTCGTATTCACAAAGATAATTGGCAAGAGCCAAATGCCCGATATGTACCGGGTTGAACGAACCGCTGAAGATACCTATATCCACTTGACAAACTTATAAATTAAAAGTTAAGAGATATCAGAGTTGCCCTTTCAGGCGTTTCCAACACCCATAAATATTGATGCCGCTTATGAGCATGACGATAAACATGCTACCGCCGGAATATACTCTTTCAAATCAATATTCAATACCGCCAAAACAATAGCTCCCAAAAACAAGACTATATTCAAAACCAGCAGGAACTTATTGGCTCCCGGTGATAAACTTCTGCGTCTTGTCTGCTTCATTGGTTCAAGAATTGAGTTATCACCTTCAAAGCAGCTGCTTTGGCAGTCTCCAAATCATCATTCACAATTACGGCATCGAATTTCGGAGCGAAACTTAGTTCGTATTCGGCTTTCGCTATACGGCTTTCAATTACTTCGGGAGTATCGGTGCCACGCCCCACAAGGCGCTTACGCAATTCTTCCACCGAAGCGGCTGTATGAAAACGGACAAAGCGCGCTCGCCATAGAACTTCTTGATGTTACAACCGCCAACTACATCTACATCGAACACAACATTCTGTCCGGCAGCCAACTGCTTTTCCACCTGCGCTTTCAACGTTCCGTAGAAACGGTCTTGATACACTTCTTCATATTCCAAAAACTCATCATTCGCTATGCGGCTCCGGAATTCATCGGGAGAAAGAAAAAAGTATTCCACACCATTCTGCTCTGTACCACGCGGCGGACGACTGGTGGCGGAGATAGAGAAAGCCAAATTCAACTCCTGCGTCAGCAGATAGTTAATGATAGTGGACTTTCCCGAACCGGAAGGGGCGGAGAATATAATCAGTTTACCCATTTATGGTATTTATTATTTGACAATTTACTATTTAATGCTCTTACCAATAACAACATACTTTCGTGTAACATGCAGAAGCTGCCCTTTACATTACATTCAAGACCTGTTCCTTAATTTGCTCCAGCTCATCCTTCATCTGCACTACAATCTTCTGCATCTCGGCATGATTGGACTTGCTACCCAAAGTATTGATTTCGCGTCCCATTTCTTGTGCGATAAAGCCAGTTTCTTACCTTGTCCGCTACCGCTTTCGAGCGTACTGATAAAGTATTTCAGATGATTGGAAAGACGTTGTTTCTCTTCATTGATGTCCAGTTTCTCAATATAGTAAATAAGCTCCTGCTCCAAGCGGTTCTTATCATAATCCACACTCAAAGTTTTTTCAAGGGCATCGGTAATGCGTTCTTTAACCTTGCCCACCCGTTCCTGCTCGTACGGAGCAACAGTTTCGAGCAAATGGGCGATATTGGCTATTTTCTCACGGAACTTCTTCTCCAGCGCAGCACCTTCCTGCTTACGGAAATCAATCAGATGATTGATAGCTTCCATCACCGCCACATGAACCACTTCCCACTCTTCAGCGCTCAGTTCCTGAGTTTCATTCTTCGTCATCACATCCGGCATACGGAGCAGAGTAGCAAACCAGTCGGCTGGTTCGGGAATACCGGCAGCAGCCGAAATCTCTTTAATCCGTTTATAGTAAGCCTCCACCAAGTCCTGATTGATAGGGGTAGCCATTTGTTCTGCATCTTTCTTTTCAATCCAAAGGCTGAAATCGACTTTGCCACGCTCCAGCATCTTGGATATTTCATTACGGATTTGCATTTCCTTCTCCCTGTAAAGAGGAGCGATACGTGCAGACAAATCCATTGCCTTACTGTTGAGTGACTTAATCTCAACATTGATTTTCTTATCGGACAACTCGGCAGTTGCTTTGCCGTAGCCCGTCATAGATTGTATCATAATGTTATAGTTTTGCGCAATTACACGATTATTTTAATTACTGAAAATAATCACGTAAATTTGCCACAATAAAATTCAGAATAGAAGCTATGTCATGTATCTTGCATATTGAAACGTCCACTTCGGCTTGCTCCGTAGCTGTGAGTGAGGACGGGCAGAATGTTTTCAAAAAAGAAGACCTGAACGGTCCTTCACACGCAGTTTCATTGGGTGTATTCGTGGACGAAGCATTGTCATTTGCCGACAGCCACGCCATGCCGCTGGATGCTATTGCTGTGAGTTGCGGTCCCGGCTCGTACACAGGATTACGCATCGGTGTATCCATGGCCAAAGGCATCTGCTACGGCCGCAACCTGCCCTTATCGGGCTTCCCACCCTGAAAGTACAATGCGTACCTGTATTGCTTTACCACGAAGAGCTACCGGAGGATGCACTGCTGTGCCCGATGATTGATGCCCGGCGCATGGAAGTCTATGCCGCCGTTTACGACCGCGCCCTGAAGCCCGTACGCGATATTGCAGCAGACATTGTGGACGAAAACTCCTACCGGGAGTTTCTGGACAGCCATCCCGTCTACTTCTTTGGTGACGGCGCAGCCAAATGCAAGGAAAAGATTGTACATCCCAATGCACATTTCATCGACGGTATCCGTCCGCTGGCAAGCATGATGTTTCCGCTGGCAGAAAAGGCAATAGCCGAAGAGGACTTCAAGGACGTCGCTTATTTCGAACCATTCTATTTGAAAGAGTTCGTGGCAAGCCAACCGAAAAAACTTATTTAGTGATGGGTGTTTAGTGATTAGCGGACTGCGCAATTATGCCGCATGGCATTAATCACTAAACATTAATCACTAAACATTAATCACTAAACATTAATCACTAAACATTAATCACTAATCGCTAAAACTAAAAGATTATGCAATATAACACTCAACAAAAACGGATGCCTTTACCAGAATATGGCCGCAGCATCCAAAATATGGTAGACCATGCCCTGACAATCGAGGACCGTTCCGAACGCCAACGTTGCGCAAACACAATCATCAACATCATGGGAAATATGTTTCCCCATTTGCGTGATGTACCCGACTTCAAACATAAACTTTGGGATCATCTTGCCATCATGTCCGATTTTAAGTTGGACATCGACTATCCATACGAAATTATCCGCAAAGACAATCTGATAACCAAACCGGAAGTAGTACCTTACCCCAGCACTAAAATCCGTTACCGCCATTACGGCCGTACTTTGGAAGTGCTGATCAAGAAAGCAATCGACTTCCCCGAAGGAGAAGAAAAACAGAATCTCGTTGCACTGATATGCAACCACATGAAGAAAGATTACATGTCTTGGAACAAAGACACTGTCGATGACCGCAAAATAGCAGATGACCTCGCAGAACTGTCGGACGGCAAGCTGCAAATCACCGATAGTATTCTTCGCCTGATGGCCGAACGGATCGAACAGAATTACCGTCCGAAGATGAACAATCAGAACAACAGGAACAACAACAGAAACAATAAAAGAAAGTACTAAAATCTGAAATCATACCATGGCATCATTTGTTATAGAAGGCGGACACAGCCTCTCCGGTGACATTTATCCTCAAGGGGCAAAGAACGAGGTGTTGCAGATAATCTGCGCCACGCTGCTCACTGCCGAAGAAGTGACTGTACACAACATACCGGATATACTGGACGTGAACAACCTGATTCAATTGATGCGGGATATGGGAGTGAACGTTTCAAAGAAAGATATCGATACATATAGCTTTCAGGCTGCCAATGTAGATTTGGCCTATCTGGAAAGCGATGAATTCCTGAAAAGGTGCTCCAGTCTGCGCGGTTCGGTTATGCTGGTAGGGCCAATGGTAGCACGTTTCGGCAAGGCTATGATTTCCAAGCCGGGCGGAGACAAGATAGGTCGCCGCCGCCTGGATACGCATTTCATCGGTATACAGAATTTGGGAGCAGACTTTGCGTATAACGAAAAGCGGGAAGTCTACGAAATATCCGCCCGACAGTTACAGGGCACTTATATGCTGCTGGATGAAGCATCTGTAACGGGAACGGCCAATATCCTAATGGCAGCTGTACTGGCAAAAGGGAAAACCACCATTTACAATGCCGCATGCGAACCCTATATACAGCAATTATGCCGGATGCTGAACCGCATGGGAGCCCGGATAGAGGGCATCGCCTCCAATCTGCTCACCATTGAAGGTGTGGATGGACTGCATGGAACAGAGCATACTATCCTTCCGGACATGATAGAAGTAGGAAGTTTCATCGGCATGGCAGCCATGACGAAAAGCGAACTCACCATCAAGAATGTCTCACACGAAAATCTGGGTATTATCCCCGACAGCTTCCGACGCCTGGGCATCAAAATGGAGCAGCGCGGTGACGACATTTACGTTCCTGCACAGGAAACCTACCAGATAGAGTCTTTCATTGACGGTTCCATTATGACAATTGCCGATGCCCCATGGCCCGGACTCACTCCGGACCTGCTGAGTGTGTTGCTTGTAGTTGCCACACAAGCAAAAGGCAGTGTGCTGATACATCAAAAAATGTTCGAAAGCCGCCTGTTTTTTGTGGACAAGCTGATAGACATGGGGGCACAAATCATCCTATGCGATCCTCACCGGGCCGTAGTGATCGGGCATAATCATGGTTTCAGACTGCGTGGCGGAAACATGACATCTCCGGACATTCGTGCCGGCATCGCCTTACTGATAGCCGCCATGAGTGCCGACGGAATCAGCCGTATACACAATATCGAACAGATAGACCGCGGATACCAGGATATAGAAAGGCGGTTGAATTCGCTCGGAGCAAGAATAACAAGAATATGATGACAAGGTGATTAAGTGGTAAGCTGATAGAACGATATGATACGAAAAGAAGAAGTTTATAAGATAGGTATATTCAACAAGCCTCATGGTATTCATGGAGAATTGTCATTCACCTTTACGGATGACATTTTCGACCGCGTGGAAGCTGAATATCTCATTTGCTTGTTGGACGGGATATTTGTACCGTTCTTTATAGAAGAATATCGTTTTCGGTCGGACACTACGGCTCTCGTCAAACTTGAAGGAGTAGATACAGCCGAACGTGCACGCATGTTCACCAACATTGAGGTTTATTTTCCGGTGAAGCATGCGGAAGAAGCCGGACCGGGAGAGCTTAGTTGGGATTTCTTCGTAGGGTTCCGCATGGAAGAAATTCATTACGGCAAGTTAGGCGAAGTGACGGACGTGGATACCGCTACCCTGAATACACTGTTCGTGGTAGATTATAAAGGAGAAGAGCTACTGATTCCGGCACAGGAAGATTTTATTATAGATATTGACCGGAAGCATAAAGTCATTACGGTGGACCTGCCGGAAGGGTTATTGGCTTTGGACGATATGGAAGAGGTGTAGAACAGGTGTGCAATAAAGCAATAAAAAGTCGGTAAGGCAATAAGATTCAATTTACAAATAGCAAAACAAAAGTATATAAGTGACAGCAAATAAGAAGAAAAAAAGAAGAAAGGCTTTTTGGAGTAATATCAAGTTCAAGTACAGACTGACCATTACGAATGAGAATACCCTTGAGGATATTATCACGTTGCGTGTGTCCAAACTGAACGGGCTCTCCGTTTTGCTTTCCGTACTGACGATACTCTTTCTGGTTGCTTCCCTGATTGTTGCTTTTACCCCATTGCGCAACTATCTGCCCGGATACATGAACAGTGAAATTCGTGCGCAGGTTGTGGAGAATGCCTTGCGTGTAGATTCTCTCCAGCAGTTGGTAGACAGGCAAAACCTGTACATAATGAATATCCAAGATATTTTCCAAGGTAAAATAAAAGCCGATACCATCCACTCCATCGACTCGCTGACCACTGTGCGTGAAGACTCACTCATGGAGCGGACGCAACGCGAAGCGGAATTCCGTAAGCAATACGAAGAAACGGAAAAATACAACCTGACAAGTATCACCTCCCGCCCCGATGTGGACGGATTGATATTCTACCGCCCCACCCGCGGCATGATTTCATCTCCTTTCAATGCAGAAAAGAAGCATTTCGGAACAGATATAGCCGCCAATCCGGGTGAAAGTGTATTGGCAACTTTGGACGGGACAGTCATCCTAAGTACCTATACAGCCGAAACCGGCTATTTGATAGAAGTACAGCACAATCAGGATTTTGTGTCTGTCTACAAGCATTGCGGTTCCCTCCTGAAACGTGAAGGCGATATCGTAAAAGGCGGAGAAGCCATTGCATTAGTAGGGAACACCGGACAACAGACCACCGGACCTCATCTGCACTTCGAGCTATGGCATAAAGGAAGAGCTGTGAATCCGGAACTTTATATTGTATTTTGAGAGTGAAATATTTAGGTATAAAGTATGAAGTATAAGATATAAAATCTGAAATCATAAATTATAAAGCTGATGAAGAAACAAATTGCCATACTTGGCTCTACCGGTTCTATCGGTACGCAGGCATTGCAAGTCATAGAGGAACATCCTGACCGGTACGAAGCCTATGTGCTGACAGCCAACAACCGGGTGGATGATCTGATTGCCCAGGCCCGTAAGTTCAAGCCTGAAGCAGTGGTAATAGCAAACGAAACCAAATATCAACAACTGAAAGACGCTCTTGCCGACCTGCCTATCAAAGTATATGCCGGCGAGGAAGCCTTGTGCCAGATTGTAGCGGAAACTCCCATTGACATAGTGTTGACCGCCATGGTGGGTTATGCCGGACTGAAACCGACCATGAAGCCATCCGCGCACGTAAAGTAATAGCCCTTGCCAACAAAGAGACATTGGTTGTGGCAGGCGAACTCATCAATGACCTGGCACGTTTCAGCGGCACTCCAATCCTGCCGGTAGACTCCGAGCACTCTGCTGTGTTCCAGTGTTTGACCGGAGAGGCAGACAACCCTATCGAAAAAGTTATACTGACAGCTTCCGGCGGCCCGTTCCGCACCTGCACAATGGAGCAGCTTGCCACCGTAACCAAAGCACAGGCCCTGAAACACCCCAACTGGGATATGGGAGCCAAAATCACCATAGACTCCGCTTCCATGATGAACAAAGGTTTCGAGGTGATTGAAGCCAAATGGCTGTTCGGTGTACGTCCCGATCAAATAGAAGTAGTGTACATCCGCAATCAGTCATTCACTCAATGGTACAGTTTGAGGACGGAGCAGTGAAGGCACAGTTGGGGATGCCGGATATGCGCCTGCCCATCCAATACGCTTTCTCATATCCCGAACGCCTGAAAGCATCTTTCCCGCGACTGGACTTCAAGCTCTGCACAGACTTGACATTTGAGCAACCGGATACAAAACGTTTCCGTAACCTGGCACTGGCATACGAAGCGTTGCATCGCGCAGGCAACATGCCATGCATCGTCAATGCCGCCAATGAAATAGTGGTAGCCGCTTTCTTGCGTGACGAAATATCCTTCCTTGGCATGAGTGATGTCATTGAAAAGACAATGGCACACGTATCCTTCATACAAAAGCCTACCTACGAAGACTATGTGGCAACGGATGCGGAAGCCCGGCGGATAGCAAAAGAACTGATAAATGGAAATTGATAGTTAAACAATAAATTGTAAATCATAAAATAATAAATAATTAGATGGAAACATTCTTGATTCGTGCCCTGCAACTCATTATGAGCCTTTCGTTGCTCGTCATCATTCATGAAGGAGGGCACTTTCTCTTCGCTCGCTTATTCAAAACACGAGTTGAAAAGTTCTGCTTATTCTTTGACCCCTGGTTCACCCTATTCAAATTTAAACCGAAAAACAGCGAAACAGAATACGGCATCGGCTGGCTGCCTTTAGGCGGATATGTCAAAATTGCCGGTATGATAGACGAATCTATGGATACCGAGCAGATGAAACAGCCGGTGCAACCTTGGGAGTTTCGCGCCAAACCGGCATGGCAACGTCTGCTGATCATGGTGGGCGGCGTGCTGTTCAACTTTATCTTAGCACTGTTCATTTACTCCATGATACTCTTTACGTGGGGTTCAGAATATGTTCCCTTGCAAAAAGTGGCATTGGGTATGGACTTCAACGAAACAGCCAAAGCCGTTGGTTTCCGCGACGGTGACATACTGGTTTCCGCCGATGGCGTTCCTTTGGAGCGTTACAACAGTGACATGCTGACCAGCATTGTTGATGCCCGTCAAGTAACCGTATTGCGCAACGGAAGCGAAGCCTCCATCTATATCCCTGAGGACATGATGGAGCGCCTGCTTGCAGACAGCGTGCGCTTTGCCTCTTTCCGCACTCCGTTTGTGATAGACAGTATCCCAGCCGGTACTCCTGCCTCCCTTGCCGGACTGTTGCCGGGTGACAACATTACCCACGTGGACGGAAAGGCAATCTCCTACTCCGACTTTGAAGAGGACAAGATGCGCCGCAAACAAACCAATGCATCGCACGACCTGCACTTAACGTATATCCGCAACGGCGTTACAGATACACTGACACTGACCAGCGACTCCTTATACAATATAGGAGTATACCCAACCATGCAAACATCCAAATTGCTGCCCATCGTGAAAGAAGAATACAGCTTCTTCGCTTCTATCCCTGCCGGAATATCCCTGGGAGTAAACACGCTGAAAGGTTACGTCAGCCAGATGAAGTATCTTTTCTCCAAAGAGGGCGTTAAGCAACTCGGTGGTTTTGGAACAATCGGCAGCATCTTCCCTGCAACGTGGGACTGGCATCAGTTCTGGTACATGACGGCATTCCTTTCCATTATCCTTGCTTTCATGAATATCCTGCCCATTCCGGCATTGGACGGCGGGCATGTTTTATTCCTGATCTACGAGATTGTGGCACGCCGTAAACCCAGCGACAAGTTTATGGAACGTGCGCAAATGGTAGGTATGTTCCTGCTGTTTGGTCTACTTATTTGGGCAAACTTCAACGATATTCTCCGGTTCTTCTTCTGATGAGATAGGATATAAAAAAACACATCATCTGTTCCGGCAGAACAGATGATGTGTTTAAGGCAAACAGATGATGCATTTCCAGCAAACGCATCATCTGTTTTTTTATGCTCTTATACCAAATGTGCAATCCACTCCTCGCGGTCGCCCGGCAGAAGGTCAATGACGGGAATCTCCACCATTGTGTAGCAACCCGGTTGCTGACGCATGGCGGCACGCGCCACGCACACCAGCACTTGTGCTGTGAGGCAGGGTTGTTGATACGCATATTGAATTCGAACAACTGGTTCTGAGTTTTCCCGGAAACGCCCTTGCGAGTCAGGTTCACCCCATGTCCCATATCGAGCAATGCATCCACGCTCGGAACAAGCTTCACATGCGTCTCATCGTTCACGAAATACGGGTCTGCCTTGATAGCGGCAGCTACCTTGTCGAACTCATAGCCGTCGTTCAGCTCAATGTAAACCATACGGCGGTGTATGCCCGTACCGGTAGGAATGGTCATTGAGAGTGCTGCTTTCACGCCTTCAATAGCTTTCACCGCTACCGTATGTCCCATGCTCATACCCGGACCAAAGTTAGTGTACGTAATACCTTTCGGGGCAATAGCTTCCAGCAAGGTACGCACAACGGAGTCACTTCCCGGATCCCAACCGGCAGAAATAACAGACACTGTGTTATGAGCTTTCGCCTCGGCATCCAACGTGCGGCGCAATGCCGGAATACCTGTATGGATGTCGAAACTATCTACTGTATGAATTCCCAATGCCAATATTTCTTTGGCATATTTCTCAACGCTGCGAGTAGGGGTGCAAAGGATTGCAACATCCACATCCTTCAACTCTTTAATATCTTCACTACGGAATACTCACTCAGTTCTGCAGGACGGTTCTCTGCTCCTGCACGACGCACCACTCCGGCGATTTCAAAATCGGGAGCTGCCTGCAACGCCTCAAGTACAAAATGTCCGATATTGCCATAACCAACGATGGCTGCTCTTACTTTTTTCATCTTTTTATCGGTTTTAGTTATCAACTTTCTATTTTATGAGGACAAAAGTAAGCATTTTCATTTATATCTTAGTAAAGAAAGGGACAAGTTTTACAGAGTTTTTCTTTTTTTAGACTCTAAAAGTCAATAATAATTCCTACATTCGCCAATTAATAGGTCATAAAGTGGTAATATGATAGAATACATAAAAGGCGAAATCGCCGAACTAAGTCCGGCAAACGCAATTATAGACTGTAACGGCCTGGGATATGCCGTCAATATCTCCTTGAACACATATGCCGCCATACAAGGGAAAAAGGAGTGCAAGCTGTACATCTACGAAGCCATCCGCGAAGACGCGTACGTTCTTTACGGGTTTATCGACAAACAAGAACGCGAACTGTTCCTACTATTGATTTCCGTATCAGGCATCGGAGGCAATACGGCCCGCATGATCCTTTCGGCCCTGTCCCCTTCCGAATTGATAAACGCCATCAGTACAGGAAATGCCAATCTGCTGAAAACGGTAAAAGGCATCGGTTTAAAAACCGCCCAACGTGTGATAGTCGATTTGAAAGACAAGATAAAGCCCGGTGGAATAGCCGCCGGAACAACCGATATCTCCGCCTTCACTGCCGCCAATGCACAGGTGCAGGAAGAAGCCATAGCCGCCCTCACAATGCTGGGATTTGCACAGGCCCCTTCACAAAAGGTCGTAATGGCCATTTTAAAGGAAGATGCCGGCGCTCCGGTGGAGCAAGTCATCAAACTGGCTCTGAAAAGGCTATAATCCCAATACATAATTATTCACACATAAAAACAAACAATGAAACCAACTCTTATCTCCATGAAGCAATGGCTAAGCGCCAATGAACGTACACGTACGCTGCCCGGTGACCAATGGTACATCAATTTTGCAGCAAAAGTATTTCCGACAGTAAAACAATCTCTGTTATTTAAAGAAAATGACTACATGCAGAAGAATGTAACGATCTCGCTCTGCATGTACTTTCAGGACGCCATTGCCCAAACAGGAGGTTGGAAGATATTCTCCGAATCATACTATTCGTTATACAACACGTATCTTCCTTTTTATCAGCTATCGGACGGTTATATTCCTGATGAGATTAATAAAGAAGACATAGCATTCGTATTGTGGACGTTAAAGTCCCATGCCGCACTCTACGAACCGGACGAATATACACTGCAAGACCCGTATGATAAAGACTTGTTGGCTTTAGCCCAAGAGGTCTACACACTAATGGATGAGGATTTTGAAAAGGCTCCCATTAATGAAGAGCCTTCCTCCATGCTATGGGTAATGGGCCCTGACTTGTTGGAGATGCCTTTAACTCCCCTCCCCGAAATCACACCGGAAACGAAGCTGAGCAAGAACGCCGAATATTGTCTGGAGTATAGCGGGGGCAAACCGTTGCTGTATTTTGCCACCTACAAAGAACTATGCAAATTCTTTGTTGATGTCTTAAAGTGGGAGAACTCCCCTTCTTCCCTACTTCCTGACCTGCAGGATAAAAAAGAATTTGTAGTATACGCCAATGCCAAAGGCATGCTAATAGCGCATAATGTAGCCGCCTGTTTTTGTGAAGAACATAATCCGATGTACAACGCCGAACGCGCTGCCGCCGAAGGCTACAAACTCTTTTGTCGTCCGGAAGCCTGCCCGTTCGACCTGATAAAATATGGAATGGCCAAAGGGATATTGCCGGATGTACAGCTTCCTTTCCCCAACGGCAAAGAAATATTGCACCGGAATTGGGACTTTATCGCCCGTTATTACTTATGCGAGTATTATGAAGGGGACTAAAAGGACACAACCACATCCCCGCCGGAACAATAAAGCCCAACCGACGGGAAAAAGAATAGGCAAATCCAAACCCTCAAAAGCCAACAACCAATTGAACAGAAGAGTGAAGTGAGGAAGTTTAATGATTAGTGACTTGTTTGTGCTTAAGTTATATCATTGTCCGCATGAAAAGCACAGACAAATCACTAATCATTAATCACTAATCAAAGTTCTACGATCTCTTCTCCACACAGGGTCAGTTTTTCCAAGCCCTCTGTTGTTACAACCCAGGAATTTTCAATCCCGACAGGGCCTATGTCCGGCAAAACAATCTTCGGTTCCAATGCAAATACCATTCCCGCTCCAACTCCTGCTTCATGCGCGGAGCCAATACCGGCATCTCATTTATCTCCAGTCCGATGCCATGCCCTATGAACTTCGCTTTTTGACCAACTCCCATAAAGTAATCCGCAAAACCGGCTTTAGTTACTATATCAATGGCCTTGTTGTACATATCTTCGCAAGCAGTACCCGGTTTTGCCATTGCAGTAACCTCTTCTTGCACCTCCATACAAGTCTGATGCGCAGCATACGCTTGTTCCGGCAATTTACCGATGGAGAACACGCGGCTCATATCCCCCATATAGCCATAGAAGTTTCCACCCATATCCACCATGAAACACTGTCCCGCTTTCAGAAGCGTTCCACTCACCCCACCGGGCAATGACGGGTCAAGTCCTTTACCTCCCAACGCAAAATCATACGGGGAAGGGACTGCTGCATTATCACCGGCCAAAAGACTTCCCATAAAGATTTCCATGCTCTGCCCGAATACGCGGAAAATGCCCAAGCAACCTTCCAGACGCATCAACCGTTCTATTTCGATGGACAACTGCCGGTCCGTCATCCCCGGCTGATAGACAGAAGGGATTTGTTCATACGCTTTTGCATGGGCAGCTCCGGAACGGCGGAACAGTTCAATTTCCATCGGAGTCTTTATGCTTCGCGCCTGGCGGATCAATGCCGTACCGCAAGGCACAACTTCTGCTTCAGGGAAACAGGCAGCCAGACGGTTATATTCCGTAAAAGGCAGCTCATCACCCTCCAGCATCAGTTTGGTTGGCAAAGGCAAGCCATATTCTTTCAACAATTCAGAAATCTGTTCCGGTTTACGGATAGAATGGATATGTTCGCCCTCAATATCATTAGGACGTTTTAAGAACAAGCGCGCAGGAGCATTCAGCGGTAAATACAAATATCCGCTGACTACGCGTCCGTATGTATAGATTAAATTTACATTACAAGTGATAAGGGCGGCATCAATGTCCTGCTGCACCATGAGGGCACGTATCTTATCACGTCTCAATTTCAATTCAGGTTGTAACATCTCTTTGTTTTTTATAATTTCAAGATGCAAAGGTACGAAAAAACAGTAATTAGTGGTGAGCGATTAGTGATTAATCACTCACCACTAATCACTATAAAAAAGCACTGCCCATACCTTCACAGGCAAGGGCAGCACAAACCACAAATACAAATACAACTAAACAAAGTTTTTCTTTAGATAATTCCCTGCCCCATCATGGCATGGGCTACTTTCATGAAACCGGCTATATTAGCACCTTTCACA
>ENA-OQLB01000257-OQLB01000257.1-human-gut-metagenome-genome-assembly--contig:-NODE-257-length-31711-cov-2.371296_pt1 | contig 31711 bp, 42 predicted proteins | sample MGYA00242656_ERZ504813 | MGnify/ENA primary metagenome ERZ504813 (study PRJEB26092, sample SAMD00036388) | human gut metagenome | host: Homo sapiens | study: EMG produced TPA metagenomics assembly of... | reverse complement strand
CAGCTGCCGGTGCAGGAAACACCTACCGGACAGCTGATTTTTACTGCGCAAATGCTCTGCGGAAATCCTCAGGCACAGGTGCCAGGAAACACATAGGCTCCCCGGTGATGGGGTGAGCAAATTCCAGCTGGAAGGAATGCAGGGCCTGGCGTCCGATCCGGTCAAAAACCGGATGATACAGAAAATCCCCCGGCAGCGGACAGCAATATATTTCATATGCACCCGGATCTGATGAGTCCGCCCCGTATCCAGATGCAGCTCCACAAGAGCATATCCATTGCTGACTGCAAGACGCTCATAATGAGTCACGGCAGTCTCCCCACGCTCAAAATTAACCTCCCTTGTGATCACAGAAGCATTCATTCTGGCAACAGGGGCGGAGATCGTCCCCCTTTCCGGTGGGATCCCGTCAGTAAGTGCAAGATAGGTACGTCGGATCTGGCGCTGCTTCATCTGGGCAGAGAGAAGAGCTCCGCTCAGAGGGTTCTTGGCAAGCACCAGCACCCCGGTGGTATCCCTGTCCAGCCGGTTGATACAGCGGTAGACAAAAGCCTTCCCCTGCTGCTTATAATACCAGGCAACACCGTTGGCAAGCGTATTCTCGTAGTTTCCGGCAGAGGGATGCACAGGCATATCAGCAGGCTTGTTCAGCACAAGGATATCCTCATCCTCATACAGGATATCTAAAGGCAGCGGCACCGGAATAATGGAAGGCTCCGATCCCTCCCCGGTCTCCTCCGGAACAAGGATCCGAAGAACATCTCCCTCCCTCAGGACCGTTCTGCCAAAAGCCGGCTGCCCGTTCAGCAGGATCGCCTGCTCCGCCCGCTTCATAGTAGTCAATATATGTTTGGAAAAACCCTTCTTCCGAAGAAATCCAAGAATATTTTCCCCGGACTCCCCGGTTGAGATCGTATAGGTAATAATTCTCTGCATAGAAAAAAATCCTTTTCTGAAATTTGGCAGGCCAAAAGCCAGATCGCGCGGCCTGCGGGTATAGTATAGCATTTGGGAATGGAAATGTCGATTAGGTATAAAAAAAGAGCTGGTACAAGAGGAAACATCCTTGGACAGCTCGTGGATTATGGGAATTGTGTCGCTTATTATCTTCATTAGCGAAAAAGAGCTTGAAACACTGTTAAATGCTGCTTTTTTCGGCACAGTTGACCACGATTTTGACCACTAATAATTGGAAAGAAAAAGGAAAAAAGCTTGAAAAATATTGATTTTACGCGGATTTACGCAAGAAAAAAGTGACCACTTTTAGTGACCACTAATGTTAGATTTCGATGATTATCAGACTGTTTATTTACTTTTTGATAGAAAACTGCTGCATATGAATGCTTAAAAAACGACATTATTAGCATGCTTCATGTCTTTGGCACGCCTTGACAAAGGAAAATATCAATGGTATCCTTACATATGGCTGTAAAATATGTCTTTTTTGGTCTGTGACTAATGAAGATATTAAGCGATACCTGACAGCAGAAAGAGATGCCATGAAAACAGGATACAGTATCAAAACATGGAAAATGCGGCTCTTTTGTCCGGAAAAGCAGATGATCGAAACAACCGAAGCCCTGTATCGGGAAGCCGTAGCCTTTTACTATGAGCTCCTGAAAGAAAGCGAAGAGCTCTGGGCCGAAAATCTGCTGACCATCCAGGACATCTGGAAAAACTCACTGTTCCCGGAAGAGACGGAAGAGAACCAAAGTACATTCCGCCAGGCGGAAAGCTCCCCGTTTATTTTCGGAGATCTGCCATGAACAAAGCTGCAATGGCAGTAAAGACCGCAGCAAGTGCAGAAAGCTTCCCCGAAAAGATCGATGCCAACATCACCTTTTTCAAGGGAATGTACAGAGACCTGACAGACACCTCCGTAGTGCTGAAGCTCTGGAACGGAAAGAAATGGATCTGGGTACCCTGCGGACTTACAGGACGTCCCTTCCCAAAGGAAGCGGCGATCCTTTCACCAACACTGGTCCATGAGGAAAAATGGCTCATGTTCCATGTACCTGTCAAGCAGGAGAACTCCGATGCCCGGACAGCAAAGGAACGAATGCAGGAAGGCGCTAGAGTATGCAGCGTCCGCTTTACCAATACGGACAGCTTTGCAGTATGCACAGTTCTGGATGAAGAATCCAGGCAGCTGGCTGTAAAAAACTGCAGAGGTGGAAATGCATACCGACATCATTGCAAAGCTTGATGAAAAAGTAGAAGCATCCAGGCATTTACCGATAAAGACAACGTCAGTCAGCCAAACAGGAAATATTACATGCATCTCAAGCACCTGAATGAACATTATGCACATCAGGTCAGCAAGGAGATCATGGATTTCTGCAAGGAAAATCACACCGGGATACTGGTACTGCCGGAGTATGATGAAGATTTTTCCAGGATATCCATGTACAGAAGCGGCAATTATTCGCCCCTTCACTTAAGTATCCGCATTCGGAATTATCTGAAATACAAAGCCTGGGCAGAAGGAATCCTGGTACTTGAGCTACGCGCCGACGGAACAGAAAAGCGATGTTCCATCTGCGGAGCCACCGGAAAAAAACAGGGCAGCGTATTCATTTGCCAGAACGGCCATCAGGTCAACCGTTTCCTGAACGCGCCCGAAACCTGGGCCGCAAATGCCAGGAAAGCTTCCGGAAAAACAACAAACCAAGTTAATAAGCGGCAGAAATGCCTCTTATATATAAATGCTGAGTGATCAGCAAGAGAGGAAGCGCCAGTGACGCCTCCTTTCCGGTTGAATACCGCCAGGCGGCCCAACGCAGCGTCGCCGAAGATCTGTGCCTTGTGGTGCGGGGTGTATTCGAAGTTATAAGAATGTGAAATTGCTGAAACTTGGCCTGTGCTGAGTTCAGTATATAGATGTTAAAAAATGAGGATGGAACAGAGATATGGATTCTAGAAAAGAAGTACAGCATGTATATTTGGTTGGTGCAAAGAGTTTAGGTGCATACGGGGGATATGAGACCTTTGTATACAAGCTTACAGAGTATCATCAGAATAAGGAAAACATCAAATATCATGTTGCCTGCAAGGCCAATGGTGATGGCTGCATGGACGAGAACAAATTTGAGGGTGTGACAAAGCTTAACGACCATGAGTTTGAACTCCACAATGCCCATTGCTTTAAGATCAATATTCCACAGATCGGGCCTGCGCAGGCAATTTATTATGATGTTGCAGCGTTGAAAGCATGTTGTGAACATATCAGGAAAAACCATATTCCTCATCCGATTGTTTATATAATGGCTTGTCGTATAGGACCTTTTGCAGGCCATTTTTATAAAGAAATACATAAGTTAGGCGGCAAAGTATATTTAAATCCAGATGGTCATGAGTGGATGCGGGCAAAATGGTCTGCACCGATCCGGAAATATTGGAAGATTTCCGAACAGATGATGGTTAAATATTGTGACCTGGCTATCTGCGACTCTGTGAATATCGAAAAATATATCCATGAATGTTATGACGGTAAAGGTATTAAAGGTAGAAATCCGAAAACTACGTTTATTGCTTATGGTGCAGATTTGACACTTAGCAAGCTGGCTGACGATGATGAAAGCTTGTGAGCTGGTATAAAGAAAAAGGATTGAAAAAAAAGAATTATTACCTTGTCGTCGGTCGTTTTGTACCAGAGAACTCTTTTGAAGTTATGATCCGTGAGTTCATGAAGAGTAATAGTCAGAAAGATTTTGCACTGATCACAAATGTTAACGATAAGTTTCTGAATGAACTGGAGGAAAAACTGCATTTCAAGAGTGACGATAGAATTAAATTTGTTGGCACTGTATACGATCAGGAATTACTGAAAAAAATTCGTGAGAATGCATATGCATATTTCCATGGCCATACAGTTGGTGGTACCAACCCTTCACTGATTGAGGCTCTTGGAAGTACGGACTTGAATCTGCTGGTTGATGTTGGATTTAATAAAGAGGTTGCAGAAGATTGCGCGTTATATTGGAGTCGAAAACAGGGAAGTCTTGCAAAATTAATAGATAAAGCAGATCAGATGAGTGCTGATGAAATAGCAGAAATGGGTCGGAGAGCCAAGATGCGTGTGGCAGAAGAGTATACGTGGGATAAAATCTGTGGACAGTATGAAGAAGCTTTTGTGAATGGGGAGAACTGACTATGAAAATATTGGCAATACACAATTTCCATAGAAAAGGTTCAGCAAGTGGTGATGATCAGGTATTCAAGAGCGAAACTGCGTTGCTGGAAAGTCACGGAAATCAAGTGATTAAATATACGGTTTCAAATGATGAGTTCGACAATGCAGGATTGATTGGAAAGCTATCGGCAACATTTGGAATGCTGTGGAGTTCAAAAAATTACAGAGCAGTACGACAAATGATAGAGAAAGAAAAACCGGATATTGTACATATTCATACTTTTTTTCCATTACTTTCACCGTCAATTCTGTATGCAGCTAAACGAAGCGGAGTGAAAGTTGTAGCCACATTACATGACACCCGTTTTGTTTGTCCATGTTCAACATCTCTGAGAGGAACAGAACTGTGTAATGAATGCGGTGATGGAAAGTATTTTCGTATGTGCAAATACGGGTGTTTTAAAAACTCCAGATTGCAGAGTTTCATTGTGGCAGGAATTTTCACCTATCACCGTATAAGAAAAAGCTTTTACAAGCAGATTGATCGTTATATTTGTTTAAATGAAAATCAGATTCGACTTCTGACAAATATAGGATTTGATAAAAATAAAATTATCAAGAAATATAATTTTGTACCTGATGCAGAAGCAAATCTCAAGGCGGTAAAAGTTGAGGGTTTGCCTGAACGATATGTTGTATTTTACGGTCGTATTGGTGAAGAGAAGGGTATCAGGATTTTGATGAAAATATGGGACGAAATATCAGATATTCCCATAGTTGTAATGGGAGGTGGTCCTCTTGAGAATGAATTTAAACAGTGGGCGAAGCAACATGATAACGTCTATTTCTTAGGATATACACAGCATGATAAATGTCTCTCGATTGTGAAAGGGGGAGAATTTGTAGTTTTTCCTTCTATTTGGTATGAGGGTGCTCTATGGTTGAAATTGAAACGGAAAGTTTAGGTAAAGGACTTATTGCTACTGATTTAGGCTTTTCGGTTGAAGCAATAGAAGATGGCGTTAATGGTTATAAAGTAGCACTTGGCGATATAATTGATTTTGGTAAGAAGATAAAAGGACTTTGGAATAATCCTCAAAAATGTATGTGCATAGGTGTTAATGCTAGAAAAGACTACGAAAATAAGTATATGCCTGAAGACAATTATCAACAGCTGATAAATATTTATAGAGATACATTAGGAATATAATTTTTTGAAATAAAAAATTCTTTATAGAACTTCGTTAAATTAACTAGAAGAGGTGTAGTGAATGAATAACAATGTTGATATTGTAATAACTTGGGTGGATGGAAGTGATCCTAATTGGTTGGCTGAAAAAAAAATGTATACGAAAAAGTCTAATAATGTAAGATACAGAGATTGGGATAATTTAGTATATATTTTTCGTGGTATTGAACAATTTATGCCTTGGGTTCACAAAATATATTTTGTAACGTGGGGACATCTTCCGAAGTGGTTAAATATAGATAATGAGAAATTAGTAATCGTAAATCATCAGGATTATATTCCAGAAAAATACTTGCCAACATTTAATTCTAATGTTTTAGATTTAAATATGTTTAGAATTCCTGGTTTATCGGAACAATATATAAATTTTAATGATGATACATTTGTAATAAAACCTACTAAACTAGAAGATTTTTTCTATAATGGAAAACCTAAAGATATGGCATGTATTAGTCCACAACCTATTAATAGAGACATGATTATGAATATAGAGTTAAATAATATGGAAATAATAAATGATTATTTTTCTATTAATGATATCAAACGAAATAAGAAAAAATGGTTGAATTTTAAGATGTATGGTAGTTATGCTATACGAACTTTAATTTTCATGAGATTCAAAACTATTTTAGGTTTTTTTGTACCACATATACCTATATCTCACTTAAAGTCAGTTGTAGAAGAATTATGGGAAAAAGAATATGCTGAGTATGATAAAACTTGTATGCACAAATTTAGAACTAAAGAAGATATAAATGATTGGCTTTCAAGATCATGGCAATTAGCAACTGGCAATTTTGAACCTAGAAGCAAATATTTTGGAACCATGTGTGATGCAAGTGAAATAGATTTGATTAAGAAGATTTTATGGAAATCAAAGTACAAAATGTTATGTATTAATGATTCTGATAAAATAGATGAGTCCAGCTTCAAAGAAAATAAAAAGCTAATAAATGGAGAATTAAACAAGTTATTGCCACAAAAAAGTTCTTTTGAAATCTGAAATGTATTTAAGATTTAATTCAGGAATGGAAGATTTAATGAAATATAATAAAAATGCTTCGAATAGTTTATTCAGTGAGAGAAGCGCAAAAAATAAAGTATTAATAATAGTACCACATGAAGACGACGAAACAATAATAGCAGGAAACATAATTGACCTTTTAAAATTAAATGGTAATGATATTAAGGTAGCTTATTTAACGAATGGTGATTATTCAATACCAGCTGAAATTAGAGCAAAAGAAGCTATACATGCAATTAGAACATTGGGTTTGAATGAGGATGATGTGTTTTTTTTAGGCTATCCAGATACCCAATTTGGAGAGAATACATCGTTGATAGAGACAACGGATAAACCTTATAGGTCTAAAGCAGGAAAGCTAGAAACATATTGTTGTAATAATTTTAAGGAATTTTGTTTTCAGACTAAAGGTATTCATCATGAGTACATTGGTGAAAATGTTATTAGTGATTTAGAAGAAATTATAAAATTTCTTTATCCGGATATAATAATCTGTAATGATTATGATAAACATCCAGATCACATGACTGTATCTTATGGAATAGATATGGCATTAGATAGAATAATAAGAGAGGACATTAATAATACATATAGACCATTATTATGGAAGAGTTTTGCATATTCACTTGGATATTTTGCAAAAGATCTTTTGAAAAATAGCAACATTAATTCAACTATGGTGCCGGATTGTGATAGTGTATCGTCTGATTTTAACATTATTAATAAATCTATTTTTCAATGGAATAAAAGAATTAGAATTCCAAATTCTCCTTTTAATAATTGGAATGACTTCGTATATAAACAACGTTTGTTTAAGGCATTGGCATGTCATAAATCACAGTTTGCAGCGTTTCGTATTGGCAGAGTGTGGAGAGGCGATGAAGTATACTGGGAAAGAAGAACGGATAGTGTTTTAAGTAATTCAGAGTATTATTTAAATGGAAGAGAAGTTAAGTCATTGAGTAATTTTTGTTTATATAAAGCAATTTTTCAAGCAATACGCTTGAATTTATTGATGATTCTCTAGTGTTTAATAATAACGATGAATTGTTAATAAAATGCCCGAAAAAATCTATTGAACAGATAGTTATATATGGATTTATAGGGTCTGAATGTGAGAGAGGGAGAATTAATCTTACATTAAATAATGGATTTTCAAGATCTTTTGATTTTATCTCAAAATACGGTTCACCATTTAATATAAATATACCTCGTCAAAATGATATAGTTTGGATGAGATTTCACTTTAGTTCTAAAAACAAATGTAAGATTTCTAGAATAGAAGGTTTTGCAGAAAAACAAATGAATAATTCAATCATCAAGCCTTATATCAAAATACTTATAGATGATAATTTTACGAATCATTATTATATACCATCTAAAAATCGGGTGTTGACGGTAGATTTGTATAGATTTAAAGTTGAGGATTCTGTAAACCTTAAAATTGTGCAGGGAAAAGCCGATATTATAAATAAAAATCAGATAAAAATTTTATCGTTGAAAAAACCGATCATTTTACGAGCTTCATGTGATAGTGAACCGATTTATGATCAGGTGACGATCAGCAAAGAGAATAACGTGGTTCATAATTTTAAAAATTTATTCAATTGTATTTTTTTAAAGCTTTTTAGAGTTAATTCACACGTATATTTATTTAAAAGATTATGCAAAGCGAAGGGATTAAAATCAGCAGTATTGTTTTATAAAAGAAAAATGGAGAATAAATAATGATGATATGTAAGGATATGGTGTTATGAAAACTAAAAAAATATCAAGAATAGATATAATTATTTTCTTTTGCTTATTTTATCCAATTCTTCCGGTATACGCTAAAATAGCTTCAATAAATTTACGAAATCTTTTGTGTTTAATATTTGTTGCTGTTTCTTTATTTTACATTGGAAGAAATGTAAGTTTACCTTCGAAGAACATTTGGACATCAGTATGTTTTTTAATTTGGATTATTGGGAGAAGTATTCAAGATATTAGTTCTGGATTTTTCCTTGAAGGTTTTTATTTTCTTTTATTAACTATAGTTTCTTTTATTTGTCTATATAATTTGATTAAAAATCATAACGATTTTCTTATTGCTTTGAAGACAATTTTAATTGGAGCTTCTTTAGTGTCAATATTGGGTATTTTTGAAGAAATTACAAGGGTGAATGTTTTCTCATTTCTAAATACCGATTATGAATTGATTTATAACCCGTTGCGATTTGGATTGCTGAGAATATTAGGTTTTTCTCAGCATACAATTGCGCATGGTGTATATGTTATGTTTATGATGTCTATATGTATGTACATGTGGCAGTTTGTAAATAAAAAAACAGAAAAGTTTTTCATTATAACAATATATTCATTGTTATGTATAAATTTGCTATTAACGCTATCTAGATCAATTATAATATGTACTATTGCGTCGCAATTTTTGATTTTATACATGATGGGTGCAAGAAAACTGTTTAAAATGATTTTTAAAACGATTATTTTTATCATTCCAATACTCTTTTATTGTTACGTTGTTTATACCGGCATTAGGTAAAACTATAAAATATGGATTCTTAATGATTGCAGCATTATTTGATAGTAAGTTGCATCATCCATTTCATCAGCATTTGGAAATGATAATTTGATGGGTGTTGGTAATAGATTTGATTTGTACGGATGGGTATCTGAAAAAATGGCAGGGCATTGGCTATTTGGTCATGGATTGTATGCGGATTTTTCATATTCTTTTACTCAAAGTAATGGATTTTATTCTTGGATACAAACGAAAGATAGTATTGAAGTTGAATATTTGAATACATTATATCAGTTTGGAATTTTTGGAATGATGACTGAAGTATTATCGTTTCTTTCAGTTTTAGGATTGAACATTAAAAAATATAGCTCAAAGCTATTTTTTGAAAAAAAAAATTAGTTTCAATAAGATTGCATTTGTAACATTAATTTTTTATTATTTGCAATTGTTTGCAGTGAATCAATCTTCCGATAAATATGTATTTTATATATTTGTAATGTTTACAATTATTTATAATGGAAGAGTTGCACAAGAAAAATAGAACAGGAAAGGAATACTTTTATATGATTATTAAGAAATATAATAGTATAAAAAAAATAGAAGAAATATATGATGAATTGTATAATAGTTTACCGAAAAAGCATGCGTTTCAATCATTAAGCTTTTTAAAGCAAACAGATACTTTATATTATAAACTTAGGTGGCGTTCGTCAGTTAGTTATTATGTAGTATTTGAACAAGATAAACCTATTCTTATAGCTGGATTTAGAAAATACAATAAAGATACTGTTATACTTTTGGGGTCAAGAGCGGGGTATGATTATTGTGACATAATTTGGAGTAATGAAAACGTTTTTGAAGATGGGATAAAATTAGTTTTTGCTGAATTAAAAAGAAGCAAGATTAAAAATATTATTTGGAAATTTTGGGAAGTTGACAGTTATTCCTTCACAACTATTAAAAAACTTGTAAATGTAGTAGAAATAAATGAAGTTAAGAATACAAGAATTAATATTGGAAATTATGATTCTTATGATGATTATTGGAAATCATTAGGAAAACATGCAAAGCAGAATGTCAGGACAGCTTATAATAGACTAAAACGTGAGAATAAGAAAATCGAATTTAAATTTTATGATTCAAATACTATATGTGAGAATAACTTTTGCACAAAATTAGATGAATTTCTTGACTTATATTTGGTACGACAATCCTTAAAATATAAAGGTGGAAAAAAATTACATCAATTGTATTTATCTAAATTTAATTATATCACCAATTCTTTAAGAATGATCATTCTATAATGATGGAAATTAGAATTGATGATGAGTTGGCTGCTTTTATGCAGGGTACATTAAATAGCGATTGGAGTGAATATGAGATTCCTAGACTGGCAATAAATGATAAATTTGCTTTTTTCTCACCAGGAATGATTCTTGTAAATGAAGCCATAAAATATATGATGGGTAATACTGATATTAAGATATTTAATCTATGCCGTGGAGATGAGAAGTATAAATATGATATGGGGGAGAGAATTACTACACAGCAAATGTAAAGTTGACTTTAAATTAAGGGAATAATTGACTTATAAAAAAATATATAAGGAGCTTGTATGATATGGAAAATAAAGATTGTAAAATTATAGCTTATTATTTGCCTCAATTCCACCAAATCCCAGAAAACGATACCTTTTGGGGAAAGGGATTTACAGAATGGGTAAATGTTAAAAAAGCAAAACCATTATTTGAAGGACATTGCCAGCCTAGGGTTCCTTTAAATAATAATTATTATGATTTATCAGATGAAAATGTGCTTATATGGCAAGCTGAATTAGCTAAAAAATATGGTGTGTATGGATTCTGTTTTTATCATTACTGGTTTTATGAAAAACCAATTTTAGAGAAACCTCTTTATAACTTTTTATATAATAAAGATATAGATATTAATTTTTGCTTTTGCTGGGCTAATGAATCGTGGACCAATGCATGGTCAAGTTCAGATAGGTCAGTAATTATGGAGCAGAAATATGGGGATAAAGAGGAGTGGGAAAGACATTTTAATTTTTTACTACCATTTTTCAAAGATGATAGATATATCAAGGAGGAAAACAAACCTCTTTTAGTAATTTATAGACCATATTTGTGTGAATGTATTGTAGAAATGTTGGATTATTGGAAGGATTTGGCTGTAAAGAATGGCTTTTCCGGATTAAAAATTGCTTCACAGAGATTTGAAAAGCCTGAAGATAATTACCAAGCATATAATTACTTAGATTACCACATTGAATATCAACCTGACTATGATAAATGTCATTATAAAAATGCGGATAAGTTGACATTTAAGTTAAAGAAATTTGTTAAAAATATTTTTCTAGAAAAATTGAATATTGATATTCATATTAAGAAGAAAAATCGAAAACCAATAATTTTTTAGTTATGATGATATGTGGAATGAAATAATTTCAGTACACCCAGAATCAAATAAAAGTATTGCTGGTGGTTTTGTAGATTGGGATAATACGCCACGACATGGATCCAGAGGAACTTGTTTTGAAGGAGCTACACCTGATAAATTTGAGAAATATTTGAGAATGCAAATGAAACATATTGACAAAGAATACTTGAATGATTATCTTTTTATGTTTGCATGGAATGAGTGGGGAGAAGGCGGGTATTTGGAACCGGATGAAAAAAACGAATATAAATACTTGCAAGCAATTTATAATGCATTATTTTTATAAAGTAATATAGATATGCTTGTCTGGGATAGAAATTGGAAAACAACATTTTCTGATTGAAAAGAGGGAAGAGGGTGAATTTATGAAGATTGGATTACTTGGATTTGAATTTGATTCGCCAAATAAAGGGTGTGAAGCCTTAGGTTATTCTTTTGTTAGTTTAATTAAAAAAAATTATCCTGATAAAGTTGAATTTTATGTGTTTACTAACGATGAATTGGGACTGTTTCCGGAATATTTTGATGATATTTGCTTTGAAAAAGTTCCATTAAAAATTAAAGATTTTTCTTTTCAAATGATTAAAGCTATGAGAAAATGTGATTTTATTTTTGATGTCACTTTGGGAGATAGTTTTTCAGATATTTATTCTATAGATCAATGTTTGTCAAATATTAGATTTAAGTTTTTAGCAGAAATATTTGGTAGAAAATATATTTTATTACCACAGACTTATGGCCCTTTTGAAGATAAAAAAATGCAGGGATCGTAGTATACATATATTGAATCATGCAGATTATATATTTTGCCGTGATAAAAAATCTATGGAATATATTCGAGCGTTAGGAATAAAGAGTACACATTTACAATTGACTACAGATATGGCATTTGCTTTGCCTTATAATGAAGAGAAATATACAATTGATTCTAATAATATAAAAATTGGGATAAATGTATCGGGATTACTTTGGAAAGGTGGATTTGAAAGGAAAAATCAATTGGATTGTCTTTTGATTATAGACAATTTATTTATGATATTTTAACTTATTTTACTGATAAAGTTAATGCAGAAGTATATTTGATTCCTCATGTTATTGATAACGCTGAATCAGCTAGAGATGATGATTATAGATATTTGAAAACAATTAGCGAAAATAATACTTTTGTTAAAATTGCACCTGCTTTTTCTTCGCCCATTGATGCTAAGAGTTTTATATCAAAAATGGACTTTTTCATTGGTTCAAGAATGCATGCTACGATTGCATCTTTTTCTAGTGGGGTACCAACGGTAGCGGTTTCTTATAGTAGAAAATTTGAAGGGTTATTTGGATCAATGAATTATCCTTATGTTGTACATGGAAATGAAGAAACAATAGAAGAAGCCGAGAATCATATTATAAATTGGTTTAATCAAAGAGATATTATTAAAAAACAATTATTAAAGAGCAATAGCATTATAGAAAATAGTTTATTGTTTTTTGAAACAGAATTAACAAAAATCTTAGAAATGGAATGATATAATGAATTCATATTTTCAACATTATTGTACTGGATGCGGATTATGCCAAAGTACTGGTTATACAAAACTAAAATATCGTGAAGACGGATTTCCTTATCCAGAAAATAGTTCAAAGGATATGGATAAGTTTTGCGACAGAGTTTGCCCTATGGGAAAATATTATTTGAATTTACGGAAATATAATAATCCATGGGGAAGTTATGTTGATTATTATTCTGGCTATTCAAATAATAAAAATGTCAGATTGAAAGCATCAAGTGGAGGAATATTGACTGAAATCTGTGTTGCGCTTTTGAAGTTAAATCTTGTTGATGCAATTATTCAAACTAAATATGATGAAATTAATCCCATAGAAACTGTTACGGTAGTAAATCGTACAGAAGATGAAGTTTTAAATTGTGCTGGTTCACGATATGCAGTATCTTCACCATTGATAGATATTAACAATATTGTTAATGAGAATAAGAAGTATGCTTTTGTAGGAAAACCTTGCGATGTTGCTGCACTTAGAAATTATGCTGAGATGAATTCTACGATAAAAAATCGGTAATATATTACTTTTCTTTCTTTTGTGCAGGTACGCCGAGTAGATTGGCTAATGAAAAAATGTTAGATGCATTGCATTGCCTAAAGATGAATGTAAAAGTATGATATATCGTGGAAATGGGTGGCCAGGAAGGGTAACTGCTGTTAGAATGATGGTCAAGAATATAGTATGGATTATAACACTGCGTGGATGTCAATATTGGGAAGGGTAATTAGAAGAAGTTGTAAATTTTGTGTTGACAGTATTGGTGAAGCCGCAGATATTTCATGTGGGGACTATTGGAAATTAGATGAAAATAATAATCCATCTTTTGAAGAAGCAGATGGTGTAAATTGTATATTTACATGGACTAATAAAGGAAATGAATTGCTAAATTTAATTGCTAAAGAGAAGAACATTTGCATTCAGAAAGAAAATATTGATAAACTAAAATATGCACAACCAAACCATTTTAATAGGAGATGTACAATTCTATATAAGACAATTGCTATGAGAATTTTTTTTAGAAAATCACCCAAATATGCATTTTCAAAAATGTTCTTGTTGGCTAAGTATAAGAGTCTTAGAGACGGATTTAGAATTTTTAAAGGCACTGTTAAGAGGATTTTACAGGGGAGAATATAGAATGTCTGGTGAGCATTATTTTGATTTGCCTATAATAGGAAAATATTTAAAAAAAGTAATTATAAATAAAGAAGGTGGAGAAAAACTATCATTGACTTTACGCAGTTATGTTAGCGAAAAATATAAAGTTAACGTTGGAAAATATACTTACGGTTCGGTTTTTTCTAGCGATTTTAATATAGGTGGATCTTTTGTTAACGTGGGACAATATTGTTCATTTGCATCTGATGTTAATTATTATGGTGCAAATCACCCTTATAACCGATTTTCAATGTCACCATACTTTTATAACAAATTGTTTGGTTTTGATGTTGAAGATGTAGATAGATTTGGACTAACTATAGGTCATGATGTTTGGATTGGAGCAAGAACTATTATTACGTGTAGTTGTTCTTCGATTGGGAATGGAGCGGTTATAGGTGCTGGATCAGTTGTTACAAAAGATGTTCCTCCTTATAGTATAGTTGCTGGTGTGCCAGCCAAAATTATAAAAAATAGATTTGATAAAAAGACAATGAGCCTGCTTGAAAAATCAAGATGGTTTGAGTTATCACCAGAACAATTAATAGATTTTTACCAATATAAGGATGATCCAGCAACATTTGCAAAAGAAATTATTACAAAATATGGTGAGGATTCATAATGAACGATAATGTGAGCTTAAAAAAAGCAAGTACTTTTTATTTGATAGGGTCCTTGTTTAATAAAGGAATAGGATTTATTACAGTTCCGATTTTTACTAGAATATTAACACTATCTGATTACGGAATTGTAACAACATATAATTCTTGGGTTAGTATAATATCTATGTTTATAAGTCTTGCACTTTATATGGGAATAAGGTTATCTTTTGTTGATTATGAAAAGAAGGTTAATGATTTTTTATCAACTATTTTGTTATTTACATTCAGTTATGGTTGTTGCATATTAGCATTTGTATGTGTAATTGCTTATATTCTTCCTGTATCAGTTAATATTGGAATAATTGTTCTATGTCTATTGCAATCTTTGGGTAGTGCATTAATTGAGGAGGTATCCCAATTTTTGCTAATGCAAGTAAGATATAAGTTTAGAACAGCTATTATGATCATACCAAATTTGATTTCTACTATTGTAGCAGTAGTTGTCATTAGATATGTTCTGAGAAGTAATCTTTATTTGGGACGTATAGTCCCAACAGCAATGATAACATTTGGAATTGGAATTGGTGTAGCATTATATTTTTTACCTAAAGGAAAGATTACAATTAATTCCAATTATTTAACTTATGCATTGAAATTATCTTTGCCATTGGTTCTTCATGGCATAGCATTAAATATTTTATCACAGTCAGATAGAACTATGATTACTTGGCTTAAAGATTCGAGAGAAACTGGTATATATGGACTCATATATAATTTTAGTATGATTGCTACAGTAATTACAACTGCTTTTGATGGAATCTGGGTTCCATTTTTTATGGATAATATGAAGAAAGGTGATAGCAAGGCGATTAATGAGTATTTTCTTAAATACATAGAATTAATGACGATTGCTATGATAGGAGTAATATTAGTGGGACCAGAAGTTGTTAAATTACTGTCAACAAGAGAATATTGGCAGGGAATTGTTATAATTCCGCCAATTGTATTGTCTAATTATCTTATTTTCATTTACACATTATATGTTTATATTGAACATTTATTTTGCATTTCGCATCAAAAACTAGCAATTCAGGTTCTTCAAAATAATTAGCACGTTCTGGCAATTGACTAATACCTAATGCCCCTAAATCGTATGGTGTCATAAAGTCTTTTAAATAATACGGCTGTGTACCACCCGCAATATTTTGTTCTGTGTATGCAAATATCGGCTCGTAATATTCTGTAAAAAGTCCTGTGTTAAAAATACAATATCCTGAATCCTTTATAATTTTATCTTCTTCTTCTAATTTTTTATATGTATATTTCAAATAATTTTTTAGAATACCATTGTCATTTTTTTCGGCAACATTCCAATTTTCCGGTGACATCTGTGCTAATTCCATATATCTTCTATTTATATCTCCAAAATAAATATCTTCATGTAACTCTCCCATGAATATCCTCCGTTTTTTATTTTATTATACCCTATTCTCACTAATTTTACACCAACAAAATAATTTCTAAATACTCCAATTAGTTTGTTTTTTATGTATCATAAATTTCATAGCATCTTGATAACTCATAAATATAATTTAGTTGCGTAATTTTGTAAGTTATATTTTCAAATAATCGTCCTTTAATCATTTGCGTATTCTATCATATTCTTGTGAATTACATTACCTGTATTCCTAATGAGGTACTCTGCAAATGTCAAATATCCAAGTTTTCCAAAATGGAGATTTCCATATAACTGTTTATCGTTTGTTCCACTTGCATCATATCCAACAGGTCTATAAATATTGCCATTGTATTTTGAAAACGGAACATTAACCGTCATATCTACGACAGGAAGATTGTATTTATTTGCAATCTTTTTAAGAATTGCATTGTTTTTTTGTAAACCAATCAATCGGTCTATAGTTATGTGGAAAACTGATTAAAAAAATCTTCGCAGTAGGAATCTTTTCTTTTAACCATTCAAGCATTGAACAGTATCTTCCTGTTTCTGTATCTGCATAATTTTCGTAACTATATGCAGATGTGTCAGATTCTATAGTATCAGTTAAACCGAAATTAGTCCCAAGGAAAAAGAATATACAATCATAAGGAATAGATGTATCAATCCTATCCTTGTGAGTCCACCACCATGCAGGGTAAGTTCCGCAAAATCCACAGTTCGTATACTCACTGCAATTGACTGCGTTTGCTATTCTATCTGGGATCCGGCTTCCGGTCTCTGCTCTGGTAAGCACAGCCTTCCCATTGCTATTTGTATTCCAGAGCATTCCATAAGTCAGCGAATCTCCAAAAGCAATATATTTCTTCTTCATTGGATATTTTTTAGTATTGCTCTCTGATACGTTTATATTTTTCTGTATCTGTAATTCTTCATTTTTTCGACTGCATATAAAGTTTCTTTCCATTCATTATAACACTGACCAAAGGTTCCGATTTCAAGTCCGATTTCTTTGGCATACGCAATGATTTCTCTCACCTTATTTTTCATCATTTCATAATCAGCACTTTTCCAAGAATTTGCATGTGTTACGATATTAATCCATCCACCTTTTTCAACAGCTGTACGCATCTGTTCTTTCAGGTAATCCTGATCACTTGTAGTACTTATCGAATACCTTGGTATACACCATCGGTTCCTATAGTCTTCTGATATAATAGTATTGTTTGACATTGATATAAGCATTCCAAGCCTAATTCTTTGGCGAGATTCTGTATCTCTGTATCCTGGACTCCGTATGGTGTTACCCATAAGTCAGCATTTTGGAATCCCAACTCTCTGTACTCTCTTAAACCTCGAAGCATGTTCTCTCGGCATTTCTGAATATCTCTTGTTGCTACATTAAAATATCGTGTACTTTCATGGGTATCATTCTGCCAATAGCAGTGTAATACCATTCCAAAACCTTCCATTTCGTATGTTTTCAGCAATTCAAGAAGTTCCCCTTCGTCATCGTACCGGTAATGATACGATGAATCTTCCGGATCTGTTCCACCATCTGTCATCCTTCTTGTCATCACAGCATACGTTCCACACACTCCGGTTCCTTCAAATATGTCATGGTAATCTTTTACATATTTGCACGATGTAGTATCGTCATCAATGAATGATATCATACCTTTCTGCTTCTTACCTTTCTTTACCTGAATCTCTTCTGTGTCATATGCAAATTCGTATGTACACTCAGTATTAATTATAGATACCATGTTTCCCACTGATATGTCGTCCGAAACTGTATCCTCTTTATATGTCTTCGTGCAACACACTTCATAATCTAATGCTTCTTTACCAATATTTAGTTGCGGCTTAAATATTATATCTCCACTCCATCCTTTTGTCACAATGATACGGAATCCATACTCGTCACCTTTATTTGCACGGAACGAATATCCCAATCCTCTTTCATATCCTATCATTTTTCCATTCCTGTATATTTGATACATTACACCACTGTCAAAAGACATCCATTCAGTTGGATTGCTGCGGAATGTAAGCCACATATTTTTTGGCGCCTTAAAGGCAAAGTGACATGGCACGGATTCGCTTTTTTGTGTGGTAAATACTGCTTCTGTACCATCTGCAGTTGCCCCAGAAGAGGATACTTTTATTTCTCCAGCGGATGAATCATACTCATATGTCACGCCATTACCAGTTTTATTTTCTTCTGTGATTTCAAAAATATTACTGTTGCCAATTTTTAGCGTACCCTGTCCAACTACTTTGTTGATGTGAATCGTATCCTTAACATCTTCCATAAGTACCGCATTATCACTATTTGCTACCAGTCTTCTTCCTTCAATATTTCTAAAAATTGCAACCTTAACATTTTCATTTACGGTTTCACCTTTTTTTACCTTTAATCGCAAAATCACACTCTTTGCATTATCCGGAACTTTACTATAATAATTTCCAGATATATCAGGTCCTGATATATATTTCATATTTTCATCGTAATACCATAATACGAGATTTACGATTTTACTTGAATTTTTTATTTTAAGCCATTCACCTTCTTTTATCCAATCCGGCATATTTTCAGTGTTTATAACAAAATTAAATAATGCATCTTCTGTTGCCGTCCCACTTACATCATAAGATCCATCATCCTGTAAAGTAAAAGTGATTCCATTATGCGTCCATGTATGGACAGAGCGGTAATTCCTTAAATAGTTGTACGTTTCGTAATTACATAAATATGTTAAATCTTCCTTTAGTGAACCTACAACATCCGCCGGCGCAGCTTCTTCGGATCGGTGAGTGTCTCATCAATCTTACCTGGATGCTCTGTAAGATATGTGTTTACATATTCCTGCATTGCTTCCTTTGTTGCAATCTTTTCAACCTCGCGCATACGATTCAACAACTGTGTAATGATATCCGGATACTTTCCAGCAATCTCCTGTAAACCTCCAGGAACACTATTAAGTACAGTTCCAATTGCTGTATATGTATTCCATCGAGTCTTTTCACCATCTGAAGCGAGTATAGAAAATGCTATAAGGCCTGCTTTTGCAAATACATTTTCAGACATTAACCACGAAAATGTAATGTAATCTCCTTGAGTTGTCACATCCCCACAAAGACATATTTTAGGATCCATTATATCAAATTTTTTCCCGCTTTTATCCAGTGCATTTATGTATTTAACATAAATCTGATGTTTCGAAAGATCTACATTCTCCTCTACAATCTTCTTGCATTTAAAATATAATTTCTTTACATCCTTGTCCTCACGAACACCAAGAAGTAGATTTGCAGGCACATTAATCATTCTTGTAATATCATTAATTTCAAGATATTGTATTTCAGCCATATATTATGCTCCTTCCCTGCTCTGGTACATTTCCAGCAATTCTGTATATTCCATTTCTGTCAATTTATTGGAGCATAGAAAATATCCAGTTTTTTTTCAATGCCTTCTGTATTTCCTCTTTCAATCATTCTTTTCAATGTTCTATATAACATAAGATCTGCCTCCTTTTTTACACGCCTAATTCCAGCAATGTAATCCTGTATTCATGATCAACAAGCATTGCATCTGTATCATCCTGTGGCGTTTTTTCTTGTGAAAGATCATTTTCTTCAGTATCCTCAGGTGTATACCTTTTAATATTATCGATATTACTATAATTTCCCAATGTTGCCGTATACTCATCATTTGATTCTGAAGTTACAAGGCTCATTATTCTGGCTGATAGATATAATTTTCCATCATTGTCAATTACATTGACTGTATCGCCAATCTTTATTCCTTTTGGCAAATATACCAATTCAACTTCATACGTTATCGACACATCACAAATCTTCTTCAACTTAGATATTGCACGATTACAAAGTTCCGACTGATAGTTGTGTCATAGGAATAGGTCTGCATGATATGTCCTACGTCATTTCCGCCTTCTTCTGATAAATATCGGCTCCATTTAGCAAGGCGCTCCTGCTGAATAATCTGGTTCCGGATATATAGATATCGCCATCATCATATTTGTATCCATTTAACGTAATTGGCTGTTCTGTCCCTTCTGGTGTTCCTCCGGTAACAGATAATCCCGTGGCAAGATCAGCCACAGATTCTTTCTTGATGATATTGCGTATTTCTCTGTTAACCCTAAGTTCTATACTGTTATTATTTCCACGCTGTCTATGTAAATTGATATATTTATGCTTAATTTGTAGTTTCTCGATTTCGAAAGAATATGAAAGCTCTGCATCAAATTGTGTAGCGACACTAAGCAAACGCTCTGACGCCGTCGTTTCTCCATCCCAAGATAACTTTCTGCTTAAATCACTTATTTCGTTTAACCCAACTTCGAATCCAGAATCATAAGAGAATTTTTCTATGTAATATTTAGCAGGATATGCTTTATCAGCCGTATATTTACTTACCGTTTCATTCAATAAATCCATTCCGGCATCTTCTGCGTAAATACTAATTTTCATCTTATATATATCTGCTTCGCTTTCAATAATGGTATAAAATCCCTGATCGTCACCACTTTTTCTTAAGATGTAATTTCCAACTTTTACCCATGTTTCTGCATCTTCTCTCGTGTCGTCTGTAAAACATAGGTCAAACTCCAATATTCCAACTCCTGCTTCAACTTCTTCTGTCTTTTTATCATCTTTAATGCATAACCCTTCAGGCAGTGTAGTACTCGCTTGCCCCAGGATATTCATTCGCCTATCTGCAAAATATATAATCACAGGTACACCTCTCTATATCTCATCTTAAAATTTGGTTTTTTTGCCCACGAAGAGCTCAAACATTGAATTTTGTTTATTCCTGGAGTCAAATAAAAATCTTCCCATTCATTACTGACTGTACCTATTTCTGGTTTCGGCAATCCGTTCATTTTTACAGATCCATCAGCGCAATTTACTTCAACAGAACTACCCATCATAAACTTATTCGGAACATCCTTCCATTTTTCAACGTGAAGCTTTTGAAAAGTAAATTTATCAATTCCATTATGTGTTAAGTATTGATTCCCGGATCTAGTTCCCCATTGCTTGATTGCTATCTGTATTTTGGTACATTTCATGTCCTCGATCTCCGGTACCGTAAAGCTTGGGTATCCACCCCAGTAGAAGAATGTAGCTTACTTCCTTCTTTCCGGATATCGCAATGTCCCCAATCCCAATACCAGGGGTTTTGTGTTTGTAAATGGCTGGTCGTGTAGTCATACGTTTTCAGCACTTTTCCCGCTTGGTGATCCGTATCTTTTTTGTTCGGGTTATAGCATACCAGTTCATAGTGTCCTGTATTCCCCGACGCATCCGTTTTATACCAGTTCACACCGCAGATTAGCTTGTTATCCTCTGTGAGAAAATTGATACACATTTCTCCGGTCTGTCCCATCAATCCTGCATAAAACAAGATATGGAAATATGCGTAGAAATTTTTACATCCACTTTTATCTCCATTGGAATCTGCCGGTAAGATAACTGTCCTGAGCCTCCATTCGCACCGCCAACCTGCGCCCCTGCTTCTTTTAAGCATAGGAATTTGTTATTAAACCAAATTGTCGTTCCAAGTTTTCCTTTTGCTCCATAGAGCGGATGCATATAATCTGTTCCGTTTACATCATCTTCTGCATTTATAAAATCCTGCAGTGTCACAAGGGTTTCATTCGCTTTATAGTTTTCTCCATCGGCTTCTTCAATGTCCCCAAACTGTAGGACATGTTTTTGAGTATCCACAAAGGCAATGAATCCATTTTCACCCTGGTCCATATTCACTTCAAACGTAGGAAATGTCCGATATGTTCCGCCATAATCCACAGTCATCACTGTCTCATCATCTGTATTTAGTGTTACTTCATATTCTTTTACTGAATATTTAAACGGATCTGCACAATAGAATTCAATCTCTGATGTAATTGCATTCTTCCCATACGGAACATCTCCGCCCTGCTGCTTTGTTCCTATAAAATATTTATCTAATTCATCAGCAAAGATTAATTTTGCCTGTTCCACATCCAATAATGCATTTAATTTATTGTATACTTTCCTGAATGCTTCACTATCTTCTGCAATCAGCTGATAGCCCACTGTAATTGTTCGTGGTGGGTATCTCTTTCGCTGATATCTATTTCCATCAGACATCCCTGTCTCGGTATCTATGATTTCCGCAGATAACACTTCTCTGCCTGATACATATAACGTTCTGTAACCCGGTATTTCTTCTTCTAGGAATTTACCATTAAAATTAAGAGCCTCGGAAGGCAGTATCTGCTCTTCCTGTCTCTCTGTAGTATCCACAAATTTATACATATCGGCCCTCCTTATCTCATGCCTTTCTTTCGAAGATCTCTTTTCTGCTGCTGTTCAATTTCTTCTTTGGTGTATTTCGCCGTTGCCTTTGCCACCTGCCGGCCATCTACTTCGACAGGGATGTAATGGTATAAGTTTCATTTCTGGTGTATTCATAATCATCATTCAAATCATCGATACTTGTTCGAATATTCATGCCAATATCCGGTATTGTTGCCAGCTCTGGTATTTGAACCAGCTGTGCTGCAGCTTTTCTTGCGAGTTTAACTTTTCCTAATATTGCATTAACCCATCCAATGCCAAAATAACTACCTAATTTGTCAGCCACCCTTGACGGGCTATGAATCTGCGCCTTCGCCCGGATTGCCGCCTCTGCTGCAGCTGCCAACTGCGCTGCAACAGATCTTACACGTCCGACCTGACTTGCCATACCATTTGCAAGGCCTGCCCCTATATATACACCGCAACTGTAGGAACCGGATCCGCTGATCGCATTGCTGACACTGTGGATGCAGACATGGATCTTGCTGTGGATACCGCTCTGTTCATTCCATTGCAGACTCCGTTATTGAAGTTATTTCCAACAGCATTCCCGGAGCTTCTTGCTTTTCCTTCTGCGTTTGAAAATTGTTTTACCAACGTATTAACTGCTGACTTCGCTCTGCTTCCCAACGCATCAAGTCCGGAATTTACCACATTTACACTGGCTCGCATACTCGTGAGAGAACTTTGAGCGCTTTTGGCATTACCGGCTATGGATTTCATGCTTGAATTGACAGACTTTAATGCTACCACCATTGCAAGGGTGCCAACTGCGCCGCCTGCCATAGCAGCTCCAAATGCAACCACTACAACAGCCGATGCTCCCATTCCGGCCGCAAGACCTAATGATAATGCTGTTAAGCTGTCAGTGCTCCTACCGTTGCTAAAGCTCCGGATGATACAGCAGGGAATGCAGCTCCCATCAATAGAAGTCCTGCCCCAGCTACCGTAAGACCGGCGCCAAGGGCCAGTGTTCCAGCTGCCAGAAGCAACACACCCGCTGCCGCAATCAGGACAGCTGCGCCAACCGCCGCAAGTCCGGCACCCACCACTACAAGCCCGGCACCAAGGACAATTGCATCCCGCTCCGGCTACTGCAGCCCCAGCGCCAAATACGATCATGCCTGCTCCGAGGGTTGCGATGCAAGCCGCTCCCTGAATTCCATATTGCACAATGGTCGGAAGCACACCTGCTACTATGGCAAGCCCAACACTTGCCAGCAGTGCTCCGGTTGAAACCAGTAATATAGCTACACCAAAGGCAACGAGACCTACTGCTCCGGCTGTCAATGCTGGTCCTAGTGCTGCTGCGCCAAGGCAAGTCCGCAATTGCCGCAACCATACCAACCATACAGCCTATAGCAAGCGGTCCCGCATTCGCCAGATTAACAGCCGCCAGTGATAATACAGCAATCCCCGCTGCCGCAATCAGAACAGCTGCACCAAAGGCAATGAATCCGGTTGCTCCGGCCGTCATAGCCGGCGCCACATTTTTGGCAACAACCATTAAGCCTGCCACTGCAACCGTCATGCCGATCAGTACTCCTGCTGCCAGTGGTCCAGCTTGTGCGATTTGCACGGCTGAATATGCCAAAAGGGAAAATCCTGCTGCAATCAATGCTACTCCTGCTCCGATCGCTACAAATGCTTTTGCTGATTCTACGATAGTCCCTGATGATTCTTTACTTGCAGTGCCTACCGCTTTTTCACCCGCTGCTACGCCAAATAACTTACCTGCCAGTGTCGCTATTCCTTTTCCTGTCATGCTTACAATTGCGCCCGCAAAAGTTTTGACACCAGGGGCGATTGCACTGACTATTTTAAAGCCTTTAAAAGCAACATATAATTTCGGTAACAGCGTAATTGCTTTTGCCACTTCTTTATCATGAACTTTTAGAAAATCCGCAAATGTAGTCAATGCACCTGTTGCTGTTCCCATGCTTTCAGAGAAATTATCCACACTTTCCTTTTTTCCAAATGCTCCAGTAAGTTCCTGTACTTCGTCAATAATCGCACCAGCTGCCTCTCCAAAGGCTGTCCCTACCTCTTTTGCATCTGTTTTCAGCACGTTCCAGTATGGAGATATAAGTTCGATTGCTTTGGAATTCCAACGGACAATTTGTCAAATCCCGCCTCCACCTTACCGGTCATCCCATTGATTGCATCAATCACTTTAGGCTTTGCGAAGTATCATAAAGCTTCATCATTCCGCTTACTGCAGATGCTTCCAAGTTACCCATAGCGCCTTCAAATGTTGTTACGGATGTGGCTGCTTCTTTCGCCATGTCAGTCATACCAATGTTATTGATAGCCTGCCCGAGCATGTCTGCGGTAATTGCACCCTTTTCCATTGCTCCTTTGAAGTCGTTCCCTAATGTTGGATTCAGCTTAATCAGCTCTTTCCGTAAGCCTCCAGCAAGCTGCGGACTGGCATTAATGATCTGGTTCCAATCCTGCGCATGTAATGCCCCTGCCGCCATTGCTTGTGAGAACGCAAGTCCTACCGAGGAATATTCCTTTGCACCTCCGCCAAATACAGCAACTGCATTACCGACCGCTTCCGTCAACTTGTCTGCGTCTTTGATTCCATTCGCCGAAAGTGAGCCAAATGTACTCGTAACATCCTGCATGTAGAATACTGTTTTATCCGCATATGTTTTTAATGTACCTGTTGCTCCGGCTATTCTCTGTATTTCCGCTTCGGAATGCCCAGAAAACCTCATAGCTGCCTGTAACTTATGCATGGAATCCGATGTTTCTATTGTCTCTTTCGACAAATCACCGACTGAATTTGTCACCAGCGACATCGCCTTTCCGCCGATTGCAGCCATTGCACCGAATCCAAGACCGCCGGTGAGAGTAGTTTTCAGATTATTCGCATATCCCTGGCATGATTTCATAATGGATGAAAAGTTTTTGTCCTGCGCTGATAATATTGCTTTTACACTATATGATTCTGCCATGTTCTCACTCCTCTCTATCCAGCAGTTTGGTTATTCCAGCAAATCTGGATGGTTTCCTTCGATTCTTCATTTTTTCAATTCTTTATCAAAATCAAAGAACTGCCGGAATCTCTTGTAAACTGGTTTGGTCTTGCCTTTACCGGCTTTCTTTTCTGCCTTTACCGCAAAATTCAAAAATGCCTGACGATGTTCATGTAAACTCTCGTCAAGCATCCGAAGCTCCAAAGCCTCCATCATAAGTTCATATTCCGCCAATGTCAGCTGATCCACCTGTTTAAATGACGTGAAGCCAAAATACCGGAAGCAATTCCTTGCTACGGTTGTATATAGGTCTTCCTCTTCTACTGCTCCTGAGCCTGCTGTTTCTTCGCCATCTGTTCTTCGTACTCTTTCAGGATCTCTTTCACTGCTTTCTTGGTAGCATTTGCTTTCGATAAAAAATCTTTTGTTTTCTCCATGAGTTCATCGATGTCTACCTCTTCCGAATCAATGTAAGAATCTAACATTGCCTTTGTTACTCTTGGATTCTCTCCCTTATTCGCCAAATCTAACAGATCTACCAGTGCATTCGGTTCCTGATCAACCACAACACTAGCGATCAGATACCTTGCTCCTATTTCTTTTGTGGTTCCAGGCATTCCCTGAACCGGAACTACGGTAAGCTTATTTGCTTCTCTTAAGAATCCCATTCCGAATTTAAACTGATATACTGTTCCGTTGATTGTAAGTTCCATCATATTGTTTTATTCTCCCTTCTGTGCGATGTCGCACATCAAAAAAGAGGACGATTCTTCTCGCCCTCTTAAGCTCCTGTCTTCTGAGTGTCTGCAAATACATATGCTGCTACTTCCTGCTGTTCTGCAGTAACCGTTGCATAGCCATCTACACCTTTTCCTTCCAGTCCAAATGTCAACGATAACTCGACATTATCCTCTGCATTGGATGTCTTATCAATTTCCGTAAGATATCCCTGGAAGTATTTTGCCTTAAATTTATCAGTCGAGCTCGCCTGCGGCTCTGCTAAGTTTACTTCCCAGATCTCCATCTTTTCATCATCATCGAGTGCTGCTTCCAGCTCATCGATGAACTCATCTCCTTTTTTCAAAAGGCTTGATGCTGTGATTTCTCCTTCTGCTGCTCCCGGTGTACGTACTGTGCCATCTTTTGTCACTGTCGAATCAGCGTCCTTCGACTTTGTACGTTCATTCTCTGTTGTGAACGCAAGTGCTGTTGCATCATGATCTTTCTTGGTACTCAGGATGCGGTACAGATATACGATCTTTTTGCCTGCTACTGCTTCTGCAAATAACTGCAGTCCATATAATTTTCTGTTCTTCACTATTGTCATCTCCTAACTAAATTTATAGGCCCACTTCTAAAATTCCCATAAGAAGCGGGCTGTTTCGTTGTATTATCCGGCGTAATTCTTTGTGTTGGTCTCTGCATATTCCAGGCATAGTGTGCTGTATGTTCGATAGACCTGCAGATCTTTTTGATATCTGCTAAGATACCAGATACCGTTCCTCTCTGCCGTATATTATCATGCCAGACTTTCAACGTCAGATTAGTCTCGCCGATAATCTCATTTTTTGTAGCCTGATCACTCTCGGAGCAATCCGCCAGATATATAAATGGATACGGCGTGTCCTTTGGTGGTAAAACCGTGTCATACACACCAACTCCCGTATCCTCATATTTTTCTTTCAATGCCATCAAAACAGCACTGAACAATTCCTGCTGTGGATCCATCTTATCACCTCACAAGCTCCTTCATATCTGCCTTGAACTTTTCCTTCTGTTCTTCAAATGCCGGACGTATATGTGGCTTTCCTTTCATGAATCTTGTTCCATATTCCTGATAAGCTGCATATTCCGCTGTTGATTCAACCTCTGCAGTCATGCCGCCATCTGTAATTTCCAGCGTAATAGATCTTTGTAAATAATGTGTATCTACCGGTGCTTCTTTTTGAGCCTTTTTCTGCAACTGTGCACCGTTTTTTTTCACAGTTGCTTTGACTTTCGATAAATCCATGTTTTTAGTCAGTTTAGCCTCCAACTTTTCAAAACCAATCAGCTTTACTCCCATCACACCACCTCCGACACAACATATACCTGCTTCGTCCGAAGCTTCCTGCTGAAATCTACACCGTATGTTTTATTCCCTACGCGGATCCTGTCAAATGGTCGATCATAATGGTTCTGCAGGTGAATGGTAAGGCTGCCTTCCTTAATTCCGGAATAGACAAGCATCATCGTATTCGTACCGGTATCCATGACTGATGCAGACTTCATATCTTCCGATATCGTGTCTTCCCCGTAATTACCGGTAGCCGGATCATACTCTCCAGGGGTGAGTTTCTGGAAGTATATAGGTGTGTCATATCTCATAGGAATCTCACCTTACCTTTCTTTGATTCTTTCTGATCATCCAGATATGCCCGGATATCATCCATGTATCCCGCAAAATCATTTTCTGACCAGGAAAGGCTTTCCCCCTCAACACTGTGAGAGGAAAGTCCTTCTGAACCGATTCTGTTGAACCGTATGATTGACACATCCAGGATGATATAATTCATCTCTTCTGGAGGCTCTAATCCCCCGAGAAGAAAACGCAGCCTTTGTTTGGTGGCCTTTAAAATCAGCAGTAATTTATTTTCCAAGGCTCCATCTATTTCTTCCGGCAGTCCCAACAAGGCTTTCAGATCTTCAATCATACGATCCTCCTATTCTTCCGGATCTTTATTTTCGGGTTCCTTCTTTCCGGCTTCTGGTGGTTTTTCATCGACATCTGTATCGGTCACATTATCCTGATCCTCTTCTACCAGTTCGATCAGCGGAGTGTGCTGTTTGTTGTTACTGCCGGCCAGCTCCTCGATTCTTTCTTTGCTGACATCTACTCCTTCACGAGGGAAGATATCTCCCTCGTTATAGGAATGATCGTTATCATGGAGATCAATAAAATGCTTGATTACCTTATACATACTTTTTTACCTCCTATGCTCCCGGGTTGACCGTTACAGCCACATCACCGGAACGAACAGCTTTGTAGTTCTGATCACACTCAACCAGCGTGATATGGTGAGTTGCTGTCGAAGCAATCTCTGATTCACCGTCCCACTTAGACCAGTTCTTAACATCCATACCGTAAGTTACTGCTGTTGCAGCTGCAGCATCTTTGTACTTCCAGCAGTTTCTCATTGACATTAACTGCTCTTTCACTGTCAGCTTTGTGGTTCCTGCTTCTGATCCAGCCTCTGACGTTACATTTAATGTTCCTAATGTCTGTGTATCAGATTCTCCTACGGAGATGTAAGCAATCGCATCCAGATACTCACAGAACAGACGTAAGCCCATGATTGCATAGTTATCGGAAATCATACGGCTGTATGTTCCTTCTGAGTGGAATCCGATAAATCCTGTCTCTGAATCTGTTGTGAATTCAAGTCCAGCTTTGGCAAAATCTGAATCTCCCGGATCAACATAATATGCGATCATGTTGTTGAGCGGTGTTGCAATTACAACATTCTGCGGGACCTCAGAAGTAACAAATACTACATCTGCTCCGAGGAAATTTGTCAGATACTTAAACCCGAATGCGTCTGCAGTGTAATATCTGCCGCACCGAGATACTTGTACACATCCAGAGTATTTACCCAGACAGCTACTCCGGTTGCTGTTCTTTTCATCTTCTGGAACTTAGCCACAACCTTTCCGATCGCCATTGCAACAGCCATCTGCCAAGTTGTTTCATATCCTGTAAGAGATCCGGCTTTTAACTGTGCGTAGAATTTATCAGTCACTACATTCTGCAGATCGGACTTAAACTCATCATCCGTATCCTGTACTGCCGCCTCATAACCTTTTTCCGAAATGGCTTCAAGAGATACACCTTTACGATATTTTTCAATCTTGATCGTATCAAAAGGCTTTTCTTCTACTGTGTATCTGGACATCGGGATTTCTTCGCCTTCTCCAACATCCCCTGACTGCAGTTCACCTTTTACCGTTTTGGTCTTTAATACCGAATTGTTTTCCTTCCTGATCATTCTGGTAATTCCCAAAATATCTAACAGTGCCTGCAGGTTCTTGCCAAAGGATGTAACAAAGTCAATCTCTCTGGCTTTTACCTCGATCTGCACTTCTCCTGTCAGGTTATTCGGTGCTGCAAATACCTGCAGACCTAATCTTCTAATATCATGCATGTTTCATACTTCCTTTCTTACTTACTGAAATAATGTGATGTTCTCAGCGATCAGTTTCTGTCTTTCTGACGGATTCTTCACTTCTAAGATCTGTTCTTTTGTCATCGATGGTTTATCTCCACCATTACCTGCTTTTGGAGGTTTCCCCTTTAAAGCATCTTTCACTGCATTCTGTACCGCTTCCTTGTACATGGTTGAGAAAGCTTCTACTGCTGCCTTGGTTCCATCTGCATCTTCTGCTACAAGGTTCATAACCAGCTCATCCGGAATAACAATGTTCTCATCTGCCAGCATCTTGCGAGCTTCTTTCGCCATGTCTGATCTGGCATTCTGACGTTTCATCTCTTCCAGTGCATCCTCCGCTTTCTTCGCCCGGTAGTTTGCTTTTTCCTCATTGGTCATCTGAGCGAGCTTTTCCGCTTCCGATACCTTATCGTCCGTCAGCGTCTTCCATTTGGTCTGCGCATTTGTCACAGCCGTATCGATAGCTTTCTGGACGCGTCGGTCGAACTCTGACTGATTGCCTTCCAGTGCCAAAACTCATCAAATGACATTGTTGTGTTGTTGTTATTTCCAGGATTTCCCCCAGCTCCGGCACCGTCCCCTCCTTCGGATCCGCCGCCGTCTCCTCCCGGCTCTGTAAATAACTGCAGGTTGCTCATTGGAATTCTCCAGTGATTATTCATGTGTTTCATCTTATCTATCCTTTCCGCCCTGCCCCATTCATTTAAGCCCAGGTCGTTGCATCTTGAATGTGTAGTTTAACGACATCCCGGTCACATTAAGTTACATGATCCGGACATACTCCGGAAACTCCTCGGCAATCATACAGATGCCAATGAAAAAGGAATCCACCAGAGTTTTCGACTTCTCTGATAGATTCCCATACTTTATATCCACCCTTCCGGGAGATATCTCATATTCAATTTTATCGTCTGTCAGGTCCTTTATGGATTGATCAGTGTCTGTGCAAGTGCTGTTACACCGGCACAGACGATATCTGATCCGGAAACAGCATATTTTGCATGCCCTTTTACTGTAATCCCGTCTCTTCGGACGCTTGCTTCAATCAGTTTCATCGCTCCTTCTTCATCCGGTCATTCCCTGCCGGTGGGAGATAGTGGATCACCGCCTTTCTACTGATAGCCTTTTTCCATTAAAATGTATCGTGTCTCCGATTTCTGCCATCTCATGACCTATTCTCACTCCTTTCAGTTTTTCTGCGCCATCTACGATATGGTAGATGAACTTAACTATATTGTTGTCAACACGGACCGAAAGCCATTTAGGAGCCATTCTGCCTGCGTCTGGTGCTACTATATATGCTCGCTTATATTTCATACTAATTTTCGAAAAGCCTCAGTATTAATGAATAGTTCTCTGTTTCTCATACAGACAGCTCTATCTGTTCCTCGTAGTTTTGGGATGTATGTTGTTGCAATATTTATTTCAGCTGTCTCGTGTGGTTTTAAAGAAATTGTGATAGTTACGCCCGTCTCGTATTCGTAATCCCCCGCAATTTCTTCTGCGTTATCAATCAGCGACTGACCACAGCTTTTTACAGCTTCTATCCATACCTCTTGTGTTTTCGGGTCTGTCTTCATAACATTTACTCCTTTGCCATTATCGTTTTTTCTTGCACTGGTGCAATTTTCAAAATTCGCACAAAAATACCACTAATCATTATGATCAGTGGTATTTAACCCCAAGCTACAATATCTTCTTTCGGGAAAGTGTTCTTTTCGCAATATTCTTCCAGACGTCTCAACGCATGTGCTGCATAGCTCGTATCATATCCGTCCGCTTTTTCTTCAATATCTCTTTTCCCTTGTTGTTTTTCTAAAAATAACAATACCGTATTCTTTTGAATCTTCCGGATAATATCTGTATTTTACATCCGCTTCTGTAATTTCAATCAATTCAAGTCGCAGCATCTGTCTACTTCCCTTCTACAATTATTTTTATTTTGAACTCTTTTAAATGCTTTTTGTATCTTAATATATTTTCTTTTCTGCCAA
>ENA-OQLB01000256-OQLB01000256.1-human-gut-metagenome-genome-assembly--contig:-NODE-256-length-31838-cov-3.633534_pt1 | contig 31838 bp, 36 predicted proteins | sample MGYA00242656_ERZ504813 | MGnify/ENA primary metagenome ERZ504813 (study PRJEB26092, sample SAMD00036388) | human gut metagenome | host: Homo sapiens | study: EMG produced TPA metagenomics assembly of... | reverse complement strand
AATTTCTAAATGACTCCTTCTCTAATTCTTCCAGAATATCCGGATAATCTTTCTTGCACATTCCATAAATACCAGCATGGCTACTTTCATATCTTCCTGCTGCTTTTGTAAATTCTTTAATTGACAATTTTTTATATTCTTCATTTTTCATGCTTTTTTCTCCAATCACTGTACCTTTTTCGCCTTACATCCGCATTTCTTCATTCTTTTCATATAAGCATAAAACTGCTTATGCAATTCCCTCATTTCATCTGGTGCCTTCATAGCATGTTGATACACAAATTTTTCAATTCAATCAGTGCTTCATACAGCTGGTTTTCCCGGACAGTAAGCAAGACAAAATCATAAATATCATCGTTTGGTAGTTCTCCAAGAATCCTAACCTCTGCCTGATCACTTCCAACATGAAGATGTGGAATCAAATGATCAAGTGCGAGTAAAAACAATATACCAATCCAGAACCCTACAAACGGAATCAGTATACCTTCAAAAATAATTATCTTCAGCGGTATAGTATTAGTTCTATAGCTTATTGATTATATTACCTAATATCTGTTATTCTATAATCTTTCATTACGTTAGTTTCGTCTAACCATCTAGTATAAAGAAAACCGTGCAAAAAGCAAACTGTAATTTCACACGGTTTTCTTATGCTTAAGTATATCACTTACGTAATCATATAACAATATATTTCTTTCAACAATTTACAAAACTAGGCGGTGGAATTTACTCTTTCACACAAGTATTACTTTTTATTATTTTCTCTTGCCATAATTCCTGTAAATTGTTCGACACCGAAACGTCTCATAAACATTTCACATTTACACAGGAATAAATAGTAAATATTTAATCCGCATCCACTTAGTCCTTCATAATTTCCCTGTCCCTTAGAAATCAACAGATCAGCATTCTCAACCTCATCCATTGATTCCTTAGAGATTGCGCCAACCACATTACCTGGTAATCCGGTACCGTTTCCAAGTACCTTTTGCGCAACATCTTCCATGTGAATGTATTTTGCATCTTCTAGTGTAGCATCATTTAAAACTGGTTTGCCTCTTACAATCACAGTTATATGTAAATTAGGATTAATATCGCGAAGAGTTGAAATCAATAACTTATCTGTTACAATTTCTCCGCAGTTATCCGTAAAATAAACCAGCCTTTCGCATTGACCAAGTCGTTTTTAAAAACATCCAACAGCTTAGAATCTATATTTATATTTATTGCTTCATCTAATTGAGCTTTCAGCTCACCTTCATTTACATTTTCTAAAGCTCCAAAATCAATATAGTTTCCAACCATTGCATACTGTATTGCTGTTTTTAAATGATTTTCAGATGTATCAACTTTATTTTTCATATACGGAAAGTGATCAAGCATTAATTGATTGTAATGCTGTTTGATTTCTGTATAATCCATCACATTTCCAAAAAGTTCCTGACGAAGATTATCCATTTTTTCTGCAACCTGTGGTGTAGATAACCCATCACTATTCTTTACAATCTCCTTCACCTTATATTGATATTCTGTTATCTTTTCTTCTGTTGCATTAACAGGATATTTATTGATATTTCGTTTTATCTGACATTTTTTACATTCTTCATTTATAACCATAATGTCACCTCCGTAAACTATGAGATAAACGGCCTACAGCTCCGTATATTTCACTGCATTTCCCTTTGCCTTATCTACCGGATATTTTGCTTCATTCTGTTCCATCTTCATATTCACGATTTCATCAGCATCAAGTTCTAACTTATCCAAAAGATTTTGCGAGTAAACGAGTACGTCTGCCAATTCTTCTTTTATATGCTGCAGATCATATTCTGTCTCATTCCACTGGAAACACTCCAACAACTCTGCTGCCTCAATCACAATTGATTTTGCAAGATTTGCCGGACTATGAAATTGATCCCAGTCTCGATCTTCTGTAAATTTACGAATGCGCTCTATTGTTTTTTCTTTCATGAATTCTACCTCATTATTTTTGTTTCAAAAGCTTTTTTAAATACTCTGCCAAGGCGGTATCTGTACAATATACATAACATCCCTTCATGCCTCTCGTCATAAGTGTCCGGTATGTATTTTTTATAATTTCATCTGCCACCTGATCAGCTTTTTCTTTATCTTTCTTCGCCAGTGTTTTTATTCCTTTTAATGAATTATCAGTTCTTGCACGTTTTGTGTAGTCGGTGATCACTTTACCATTTTCAAATCGCATATCGTCACCAATGATAACACCTACATAATCGAATTCTAGCCCTTGTGATGTATGAATACATCCGGCTTCATGAATGGACTCTTCACTGATTGCAAAAGCATCTCCGCCATCGAGATTCCAGCTTATAGAATAATCTCCAATTTCGATGTCATGATAATTTGTATTATTTCTGGTAGCCTTCGGCCAATTCCAACAATAACCTGCGAGAATTCTCGCTCTATTTCTGGCACGATTCTTTTCAACCACAATTGATTCCATCTCTGCAGGTGTATCACAGATACGAATATCGTAATCAATTCCGTCAAGATCATAATTGGCTGTATCACGGATTTCCAACGCCTGATCTAACCATGCCAGGTATCCGTCAGAACCATTACAGCGGAACTGAGAAACAAGCTGCATTTTAATAACTTCTGATTTTTCCAAGGCCGCCCACTTTTCTATTTCCGCGACACTTCCAATATCTGACAGTGTGACCCTCTGACTTTCATCAATAAAAAACACACTACAAGCAGCGGCATGAATAATTTCTTTTATCTGATTCTCACCCATGTTTTGGAACATACCGGATTTTTCATTAAGCCGGTGAGCTTCATCAGCCAGTAATGTTCCGACTGAATTTCTTGGTGCTTCGGTATAACTTCCGGAACCTTTAAAGAGATTATCTACACTATTTTTCCTCATGTGTCCCTTTAACTTGAACTGATAGACTGTTCTAGGTGCAGCATTTTTCGAAACATATTGAACAAATTGCATGCGATTCGTGAGTTCAGCCAGTAGATTAATTGCAACGACTGTTTTTCCGGTTCCAGGACCACCTTCAACAATAATCGTTCTTTTCTTACCATCTTTTTGACATTGACAGGAATAATCAAGAATACTTTCATATACAACCTTCTGTTCATCCAACATTACGAATTCTTGATTTCCTTTAAGCATATTTACAAGCGCGTCTTGAAGTTGTTTAGAAGGTTTAATTTTTCCATGTTCAATTTTCAGTAATGTATCCTCTTTGTCACCTGTTACAATTTGCTTTTTGATAAATGTACGAAGAGATTCTCTTTGCCCGTAAGTAAATGCAGGTGTTTCTTCCATAATATCCTGATATTGTTCTTTATCCAATGGATCATTTTCGCTTCTTGGATAATTATGAAGATACGCACAGGGATGAAGACCGATTTCGTTGTTTTGAACATATTCGTTATAATCCCTGATTAACGCTGCGTAAGACCATGCTTGATAACATGGATGTACAACTCTTCGGTTCGCTCCACCCGTATATGTTTCAACAATTGCATCCTGACCATCTATAGATGCTAATTTCTCCCATTGTTTCAATTCAACAATAACAACATTTCCTTTTCCATTCCATCCATAACCGGAAATAAGAAAATCTACCCGTTTTGAAGTCTGGGGAATATTATATTCAATCGCCACACCTGCATCCTTTGGAATATCGGAATCATTCAATGTAATATACATTTCTTTTAATGAATTCCGCCAGGCATTCAGCTCACTTAGTCCTGTCGTTCGGTTCATCTTTAATTTTATATTTTCATATAATTTTGTTTCCAAACGATCATTCTCTGTATCAATCATAAATCACTTTTTGTACCTGCATAAATAAGCATGTATTCACATCCACTTTTCTAACGCTAAATCAAGTTAATCCTTTGTGTTCGTCAAATTTTCCATTTTAAACACATAATAACCTTCATAGTAATAACTGTGATCGATACCCTTCATATAAATTTCTCGATCATTTACATTATCCGTAAGTGCATTTTTCAGAAGAAACTTTATTTCGATATCTTACTTTTGTTTTGCCGTATTTAAATGCTGCTTTATCTTCACAGCTGGTCTCAGTATTCGTCTGATTATCAACTGCAAAAATCAAACATCTCCCTGCAAATCATTTTCCCGCATGTTGTTTTGAAAATACTTTCATAAGCTTTTAAAGCAGCTTCTTTCGATAAACCATCCTCCATAATATTAACCAGGAAATCAGCCTCTACCAATATCTGATAATCAATTTCATCAATATTATTATATGTATGATGATGTGCAATCAAATACTGGACCCGCTCAGATACATCTTGATCAAAGCCTAATTCTTTGAGCATCTTTTCTGCAATTGCAGGACCTTCTTTTTCTTGTAATTTTCCATTGCAGTTTCCATATTTTTCTTCGCAGAATGAATTCCAATATCATGTGTCAAAGCTGCTGCTTCAATGATAAACAAGCATTCCTTATCTACATTTTCTGTTTCTGCGATCAATTTTGCATAACTATGTACTTTACAAAAATGTTGAATCCTCTTTGCATCTCCTCTGTATAATTCAATCATTGCCAAATGTAATTTATTTATCATTTTAATGCTTCCTCCTCTTGCACTATATAATAGCTTTTGAATTGATTCTCTATTTTCCGTGACATATGTCACATTTTTATTCTTGAATCTGTGTCATTAGAAACGGTCAATTCAAAATGTTTTCTATTTGTTTTTAGATAGCCTTCTTTTTGTAACTTTGATATCTCTGTAGACATTGCCGCACGATCTATACAAAGATAATCTGCCAGCTGCTGCCGGTCAAAAGGAATATCAAAAGATAACGACGAATGTCTGATAGATTCTGCTGACAGATACGACAATAGTTTATCTCTGGTTGTTCGTTTCCCGACATGGGTAATCTTATCGTTCAGGATCAGTATCTTATTCGCCAGGACACTGACAAGGTTACGGATCAGTTTCTGATGATGCTCGCATGCCGTCGGGCAGGAAACAAGGAGTCTCTGGACATTCAGGGAAATAATTTCACAATCCTCATCTGCTATCACACTGATATTTAAAACAGCTCCCGGGCTTGCTGCATATGGCTCACCAAAGAAATCACCGGTATGGCATTTTGACAGAATATTTCGATGTCCCCAGAGATCTTCCTGAATCACAAGAACACAGCCTGACAACACAAGTCCCATTACTTCAGTAGAATCTCCTGCTCTGAAAACATAAGAATTTCGTTCTTTGGAAATTATTGTTGCATTTACACAATGCAATATGGATAATATTTCGTTATCAGTAAGACCTTTGAAGAATGGACTGTTTCTTAGAATAGGCAAATATTTTTTCAAAATCGTTCCTCCTGTTGGAAATCAAACATACAAGTTGTATTTATTATACTATGATTCTAGCAGAAACAAAAGTGAAATGTTATAAATGGAGGGTAAAAATGATAAGAAAGATTATTCGAATCGATAAAGAAAAATGTAACGGATGCGGTGCTTGTGCGAATGCCTGTCATGAAGGTGCCATTGACATCATTGACGGAAAAGCAGAATTGGTGAGAGAACATTTCTGTGACGGACTTGGTGATTGTCTCCCGGAATGTCCTACAGGTGCCATTTCTTTTGAAGAAAGGGAAGCTCCTGCATATGATGAAGAAGCCGTAAAAGAAGCTCAGAATAAGAAAATTGCTCAAAATCAGGCAATGTCTACGCACACCGGTTGTCCTGGTTCTAAAATCATGCAGATTCGGCGGACAGAAACACCTGAGTCTGTAAAACCATCTTCAACCGCAGATTCTGTATCAAAACTTCAGAACTGGCCAGTCCAGATTAAACTTGCACCAGTCAGTGCACCATATTTTGACGGTGCAAAACTTTTAATCGCAGCCGATTGCACTGCTTACGCTTATGCAAGTTTTCATAAGGATTTTATTCAGAATAAGGTAACTTTAATCGGTTGCCCTAAATTAGATCAGGTAGATTATAGTGAGAAATTAACTGCAATCATTCAAAATAACAACATCCAAAGCGTAACGATCGTAAGGATGGAAGTTCCTTGCTGTGGTGGTCTGGAGATGGCAGCAAAAAAGCGCTTCAAATAGTGGAAAATTCTTACCATGGCAGGTTATAACGATAGGTATTGATGGGAAAACTATAGAATAAAAAAAGAAGGAGAATGCAATAATGGATAAGAAAATGTTTTGTTTTCAGTGTGAACAGACAGTCGGATGTACCGGCTGCACAGGAAATGCCGGCGCTGTGGGAAAAAAGCAGATACAGCCAGATTACAGGATGAACTGACAGGTGCGTTGATCAGCCTTGCAAGAGCTGTTGACGGTTCAACTGCTATTTCTAAAAGAACCGGGCAAATCATAATTGAAGGATTGTTTACTACAGTTACAAATGTGAATTTTGACGATGCATCAATTGAAAACATGATACAAAAAGTCAGAGCTGAAAAAGAAAGACTGGTTCCTGACTGCAGCAAATGTCAGTCACCATGCGGTAAAACAGATGAATACGATATGCAACAACTGTGGGATGCCAACGAAGATATCCGTTCTCTGAAGTCTCTTATTCTTTTCGGGATTCGTGGGATGGCAGCTTATGCCTATCATGCAAATGTTCTGAATTATGAAGATGCCGAGGTGAATCGATTCTTCTGCGAAGCATTGTTTATGATTGGTTATGGAGAGAGTGTGGAAACTCTGCTTCCCACAGTGCTCAAAGTAGGAGAAATCAATCTGAAGTGTATGGCACTTCTTGACAAAGCAAATACAGAAACCTATGGAATACCAGAACCAACCGATGTGACACTTACAATAGAAAAGGGGCCTTTTATTGTCGTGACCGGACATGATCTGAGAGACCTGCAGCTTTTGCTTGAACAAACAGAGGGAAAAGGAATCAACATCTATACTCATGGTGAAATGCTCCCTGCCCATGCCTATCCATTCTTAAAAAATTCTCTCATTTAAAAGGGAATTTTGGAACCGCATGGCAGAATCAGCAGAAAGAGTTCGATCATCTTCCTGCTCCGATTCTCTACACTACCAACTGTCTGATGCCGCCAAAAAGCAGCTATGCTGACAGAGTATTTACAACAGAAATGGTTGCTTTCCCAGGTGCTGTTCATATCGATGAAAAGAAAGATTTTACGCCGGTTATTGAAAAGGCACTGGAACTGGGTGGTTACAAGGAAGATCAGATACTCACAGGCATCAATGGCGGTACAAAAGTGACAACCGGTTTTGGTCATGCGGCTATCCTATCTCATGCAGGTACTGTAGTAGAAGCTGTAAAATCAGGAGCAATCCGCCATTTCTTCCTGGTTGCCGGCTGTGATGGTGCCAAACCGGGCCGAAACTATTACACAGAATTCGTAAAACAGACACCTTCTGACAGTATTGTCCTCACCCTGGCATGTGGAAAATTTCGTTTTAATGATCTTGAGCTGGGAGAAATCGGTGGTCTGCCACGGCTGATGGATATGGGGCAGTGCAATGATGCTTATGGTGCGATTCAGGTTGCTGTGGCACTTGCAGATGCATTTGGATGTTCCGTAAATGAACTTCCACTCTCCTTTGTTCTCTCCTGGTACGAACAGAAGGCTGTCTGCATCTTGTTAACGCTTCTGCATTTAGGTATCAAAAACATTCGTCTTGGTCCTTCTCTTCCGGCGTTTTTGTCTCCTAATATTCTGAATTTCCTGGTGGAGAATTATGGCATTGCACCTATTACCACACCGGAAGAAGACATTAAAGCACTGATGAACCATAGCAAATAAAGTTTTAACGGTTCAGCACCTTTACAGTTGCATAAGCTTTCGAGTTATCTATAAATTCAACAAAGCCGATGCGGGATTCAAAATCCTCCACCGGCTTTATTGATTGTAATCCCCGAAGTGAAAACTATCTTATAATATGTACTCCATTTGTCTTTCTTTCGTTCGCATTCCCATTTTTTCATAAAATTTCTCAGCAGGAGTATTTCCTGCCCATACATTTAATGTCACTTCATAACATCCCAGCTGTTTCGCTTCACTTTTTACATATTCAAACAGACTTTCGCCAATATGCTGGCCTCGAGCCTCTTGATCGACACATAGATCATCAATAAAGAGAGACTTAAACTGCACCATATTATTTGAAAAGGCTGCTCCTGTAATTGACAAAATGCATACCCCCTGCAAACATCATTCTCATCTACTGCAACATATATCGGCTTTTCTTTATTTTTCAGAAGTTCTGCCAATTCATCTATAGTATATTTTGTCGTATCCGGAATAAAAATATCAGGTCTTATGTCTGCATGAATTTGTAACACCTGTTTTAATAGCTCTAAAATTCTTGGAATATCTTTTTCTTCTGCTTTTCTGATAATCATTTTTACTCTCCCATTATCATATTTGTTTTCTCCATCTACTTGTGAAAAAACAACGTCAATCTATTGTCCAGTATACCACATCACTGTTAAGAATACCATTCTTCCTATACGAATAAAAACATACTTTTTCAGATTTCAAATATACACTTCCTGCCAAATATGATACGATAGACCCAACAAATTACATTTTAAGGAGATTTTATATGAAAGCCTATGAACGTTTACTAAAATATGCAGTTATAAAAACACCTTCTGATGAAACCAGCACTTCAACACCTTCTTCTGCATGCCAGTTTGATCTGGCCAATCTTTTAAAGAAAGAAATGGAAGAACTTGTGGTTTCAAATATTCAGCTGACTGATAATTGTTTCCTCTACGGGAAACTTCCCGCAACAAAAGGATATGAGAATGCACCTGCTATTGGCTTTATCGCACATATGGACACTGTAGCCGATTACTGTGAGCAGCCGATTCGTCCGATTATCACAGAACATTATGATGGTAAAGAACTTGCTCTTGGCAATAGTGGGTTAATTTTAAGCCCGGAAATGTTCCCGCATTTGGAATCATTAAAAGGACATACACTTATTACCACAGATGGAAATACGATCTTAGGAGCTGATGACAAAGCCGGAATTGCAGAAATCCTGACTATGGTTGAACATCTGTGGATGGAATCCATTCCTCATGGCCCGATTTGTATCGCCTTTACTCCTGATGAAGAAATTGGTACCGGTGCTTCTCATTTTGACATGGAGTTATTTGGTGCAGATTTTGCCTACACATTAGACGGTTCTTCAGAGGGCGAACTGGAGTATGAAAACTTTAATGCATGCAGTGCTTCTTTTGATATTCATGGGGTAAGTGTGCATCCGGCTCTGCCAAAGATACAATGGTCAATGCATGCCTTCTTGCTATGGAAATCAATAGTCTGTTGCCTTTACACGAGACACCTCGTGACACGGAAGGATATGAAGGTTTCTATCATCTCATTAATATGAGTGGAGATTGCGGACATGCTACTCTAAATTATATCGTCCGAGACCATGACACAGACAATTTCAACGCAGAAAAAACAAACTCGCTGATATCACTAACGAGTTGAATAAAAAATGGGGAGAAAATACAGTTGAACTGCATATAAAAGACCAGTACTTTAATATGAAAAATATTATTGAAGAACATATGCACCTGATCGATAATGCAAAGCTTGCCTGTGAAAAAACCGGACTCACTCCAATTGTCTCACCGATCCGAGGCGGTACTGACGGATGCCAGCTGAGTTTTCGTGGTCTTCCATGCCCAGATATTGGTACAGGAGGTCATGGATATCATGGCCCTTATGAACACATTTCTGTTCAGAGTATGGATAAAGTAGTTGATATGATGATTGAACTTGTAAAGATATATTCTACATTTTCAGTATAATGGTGAATCCGATTTATAGGTTCTAGATGTAAAAAGCACAAGGGATAATTGATGTCCATCTTGTGCTTTTTACTTTAGCAATTTATTTCTCTTTTAACTTTTACGCTCTTCTCTTCTGCTTATTTTATACATGCAGATTTTTCTGCATCTCTTCTTTAAATTCTCTTCCCTTGAACAAAATCACTGCTACAAGGAATAAGAAACACGTCAATGCTCCAAACATACTCACTGTTGGATTTTTTACCACCCCGCATAAAAGCAAGATTACCGGAAGGATCAATCCGTATCCGGCAGCCATAATTTCATAAATAAGATACTCTCGCACCGGACTTTTCTGCACTTTAGCAGTTACAAACATTGCTGCAAGTGTAGATACACTCATGATCGGCAACACAAGATCTACAGACCAGCTGTGCCATCCAGTCAGTGCATCCCATACAAAACAAATGATTGTACCGATAATAAGCTGCCACATCGCATTTTTTCAGCAGATTATATCGTTTGAAAAATCCGATCGACGATGCAATCCACATCGTCACAACGCCTCCTGCTGTAAATAAGGTCCAGCGAATTCTTGGGTGGAAATTCAAATCCATAACAAGCATTGCCGCAACAATTGCAATACACAGAAAACTATAGATCTTATAGACTTTCATTTCCTGTTCACTTGGCTTACCTGTCTTTGGAAATTCAGGTTTTACTTTTTCAGATGTAATTCCTTGTTCTTTTAACAACCGATAAAAGTTACGTTCAATATTCACTGTATCGTATCTGGATGTAAATGCAAATGATAATTTATCCTGGAAGGAACACAAACATAATTCGAGCTTCGGGGTATTTGTATATACGCCAAATCGCTCAATATAAGGCACATAACTCTCTGGCATTTTAACCGCACTCATATTAGAAAATATTGCTGTTTGTATTCTTCTCCGAATATTTTGCGCCTGCCTGAATACAAAGGTTTTTAAGTTCCAATGGCGCAAGTCTCAGAATTGGATGCAATTCCAGTGCTAGTAACTCGCTGATATGTGCTGACATTTTTTTCTTTCGTTAATTCTGTCTCAAAAATTCTTTCGTATATTTCAGAACGGCTTCAAAGCTTTGATCCTGTGTTGTAAAATTATATCCCGGTTCGATCCAGTTAAAAAAATTCAACATCGAGGAAGACGGGAAAAACTTTCTTAGGTTAACCGGAACCATTAACACGACCGGCTTTTTCTTCTGCATCTTAGACATTTCCTCATTTATCGCCATCATAAATAATGCTGTCAGAAAGATGGTCATAGATACTCCGAGTTCTCTGCTTCGCTTTAATACTGTCTGTACTGAGACAACAGATTCGTGGACATGCAGATGATTTCCATCTTTCTTTTTCCTTCGTATCTGAAAAGCATTCAGTTTTCTTTTTTTCGGTCGTTTTTGATCTTTTGAATAATATTTTAAGAAACTGTCATCTTCCTGATCTTGTACAGTCATATCTTCCGGCAGTAATGTAATCTGTTCTAATCCTTCTTCTTTATGCACAAGGTATAAATAATTCTTTACCAGTCTTTTAAGTAATTCTGTTGCCCCTGTACCGTCTGTCAACACATGAAACACTTCAAAATTGATTCGTTTTTTATAATAAGTTACTTCAAATAGTAGGGTCTTCTTATCTCTTATATAGAGTCTGCTGCATGGCTCTTTATATTCTTCTTTAACAATCGGCCGTAGATTACACGGTTCAAGATAATGCCAAAATAATCCCTTACGAAGTACCATTAAAAACGTAGGAAATGTTTCTATCGTCTGATTCAGTGCTTCCTGTAAAGCTTTAGGATTTACTTCTTCTTTTAATTCACAGTAAAATCGAAATACTCTTGTATCTTTTTTGTTACTGGCAGCAGAATATAATTTCGCTGCGTTGTCTAATTTCCTCCAGCGTGCGTTTTTCTTACTCACTGTGTTTCCCCTTTCAAAAATTCATTAATATAGGTGAAACTTTCCTGTACATGAAGCTGCTTGATCCCCAACGCGAAGTATCCATGTAATGCATCTTTAATCCGATGTATCTCCACATGATTTCCAGCCTCTTTCAAGCGTTCCCCATACGCTTCCCCTTCATCTCGAAGTGGATCAAATTCACATGTAAGGATCAATGTATCCGGTTGATTCGTTAAATCTTCAGCTATATACGGTGCAAAATAAGGATTCTTCTTATCCTCCTCATTTCTCGCATAAAGATCAATATAATCCTGCATTTTTCCGGCAGTCAAAAGATAGTCGGATCCATTTTCCTTAACAGATACAAATGGTGAATTCTCTGTATAATCATTATAGGTAGCCGGATAGATCAGAATCTGTCTGTTTGGCATGAATTCTCCGCGGTCTCTTGCCATCAAAGATAATGCTGCGCAGAGATTTCCCCCGGCACTGTCTCCGATCAAAGTAATGTTTTCTGGTCTTATGTTTAACATAAAATCTCCAGAATATACCGTTTTTGCAACAGCATAACAATCTTCCAGACCTGCCGGGAATTTATCTTCCGGTGCCAGTCTGTATTCAACTGCAACTACATATTGTCCGGTTGCATTCGCAAGCCGAGCGCAAATTCTTTCATAATTATCAATACTTTCTGTAACCCATCCACCGCCATGTATGAACAAAAGCAATTTTTTATCCTGAATATCATGCTTCTTTTCTTCACTTTCTCGAAAGCTTTTCTCGCTTGGAAAAAATATTCGAATCGGACTGCATGACTTCCGTTATATATTTTCTCGTCTACTTTCTTATAAAAAATCTTCATTGGATCCAGTCGCTTTAAATCCGCCATATGACGAAATGCTTCCACTTCTACTCCATCAAAAGATAATGCTTTCAAAATTTTCTTCGCTGTCTGATTGATCAATAGTACATTCTCCTTATATCCGTTCTTATGTCTGTAAAAGACTACGAATCCATTATATCATAAAGTGCTCTGAAAAATAAATTTAATGTTGAAAAAAGCACCAGCCAACTGAATGACCGATGCTTCTGACATCAAGTTACCTTTATTTTTTATAAACTGTATTGCCTTTTGCAATTACTTCAACAAGCTGAAGTTCCTGATCCAAGATACAAAGATCTGCATCATAGCCCTCTTCAATCTTACCTTTTCCTTTGAGCGAAGAATCTCTGCCGGATTAGATGTAATCGTAGAAATAGCTATTTCTAATGGAATTTTTGTTTTGAATACACATTCCTTTACTTCTTTCAGAAGCAGCTGGACTGTCCAACGCCCATTCCAAGGAATTCACCATCACCACTGTACATCGGAAGGCTTCCCTGTCCATCGGAGGAAATTGTCATACGATCAGGATTTACTCCTGCATCCAACATACGTTTGATACCATTGCATACACGTACTTCATCACAGATAGTTTCCCAATAGTCAATATCTTCATTTCCGGTAAAATCTACTGCTCCACCCTTCAGTGCATACTCAATTGACTTACAGAAAAGCATCTCATTCCGGTTGATATGTGTTGGAAGTATTTGAGAAGCCGGTATCTCTGTCTCATCTACCACCCGTTCAATAAGATCTAAGCATCTCGGACTGTCGCCAAGATGAACATTTACAATACCAGCTTTTCCGGAAAGAACGCCACCAAGTCTTGTATCAGCAACGACACGTGCAAATTCTTCAAAAGTCGGCTGTGAAGAACGATGATCAGAAATTGCGATTTCTCCTGTTCCAACAATTTCCTGAATCATCATAATGTCTTTTACAATACTGTCCGTCAGTGTGCGGACCGGAATCTGATAACTACCTGTATAGCAATATGCAGACATCCCCTGCTCATTCAAGCCTTTTGTCTTTGCAACCAGTGCACACATATCACGACCGATTCCATCTGTTCCAAGGCAGCCAACAACTGTTGTTACTCCAAACTTCGTAAGTCCTTCTATAGTTGCTTCTGGAGTACGGTTGGCGAATCCACCTTCGCCACCGCCTCCGAGTACATGAACATGACTATCAATGAATCCCGGAGTTAAAAGTAACCCCTCTCCATCGATCACTTCTGCATCAGAAAGAAATCCGTCTGCTGACATAGAACCTGCATCTTTAATCTTGACAATCTTGTCATTGATCGTCAATACATCCTTTTTCCCCAGATGCTGTGGGGCATAAACATCAATACTCTGAATTAATTTCATCTTAAATCACTTTCAATTATCAAATGCCTGTTTTAGAATCCAATTCCGACAGAGATCAGAACTGTAATAATTGCACCAATCATCAATACGCCGAGGAATTTCCACATGAATTTGATCCAGTTAGACCACTCGATCTTAGCAATTGCAAGAGATCCGATCAGACATCCTGATGTAGGAACGATCAGGTTTGTAAATGCGTCACCAAGCTGGAATGCAACTACAGCTGTCTGACGTGATACACCTAACAGATCTGACAGTGGAGCCATAATCGGCATTGTGATCGCAGCCTGTCCTGTTCCGGATACAACGAAAAAGTTGAATACGGACTGGAACAGATACATAAGTACTGCTGCAACTGCTCCGGATACTCCTGACAGTGCATTTGAAATATTATACATAATTGTGTTGATAACTGTAGGTGTAGTCGGATCAGATCCACCAAGAACCTGCATGATACCCTGAGCCATAGCAACAACAAGTGCTGCACCGATCAGATCTTTTGCTCCATCTTTGAAAGAAGTTGCAATATCATTCAATCTCATATCGTTCAGCTTAAAGATAACTCCGATCACACCGGAAACAATTCCCATAATAAAGAACTGTGTCGCGATCTCCGGCATGTAGTATCCCTGAGTCATAACTCCCCAGACTACCCAAACAACTGTAGCAGCCAATGTTAGAAGAACTAAAATATGTCCGATACCGAAAGAATGTCCCTCATCGATACCTGTTTTTTCATTCTGCTCACGGAAATATGCGTCAGTCTTATATGCAATTGAGATTGTCGGAGTCTTTTTAATCTTTGCCGCATAGAACATCGTCATTCCACAGCCAAGTGCTGTAAATACAACCCACATTACCATACGAAATCCTGCTCCTGAGAATACGTCAATCCCTGCAATACCCTGTGCAATACCTACAGAGAATGGATTCATCCAGGATGAACCGAAACCGATCTGTGTTGCAACATAAGTAACAAGAACTGCAATAACGGAGTCATATCCAACTGCTACAAATAACGGACAAAGAATCATAGTAAATGGAAGTGCTTCTTCTCCCATTCCGAAAACTGCTCCACCAAGAGAAAACAGTACGAAAAGTATTGGAATCAACAGTTTTTCAGCTCCCTTTGCCTTACGGATCAATCCAATCAATCCGGATTCGATCGCACCGGTACGGATCATGATACCAAATGCACCACCTACTACCATAAGGAATGCGATAATCTCGATCGCAGAACTACTTACGATTCCGTTGTACATATAGTTGAAGAATCCTGTTCCACCATCTCCACTAAAGAGTGCTACTCCTTCTGTTACTACGTTCCCTGCATCATCTGTCAGATACTGGAAACTTCCGTCTTTGATTACTGTACGGGTTTTCTCAACACCATTGATCATGTATGAAATGTCCTGTGTTTCGTAAAATCCCTTTGGTACAAGAAATGTCAGAAGTGCTGCTACAACAACTACTAAAAAGATAATGATGTAGGTGTCAGGCACTTGAAATCCCTTGTTAAAAGACTTTAACCCTTTTCCTTCTTTTTTGCTCATTTTTGAGTCTCCTCCCACATTTTTTGATATACCACATTAGTTTACCATATAATGTTTAAAAAGTAACCAAAAATTTATATATTATATCAATTTTTGTCATTTTGTATTTTTATACATTTTAATCGTAAATAAATCTGTGATAATGCAAAAAATTAACGCTTCTGCCATAAAAACAAAAGCGTTATGATATAAAATCAATTATTACGAGTATGAAATTACAAATGTTCAATCAGACTATGATTATGCTTTCCATAATCCATTAAGATTACAATAAGCATAAACTTTCACTTCGCTCTTTTCGAATACTTGTGCTATCTCAACATTCAACAGCTACTTTTATAACACCATCTCTCTTATTCTCAAAGAGATCATAAGCCTCTTCAATCTTACTGAGAGGATAGGTATGTGTGATAAGGGGTTCGGTATTGATCTTTCCTTCAGCAATCAGTTTTAATGTTTCTTCACAGTCGCATCCATCCACTCCACCGGTTTTAAAGATAAGATTCTTGCCATACATATCAGGAAGAGGTAAGCTTTGTGCTTTATCATAAAGTGCAACAACTGTCACAATCGCATTCGGTCTTGCGCATTCCCAGGCTAAACGAAATGTAGACTCTGCACCTGCAACTTCCAGGACAACATCTGCACCGCCGTGGTCACTTGTATTCTTAACAAAAGTCTCACATTCTTCCGGAGAAATAGTAAGTACATCTGGGTAATGTTCATTGATAAAATGTATACGTTCCTCATCTTTTTCACACATAATAATGTGTTTCGGATGCTTTAGCATAACACAAAGTAATGTACAGATACCAGTCGGTCCTGCACCGATGATCAACACCGTATCATCTTCTGTGATTTCAGAGATGCGAGTTGCCCAGTAACCCGTAGCCAGTACATCTCCTACGAATAATGCCTGTCGATCGGTAACTTCATCCGGAATCTTATTTAATCCCTGATCTGCGAACGGTACACGCACATACTCAGCCTGACCGCCATCGATACGACATCCAAGAGCCCATCCGCCATTCTGATCCGTACAGTTATTGACATACCCTTTTTTACAGAAATAACATTCACCACAAAATGTCTCAACATTTACAGTTACTCTGTCTCCCGGCTTCACATGAGTTACAGCTTCGCCAACTTCTTCAACAATTCCAACCATCTCATGACCAACTGTAATTCCCGGAACTGCACGAGGAACACTTCCATGCTTAATATGTAAATCACTGGAACAGATACTGGCAAGTGTAACCTTTACAATCGCATCCCTTTCATGCATAATCACCGGTTTAGGTTTTTCTGTTAATTCAAATTTTCCTTTTGAAACATATGTATATGTCTGCATCGTTTTCCCCATCATCTTCAAAATAATATAAAGTTGCTTATTCTTTTGGATTATCTCCATCACGATAAGGCACAGTAGCTGCCGGAACAACCACTGAAGCCGGTTCGGTATGTATATCCTGATCATCAAAGAATATATGCGCTCCAAATGCTGCAAGTACTTCTGTCTTGCTGACACCGCCTAAGAAGAACGCTTCATTGATTGATACGCCCCAGTTACGGAGTGTTTTGACTGCGCGTTCGTGTGCCGGAGCATTTCTAGAAGTAACCAGTGCGGTTCGGATTGGCTGAATATCCTTTTCTTTAAACAGCTGTTGTACATAAGACAGCTTTGTCAGGAAGTTAGCAAATGGACCTTTCGCCATCGGTGTATTCGCATTTGCCTTCTCATGTTCTTCAAATGCCTGTATTCCGTTCTTCTGAAAAATCTTTTCAGATTCGGCTGAAAAAAGAACTGCATCTCCATCAAATGCAATGCGGATCTGATTAATCTTTTGCTTTGGATCAGCATGTGCATCACCTGTAAGAATACGACCTGCGGCAATCCCATCATTGATTGCAGATTGAACATCATCTGAATTCGCTGACAAAAATAAATCTGTCTTAAAAGCCTTTAGATAAGGGGCTATCTCTGCACCACTTGTCAAAGTCGCTCTTGTAATATCCAGACCATAATACTGTATAGAATTAAAAATACGAAGACATGTGTTTGCATTGTTCCGCGACATAATGATTACTTCCACCAGTCTTCCCAGTTCTGTGTTGTTCAATTCCAAGAATGCTTTGATCAATTGGAACGCAGCACCTTTCTGAAGAATCTCATTCTCATGTGCTACCTGGTAAGCCTCATATGCTTCAACGCCGTGTTCTTCGAATATTTTATTCTCCTGTTCAAGATTAAATAAAGCTCTCGAACTAATCCCTATTACAAGAGGTTTTGATAAATCATATGGCATATTTTATCGTCTCCGATCAAAAAAAGAATCACGTATCAATCACATCTTTCTTACATTATACGTTTCCATACTATGAGATACAAGTAAGAATATATAAGAAAAGATTATTTTTTGAATTCCACTGCGTGTTTTCTCTTCCACAGTGGAAATAAGTTGCGCTGACATACGTAATTCTTTCGTTCATCTATCGCAATCGCATGAAAGAATGTCTTCCACAGATCCGTATACTCATCTTCGTACTCTTCTGTCTTTCTCAATGTCTGAAATTCTTCATCTGTCAGATATCGGAGATAGTTCTCACCATCTTTCGGATGAACACAAGCTGTTTTGCGATTATCATCTATGATCATCACTGTTCTGAAGCATGCGGTCTGCAAAATGTCTGCCAACCAACATAATGACATCACTTTTTGGCTCTAGATGGCTGACATAGACGTTACTTGAATTCAATCGTTCAAATCGTGCGAACTCTCTGAAATGATGACTTTCATTAGACACTTTACGACGCAATTCTAATATCCGCATCACATGTGGATTCGCATATTGCTGTAGTACACTCTCTCCAATTTTGAATCCGACACGAAGGAAATTATAAATTGCCTGCAGTGCATCTTCCTCGACAGATAAAGTCACCAAATAGATATTCAGATATGCTTCATCCGAAATATCTCTCCGAATCGAGCGAATTACTTTTTCTGCTTTGGAAAGATCTTGGTCTACATGAATATATTCATCAAATATCGTCTGCTGAAATACAGGTTCTTTTTTTAATTGTATCTGTCATGACCAATCAGTAAAGCTTCAGACCATGCATCATAGATACAGGTCATGATATCTTCCAGACGGTCTTTACAAGTAAATATCTTCATCAGCATACTCCAAAATCTGTCAATGTCATCTGGTAAATGATTCATTCGCATGTTGTGTGTTCCATAAATCTTTCTTGTCTACACTTATTAGTTGTCGCGTAATATAAGATACCTCAATAGGAGTATGGTACATCTGTTTTCCACCACACGTGATGAAATAATGTGCACGCTTTAATACTACTCCCATCTTCTTCAGGCTTGCATAATCAAGTCTGCCATAACGTCTTGCATAAGTGATACGACTTGCTGATTTCGGTCCGATTCCCGGAACACGAAGCAGTGTTGCATAACTCGCTTTCTCTACTTCTACTGGGAACTGCTCCAAATGGCGTAATGCCCAATCACACTTTGGATCAATCATTTCATTAAAATTCGGCTGTTCTGAGGATAATAGTTCTCCCGCCTGAAATCCATAGAACCGCAATAGCCAATCAGCCTGATACAGTCTGTGTTCACGTAAAAGCGGTGGTGGCGTTCCTATCTCCGGCAACGCATTATCTTCGTTCAATGGAATGTATGCTGAATAGAAGACACGCTTCAGATCAAAGCCTTGATACAATGCCTGTGTCGTCTGCAATAATGTATAATCACTCTCACCGGTCGCACCAATGATCATCTGCGTGCTTTGTCCTGCCGGAGCAAAACTACGCTTCAATCGGGACATATCACGAGGTGCCAACTGGTTCGCATTCTCCCAGGTAAGTGCATGATCCAGTGACGTGTATTTTTTATAAGATTCTAATCGATTCATCTGAGAATTCTGAGAAATGGCTTTATCCTTCTTCTGAACATTCAAGCACTCAGAAAAATGTTTTTTCGAAGCATCAGAAAAAATACCTGCATTCAAAAACTTATTCCCGCCACTTCGCTCCATATAAGCTGACTTTCCGATTGCCATTCTGTGAGATGCAATCGTACTCTGCACCTTACCCATAGGATTCAGAATGTTCTGCATGGTCTTGTTTGGAGCCAATGTATGCAATTCTTCTTCCGTGGGCAATTCAAGGTTGACACTGATACGATCCGCAAGATATCCTGCTGCCGCAAGTAGCTCATCCGAAGCTCCGGGAATCGTCTTGATATGAATGTACCCATTGAAATGATATTTCGTGCGAAGCAGCAATAATGTCTCGCACATCTTCTCCATCGTATACGTCGGATTCCTTAAGATTCCGGAACTTAAAAACAAGCCTTCGATATAATTACGCTTATAAAACTCTACTGTTAAGTCACAGATTTCCTCCGGAGTAAAAGTAGCCCGCTTTACGTCATTGCTCTTGCGATTAATACAATACTTGCAATCATAGGCACAATGATTCGTCATCAAAATCTTAAGCAGAGAAATACATCTTCCGTCTGATGCAAAGCTATGACAAATGCCGCATGCCTCTGCATTGCCGAGCTCTCCTTTCTTTCCCCTCCGGCTGGATCCACTTGAAGTACATGCAACGTCATATTTTGCTGCGTCAGCAAGAATCTGCAGCTTTTCCTGTGTTGTATAATTACTATTTCTAATTTCTGTATTCATATTTTCATTATACAAACAGTTGTTCGATAATGCAAGTATTATTTCGAACAGACGTTCTTTTATAACTGTTCAATATGTTTTGAGCATTCTTAAATTACCTGAAAAATCAAGATTTTTTCTCTATTATCCTCACCCGGAAACAGATCTGAAGTATTAATCTCATCATAAAAAATCAACTGTTCCTGAGTCATTAAAATACTGATATATTCTTCTGAAGGATAATAGAAAAATAATAATATATCTCTTGGATTTTCATAATAAGATTCGTAAATCCTTGCTAAAACTGACTGTAATATCTCTACAGAAAAAGGATTAAAAAAGTAACAGCGATCCACTTCCGACGGAACTTCATAATTTTCTGCACTGCATAATACAAACTCCGTGCGTGATGCGGAAACGGATACTTCTTTATTATCTGCTGCTCCTTTATAAATCCGTTCATCATACTCTACGCCTATTGTCTTGCATCTTGTTTGATATGAAAGATAAAAACATACCCGCCTTTTCCGGTGCCATAGTCAATTAGAGTATTATTTTTCCTGATCAGTCCACTGTTTGCCAGGCGCTCCAATACCATATAAGACGTTGGTTCATAAGGATATCGATACTGATCTGAATGAGAGTCATCCCGCCCGGTTGTCTTTATCTTCAGGAGTTTATCCCATTGTGTTTCATTTTGATTCATTTCTTTAGATCCTTCATTTTTATGTTTGAAATATCCCCCGGTATTTTCCCAAGTTCTGTTACCATGTACATAATCTGGCTTCCTTCTTCTTTCAGCCACTTAATTGACTTTTTATAATCTGGGAACACCTTCTCCACCTCTGCCCAAAATGCTTTCGAATGATTCATCTGTTTTCTATGGCATAATTCATGAACCACAACATAATCTAACACCTCAGGAGGTGCAAGCATTAACAGACAGTTAAAATTCAAATTCCCTTTGCTGCTGCAACTTCCCCATCTTGTTTTCTGATTTCTGATGGTTATATTCCCGTAAGTGACTCCGATTATTCTTGCGAAATATTCTACTCTAGTTGGAATTATCTCAAGAGCCTGGTCTGCAAGTGCCTTGATTTTATCAAGTGTCACGTTTTCTACATTTCCCGATTCAACACTTTTCTTCTTTACTTTTATTTCATTCATCTGTTTGCTTATCCAGCTTCATTCTTATTAAGAAATTCCTCAATGTATTTCTCTGTGACACCATACGGAGTCCTTACAGTGACACTTAGATCAGAATTTACCTGAATAGCTATAGTTTTTCTTCGGGATTTAATTACTGTAACTTCCATAAAATGTCCCTTTGTTTTTTAATATATTGTCCTAAACCTGAAGAAATATCGTGATTAGCCTTTACTGCCATCTGAATCACCTCCACTGTAATCATTTATAATTTCAACAATATCATTTAACGTACTAACTCAAATTATATCATACATACGTTTATCTGTGGAAATAAAGTCATAACAATACCAGCCATACATTGCATCAATAGAAAAGACAGGCCCGAACTCCTTGTAAATCAAGGTTTTTCGTCCTGTCATTAATATAACATGTACTCCTGTAACTAATATCAGCAAAGCACGTTTCCTCTGCTCCGTTATCTTACCGATTATCAATTTCTCCGGAAACATATCATGATTACTCATACGATTCCATGCAACCTGCTCCCAGTTGGTACCTGGCTTTCCATAATTACAATACGGATCGATGGACAAACCTCCACGTGGAAGGAATTTTCCCCAGACTTCTATATATTTTGGTTCAAGAAGCTTGACAAGATCTTTCATAATTATATTGATCACATCTTCATGAAAATCTCCATGGTTTCGGAATGAGAACAAATACAATTTCAAGGATTTACTCTCCACAAGACGTTCGTCCGGAACATAGGAAATCGTGATTGTTGCAAAATCCGGCTGTCCGGTAATTGGGCACAGGCTTGTGAATTCCGGGCAGTTGAACTTGACAAAGTAATCGTTTTCAGGATGTTTATTCTGAAATGCCTCCAATACAGACGGATCATAATCCATACGGTATTCTGTTTGCTGATTTCCCAATAATGTTAAATTTTCTTTTTCTCTCATTGCTTCCTCCTCCATCTCAACGCAGGGTCTTCTACGTGATTCGCCTGAAATGCTGCTGCGCGATCAATGCATGTTCCGCATTTTCCACAAGGCTTCTCTCCCCCTTCGTAACAGGACCATGTCAATTCATACGGAACCCCCCAGTTCTAATCCAATCCGTACTACTTCGGCTTTGGATACATTTACAAAAGGAGCTTCTATTTTCAGCTGATGTCCGGAGCCTTCCCAGATTGCTTCATTCATTGCCTGATTGAATACCGGTGAGCAATCCGGATAAGCAAAACCAGCAGAATCATCTGCATGAGCTCCATAATAAATCACTCCACATTCCTTGCTCAGTGCGATACTTGCTGCCGAAGAAAGAAATAACCCATTTCGGAACGGTACATATGTGCTTACAGGCTTATCGCCATTTGTTTTTGAAATCTGCTCTGCATAACTCTCCTCCGGAATTTCTTCCGTAGACTGTTGAAGCAGTGAACAATTGCTATATTGAAATATCTTGCTTAAATCCAGGAACAGATGCTCCACGCCATAATATTCGGCAACTGCTATTGCAGCCTGATTTCTTTATCGTGCTTCTGTCCATAGGAAACCGAGAGTGCAATCACCTGCTCTTTCCCGTACTTTTTGATTGCCAGTCCTAATGCCGTTGTTGAATCAATTCCTCCACTAAAGAGAACTAATGCTTTCATCTCCATCACCTCACTACTTATTTATACGCCCCGTTCATTGATCCCAGATTACTTTATGCATCTGAATCTGCAGACGCACACCATTCAACCGATGTTTCAGCATAAATTCTACAATCTGCACTGGTTCTATGGATCCAAAAACAGGACTAAGATACACATGACACCTGTTTGTCAGATCATAAGTCTGAATCACGTCCAATGCTTTTAACAGATCCTCCTGGCTGCCGCACACAAATTTTACAGTATCATCTTTTCCTAGCAGTTCCATGTTCTCTGTTATCATATATTCTTCGCACCCACTTGACGGTAACTTATAATCCATTGTAAATACCGGTCGTTCTTCACAAAATGCAGATAAATCAACTGCGCCATTTGTCTCAATTTCGACCTGTAAACCGGCTTGTAAAAGAAGGTGGATCAATTCTCTGATGTCTTTTTGCAGCAGCGGTTCTCCACCTGTAAGTGTCACGTTGCGAATACCGGTTCCTAAAACATAATTTAAAATCTCTTCCGGAGTTTCCTCTTCATATGGGCAATCCGGTTCATTGGCCCACATAGTATCACAATAGCTACAGCGCAGATTGCATCCTTTGAAACGAACAAAGACTGCCAATTCTCCCGCCCGTGTGCCTTCCCCATTAATACTGGTGAATTTTTCTACTACTTTCATCTACTCTTCTCATAAACCGCGCAATTATTCGGTGTCTCATATACTTCCACACAGTGAACCTCATATCCCAATTCCGTTAATTCCTTGTAGAAATAATATGCGAAATTTTCTGCCGTGGGACGAAAGGAAACTTCTCCAAATGAAAGTCCTCATTCTGAAGTGCAGCTACTGTTTCTGCTTTCAGTGATCCTGTCTCGTAAATCAGACTATGATCAAAAGAATCGCAAAGTTTTTTCAGATCCTTTTTCAAATTACCAAAGTCCACTACCATTCCCCGTGTCTGTCCTTCTTGCTCCAACTCCTGACTTTTGATTTTTACAACAACATTCCAACGATGTCCGTGGATATTTCTGCATTTTCCTTCGTATTTCCATAAAAAATGCGCTGCGTCAAAACTGGCTTTTGTTTGCAAATAATACATATTTCAACTCTCCTGTATGTGAAATGTATGTACCTTTAAGAGCTATGAATCCTAAGCGGAGCGTTTTATATAGATTGAAAATTATTTCCTGAATATAAAAAGCTCTGCGTACTTCTTTGCACGCAGAGCCTAGAATCTTTTTAACTAGCCCTGGTTTTGTTTTTCGACAGGAAGGTACAAATGAACTGTCGGCTGTTTTTTCACAGCATGAAAATTATACCACAGAAAATCAGTTTGTCAAATTGGTTTTTCTATTTTAACGAAATGGTGTCCTATTTCCCATATTCTATTCTCCCAGGAAATATCTTCCGTAAGCATCTGCTGCCTTAATTGCTGCGCATACAGTCTCAGGTGTCACCTCAAATGGCATGTTATGAAGTGTATCATTCTCTGCACAGGCTGCTGTCGCAACTGCCATAAGCTTCTCGTCTGTCACTTCTGTAATACCAAGTTCTTTTAATGTAACAGGAAGTCCCAGTTCAATGCACCAATCTATAATGTCTTCCAGTTCTTCTGCCGGAATGTCTTCCAGAACAAGCTGTGTGATTGTTCCAAATGCAACTTTCTCTCCATGATACATATGATGACACTCGTCCAAAACTGTGAATCCATTATGGATTGCATGTGCTCCTGCAAGACCGCCACTCTCAAATCCGATTCCACTAAGCAATGTATTAGCTTCAATTACCTTCTCAACAGCTTTTGTGCAGGCTCCTGCTTCCAGAGCAAGTTTTGCCTTCACACCTTCATTCATCAATGTATCAAAGCACAGTTTTGCGAGTGACATCGCTGCCATAGTAACATTTCCACCAGCACAAGTTGTTGCTTCGCTAGCCTGACAGGCTCTTGCTTCAAAATAAGTTGCAAGTGCATCACCCATTCCGGAAACTGTCAGTCTGACTGGTGATTTTGCAATGATTTCTGTGTCCATCAGAACCATGTTTGGATTAGCTGGGAGGAATAAGTATTCTTCGAATACGCCTTCATCAGTATAAATAACAGAAAGTGCACTGCATGGCGCATCTGTAGATGCAATTGTCGGACAGATCAGTACCGGTACTTCTTTGTAATAAGCAACTGCTTTCGCAGTATCAAGGATCTTTCCTCCGCCAATACCAATAACAACATCACAGCCCTTTTCATTCATAACGGCTACCAAACGATTAATTTCTGTCTTGCTACATTCTCTGTTGAAATACTCGTACACTGGTTCAATATCATATCCTTCAAATCCAACTTTGAGAACGTCTTCAATACGTTTATACCCCGACTCTGTGATCAGTACAAGTGCTTTTTTACCATACTTCTGAGCATATTCACCCAGCTTTTTCATCTCACCTGCACCTTGAACATATTTGCTTGGACTACATAAAATATTTGCCATTTTTGTCTGCCTCCTAAACTCCTTATTTGTATGTTATTAAATTAACAATCTAAAGATATTGTAGTCCTTCTCCGCAAAAGTGTCAATAAAATCCAATTGAATTTTCTGTAAGAAATCGGCTATATAATCACTACTCACAGCTGTCTGTATCAAACAACCCTTTTATTCATCTCAACGTGCAAACACCCCTGCTAAAAATCCCCTCTTCTTCACCTGCTGGACTTCTGCCCCACTTCTCATAATCAACGCAAACATTCCCATATTGCGAAGATCCTGCCGCAGGTTCACTGCCTGTTCTTCTGCCAAACCATCTTTTACTAAGAATGGCGTATCATTCAGGCTCACATTCTTCGGGAAGTCATATTTTCTCGCGATGCTTACAAACTCTGACCTCTTTCCGATGTAATCAACCATACTTCCAAGCGCGGTCACCTGTTTTGAAGGATACACCGATGGATCTACTTCATACACTTCATTTTCATCACCGACTGCTTCAAACTTATATTTTGCTGTATAGAAATCCAGTGCCTCCTCAATATAAGAACACGCCTCTCCGTCAAGCTCTTCATACAAAACACACGGTAAACTCGCTACAATTCTTCTTGTTTCTGTTTTTTCCATTCCTGTTAAAATCTGCAGAAATTTAGCAACTTCCAATTCTTTTCCGTTACAATCAATTAATGTTACTTTATAAAATAGTTCTTTGTTTATCATAGCCTTGCTCCATTATCATTTTTTATTAACAAAAAATTTTAATTTTTATTATAACTGAAACAGGGTGATACTGTCTACAGATTTTCTGTTTACAGCATCACCCTGTATTTTACTTATTTTCTCACTGAATAAAATTTAAAAATTCTCAGATTTCATTTCCAGCCTGATATCCGCTGCGGATTGCTGCTGAGATATCTGCTGTTCTCTCACCGCTGCAGTCTCCAACATATACAAATGGAACTGTTAGCTTACTGTCGTCGAAGAGATTCTTCTTAGACCCGAGTGCATTCACAATTGTATCAGCTTCAATTGTAACCTCTGACTCGTCTTTTGTATTCACAGCATGAATCACATTATTCTCGATGGAATTCACTCTTGTATTCACATACTCTTTTACATCGTGTTCTTCAAAGTCTTTTTTGATCAGTGGCATTACTGTTTCAGATTCTCCTGTTGCAATCTGATCCAGCATCTCAACAATGCTTACTTTGAGACCTTTCTGTGCAAGGAATTCTGCTGTTTCAGTTCCAACTAATCCTCCGCCAAGTACTGCACATGCTCCACTCACTTCGCATCCTGCAAGAACATCCCAGGCAGAAACAACATTGCTGTCTGTTACAGACATTGGAAGATCCATGTTATGCGCACCGATGGCAAGAATTACATGATCAAACTTATTCAGCTCTTCACAATCTGCTTCTGTATTTAATTTCACATCTACAGAAAGTTCTGGTAGAATCTTCTCATAATATTCAATAGATCTTAAAATCTCGCTCTTTCTTGGCGGAATTGCTGCCAGATGGATCTGTCCACCAATCTTATCGGATTTTTCAAATATCGTTACTTCATGCCCGCGTTTTGCTGCAACTCTTGCTGCCTCAAGTCCGGCGATTCCGGCACCTACAACTGCAACCTTTTTCTTCTCGTCTGCAGGTTTAATAAATATAGTTCCTTCGTTTCCGTTTTCTGCATTTAATACGCAGGAAATGTATCTGCGGCCCTGAATTGCATCTACACAGCCTTTATTACAGTTCAGGCATTCTCTGATGCACTCTCCGGATATAGCTTTATTGGCAATATCTGCATCTGCAAGCATGGAACGTCCATAAGCTACGATGTCAGCATCTCCGTCTTCGAGGATCTTCTCTCCTGCTTCTAAGCTGACAACACGACCAACTGTTGCAACCGGAACAGATACCAGTTTCTTTACTTCTCTTGCTACTGGAAGTGTCCAGTTATATGGAACATCTCCCATTGGCGGAATTGTATCTCCCATGTTTCCTGTATGGTTCGCCTGAGCAACCTGAATCATATCGATTCCAGCTCATCAAGCATCTTTGCAAACCGGATTCCTTCTTCTGCCTCAAGTCCGCCTTTTCCACGAAGTGATCCATCAGGATTTACTGTAATGATTGGCAGTTTATACTCAATCATAAGATCCGGTGCAGCTTCTTTGATTGCTGCTACTACTTCGAGTGCATATCTTGTACGGTTCTCAAGACTTCCTCCATACTGATCTTCTCTATGGTTCAGGATTTTTGAACAAAGGGAACCAAGAAGACGATCTCCATGTACTTCAATCGCATCGATTCCTGCTTTCTGCGCCTTTGCTGCACATGCAGCGATACTGTTTTTAATATCTTCTAACTGCTCAACCGTTGCCTCTGTTACAAAATGCTGCATATCATGATGAAGTTTTGCATAAGCGCCTTTCGTAAGTCTGTCGCATTCTTCCATCTGTTTCTTTGCTTCTTCTGCATTTCCCTCTGCCTGTGCTTTTGCCGCAGCCTGTCTTGCAATACCTGCCTCCATGATCATGCGTCCAACTCCAGGAACATCATACTCCGGATGGAATAACTGAAGTGCAAGCTTACAGTCATACTTATGTAATGTATCTGCCAGATTTTTATATACCGGAATCTGGCTGTCATCATAAAGCTTTGGTGTCGGTGAAGCTGTTCTTACAGGAGCTACATCTCCGATAACAACATATGCTGCTCCACCTTTCGCAAGTCTTTCATAGAAATTCAGACTTCTCTCCCCAATCGATCCATCTCTTTCTTCATATCCTGTTGTAAGTGGTGGAAACATGATTCTGTTTTTAAAAGTAAGATTTCCAACTTTAATTGGTTCTGATAATTTATTCCCCATCTTTTTTCTCCGTTCTGCTTTATTTTTAATATCTTTCAAATTAACATACTTGAGACTTCATGCATAATTTTTGTCAGCATTTGCTGACATCTCTTTTAGCAATTATAATTCTTCTGCCAGTTTATGTCCTGCAGCAATTGCATCTTTCAGAGTTCCGACTTTATCACAGTCTCCGATAAAATGAACTCTCTCTTCTGTAGTCTCTACCTTATTCGGTGCATAACCGACTGCAAAGATCAGTGTATCCGCATCTGTGATATGATATTCCTGTCCGTCTTTCTCATAAGTGATCGTAGTCTCATCAACCTTTGTCACCTGACTGTTCAGTTCAATCTTCACACCTTTTCTCTTGAGTCTCATTGTCAGCTGACTCTTAGCTGCTCCGCCTTCACCCGGCATCAGTGATGACGTCATCTCGATTACTGTAATGTCACGGTTTGCAGGGAACATGTCATCAATCAGTGGTGCAAGATAATCTGCTGTCTCACATCCGACCGATCCGCCTCCAAGAATAACAATCTTTCTTCCCGGATATTTTCTTCCGGCAAGAACGTCATCAGCTGTCATTGTCTGCTTAAATACTTTGAATGGAGGGATTTCCTTCGGAACTGCTCCTGTAGAACAGACAACCTCATAATCCTTAAATTCTCCCGCAAGCATTTCCGGTGTTACTTCGCAGTTCATACGAACTTCAATTCCTTCGTTTTTCAGACGACGTGCCATGAATTTGATTACTTTACAAAGTTCCTGCTTGGCGATTGGAACTGCTGCAAGTCTTAAGAGTCCTCCGAACTCACCACTCTTTTCGCAAAGAACAACCTCATGTCCGCGTTTCTTGGCAACATAAGCCGCTTCCATTCCTGCCGGACCTGCACCGATCACAAGAACTTTCTTCTTCTCGTCTGCTTCTTTGATCTCGTCAGACTCTACTGATGGATTCACTGTACAGCTGATCGGATTACCGAACATGATTCCTGTCAGGCAGCGTCCGCATCCGATACATGGACGGATATCATCTGTCTTTCCTTCTGCAGCTTTATTAACAAATTCACTGTCACACAGGTTTGGACGACCGATCATGCAGATATCTGTCTTTCCATTTGCGATAAGTTCTTCCGCTACCCATGGTTCATTGATTCTTGCAACTGTAGATACCGGAATATTCACATGTTTTCTGATCTCCTCACTTGCGTGTGCATGCGGTGCCGGTGATGTACCAGGTGCAGGCATGGAGCTTCCTCTCTTGATTGTATTTCCTCCGGAAACATGGATGAAATCAACACCTGTTTTCTCAAGCTGTTTGGATACATAGATCATGTCGTTCAGTGTCAGACCACCTTCACTGTACTCATCTCCTGAAATACGGACATCAATAATGAAATCATCACCACAAAGCTCACGAATCTTTGCAATTACTTCAAGTGTCAGTCTGAGACGTCCGTTAATGTCTCCGCCGTACTCATCTGTTCTCTTATTATAAAGTGGTGTAAGGAATCCACCGAGCAGTCCATGCGCATGTGCACACTGGATCTCGACTCCGTCTCCGCCTGCGATCTGGAAACGGCGTGCAGCTCTCCAAACTGCTGAACAAGTACATGCAGTTCTTCTACTGTTACCGCTCTCGGTGCTGATTTTGCATAATAAGGACCAACATTGGACGGTGCGATCAGCTGAGGTGTTCCCGGAATTGGAAATGCCATATAAGCCGGATGAAATAGCTGTGCTAAGATCTTCGTATCATACTGATGCACTGCATCTACCAGTTTCTTCCATCCCGGGATATAAGAGTCATCATAGATTGACATATCTCCCGGCAAGTATGTATATACCGGCTCTACTGTCGTAACTTCTGTAACGATCAGTCCAACTCCGCCCTTCGCTCTGGCTGAATAATGCTCAACCAACGCATCTGTCACATAGCCTTTATCTGCCATGTTTGTGGAAATCGGCGGCATAAAGATTCTGTTCTTTACCGTTGTCTTACCAATCTTAATTGGTTCAAATAAATGTGGAAAATATTCATTCATTTTCTGTTCCTCCAATTTGTTTTTTTCCGTTCTTTTGTCATTTCACTGCAGATTGAAATTGATAATTTTTTCACTATTATATTATACCAGTTTTTTTATAATTGTGGTGTTGTATTTGTATGATTTTTACAACTCATTCTCTTGCAATTCAATATAATTATGCAAATAATCAAAAAGAGTTTCTGAATCTTGTGAATTTTCACACAAATCAAAAACTCTTTTTGTTCATCTTGTTCTTTTGTCTTACGATTATTTTAACTTATAATCATTTCTGCTTCTGTGTATATCTTAACTTAGACATTGAATACTGACGAATCTTTTTATCCAGTAAATCCATTGTAAGAAGAACACCTTCTATTTCAGATATTCTCATTTGTACCAACTTTATATCCTGGTATATATAGTCAGGAATCATACCAAATCCGACAACTTTCACTTCCTGTGGGATGTTCACTCCATACTTTCGAAGCGCCGTCAACGCACCGATTGAAATCTGTTGATTTTCAAATAAAATTCCTTGCGGAAGCGGATTTTTTCTCAACCAGTCTAACAAAGTCTCCGTTATCTTTGGAATTTCATCTCCAAGATCAAGAATATGTTTTGCAGATGCAGTATCTTCGTTAGACTTTGTATTTAAAAATGCTTCTTTACGAACTCGATAATTATAATTATCTTTCCCTGTGCAGAAATAATAAATATCTGATGCACCTTCCTTGTACAGATAATCCACAGCACTTTTTAGCATTTGTCTATTGTCTGCACATACGCTGCTATACCGACTATCTGGAAGTTCACAGTCATAAAGAACCAATGGTTTTTTGATTCTTTCAAGCAGGTTTTGATCTTCTTCTTTTAATTCGGTTCCAAAAAGAAGAACGCCTGCCACAAAATCCGTATTACATTCCGTAATTACTGCTTCTATTTGCGCAATGTCATCATTTAAATACGTCACTCCATAAAGATATCCGAGTCTTCTTGCTTCAGAATCAAATGTAGCAAGTACATCTGACCAGAGATCTGTTTCTGAATTACACGCAGCACCTTTGCTGTGATTAACGATCACTATTTTGATCATCTGATTCACCGGATGGCCAGACACTGTAACAATATTCTCTTTTACCGGAATTACTCCGTTATTCTTCTTCATTTCTTCCAGACATTCCAAAACCATTCTTCTGGTTTCTTCATTGACTCCCGGCTTTCCGTTCACCGCAAGCGAAACTGTCGCTTTGGAAACTCCGAGATGCCTTGCAATGTCTACCATCTTTATCTTCATGTGTGATGCCTCGTTTTTTCTAGATTGTAGTAAAATTAATTTCAAAATCGTCATATATTCAAACTTTAACTATTTCTGAAAATGAACACTGTTCGTAATCATTAATTCTTATATTCCTTTATTATCCTATATAACTCATTGTTTTATTATTA
>ENA-OQLB01000255-OQLB01000255.1-human-gut-metagenome-genome-assembly--contig:-NODE-255-length-31862-cov-9.585915_pt1 | contig 31862 bp, 40 predicted proteins | sample MGYA00242656_ERZ504813 | MGnify/ENA primary metagenome ERZ504813 (study PRJEB26092, sample SAMD00036388) | human gut metagenome | host: Homo sapiens | study: EMG produced TPA metagenomics assembly of... | reverse complement strand
CGGTCGTTGCATCCATTCCCGCTGTTATAGGCGCAGGCGCGTCAACTGCTTTGCCGTCTGTCGAAATGCCGTCCTTTCCTGTGGTTGAATTTCCTACTATTGAAGTTCCTGTTTATAATCCGCCTGCTTCAGGTTACTCTCAAAGTATTGCTGATTCTGTCGCCATTGGCGGAGAGATTGCTGTAGAACAAGAGGCTACCATTGCAAAGCCTTCTAAACCGAGGAATCCAAATGATTTGCATCATATAGTTCCGAAGGCACTAAATGATTGGAGAATCGATTACGCCAGATTAAGAATGGAGGTTGCTGATATCAAACTTAATGATCCAGTAAATTTAATATCCTTGCCAAGAACATTTCATGCTCGTATGCATGGTAATAGTTATCGAGACATGGTATATGATATTTTTTGGCGAAATACTTGTGGGTGGAATTATAGTACTTCATTCCAAGAAAAAAGAGCCGATGTATTAGAAAGCTTATCATATTTAAGAACTAGAATTATAGTAGCATATTACGCCAATGATCCCTATAACTGGTAAATTTATGTAAGCAATTTAGAGAGGTGATTTAACTTGGATAAAATAAGAAAACTGAAGCCTAAAAACTCCTGTATGGCTATTCGAAAAAATTATTTATGCGTATCCACTTCAACCACATTGACGCTTTACGATGTGGCTAGCGGCAGCGTTATAAATTCCATAAGAGCAAAACGTTCTTTCGGTTATTTAGAGTTCCTGTCTGATGAGATTATCCTGGTCGAATGCGATAGTGAATATGGCGTTGTTTATCATTTGCCGGATTTCGAGCTAATCAGTAGAACCAAAAAATATGAGACTATATGGCTGATTGTTATCCATTATCTGATGGTATCCATTATATATATCGTTATTCTTTTGTTAATAAAACTATCCGGATAGAAGGAATGTCGTTAAACAACAGGCTAAAGGTCGATACCATTGGGGTGGATTCTCCATATGAAATTCCATTGAGAGAAAAAGGCCTGCCGTTTCGTATTTCAAAGTTTTTTTACGATAATAGCCGTGATCATGGTGTTGCGGTCATTACCTATTTAAACGAAGGAGATATTTATGAGAATTTTGCATGGTGTGAATTTAATAAAAGCGGTTTATTGAAAAGTGAACCTTTAGACCGCGCGGATTGCCGTGCGTACTTAGAAGGCTGGTTTTGGGACGACGGTATCCAGTACTACGTTTGCAGCCATATTCCTCCTGAAGTTTCAGAAAGAAAAGTAATGTTATACAGTTCCAAAGAAAGCAAATGGAGTGCTATTGCTCCCTTAGTGCCTGAATTGGCTCTGTTTAAAGTTGACTGCTCTCTTAAAAAGAAATATGTGCTGCTGGAATTTTTGGGGCTTTATGGAAATATAACTGTACAAGTTGTAAATTATAAGGATTTAAGCACAATAAAAAAGTGTACGTTCAGAAACGCTGTCAATTTTCGTGTTCAGGAGGACAAAATCTTGTTGAGCACAAGCAAAGGCAGTTACGTTATGGATATGGATACTTTTATGGAAACGGATGAAGATTTGAGAGACCTATAAAGAACCCCCTAAATTCAACTGTTTGCATAAGAACAAGACACTCTGTTAATAAGAAGAGACTCTCGTGACCTTTGTATTTTACAAGAAAGAAGCCGTTTTCCCATCTTTAAGATGAGAAAAACGGCTTCTTTATAAATAAACGGATTACTTTTTTAAGCTATTAGCAATTTTAAATTCACTGATGGTTTTGTTTAAAGAATCAATTTGTCCCGGAGTTAAGGTTTTTATATCCTCAACCATTTTACGGAGCATCTCTGGATTTTGGTTATCCGAGGCGAAGAACTCTTCCGGTGTAATTTCCAAGTATCTGCAAATATATAGAAAGCCTTCCATAGAAGGAAGATTTTGCTTATTTTCGATCTGCGTGATATATCCTTCATTTTGTCCTATCGATAAGTTCATCTTCCGGGCCGAGATATTCTTCTGTGAGCGGAGCTGCTGTACTCTGGCAGCAATAAAGTCTTCATAATTATTGAAGGCTGTCAAACACCATCACCTCACTATAGTCTATATATCAGGCGTTATATAAAATTCCGAACCTTGAAAAGTTTATGGTAATGCATCGCGCAACAATCCGGGGAGCGGCGCTTTAAAAGCGATAATCCGTTGATTGCCCAACAACGGCTGCGATGATCCGGGATTATGAGACTTGCCGTATTGTGCTTGACGGCGCCGCTTTTTTTTGCGGCCGCATCGGCCTTGCATAACCGATGCGGTTTAACTTTGTGCAATCATTGCATAAAGTAGCATGGGTCAGCCGGTGCGATATTATTCCCTTGCGGATGGGTCCGAAAAAATCCGCTTGTGCAAAAGTGAAAAAAGGAGTTTGATAATCAATGGAACATACGGTAGACGAAATCAGAGAAATTATTGGTTCAGACTCTGATATGGCTCAAAAAATAAACTCAATGCCTTATAATATGCAGCTGGAGGATCTGATCGACTTTTTTAATTTTTGTGAGTCAACCACCCGAAAACTGGCACGCCAGCTAGGCTTCCCGTATATGAAGACTGGAATTTCAAAGATTCTTGTTCCGCGCCTGCTGTTTTTGGAGTGGTATTATACCCATTGTTTTTACCGAAAGTGAAGCAAAACGAAATTTGACAAATCCTAATTTGAATATCAGTAAATTATGACCTCTCAACAGAGGTTACAGTGTTTTAATAAAATCCTCCAAAAGCCTTGAAAATAAAGGATTTATCGCAATGTGTCTGCCTTATCTCTTTATACGGTTACACACAAGTTTACTCTTTCCCTCATTGCTCATAAGGGCAAATACAAGGGCAAGAAAATCTCATAACAAGATATAACAAAGTGTGGCAATCGGAGAACTGTGATGTATGTGCGAATATATTATAACGGAGGATTTTTCAATGGACAAGTACATTTACGATGATAAAAATGGTCTGTGGTATGAACTGCAAGGAGATTATTATATCCCATGTCTTATCTTACCAGCCGAAAAAGAACAGCCTATTGGTTTGTGGGGACAGCGGCACTTGCGGTATCTGAAAGAATACCGCCGAGCCACCTACATAACCTTGTTCACAAGCGGCAGACTGAACAATTACCTTGCTGACATCGACAGGCAGGCGCAGGAACGCATGGAAAGGCTCACAGAGCAGATGAAACGGGTGCAGGGTATTACGGAGCAGTTAAAGGCGGAAAACGCTTTGGAATGGACACAGAGAATGAATAACATACGGGCGTGTGCAAAGGAGATTGTGGAAAAAGAAATCATCTTTGCATAAGAAGACAGCGGTAGGATTTAGTTTTCCTACCGCTGTTTCACTTAAATCAAAAAAATATATTGACATTTTTCTATGTGTTGCATATAATAACACATAGACATTTATCTATAGGAGGTGATTGAGAGAGATGGATGAAAAAAGAATTGCGGCAATTTTCAAAGCGTTTTGTGATGAAAACCGCATTAGGATTATAAAACTGCTGCGTTCAGGTGAAAAATGTGCTTGCAAGTTGCTAGAAGAAATCAATGTCACGCAGCCTACGCTTTCCCACCATATGAAAATTCTTTGTGACGCTGAAATAGTTGTCGGGCGCAAAGAGGGAAAATGGACACACTATTCTATTTCAGAAAAAGGTGTGGAGCAGGCAAAAGAATGTTTGCGGCAGTTGACAACACTTGATGTTGAAAGCGAAAACAAGTCGTGCTGTGAAAAGTGAGGAAGTTTATTGATTGCTTTTCCGCACGGCTTATATTCGGGACGATAAATCGACATATTTCAATATAACTATATGAAAGGGGCTTTTTATGGAGACACTAAAAACAATTTGGGACTTTTTTCAAAATGAAGTCTTGGTATGAACTGGCTGAATCGCCTCATTGAAACATTTTTGAACGCTTGCGGTTTAGATACCACGGGCAAAATAGGAGGAAGTGTTCAGTTTTTCATCTATGATACTGTAAAAATTATGGTACTGCTCGGCGTTTTGATTTTGATTATCTCGTATATTCAAAGTTATTTCCCGCCCGAAAGAGCTAAAAAGATACTCGGCAGATTTCACGGAATATGGGCGAATATCATCGCCGCTCTGCTCGGTACGGTAACACCGTTTTGCTCGTGTTCTTCCATTCCGTTGTTTATCGGGTTTACAAGCGCAGGTTTGCCGCTTGGCGTTACATTCTCCTTTTTGATTTCTTCGCCGATGGTTGACCTCGGAAGCCTTGTCTTACTGATGAGTATTTTCGGCTGGAAAGTTGCTGTTTTATATGTAATATTCGGTTTGGTAATCGCTGTGGCTGGCGGAACGCTAATTGAAAAGTTGCACCTCGATAATCAAGTGGAAGAATATATCCGAAACGGTCACTCGATTGATGTTCCGCAGGAGGAACTGCATTTCAAAGACCGTATGAAATTTGCGTGGGAACAGGTTGTTGAAACCGCTAAAAAGGTTGCTCCTTATGTTCTGATCGGCGTGGGCATTGGTGCTTTCATTCACAACTGGATTCCTGAAGAATTTATTGTCAAAGCACTTGGCGAAAATAATCCGTTTGGCGTAATTCTTGCTACGATAGTCGGTATTCCGATGTATGCGGATATTTTCGGTACAATTCCGATTGCAGAAGCCCTGCTTGCAAAAGGTGCTTTGCTCGGCGTTGTCCTTTCCTTTATGATGGGCGTTACTACGCTTTCGCTCCCTTCAATGATTATGCTTCGCAAGGCGGTCAAACCGAAACTGCTTGGTATTTTCATTGGAATATGTGCTGCTGGTATTATTATTGTAGGCTATCTTTTCAACGCAATACAATATTTAATTGTTTAATTTTAGGAGGTTATTATTATGGCATTATTTAACTTTGGAAAGAAAAAGGAAGAAGAAAAGAAAACACCTGCTTGCGCTTGTATCTGCGGTTGTGCTGCCAGCGAAGCAGAAAGCATTACAAACGATTGCTGTCCTGATTTGAAAGAGGGAGAAATCTGCTGTATCAAAGTGTTAGGGGCAGGTTGTAAATCCTGTCACGAACAATTTGAATACACAAAGCAGGCAGTAAAGGATATGGGACTTTCCGTAGAGGTCGAATACATTACCGATATGCAGAAAGTAATGGAATACGGTGTTATGAGTATGCCTGCCCTTGTTGTCAACGAAAAGGTTGTTGCTATGGGTAAGGTTTTGAAAGCTGCTGATGTGGTTGCTCTGCTGCACAAGCTGGGGTTTTAACGATGGATAAGAAAAAGGTAGCCTTTATTTGTGTGCATAACTCCTGCCGCAGTCAGATTGCAGAAGCACTTGGAAAACATTTGGCGGGAGATAAGTTTGATTTCTATTCTGCCGGAACAGAAACAAAATCACAAATCAATCAGGACGCTGTGCGGCTTATGAAACAGCTTTATGGGATAGATATGGAGCAAAGCCAGTATAGCAAGACGATTGATAAAATCCCTACGCCCGATATTGCGATTTCAATGGGGTGTGATGTCGGTTGTCCCTATATCGGTAGAGCGTTTGATGATAATTGGGGACTTCCCGATCCGACGGGCAAAAGTGATGAATGTTTTATACAGGTCATTGAGAGAATATCTCAAAAATAAAAGACTTGAAATTAGAAAAGTAACATGAAAGCCACAGAATGGATATATTGCCCTATCTGCGGCAATAAAACTCGCACAATGATACGGGAAGATACAGAATTAAGAAACTTCCCTCTCTACTGTCCGAAGTGCAAAAAGGAAACAAGCATCAATGCTCAGGATATGAAAGTCACGCTTGCAGAACACAAATAAGATTTTTATGTATGCCGCCGCATGGGTGATACCATAGCGGCGGTTTTTCGTGCCTATCGGCTGTCTCTGTCAAAGGATTTCTTTCTCTGTCTCGGCTGGTTTCTCTGCTTACCCTCCGCCTGAAGCTGACGCAGGCGTTTCAGCACGCTCTCTCGTTCAGGCGGCTTTGCCTGCTCTTTTTTGGCGGGTTTCTGTTTTTCCCTGACCTGTTGCTCCCATGCGGCAAGGTCACGATTGAACTGCTCCACAACAGCCTCCGCCTTACGGTAGGTTGCCATGTACGCCTGCACATCGGGATAACCGTCCTCTTTCAGAACATCGGGCAGTTTATCCAGCTTTTCAGCGATTTCCTTTTCTGTCCGCTGTATCTGCTCTGTGAGCGCCTTGCGCTCCTTACCCTTGAAAATCCCTTTTGTATCGGCAAGCTGTTGTTTCAGCTTCGGAAGTACCGTATCCTGCAAATGCCGGATTTCTTTCGCCTTATCCTGCGCCTTTATCATCAGCTTTTGCATGGTACGGAACTCTGCCATATCTATTTCAAGGACAGGCTTCGGCGGCATATCGTGTTCACGGATTAAGTTTTGCAGGAAGTCCTTAGCCTTGTTTACGATACTGCGGAACAGACCCGGCAGCCAGCCCTTGCTTTTGATAGACTGGCTCGCCTTTTCGTGTATCTCTGTCTGCTTGACTTCTAAAATCTTTGCTTCGGAGATACCTGATAATAACGCCATATCCGCTGTCCTGTTCCATTCCTGCCTTGCGGCATTATCGGCTTTGATTTCGTCCTCTTTGGGATTATTTTTGCCGATTTTCTTGGCCGGAAGATAGACGCTGTTTTTATCAAATACCTTTAAGTGCTGCTCAGGATCGGAGATATGGCAGTTAATAAGTTCTGTATACACTTCCTTTATCTCTCGGAGAAAAGGCTCTCCCTTAAAGCGTGTATCTTTGGTAGTAAACAGATGGCTTTCGTATACCTCGCCTTTTTTGATGACGGTACAGCCTTTCCGTATCTGCCCGTCCTCCCCCGTGATTTCCTTTTTGGTGCGGACACGCTTTCCAGTCTCGTCAAAGAACACGCTGCGGGAAGCAACCTTTACATCAGGTTCGGGGAGCAACCTCCTCTCGCTGAAAATCAGATGGATATGATAATTTGTCTTGCGCTTGTTGTGGTGGAGGGCGGACACGCACTCCACACCGTACCGCCTGCGGAACTCCTCTGTAAAGTCCGTGAGTACCTGCTGCGGCTCGTATTGCGTATAGATTTCGGGCAAGGCGATAATCAGTTCCCTTGCTTCGATACATTTGCCCTCTGTGCCGCTGCGCTGAAACTCCTGCTGGCTTTCCCTTGCAAGGTTGCTCCAAAAGGTGCTGTCGGCGGTGCGGTAGGTGGCATAGAGATTTTCCTGCCTTGCATGGCTTGTAATATACGATATTCGCCCTTTGACATTGGGCAGTTTTGACATCTGGATAAAACTGTGTCTCGGCATACATCATCTCCGTTTTCTGTTGTCAAGGTGCGTCCTTTTTTTGCAACCGTTTACGGTTGTGGCTGTCGCTGCGGCAGCGGTGACAGCCCCGTATCATACGCCGCAGGCGGTTGATACGGAAGCCCCCTGCAAGGGCGAAATACCCGGAGTACAAATCGAAGATTTGTGCGAGGGGTGTATTTCGCTCTCAAACGCCGAGGGCTTAGGGTTACTTTCCGAAAAGAGAATGGATGGTCATTCCACTCTGCGGACATCATCGGGCTTCAGAAGATTTCTTCCCTGATTGACCGTCAGAAACCGTTCCAGCGTGTCCCTGCGGATAATGGTCTTGCGCCCCACTTTGAGGACGGGCAGCTTTCCCCATTCCACCAGCTTCCGCATGGTGTTCCTGCCGATACCCGTACATTCTGCGGCTTCCTCTATGGTAAGTCCCATTTTGACTGCGCTCATTCTATCAACCTCCTTTTAGAATACTCATTTTGCAACTACTGTTTTATCATTATACTTATTCTGCCATCTCTTGTCAACCTATTTTGCAACCATTCATAGTTTATTTACAACTTTCATTGAGATAAAGGTTGCAAAATAAGTATCGGCGTGTTATACTGATACCAGTCAGGAGGTGAACACCTTGAAAAAAGAAACCACATTCACCGCAAAACAGGTCGGTAGGAGGATTAAGGAACGCCGCACAGAGTTAAACATTACCATGCCGGAACTTGGCAGGCGTGTAGGCGTGAACAAATCCACCATTCAGCGGTATGAAGCGGACGGAGTTGATCCGAAGCGCACAATGGTTATCAACGGTCTTGCGGAAGCGTTGCTCACAACTCCCGAATGGCTGACAGGTCTTTCCGATGATAAGGAATATGACACCTATACTCTTTGCCAGCGGGATATTGAGGAACACATCAGGAAATATCTGGACACAGTTTCCTATACAGTAAAGGGCGAGCCGCACCAGCAGCTTCTCACGACATTTCTCGGCAAGATGGTTGACCTGTATACGGTTATGACCTGCTACTTTGCTGATGCTATGGAGGAAGTTGACCGTGTGGCGGAGGACAAAGGGCTGAAAGAGTCTCTTGGACGGTACGCCATAGAGTCCGGGGCAATCATGGAACAGGTATACCGCAAGAAGATGGAAGTACCGATTGAGGATATGAAACGGTTTTTAGACGGGATTTTACATATCCACGATGAGGGGCGCACAAGAATGTCGATGGGCGCACTTTTCGGGATAGTGGAGGAAGCCGAAGAAAGGCTTTCCGAAAAAGAAAATTCCGTGGCACCTTGACAAGTAAAGACGCCAGTTGACTTTCACTGGCGGAAGTGACACAATTACTTTACGCACACCATATGTCACAGTCCCGATTGCCACGGATAGAAAGGAGTTTTTTATCTATGGCAAAAGGTTCTGTAAGAAAGAAAGGCAAAAAGTGGTACGGACGCTTTTATATTGAAGATGAAAGCGGCAGAAAAGTGCAGAAAGAGTTTGCAGGCACAGAGAGCAAGGCGGAAACAGAAGCCATGCTCCGCAAAGCGATAGCGGACTATGAGGAAAAGCAGTTTGTCGGGAAAGCGGAAAACATCACGGTAGGCGATATGCTGGATATGTGGGTAGAGGAAGAACTGAAACCCGGCAACTTAAGCAACGGGACGGTCATGTCCTATCAGGGAACGGTCAACCGTATCAAGCAATATCCCATTGGCAAACGCAAGCTGAAAACCGTGACCGCCGACCATTTGCAGGCGTTCATTGATTTTCTGAGCTACGGTGGGACAAACCCGGACGGGACAACTTCAAAGCCCATGAGCAAAGGATATATGCTCCTGTTCTCGGCGGTGTTGCAAAATTCCTTCCGCTTTGCGGTTTTCCCGAAAAAACTGATTACCTTTAACCCTATGCAGTATGTGAAGCTGAGGGGCAGGAAGCAGGAAACGGATATTTTCTCGGACAGTGAGGAAGATACTTCCAGTATTCCTACTATCACCCATGAACAGTTCCAAAAGCTGGAGGAATTTCTCAAGGCAAAAGATAATCCCGCCTTGCTGCCTGTGCAGATAGCGTACTACACGGGGCTTCGTATCGGGGAAGTATGCGGCTTGACTTGGCAGGATATTAACCTTGAGGAACAATATCTCACGGTACGCCGAAGCATGCGCTATAACGGAACAAGGCACACAACCGAAGTGGGAACGACAAAACGGAGCAAAGTCCGCACCGTTGATTTCTGCGACACGCTGGCGGCAATCCTGCGGGCGGCGAGAACAGAACAGCGCAAAAACCGTTTCCGCTACGGGGAGTTTTATCACCTGAACTACTACAAAGAAGTAAAGGAAAAAGGGCGCACCTATTATGAGGTTTACAGCTGCAAAGGACAGAGGAAGTCCCGGAGGATTACAAGGAAATCTCCTTTGTCTGCCTGAGAGCAGACGGGGCGTATGAAGCGCCGAGTACGGTAGGGATTATGTGCAGGGCGGCAAAGAAGAAAGTGAAAGGGCTTGAAGATTTCCATTTCCACACGCTCCGTCACACCTACACAAGCAATCTGCTTTCCGGCGGCGCAAAGCCGAAAGATGTGCAGGAACTTCTCGGACACTCCGATGTCAGTACCACAATGAACATCTACGCTCACTCTACAAGGGAAGCGAAGCGCACTTCCGCAAGGCTGCTGGATAAGGTGGTCGGCGGGGAATAAAAAGTTGCCCTTGTTTCGGCTCGTAAGGGCAAAAACAAGGGCAAACAGATAAGGTTTGAATGAAAAACAGGCGTGAAGCCTTGAAAAATCAATGGTTTTTGAGGATTAGATAGTTAAATTTAAATTTGGGGTTATTCTATTAAGCAGATAGGAAATTGGCACCTTGAAAACTAAATACCTGCTTAATAGATGTTCCGCATTGCTTCAATAAACAAGATAATGAAAGGTTTGTTGAAGAAATGAAAACGATAAAAACAAAAGCAAACCCTTCAGCTAACAAAACCAAAAGATCCAGAAACGGCACCGGCCACGTCCGATTGCGCGCTGACGGGCGCTGGGAAGGGCAGTATTATTTTGAGGGAGAGCGCAAAAGCTGTTACGGCCAAACGGAAGAAGAATGTCAGGGGAAGCTCAATGTCGCGTTAGGCAAAATTTATCGCGGCTCTTACGTGGACGGCAGTATGATGCCTTTTTACACATATATGCATTTCTGGCATGAGAAATATATTCTTGTGAGGCCGGCGACGCATACGAATTATGAGACATATATTGAAAAGCACATCTATCATTCTAAGCTTGGCAGTATCCCTCTTAAAAAATTGTGCCTGGAAGATTTTATTGATTTTTTCCGTGAAAAGGAGCTTTCCGGAAGGCTGGACAAGAAGCCGGGCGGCCTTGCGCCAAAGACGCTGCGCAATATGATGTCGGAAGCCTTGGCCCATGCTGTAAACCGTCTTCAGTGGCTGGATCGCAATCCCATAGAGGGCCTGAAAACATCTAAAGTCTCTCCACCTCAAATTCAAGTGTACAGCAAATCCCATCAAACCTGTATCGAACAGGCTGCCTTGTACCATGAAGACAAAAATGCGCTTATGGTACTGATTGACCTGTATACAGGCTTACGCATCGGGGAGCTGTGCGGTCTTAGCTGGCTTGATTTTGGCCCGGGAAAGGAATATTTTAAGATTCGGCGTATCTTAGAGAGATTGTCGAAAAAATGGGCGGAGAATAGAAGTGAGTATCAAAAAATCTTTATGGTTGGAGGTAAAGAGGAGGGGGCCACTGCTCTATATCTTGGTCCTCCCAAAACGGAAAGCGGAAAACGAGTGGTGTATACGAACGATCAGGCGGTATTAAGCTTTAATCGGATAGAGACTTATCAGAAAAAGATGGGCTTTTACCGGCCGGACGGATTTGTGTTTGTAAATCAGAAAGGAAATCCCTACGAGCCAGAGCCTATAACAAGCTGTATCGTGACGTACTCCAGAGAGCCGGTGTGGATTATAGAAAGTTTCACACGCTCCGGCATACTTTCGCCACGCGGGCTTTTGAGTTGGCTTTTGATATTCCTACTTTGGCAGAAATTTTGGGACATGCTCAAAAGACGACTACGGAAAATATGTACGGCCATTCGTTGGATGACACAAAGAAAAGTGCTATGGCTCGCTTCAATCGCAGCGCCGGGTAAGGAATATTCGGCATAGTAAGGAGGAGACAGAATATGAGTGAATCTTGACAATAGCGGTCAGAATAGCGGTCAAATTCTTGAAAATGACGGCTGGGAATAAAAAAGCAAGCCGTGTCAGAATGAATTATCATCCAACACGGCTTGCAAAATGCATAAATTATGAAAGGAGGAAGATTTACGGAGAATTGTAGGACACAAATAAAATAAGGAAACCCGCAAAGCAAGCAGCTATGCAGGCCGAGTGGTTGCGGGGGTAGGATTTGAACCTACGGCCTTTGGGTTATGAGCCCAACGAGCTACCAGCTGCTCCACCCCGCGATATGGGAAGAATATGAAAACAAAAACGGAGGATCCTGCAATAGAATCCTCCGCAACATGGTTGCGGAGGCTGGATTTGAACCAACGACCTTCGGGTTATGAGCCCGACGAGCTACCGAACTGCTCCACTCCGCGATTTATAGCCCCATTTTGGTGCTATAATAGTATACTCTATTGTCAGAAAAAAATCAAGGCTTTTTTTTAAATTTAAACTGTTTTTAAACAGCTTTTCCCAATGAGCGGACCTCATGCTTTGGATAAGTTGCCGCTTTTTTTATTTTAGCAGGGGAAAAAGCAAGGCTGCGCTTTTTCCTCTTTTGAGCGCTTCGCCTACATTGAAAATAACAACACCCGGCACCCAGCAAGGCTAGTACAATCATGACGGCGCCCATAAAAAAAGTTAACCGGAGCGGCGGTAAGGAAAGAGAATATCCCCATCAGCGCGCAAAGAATTTGAATCCAAAGGCTTTCCTGATCCTTTCCGTGAAATTTTTTCCAGCAATAAGCTGATGTGCCTAGTAAAAAAGCTCCCAATATATAGTTCATAGCGTTATCTCCTTGCAGAACATTTATTTGTGGATCGTTTGTTCTGGAAATATTATAGCATATATGTTCGGTAAATTGCAAGAGGTAAATGAAAAAAATCGTACATTTGTTTTGCTTTTGAGAATAAGAGGTTTGGGGAAGGAATTACAAGGAAACATAAATATTGATTATAAAAATTATTTTTTGGGGTTTTTCTTGCCAAAACCTAAAATTTGGGATAAAATATAGGAACAAAAGTTCTGTATCTGCGGTCGGAGGCACAGATCAAAGCTATTATGGAACCTATCCTGCAAAAAGAATGAAAAGGAGCGCAAGACAAATGAAAGACCGGGATTTAATGGTTTATTTAATGAAAGAGAACATCAAGTTGCGGGAAAAGCTTCGGGAGACGGAAGAAACCTCAGATTACTGGTTCCAGGAATATCGGGAACTGAAAAAACGGAATGAGAAATAGCGGGAACCAAAGGGAAGAGCTTGCCAGAGCAGAGGCACAGTGGCTGACAGTGCCTGATTGGGAGATACCGAAGCAAAAAATTTCCTGGGAAAAGAATTTGTACAGTTTTATGGCTAAACCAAAATCAGGCCCGCCGTCAAAGCCGGAGGAATAAGCAGACCCGGGGGACTTGCTGACGGCAGGCTTTTCCAAAAAAATGAGACCTTTCTCATTTTTACTGCTCGTCCTGCGGCCTATCGGCGTCAGATTTTCTGTATTGCTTGAGTTTTTGCTGCAGGAAGCGTACTCTTTATTCCCCGCTTCACCCGATATCTGCGCCAAAACCTTTCACTGGCGAAACCGGGAGGCCATGTCGCCTGAGCACAAAAAGAAAGCCGCCGGAATAACTGATTCCGGCGGCTTTCCCTGTGAATAAGATTTGGAAGGAGAATGCATCTAAAATAGACACATTTTGTCGTAAGCAAATTTAAGAAACTCCCCGAGAATCTAGAATCACGGAAGCAATTTTCTTCCGGCTGGGCTCGGAAAGATCGCACAGGCACAAAATAGCGTCCTTTCGGGCGTGAAACTCCGGAATCTCCAGAGCTTGATGAAAAAAGGCAAACAGTGTCAAATAATCCATATAAAGCTGATTTGCCATGGCTGCACCGGATTGGGTGAACGTGACCGTTCCGTAAAACTCCTTTTCGATCAAATCGTCCTCCGACAAAGCGTTCAGCATTTTGGAAACACTGGGCGGCTTTAGCTTCAAGGAAGAAGCGATATCCTTAGAGCGGATCGGCTTTCCGGTTTGCCCTAATTCATAAATTGCGAACAGATACCGTTTTTTTGCCGCGGAAAGCATGATAGACTCCTCCTCAAAGGAATACGAAGGATTAACTGCGGTGGGGCTCTTCGATTGGCGGCCCGTCCTGCGGAGAAGAGCCGCAGCGGGTACAATGAGTACAATGGGCGCAGCAGCCACCGCAGCCTTCGGATACGGTAAAACAGGAGGAGACCTCCCTATGGGATTTGCAGCTGCTGCAGCCTGCGCAGGTACCTTTCCGGAAAAGATACCGGATCGCGAAAAAATACAGCGTACCTAACAACAGGATCAGCAGACCGTTAACAATATATTCCATAAAAAGCCCTCCCCTTCTGGAATTTAACTAATCGATACGGATAACAGAGCTCATACGAATTTCTTAAGCGGCGGCACGGGCGGCTTCAAGGCGTTTTTCCGATCGGGATTGGGACGAAACAGCAGGAACAGCATCACAATTAGAACCAGAAATGCGAAGGCAGTGCCAACCGTAAAGCCGGCTCCGGTAAACAGCAGGCCGAACTGATTGATCATCAGCGCCACGCAATAGGCCAGAACACATTGATAACCAATGGCGAACGCGGTCCATTTCGCACTGGCCATTTCACGCTTGATAGCGCCGATGGCCGCAAAGCAAGGGGCGCACAGCAGGTTAAAGGCGAGAAAAGCTGCTCTGGCTCCGGCGAAGGGCAGCATATTGCCGACTGCGGTCCACATGCCGGGATCCGCTTCGCCGGCGTCACCCAGGCCGAACAGCACACCGAAGGTACCCACTACGTTTTCCTTGGCGACCAGGCCGGAAATGGAAGCACAGTGGACTGCCAGTTGCCGAAGCCCAGAGGCGCGAAAATAGGAGCGATAAAATTGCCGATGTAAGCGAGAATACTATAATCCATCTGGTTGACGTTGGGATCCTCCATATCCAGCAGGCCGAATACGGCGCCGCCGTCAGCCCAGCCGAAGTTGGAAAGGAACCAGATCAGCCGCAGGCCACAAAGATCACGGTACCGGCCTTGATGATGAACGCCTTGCAGCGCTCCCACATATGGATCAGCACGCCCTTGGGGGCCGGAAGATGATACTGGGGCAGTTCCATGACAAAAGGAGCGGGGTCTCCGGCGAACATCTTAGTTTTCTTCAGGATAATACCGGAAATAATGACCGCTGCAATGCCCAGGAAGTAGAACAGGGGGGAGATCCACCAGAATTCACCGCCCATTAAGGAGCCGACCATCAAAGCGATGATGGGGAGCTTGGCGCTGCAAGGGATAAAGGTAGTAGTCATAATAGTCATGCGGCGGTCATTTTCGTTTTCGATGGTTTTGGTAGCCATTACGCCGGGAACACCGCAGCCGGAGGAAATCAGCATTGGGATAAAGCTTTTGCCGGAAAGGCCGAATTTACGGAAGATACGGTCCATAATGAAGGCGACGCGGGCCATATAGCCGCAGTCCTCCAAAATGGAGAGGAAGAAGAATAGAATAAACATTTGGGGCACAAAGCCGAGTACAGCTCCTACGCCGCCGATAATACCGTCGACAATCAGGCCGTTGAGCCAGTCCGCCGCGCCGATGCTGGAAAGCCATTCTCCTACCGGCGGCTGGATCCATTCCGCGAACAGGGTATCATTGGTAAAATCGGTGACGATGGTGCCCAGACTGCTGACAGAGACATAGTAAACCACAAACATGACCGCCACGAAGATCGGCAGGGCCAGCCACCGGTTGGTGACAATCCGGTCGATTTTATCGGAGGTGGTCAGGGCCTTTTTCTTTTTGCGGACACAGGCTTTCATAACCTTCGCTATGTATTCATACCGCTCGTTGGTAATGATGCTTTCGCTGTCGTCGTCCAGTTCCTTTTCCACAGCGGCTACAATGGCCTCGATGGACTGCTTGGAGCCTTCGGGCAGCTTGACGGCTTCCAGCACCTTTTTATCCCGCTCGAACAGCTTGACAGCATACCAGCGGGCGTGGGAATCGTCTATCACGCCGTCAAGATGGGCGCCGATAGCGGCCAGGGCCTCCTCCACGGTTTTGCTGAATTCGTGCTGGGGAACAGCGGCTTTTCGGGAGCTTGCCAGGGAAATAGCCTCGGCTGCCGCCTCCCTGGAGCCTGTGCCCTTCAAGGCGCTGGTTTCTACAACCTTGCAGCCCAGGGTTTCGCCAAGCCTTTTAATATCGATTTGGTCGCCGTTTTTTTTGACCAGGTCGATCATATTCAGCGCCAGCACTACAGGGATTCCCAGTTCCAAAATTTGTGTGGTCAGGTAAAGGTTCCGCTCCAGGTTGGTGCCGTCTACCAGGTTGATGATAGCGTCAGGATGCTCGTTCATCAGGTAGTTCCGGCTGACCACCTCCTCCAGCGTGTAGGGGGATAAGGAATAAATACCGGGAAGATCCGTAATGACGACGTCTTTTTTGCCCTTTAAACGGCCCTCCTTTTTTTCTACGGTAACGCCGGGCCAGTTGCCAACGTATTGGCTGCTGCCAGTCAGGTCGTTAAACATGGTAGTCTTGCCGCAGTTGGGATTCCCGGCAAGAGCGATTCTTATGCTCATGGCTTTGCTTCCTCCTTTAAAAATGTTAGCTCAAACTAACTAACGGGGCTTTTCCCGCACCTTTTCTATACCGGGGACAGACCGAAAAATCAGCCCGCCACCTGAATGTTTTCCGCTTCGCTTTTCCGGATGGAAAGCTCGTAGCCCCGGACGTTTACCTCAACCGGGTCTCCTAACGGCGCCACCTTGCGCACGTAGATCTCTGTTCCCTTGGTAATGCCCATATCCATGATCCGGCGCTTGAGGGCGCCTTCTCCGGTGAGCTTTACCACAGATACCGTTTCTCCGCATTTTACCTGCTTCAACGTTCTCATGTGAATCCTCCCTTGATTACCTGCTTCGCAGAAAATTGAATTTATCCTGTGACGACACGGGCTGCCATGGATTTGCTTACCGCGACCCGGGTGCCTTTCACACTGACGATGACGTTTCCGCCCAGCTCAGAAATGACGGTGACCTCCGCGCCCTCGATAAAGCCAAGATTGCGCAAAAATCTCTGCACCTCGTCCTTTCCGCGGATGGACAGGACTTTGACTGTTTCACCGCCGGAAACCATAGCTAAGGGAATTTGAGGCGCGGATACCATCGGATTCCTCTCCCGCTGAAATTTAGAAGAGACTGCTTGTTCACTGGTCATAACAGATACTCCCTTTCTGTTAGCGGTCACTAACACTTGAGGCCTTCTAAAGGGGTTAGCAACTACTAACCCCTTTGCATTTCTAAGTTTACATCCACTAACTGAATTTGTCAAGAACTGGGTAAGCTAAAATGGAAATTCATTTAAAAACTCAAAAATATAAGCCTGATTTAATGTAAATTGTTTATTTTGACGCCGAATCAGGAGAAATCCCATGGGAAACCTTGCTTTTCCGCAGGAAAGGCAGTAAACTGAAAATAATCCAAGCCTGCTTGACTGCTGGAGCTCGGCGGCTTTGCCAAAGGAAAGTGTACAGGGGCGCAAGAATTTTTGGGCGCCTGAGGAACGAAAAAAGAAAAAGCTGCGGCGGACGCGGCCTGCGCAAAGGGAAAGCGCGCTGCGGCGCAGCAGGCGGAAGCCGGGAAAAGCCGTGTGAAAATGCTGAGGAGGAATACGCTTTTGGGAAATAATGCCACGGGGGGAAAGCGAAAGAATAAAACGAGGGTTTTCCGGTTCATCAGCCAACAGGGGCGAACCTCCAAGCTGGAGATTGTGTCCCGGCTGGGAATCAGTCTGCCCACCGTGCTGCAAACCCTGAAGGAACTGACAGAGGACGGCCTGATCTGGGAAATGGGAGAGTTTGAGTCCACCGGGGGCCGAAAGGCCAAGGCGCTGGCGGCTGTGAGAGGGTCGCGGTTTGCCATGGGCCTGGACATTACCCGGAACCACATCAGCTGGTGGCGGCAGATCTTTCCGGGCGGATTCAGAGGCATATCCGGATTCCTAAGACATTCGCCCGGAGCCCGGCCTACGGGGAGTTTTTAGCAGGACTGATAAGCGATATCGGACAGAGTGGAGGATTCCCGTGGACCGGTTTCTCGGAGTAGGGATTTCCGTTCCCGGCATCATAGACGCCCAGGGACGGATGATCCAGGATTCCCACGCCTTAGGAGTGCGGAAGATGCCTTGCGACGAGCTTTCCAAAGGCATTGAGTATCCCTGCGTATTTATGAACGACGCCAACGCGGCTGGGTTCGCGGAGCTGCGGGAAAGCTCCGACATGGAAAACGCGGTATATCTGTCCTTAAGCAACAGCGTGGGAGGGGCGTTTTTGCAGGGAAGCCGCCTCTATTTGGGCGAACATCAAAGAAGCGGCGAATTTGGCCATATGACCCTGTATCCTGGCGGCCGGGAATGCTATTGCGGGAAAAGGGGCTGTTTAGACGCTTACTGCTCCGCCCAGAGGCTTTCTTCTCTGACCGAAGGAAAGCTGGACCGCTTTTTTGAGAAGCTGCGGCAAGGGGACAAGGAGTGCGCCCAGGCTTGGGCGGGATATCAGGCGGATCTGGTGACCGCGGCTAACAGCCTGCATATGGCTTTTGACTGCGATGTGATTTTGGGCGGTTACGTGGGCGGATATCTGGAGGATTGGATTGGGGCGTTGCGAGAGTTGGCGGAGGAACGCAATCCCTTCGACGACGGCGGAACCTACCTGAAGGTGTGCCGCTACCGGGTTGAGGCTTCTGCTCTGGGGGCGGCTTTGCAGCATGTGGAGAGGTTTATCGAAGGGCTGTAGTACCTCCGGCTGAGAGGCGGCGTGGGAAAGCGCGGCCTGATACAGCGTGGAAAAGGGGGTGGACGGGGCAGAGCCTTCTTTGCCGTCGGGTATGCGCTGCCGCACCGGTCCGCTTCTGCCCCTGGACAAGCTTTTGTCGCGGACTAATCTGCTTGCGGCTTCAGGGGACCAACCTTGCGCAAGGTGTTTTTATCGTTTACAAACCCCGGCGGAAAATGAAAGCTGAAAGCCGCTGAAGAAGTGAAGCGGGGAACCCTGATTACGCCTATGTGTTATAGGCCCATCGTCCGCGGCGCTTCCCGGCAATATGGTGTGAAGGACGTTTTAGGCTCCATTCATTCCAGGCCTGTGAATTCAATGATAAAAAACTGAAATGATCAAAATAATATCGTAAGGAGAGATTGTAATGAAAAACAGCCGAAAGATAAAAAAGAGATTTTTGGCCTTGCTAGGCTGCGCTGCCCTGGGAGCGGTCCTCGCTCCGGCGGCCTGGCCGCGGAAGACCTGGCGGCGCGGCTGCCGGCGACCTTTCCGCCAGTATTTGCCTCTAATCATCGGTGTGGCGGCGGCCTGTTTGGTCATCGCCGCCGCTCTGTTGGTTTCCATTACCGCGAAAAAACGGAAGCAATCCGGTGAAAAGAGTCCTGCCCCTGATGAGGACGACTCTAAGAATGACGGCAATCAGAAAGGGCTGTAAATGAAAACAGAGCTTCGAAAGATTCCAGGTGTGGGAAAAGCCACCGAGGAGGATCTGATTCGTTTAGGGTATCCAACCATTGAATCCTTGAAGAGCGCGGACCCGGAGGAGCTTTACCGCCGGGACTGTGAAATAACGGGAACGCTCATCGACCGCTGTCAGCTGTATGTTTACCGATGCGCCGTGTATTTCGCGAAAACAGAGCATCCTGATCCGGAAAAGCTGAGATGGTGGTATTGGAAGGATCAGAAAAAGGGCGGATAAGCTTCCTGAAACAGACTTAGAGGGACCTCTTTGAAAACAAAGGCGGCCGATGTCTCAGCGGCGGCTTAAGCAGGCTGGGCGGCCTGCCGGTGAGAGGCTTTTTCGTTCTGTTATGAGTGTTTTGTGAGATTATTCCGCTTATATTCCTGCGGCTTTGGCACTCTGCCGGCGCCGGGGAGATCCCGCCGTGCCGCCGGCAGAGTGTGCGCGGCATAAGGCGGCTGGCAAGCAGCCTAATGGTTTATGAAAATAACGGGCAATAAGGAGAAATACTGTGATCGCGATAGTATCCCCAGCGAAAAATATGCGGACGGCCGGCCTCAAGGGCCTGGAGCTGACCCGTCCGGCTCTTTTGGAGAAAACACGCCGGCTCTTGCCGATGCTCCGGGCTTTGGAGCCTGGGAGCTGGAAAGCCGGCTGAAAATCAACCCCCAGCTGGCGATGAAAGCCTTTTCGGACTTCCAGGAGTTTGAATCTCCCGGCGGGGAAAGCCCGGCGCTGCTGTCTTACCACGGCCTCGCGTATCAAAATTTAGAAGCGGAAAGCCTTGGCCTGGAGGATTTCGCCTTTGCGGGCGGCAGCCTTAGAATCTTAAGCGCTTTTTACGGCGTGCTGCGGCCTGGCGACGCGATCAAGCCCTATCGCCTGGAATTTCAATGCGGATTCCAGCCTGGCGGAAAAAGCCTTTACCATTTTTGGGGCGATTCTATTTACCGGGAGCTGTTCCGAAATGGGGATACGGTGATCAATTTGGCGTCCAGGGAGTATTCCAAAACCGTTTCTCCCTTTTTAAAGACAGGGGATCGGATGATTACCTGTGATTTTTTGACCTTCCGCAGGGGAAAGCTAATCACGCTGGCGGCCTTGGCAAAAATGGCCCGGGGCCGGATGGCAGATTTTTGATCGACAACCGCATCCGAGAGCCGGAGGGCTTGCGGGAGTTTTCCTGGGAGGGCTACGAGTTTTCTCCGGAGCACAGCGACGGCGAAATTTCCGGTTTGTTCAGCGTTTTTAAGTCGGAAGCCGCCATGCCAATTCCAGAAAATTCCGGAATTGCTCCCGGCGCCTCATATTCCAGGCCGCTGTGCAGCCCGATGACCCGCCATTATATTTTAGGAGGTATTTTATGATCGAACAAGGCATGAAAGCGCCGGACTTTACCCTGGAGGATAAAGACGGAAATCAGGTAAGCCTGTCTCAGTTTTTGGGGCAGAAGGTCATTTTATATTTTTATCCCCGGGACAATACCCCGGGCTGCACCGCTCAGGCCTGCGGCTTCCGGGACGCCTATGACGAGCTTCAGGGCAAGGCGGTGGTCATCGGGGTTTCTAAGGACAGCGCCGCCTCCCATCAGAAATTCGCTCAAAAATACCAGCTGCCCTTTGTTCTGCTGTCAGATCCCCAGCGCCAGGCCATCGAGGCCTATGGGGTGTGGCAGGAGAAAAGGCTCTATGGCAAAACCAGCATGGGCGTGGCGAGAACCACCTTCCTCATTGACGAAAAAGGCGTGGTGGAGAAGGTGTTCCAGAAGGTAAAGGCCGCCGAAAACGCCCGGGAAATTCTGGACTATTTGGAAGGCTAAGGAGAGCGCTGTTTATGAACAACGGCCGGCTGTTTGAAATTCTTTATTTGCTGATGGAGGGGGAAACCGTCACCGCTTCGGCACTTGCCCGGCGGCTGGAGGTTCCCCCAGAACCATTTACCGGGATGTAGAAGCGCTGAGCGGAGCGGGCATCCCAATCTACATGACCAAGGGAAGGGGAGGGGGAATCCGGCTTTTACCGGATTTTGTGCTGGAGAAATCCCTGTTTTCCCATCAGGAACAGGATGAAATCCTATATGCCTGCAAAGCCTGGCGGTTACCGGCGGCCTGCAGGACAAAACGGTGCTTTCCCGAATGAGGTGCTTTTTCAAAGAACCCCCGCCGATTGGATCGACGTGGATTTTTCAGGCTGGGGACACGGCCCGCAGGAGAGGGAAAAATTCCTGAGGATCAAACAGGCGGTTTTGGAAAGCCGGGTGCTTTCCTTTACCTATTACAGTACCTGCGGCCAAACCACAAACCGCCGGATTGAGCCGATGAAGCTCCGGTTCCGCGGCTCCGCCTGGTATGTCCACGGCTTTTGCCTGGAAAAGCAGGAGCTCCGGGTCTTTAAGGTGAGCCGGATGGAAGGAATATCGGTGACGGAAGAAGCCTTTGACCGCCGGGCGCTGGAGCTGCCGCCCTTAGAGGAGGAAAGCCTGCCTGCTGAAAGGATGGTCTCACTTACGCTGGAGTTTGAGCCATGGTGCGCTTACCGGGTATACGATGAGTTTGACAGAAAACTGATTACCCCCGGAGAGGACGGCAGGCTGCGGGTGGCCGTTGATTTTCCCCGGGGAAGCTGGGTGCTGGGCTATCTGCTTTCCTTTGGAGATGGGGTCACGGTTCTTTCCCCGCCGGAGCTTCGGCGGGCGCTGAAAGGCCAGGGGGAACGGCTGAAGGAAAAGTATTCCTCCGCTTTATAATATGACAGCTTGTGTCAAATTATCTATGCTAGGATGAGCTATCAAAAGACGGGAGGAACGAGGGATGGAGCGACGGTTTTGTCAAAGCTGCGGTATGCCGCTGGGGGATGAGACGCTGCTGGGAATGGAGAGCAGCGGGAAAAATGCCGGGAATATTGTGTTTATTGCTAGTAAAAGGGCGCTTTCCCCCAGGACTGCACGATGGAGGAAATGGCGGATGCCTGAGCTATAGCAGGAAAGAAGGCGGGACAGAGCAGCCCTGTCTGACCAGGGAGACCATGCTGCGGTGGTTTTCCACATGAAAACGCTGGTGCAAAGGAGAGTAGGAGATGCTGGAGCTGGTGCCGGCCAAATCGATTTTGGCGAGAAATAAAGATCTCCGGTGGTTCGGCATCGACTACCAGATGAATCTGTACCGGGGCTGCTGCCACGGCTGCATTTACTGCGACAGCCGCAGCGAATGCTATGGCATCGAGGAATTTGACCGGGTGAGGGGCAAGAAAAACGCCCTGGCCCTGTTGGAGGAGGAGCTGCGCCGCAAACGAAAAACCGGGGTAGCGGCTACCGGGGCCATGAGCGACCCCTATAACCCTTATGAGAGTGAGGCTGAATTGACCCGCGGCGGCCTGAAGCTGCTGGACCAGTACGGGTTCGGGGCGGCGGTCGCCACCAAAAGCGCAGGATTACCCGGGACCTGGACGTGCTGAAAAGGATACAGTCACATTCTCCGGTGCTGTGTAAGATTACCGTCACCACCTGCGACGACGAGCTGTGCCGGAAGCTGGAGCCTTATCCCTCCGTAACCTCGGAGCGGATGGAAGCGGTTAGGATCCTCAGCGGCGCCGGGATTTTCACAGGGCTTTTGCTGATGCCGGTTCTGCCTTTTTTAGAGGACAGTCTGGATAATCTTCTGGGGATCGTCCGGCTTGGGGCGGAAAACGGCGCTAGGTTTATTTACCCAGCCTTTGGAGTGACCCTGCGGCAAAATCAGAGGGAATACTTTTACGATCAATTGGAAAAACGGTTCCCGGGAGAAGACCTGGCTCGGAGGTATCAGGAGAAATATGGCTCCAGCTATGTTTGCAGGGCAAGAAACGCCAAGATCCTGGGGGAGGCTTTCCGCCGTGCCTGCCGGAAGGAGGGAATTTTATATTCCATGACGGAAATTATCAAGCTTACCGGGCACCTTACGATCCGGTGCAGACCAGCCTGTTTTAGCCCGGACCAGTCCCGGCGGAAAAAATGAAAGAAAGCCTGTTATCAGACTCATGGGGAAAATCCCGGCTGGAAGTTTTTCTGGCGGAAAACGGAGGACGGAAAGGAACGGCTTAAAAAATGGCTCAAAATAGAAACCACGGACGGGGCTATAAAAATTGCGGAAGCGGCGTGAACATCATGGGAGCGCCACGGAAGCGCTTTAAGACCGCGGGAGCGGTTTGGGCGGCTATTCTTAGAAAAAGGCTGGGAAAGCAGGCGCTTTATGAAAAAGCTCAGAAGCATAAACAGGGCCAATAAAGAAAATTTAGAAAAACAGGAGAGCGCTGCGGCTGGGTACGCGGGCCGCAGGCTGGGAGGAGAACTGGGATGGAAAAGCTGGATTACAAAAAGCAATATAAGGATCTCTACCTGCCGCCGAAAAAACCGGTGGTGGTCGATGTTCCCGAGATGGTTTTTTTGATGGTTGACGGATGGGGAGCGCCGGAAGAACCAAGCTACCAGGAGGCGGTCTCGCTGCTGTATTCCGTGGCATTTACGATTAAGATGAGCAAAAGGAACGGCAGCCAGCCGGAGGGCTACTTTGATTATGTGGTGCCTCCTCTGGAGGGGCTTTGGAACTGCTCGGAAGAGGGGGTTCATCCGGATCGGAGCCGGTGGGTATGGACATCCCTATTGCGGCAGCCGGAATTTGTCACCGGCGAGGTGTTCCGTTGGGCCGTGGCACAGGCCGCCCGCAAGAAGCCGGAGCTGGATTACGCCAGAGTGCGTCTGGAACCCTACGGCGAGGGGCTTTGCGTTCAGATGCTGCACATGGCCCTTACAGCCGGGAACAGGAAACCGTTGATACGCTGGCAGCCTTTTTGGAAAGGGAGGGGCTGGTCTATGACCATGGGCGCCGCCATCATGAGATTTATTTGTCTGATCCCAGGAGGTGCGCTCCGGAACGGCTGAAAACGGTGCTCAGGCTTCCGGTGAAAAGAAAAATCGTGTGAAAGGTATAAAAAACAGGCGGAGAATTTCTCCGCCTGTTTTTATACCGGATTTTTGAGGGAACGGAAGCTTCCTTATGGAAATACAGCGTGAAAATACCTCCATAGCTGAAATTGGACTGGGCGGGCCGGCATCCAAGCCGGCGGAGACTGCCGTTTTTTCTGCCAAGAGGGAAGGCGCGGCCTACCGATCCTGGGGCTGATGGTTAAAATAAAACACGGCAAGCTGGGTGCGGTCCCGAAGCTCCAGCTTATCCAGAACGGCGCTTAAATAATTGCGAACCGTGCCCTCGCTGAGAAACAAGGCCTCCGCGATCTCTTTATTGCTGAGGCCCTTGGCAACCAGCGAGATAACATCCAGCTCCCGGGGGCTGACGCCGCGGGCGGCAAAATCAAATTTGTCACCCGACTGCATCAGCTCCGGCAGCTTGGTGACGATCTCGCTGCCGAACACGCTTTGCCCCGATTCCACCGCGTGAAGGGCGGGCAGGATGCTTTCGAAATTCTGCTTGATTAAATAGCCCTTCGCCCCAAGCTTCAGGGCCTTGATAATATATTCATCGTCGGAAAACGTGGTCAGAAACAAAATTTTCGCCTCCGGAGCCTCCCGGAGAATCAGCTCTCCCGCCTCCAGGCCGGTGAGGCCGTCCATACGGATGTCCATCAGCAGCACATCGGGCCGCAGACGGCGGTAAAGAGAAACAGCTTCCCGCCCGCTGCCGCCGGTACCGACTACCTTCACCTGGGGATCGGTTTCCAATATGGTTTTCAGCGAGGCGCAGACCAGGCGTCGTCGTCAATAATCAGCAGCTTCATGAACATCCTCCTTTGGAATGGTGATGAAAAGCCGGAACCCGTTTTTCCGGCTGACGGTCAAGTTGCCGTGGAAAGCGGCCAGCCTTTCTTCCATGTTTCTCAGGCCGATGCCCGCCCTGTCTCCGGCAGCCTGCCGGATACCGTTGTCCTGCACGATCATTTGGTAAAAGCCCGGAAATTCCACTGCGGAAACCTGGGCCGCGGTGGCGTTGGAATGGCGCATAATATTGGAAAGGGCTTCACGGACGATGGCGATCAAACAGTATTTCAACTCCAGCGGCATGGCGCCGCAGTCGTATTGCAGGCTGATCGGACAGAAGGTAAAGCCGCGGCACAGGGTTTCCAGCTGAGAGCGAAGATCAATAGATTCCTCATGCAGGTCGTGGACGCTTTCCCGTATACTGTCCATGGCCTGGGATAAGGTGGATTTCAAGGTGTCCAGCTGGGCGTTCAGCTCCGGCTCCTGACGGTGGACCGCCTTGAGCGCTCCAAGCTGCAAAATGGAGCGGGAAAGAAGATGTCCCACGCTGTCGTGGATTTCCCGGGCGATCCGGTTGCGCTCGTTTAAGGTGGCGACCTGGATTTCGTAATCCTGCTTTTCCAGCAGCTCCTTGTTCTTTTGCTCCAAATGGAGAGAAATCTCTTTTGCGTTATCGGTCAGGTCCTTATAGTCCCGGCGGGAGCGGCTTAAGGCCAGAGTCCGCAGCTTCAGCAGAGCGGAAAGGCCGGTATATAGGAAAAATACGGCCATCGCTAAGGGTGACACCCGCCCAAGCTGAAAAAATACGGCTGACGGAAGAAGCAGGTAAACGGCGCGGAAGCAGGGCCTCCATAGGTCATAGGAGAGAAAAGGAATAAAGAGAAAAAATTCCGGCCGCAGGCAGCCGGCGGCTAGAAAGCCGATGGAACTGCAAAAGGAGAATTTTTCCGGGAAATAGCTGTTCAAAGAGGAAAGGCATAAAGCCGCCAATAGAGCCGCCAGGCACCAGGGGGAAAAGGCTTGCAGGGGCAGCAGCAAAACACAGCATAAAAAAAGGATCAGCTTATCCAGAAGCTCGCCCATACGAATGATCTCCTTTCCCCTGTGAAATTTGCCCTTAAGGCATCAAAGGGAGCGCGGACGAAGCCTTCCGCAGGAGGCTCCGGGCCGTGCGCCGCAGGCTCCGGCTTGGCCCTTAGCTTTTTCGAAAGGCGCTTGGGCGGTTTTGAACCGGAGCTCTATTTCTATCTTAGCACGGGAAAAACCCCGGTGGCAAGAGGAAGGGGGAAATGGTGACATTTGTCACGGTGAAACAGGATGCCAGGCACTGGCCCGGGACGGATTTTTTCCGTATGATAGTACCATGAAAGAAATAGGAGGACGAAACCCATGATGATACAAGTGGAAAACCTGGTGAAGCGCTACGGCGACGTGGTGGCCCTGGACCATTTCAATTTACAGATCGCCGAGGGCGAAATTTTTGGCCTGCTGGGGCCCAATGGATCGGGGAAAACCACCGCGATCAACTGTATGCTTTCCTTGCTGAAATATGACCGGGGCGCCATTAAGCTGTTCGGCAGGCCGATGGGGCCGGACGCTTATGACCTGAAGCGGGAAATCGGTGTGGTAATGCAGAACGTAGCGGTGTTTTATGAGCTGACGGTCTATGAGAACATTAATTATTTTTGCAGCCTGTATCTAGACGACAAGCGCCAAAGGCAGCGGCTGGTAGAGGAGGCCATTGAGTTCGTAGGCCTGGAGGATTACCGGAGGTTTCTGCCCAAGCGGCTCAGCGGGGGCCTGCTCCGCCGCCTGAATATCGCCTGCGGCATCGCCCATAAGCCCAAGCTGATCTTTTTAGACGAGCCTACCGTGGCGGTGGATCCCCAGAGCAGGAACAGCATTTTAGAAGGAATCCAAAAGCTCAACAGGGAGGGCGCCACCGTGGTATACACCTCTCATTATATGGAGGAGGTGGAGCAGATCTGCACCCGGATCATGATTATGGATAAGGGCAAGGCGGTGGCGGTGGGCACCAAGGAGGAACTGAAGGCTATGATCGGCGCGGGAGAGAAGGTCACGGCGGAAATTTACCGGCTGGATCAGGAAAATCTGGCGGAGATCAGGAGGCTTGCCGGCGTGCGGGGGGTAAGCTATGAGGAGGGCCTTCTGACGGTTCGGTTTAAAAGCGGCGGACATAATCTAATCACCCTGCTGGATTACCTGAAGCAGAGGGAAATCCCATTCGGCAGGATTTACTCCGAGCCGCCCACTCTAAACGACGTGTTTTTGGAGATTACGGGCAAGCAGCTGAGGGATTAAGGAGGTACACCATGTTTATCACTGGATTTGTAACCAGGATCAAATGCGCGTTCCGGGATAAGGAAATGATTTTCTGGACCCTTTTATTTCCCGTGATGCTGGCGACCCTGTTTTATTTCTGCTTTTCCAACCTGGATTCGGCGGACGCCTTTTCCCCGGTGAAAACCGCGGTAGTGGCCGACCAGGACTACCGGCAGGCTGCCGGCTTTCAGGCCGCCTTAGAGGAGGTTTCCAAAGAAGGGGAGGATAGGCTGTTGCAGCTTACCCGGGTGGAAACCCGTGAGGAGGCGGACCGGCTGCTGGAGGATGGCCGGGTGGAGGGATATCTGACCATAGAGGCTGGGGCTCCCAAGCTGACGGTAAGGGACGACGGGCTTAACCAGACTATTTTAAAAAGCTTTTTGGACCAGTATTTGCAGATTTCCGCGACCGCCGCCCATATTCTGGAGAGAAATCCTCAGGCAGCTCAGCAAGGGCTGCTCACCGATTTGATGGAACAGCAGGAGTTTACCCGGGAAATTTCCCTGTCTAATGCGAAGCCGTCCCATCAGCTGCCTTATTTTTACGCGCTGATCGCTATGGTATGCCTGTACGGAAGCTTTCAAGGCCTAACAAGCGCCTTTTACCTGCAAGCCAATTTATCGGCTCTGGGAGCCAGGAGGTCCATGGCGCCCAGAAAAAAGCTGGCGATGATTACAGCCGATATGCTGGGCAGCCTGGCGGTGCATCTGCTCACCATGCTGGTTCTGCTCTGTTATCTGCTTTTGGTTCTGCGGCTGGATTTCGGAAACCAGATCGGCTATCTTCTGCTGACGGTGCTGGTGGGAAGCATCGTAGGCGTCTCGTTAGGAGCGTTGGTGGGAGCCGCCTTAAGGATCAAGGTGGAGGCCAAAACCGCGATTTTGATTACCTTGAGCCTGGCCTGCTGCTTCCTGGCGGGACTGATGGTGGAGGGGATCAGCTACGCCATTCAGCAGAACGCGCCGGCGGCGGCCTGGCTTAATCCGGCGGCCAGGATTTCCGACGCGTTTTACTGCTTGTATTATTATGATAACCACACCCGGTATTTTATGGATCTTGGAGTGCTGTGCGCTATGGCGGCGATATTCGGCTTAGGCGCCATGGCCTGCTTGAGGAGGCGGAAATATGAAAGTATTTAATCTGTGCGCCAAGGTGACAAAACGGCATCTGGTTTCCTTGGGCGTGTATTTGGGGATTTTCGCCGTGCTGGCCGTAATGCTTACCGCTTTCAACAATACCAGCCAAAGCCTCAGCTTTGAGGCGGTCAGGCCCTCGGCGGCCATTGTCAACCGGGATGGGGAATCGGCGCTGGTCAGAGGGCTGGAGGATTTCCTGGCGGGATATGCGGATATGGTGAAGCTGGAGGATGACCGGGAAGCCCTTCAGGACGCCCGCTTTTTTGACGCGGTGGATTATATTCTGATCATCCCCCAGGGCTTCGCAAAGGACTTTTCCCAGGGCGGAGGCACTCTGGAGAAAAATACCCGGTTTACCTCGGCCGAGGGGCGTTACGCCGATCTGCTGGTGAACCGGTATTTAAGCGCCGCCAGAGCGTACCGGCAGGCGGCGCCGGAGCTGTCTGAGGAGGAGCTTTTAGAGACGGTGAAGGCGGATGCTTCGGTGCAGGCGGAGGTAGAAAAGAAAAGCTTCCTGGAAAGCCAGCCCATCGATGAGAGCTTTCAGGTGTATTTCAGAACCTTACCCTATATCATGATGGCGGTTTTGATTCTAGCGGTCACCACGGTGATGATGGTGTTCAACAAGCCGGACCTGCGGATGAGAAACCTGTGCGCCCCGGTCAAGCTGCGTCATGTAAATCTTCAGCTGGCCTTATACAACGTATGCCTGGGCGGGGTGGCATGGCTGGTGCTGTGCGCCATGGCGTTCCTGTTTTACGGCGGCCGTATCCAGGGAACGGATGTCAGGCTGGTCCTGCTGATCCTGCTCAACAGCATATGCTATCTGTTTGTCTGCCTTAGCGTGGCCTTCCTGCTGGGAAACTTTGTCAAGGACGGGGGCGGGCAGAATATCGCCGCCAACTTTATCTCCTTGGGGCTCAGCTTCCTCGGCGGCTCCTTTGTCCCTCTGGAGCTTTTGGGAGACAGTGTGCTTCAGGTAGCCCGCTACACGCCTTCCTACTGGTATAACCACGCGGTGGAAGCCATCTCCGGCCTGGTCCGCTTCGACAGCCAGGCCCTGGGCCCGGTTTTCATTTCCATGGCCATTCAAACCGGCTTCGCCGCCGCTGTTTTTTCCGTGGCTCTGGTGATCAGCAAGTTCCGCCGGCAGCGGACCGAGGGCTTTGCCTCCGTTAAAACGGAGATGGCGTAGCGAGGCTTTCCCGCAGAAGAGGGAACATCGCCGGCGGCGACGGCGCGGGATTGTGCAAGGCAGAAAAATTTGTGTTTCCTTGGCCTTTAGGGCTATCCTGGAAAAAGACCGCAAAAGGGCACCGGCGCTTGAGCGCCGGTGCCCTTTCAGCTTCCGCCTTGACAGGATGGCCGCCGGTTACCGGTCGGAGGCGTAGCGGATTCCCCACTCCCTGCGAAGCTGGTCGATCACGCCGCAGATTTTCAGGCTTTCCTCCCAGGTGAAATCGGGACATTCCAGCAGTCCCTGCGCCAGGCATTCCTGCACCCGGAGAACCTCAAACTGCATCCCGGTGGCCGGATAAGGAAGCTCGACGCTTTCCGGTTCGCCCTGGTTGGGGATAAACTGAAGCTGGCTGGGACAGCACAGATTCGGCCCCAGGGTGATACGCCCCTTTTCCCCAAAGATCGTAGTGGTGGCGTTGCCTCCATATCAAAGCCGGCACTCAAAAAGGCGGCCTTGCCATCGCCGTATTGCAGCAGCATATCCGCGTGGATGTCCACCTCTCCGTTGGTGCGGCAGCAGGACATGATTTTTTCCGGCCCCTGGGGAAACGCCAGAAAGGCCATGCCCAGCGCATAAACGCCTACGTCCCGCACCGCGCCTCCGGTGTGGGCCAGAGAGGCCTTCCAAAGCTGCCAGTCCTTTGGGTCGGCCAAAAAGGAGTGAAAGGAGTGAACGGTGAGCACCTGCCCGATTTTTCCCTCCTGAAGCCACTGGCGGGCCTGCCGTACCGCAGGAAAGCACCGGGTCCACATGGCTTCCATCAAAAAGGTGTGGTTTTTCTCAGCCAGCCGGATCATTTCTTCCGTTTGGACGGCGTTATCCGCCATAGGCTTTTCACACAGCACCGCAACCCCGGCGTTCAGGGCCGCGGACACATAATCCATATGGGTGTCGTTCGGCGTGGCGATATACACCACGTCAGGCTTGGACTCCCGGAGCATTTTTTCAAAATCGGTATAAGAAGAAGCAAACCCGTATTTTTCCGCATAGGCTCTGCCGTTTTCCTCGCTGCGGGAAACCACTGCGGTTCGTTCGGCGCCGGGAGCCTCAAGCATTCCCTGAGCAAACCGCCCGGCGATAAATCCAGGGCCGACCACGGCCCATTTGGTTGTTTTCATAAGCTGACCCTCCTGTTGCCATACATATTTTAACCGGGAATCAAACTGCCCGCTGTTACGCTCATTATACAAGACGCCCGCTGGAAAAGCAACGAGCCGCGGCGGGGATAACGAGAATTTCTGCGGCAAAATACGGCAGAAATCCTACCTCTGGGACGGGAACTGTGGTATAATAGCCTCGCTTAGGTTTCCGCGGCAAAGCTGCCGTCAATAAAAATAAACATAAAACCGTAAGCTGCAACGATGGAAGGGGCGAGCGTTATGCGGCTTTTTCTGGCAATTTTATTCGAGGAGCCTGTGAAGGACAGGCTCCGCGAGGCGATGGAGCTGATCCGGCGGAGCACCCGGACAAGCCGGCTCACCCGACGGGAGAATCTTCATTTGACGCTGGTGTTTCTGGGAGAACTCCGAGAGGCGGGAAAGGTGCGGGAGGCTATGGAGGAAATCCGGACTGGCCCCTTTCCTCTGGAAATCCGGGGCCTGGGCAGATTTCAACGAGACGGCGGAGATCTTTACTGGGCCGGAATAGAGCCCTCCTTACCGCTGCAAAACCTGTACCTGGAGCTGAAAAACGCTCTGGCAGGCAAGGGGATTGCGGTTGAGGACCGGCCGTACCGTCCGCACCTGACGTTAGCCCGGCAGGCGGTAGAAAAGCCGGAAATCCCTTTTTACACGCTGAAAAACCGGTTGGAGCCGGTAAAAGCCAAAGCCGCCGCCGTCAGTCTGATGAAGTCGGAGCGAATCGAGGGAAGGCTGGTTTACACAGAGCTGTACCGCAAGGAGCTGCGAGAAAATAAAGGAAAGGAGCGATGCTGTGAAATCCTACCGTAAGGAACTGTGGTTCCGTGTGCCGAGCCGCAGAGGCCTAGTAAACATCACAGGCGAGGTTGAGAAAGCGCTGGAAGAAAGCGGCGTCCAGGAGGGACTGGTTTTGGTCAACGCCATGAATATTACGGCCAGTGTATTTATCAACGATGATGAGCCTGGACTTCACCGGGACCTGGAGGCTTGGCTGGAAAAGCTGGCGCCGGAAAAGCCTACGGCCAGTACCGCCATAATGGCTATGAGGACAACGCCGACGCCATCTGAAGCGGTCGGTGATGGGAAGGGAAGCGTGGTGGCCGTAACCGGAGGGCGCCTGGATTTTGGCACCTGGGAGCAGATTTTTTACTATGAGTTCGACGG
>ENA-OQLB01000254-OQLB01000254.1-human-gut-metagenome-genome-assembly--contig:-NODE-254-length-31880-cov-4.316978_pt1 | contig 31880 bp, 29 predicted proteins | sample MGYA00242656_ERZ504813 | MGnify/ENA primary metagenome ERZ504813 (study PRJEB26092, sample SAMD00036388) | human gut metagenome | host: Homo sapiens | study: EMG produced TPA metagenomics assembly of... | reverse complement strand
CGTACTGTCTTCGGATGGAGGCAGGAGTCTTCTCTGGTGATAAGAAGGACAAGAGCGGTGGTGGAATCGGAGGAAAGATGACTCCAAGTGCAGTTCTTGTCATTAAAGATGGACAGACGAAAACTTGTGAATATTAAGAATCAGGAAACGATTGTGAAATTACTGGATATGGTACCAGATGTGATCGATAAGTTTACGGGGAAGAATGAGACATTAGAAGATATTGTGGATGATCTTGAAAAGTAAAATTTGATTGTCTAACAGAAATGTATTGAGTATTCATAAAAACATAAAGAAAGATAGAGCTACGAAAAACGAATTCTATGGAATTCTATCATTTCGTACCTCTATCTTTCTTTATGTTTTATGAATACCTGAAGACATTTTTGTATAAAATTAAGAATTTTCAAACGGAAAGGTGTGTATGTTAAACATTATTAGTTTTCAATTTTTGTAGTGGTAGACAGATGTTTATAATATTCCACCATTAATTTCCGTCATTCAAACCAGAATTTTGGAATACATATGTACAAAAAGGATCTTCAAATATGAAACGAGTCTGGGCCATCGCTTTTTTCTTTTTCTCATTGGGCTTATTTACAGGATTCTGGATCACTCACGATCCGATGAAAATAGTTATCTGTATCGGATGTGATATCACAGCTTACTGTCTATTCTTTAAATAACGCTTGAAGAATAAAAAAGAGTTGGAATAAATTCCAACTCTTAGTGGTTTCTTATATGATCAATCAAGACTAAGCACGTTCAACCTTACCAGATCTTAAGCAAGAAGTACAAACGTACATTTTCTTAGCTGCTCCGTTAACTTTAACTTTAACAGATTTGATGTTAGATTTCCACATTTTATTTGATCTTCTATGTGAATGGCTCACTGCGTTTCCAAAATGAGCACCTTTGCCACAAATAGCACATTTTGCCATGTTAGCACCTCCTTATTCCAATCTCTATTCCTGTTTCATTCCAGGCTCGACAACTATTTCATTCTAACAGATTGATTTATAAAAATCAAGAATAAATTTGCTTTTATTTTAAATCATTTTTTGAAACACTAGACTTAGGTGGTTTCATAATGTATAATCGAAATATATGAATTCTCGTTTGGAGGTATAATTTATGAAAGGACATGTGAATACAAAGAATGGAGAGATCTCCATTGAAAATCAGGTAATTGCGAAATATGCCGGAATCTGTGCTCTTGGATGTTTTGGTATCGTAGGGATGGCAATGGTGAATATGAAAGATGGGATTGCCAAGCTGTTAACAAGAGATAATATCAGAAAAGGTGTATTTGTTTCTGTAAAGAATAATAAGATCACGATAGACTTCCATATTATTGTATCTTATGGAGTTTCTATTTCTACAGTGGCAAGTAACCTTATGGAATCTGTAAAGTATCGTGTAGAAGAATTTACAAGCCTTGAAGTAGAACGGATCAATATTTACGTAGAGGGCGTAAAGGATATAGGATAATAGATAATGGAGGCAAAGATTAAGATGAAACAGATAGATGCAGCTTTGCTGCAGAAGATGTTGATTGGCGGAGCCAAGAGATTAGAGGCGAATAAAGAATATATTAATGAACTGAATGTATTCCCTGTGCCAGACGGTGATACAGGAACGAATATGACAATGACAGCTCTTGCAGCTGCTAAAGAAGTTGGGAACGCAGCAGAAGTGACAGTGAAAGAAGTAACAAGAGGATTATCAAGCGGTTCTTTAAGAGGAGCCAGAGGTAACTCAGGTGTTATTCTATCCCAGTTATTCAGGGGATTTTATAAAGGTGTCAAAGATCAGGACGTATTAACAACAGAAACTGTTGCAGTAGGATTTAAGAAGGCAGTAGAGACAGCTTATAAAGCAGTTATGAAACCAAAGGAAGGAACAATCCTTACGGTAGCGAAAGTAACAGCAGAGAAGGCAGTATATTGTGCAAGGAATACAGAAGATTTTGAAGAATTTGCTCAGGTAGTGATCAAGGAAGCGAACGAGATTCTTCAGAAGACACCAGAGATGTTACCAGTTCTGAAAGAAGCAGGAGTGGTTGATTCAGGTGGACAGGGACTTGTGGAATTCCTACAGGGTGCTGTTGATGCTTTAATGGGTAAAGAAGTTGATTTAAGCAGTGTTGAGAAGCCAGCAGTTAAACCAGCAGCAACAGCAAGTGAAGCACCATTAGAAGAGAAAGATATCAAATTTGGTTATTGTACAGAATTTATCGTTATGACGAAAGAAGAGATTTCCATGGAAGAAGAACAGAAGTTTAAAGATTTCTTAATGGGAATCGGAGATTCTATCGTGGTTGTTGCAGATGAAGATATCATTAAAGTACATGTTCATACAAACCATCCTGGAAAAGCGATCGAGAAAGGTCTCACATATGGAGAACTTACGAATATGAAGATCGATAATATGAGAGAAGAACACAGAGAACGTTTAAATCTCACACAGGCAGAAGCACAGGCAGAAGAAAGCAAACCAGAAGAACCTAGAAAAGACTTTGGATTTGTGGCAGTATCGATTGGCCAGGGAATGAATGACATTTTCCGTGAGTTAGGTGTAGATTACCTGATCGAAGGCGGGCAGACCATGAACCCTAGTACTGAAGATATGTTGAATGCAATCGAGCAGGTGAATGCAGAGACTGTATTTATTTTGCCAAATAACAAGAATATCATTCTTGCAGCGACACAGGCACAGTCTTTAGTGGAAGATAAGAATGTAGTGATCATTCCGACAACAACAGTTCCACAGGGAATCTCAGCGATCATTGGATTTGATCCAGAAGCAGATGCCGAAGAGAATGAAGACAACATGAAAGACATCATTGAATGCGTGAAGACTGGAGAAGTTACTTATGCAGTCAGAGATACATCCATCAATGGTATTACGATCAAGGTTGATGATATCATGGGAATCGATGATGATGGGATCAAGAAAGTCGGACAGGATGTCGAGAAAGTCACGTTAGAATTACTAGAAGAGATGGTAGATGAAGACAGCGAACTGATCAGTATTTACTATGGAGAAGACACAACCAAAGAACAGGCAGAAGCATTACTTGAGAAAGTAGAAGAAACATATGGTGACTGTGATGTACAGTTAGAATATGGCGGACAGCAATTTATTATTTCTTATTATCAGTAGAATAAGAGAAGATGGGAAATCCCGCTTGATGGCGGGATTTCTTTGCTTTTCGTGAGAATATGATAAAGAATTTTGAAGGAGACAGAAGATGGATGGCACAACAAATATCATAGAATTAAAAGGAATTGGGGAAAAGAGTGCGACAGCTTTTGGACGACTTGGAATCCGTGATGTAGACAGTCTGATCACGATGTATCCAAAGTATTATCTTACCTATGAAGATCCCAAAGATGTCAATGAGATCGAGATTGGCCAGAGAGTATCTATTTTCGTTCGTATCAATTCGGAAGTTCATATTCAGTATGCAAAAAGAATGAAGATTGTTATATGCACAGCGAAAGATCATACAGGAACGATCATGCTTGTCTGGTACAATATGCCATATTTAAAGAAACAATTACATCAGGGAAGAGATATATATTTACGGGAACTCCGATCTATAAAAATGGACGGATCACGATGGAACATCCAGAGATCTTTACAAAGGAAGATTATGAAGCTAAACAGGAGACATTGCAGCCAGTATATCCATTAACAAGTGGACTTACCAATAAACTTGTTTCTAAGGCTGTGGCACAGACAAAAGACTATATCTTTCATATTCCAGAATATCTTCCGCAAAATATTTTAGATCAATATCAGCCAATGGAATATCATCAGGCAATCTGGAATATTCATTTTCCGGAATCAAAAGAGCAGTTGATCAAAGCAAAGAAAAGGTTGATTTTTGATGAATTTTTTATTTTTATCGCAGCGATGCATATGATCACATCAGGAGAAGATCTCAAGGAAGAAGGATACAAGATCGGGGTTTGCAAGGAAGCAAAAGAACTATTGAAGAATCTTCCGTACGAGTTGACTACAGCACAGAAAAGAGCGTTAAATGAGATGGCAAAAGACATGGCGTCTGGTAAGGTTATGAATCGTCTGGTACAGGGTGATGTAGGATCTGGAAAGACGATCCTTGCGGTTATTTTATTATTAATGTGTGCCAAAGCAGGATACCAAGGGGTTTTGATGGCGCCAACGGAAGTGCTTGCAGCTCAGCATTATGAATCATTTACAGAACTTTTAGAATCTTATGATATAAAGATCGCATTGCTGACAGGTTCCACAAAGGCAAAAGAAAAAAGAGAAACCTATCAAAAGATCAAAGATGGAGAAGTAGATATTGTGATCGGAACTCATGCGGTCATTCAGGATAAGGTGGAATATAACAAGTTAGCATTGGTTATCACGGATGAACAACATCGATTTGGAGTAAGACAAAGAGAAAGTTTATCGCTAAAAGGTGAGAAACCACATGTACTTGTTATGAGTGCGACACCGATTCCAAGAACATTGGCGATCATTTTATATGGTGATCTTGATGTATCAATCATCGATGAACTGCCGGCAGAGCGGTTGCCGATCAAAAACTGCGTAGTCAACACAAGTTACCGCCCGACGGCATATCGTTTCATTGAGAAACAGGTCAGTCAGGGAAGACAGGTATATATTATCTGTCCGATGGTTGAAGAAAGTGAGACGATGGAAGGAGAAAATGTCATTCAGTATGCGCAGATGTTGAGAAGCCAGTTTGCACCATCGGTAAGGATCAGTTACCTTCATGGAAAGATGAAGGCAGCGGACAAGCAGAAAGTCATGGATGATTTTTCAGAAGGCAAGATTGATGTTTTAGTATCAACAACGGTTGTTGAAGTCGGCGTGAATGTGCCAAATGCAACGGTTATGATGGTGGAGAATGCAGAACGTTTTGGACTTGCACAGCTTCATCAGTTAAGAGGACGTGTCGGACGTGGCGGCTATCAGTCCTATTGCATTTTTATGACGAGTTCCAAGAAGAAAGAAACGATGCAGCGTCTTGAAGTGTTGAATAAATCAAATGATGGATTTTATATAGCAAATGAAGACTTAAAACTTCGAGGACCGGGTGATTTCTTCGGAGTCAGACAAAGCGGGATGATGGATTTTGTTCTGGCAGATATCTATACCAATGCAGATATTATGAAACAGGCAGCTGATGCGGTAAAACAACTGGAGGAAAGCGGATTTGATTTTTCGAATTTGAAGAACAGCAGATTAGAAAAACAGATCGGGCTTGCAAGGAATATATAATAGGAGGTATATCGTATGGTACGTTTTTATTTAAGATTTACAGGAAGAGTCCAAGGAGTAGGATTTCGTTTTTTTGTAGCGATGAATGCAGAAAGATGTCATTTGACAGGATGGGTGAAAAATATGTCTGATGGATCAGTGACAGCAGAAGTTCAGGGAACCAGAGTTGAAATTGAGAAATTTTTAAATTTGATCCAGACAGGAAATCGTTTCGTTCGAGTGGATGAGATCGAGAAAGAAGAACGTCCATATGAAGAAAATGAGAAAAGATTTCATGTTCGTTATTAAAATGATGTAAGTGTCAAAAAATAACAATCCATAAAATGCAACATCATGTAAAAACTCCCAGTGTATCTTTTGTACGCTTGCATATACTATGAGCGTAACAGATAACAAAACAAAAGAAATGGAGGACTTTCAACATGGAAGAACGAACTTCAGCAAGAAGCAAAGGAACAAACAGAGTCGAGGTACCAGAAGCGAGAGGAGCCTTAGACAGATTTAAGTTCGAAGTTGCAAATGAGATCGGTGTGGATTTAAAAGAAGGATATAACGGACACTTAACAACTGCTCAGGCAGGATCTGTCGGAGGAGAGATGGTTCGTAAAATGATCCGCAGACAGGAAGAAGAAATGTCTCGCTAATTAGATAAGATGATGTATCCGGATTGCGAAATTGCGTAGCAATGAAGCAATCCTCAAACATCATAAGATTCAGAAAGAGGCAGCGAAAGTATAAACTTTGACTGTCTCTTTCTGAAATATTGGTTTGTCGGTTGACAAAATCTGTAGATATAATAAAATAAAAGAAATAGTGAGCAAAAGTGGAATAACTTTGCAAAGCAAATAAAAGACAAGGAATATACATAGATATGAGAGTCGTAGCAGGAAGTGCGAAGAGTTTAAAATTAAAGACGATCGAAGGAATGGAGACAAGACCAACCCAGGATCGCATCAAAGAGACGTTATTTAATATGATTCAGTATGATATCCCGGGAAGTACATTTCTGGATCTTTTCTCTGGAAGTGGAGGAATCGGGATCGAGGCATTGAGCAGAGGAGCAAAGGAAGCTTATTTTGTTGAGAAAGCAAAACCTGCATTAAGATGCATTCGAGAGAATTTAAGATATACAAAGCTTGATAAGAAAGCACAGGTTCTGGCAACAGATGTGAATTCAGCGATCAGGCAGTTAGAGACGAAGAATGTAACATTTGATCATATTTTTATGGATCCTCCATATAAGAAAGGATTTGAAGAAGAAGTATTATCAATCATAGATCGATCCTCTATCTGTACAGAAGATACGGTAGTTATCGTGGAATCGTCTCTTGACACAGAGATACCAGATTTTGAGAAATTAAAGGTTATAAGAGTAAAAGAATACAAGACAAATAAACATACATTTTTGATGAAAACAGTGGAGGATTAGAAGATGAGTATTGCAGTTTATCCGGGAAGTTTTGACCCGGTGACTTATGGACATATTGATATTATAGAGCGTTCAGCCAAGGTTTTTGACAAGCTGATCATCGCAGTATTGGTAAACAGTGCAAAGAAACCAATGTTTACAACACAAGAGAAGGTTGATATGATACGAAAAGTGACAAGTCATCTTGATAATGTAGAGGTTATGTCATTTTCTGGATTGTTGGTAGACTTTGCAAAACAACAGGGAGCCAGTGTATCAGTCCGAGGACTACGCGCAGTAACTGATTTTGAGTATGAGATTCAAATTGCACAGACAAATGCGAGATTGGATAAAGACTTAGATACCATGTTTTTTACAACCAGCATTGAGTATTCTTATGTAAGTTCCACGATCGTAAAGGAAATTGCATCTTATCATGGAGATGTTTCTGAGATGGTACCGCCTTACGTACAAGAATGTCTTGAGAAGAAATTTAAATCATAGGAGGCGAATGAATATGAGTGAGAAGTATTTACATGAGATGATTGATGATATTGAAGTACTGATCGACGAAGCAAAACCAGCAAGATTTAGTCCAGGTAAGATTATGATCGAGAAAGATGTATTGATGACAGTGATCGAGGAATTAAGGAAGCAGATTCCAGGTGAGATTGAACGAAGCCATAAGATCATTCTGAACAAAGATGCGATCTTGGAAGATGCCAGAGTGAAGTCACAGCAGATGATCGATCAGGCAGCAAGAGATGCAGGAGAATTGATCGATCAGAATGAGGTCGTTGAGATGGCAAAGATGAGAGCGAATGAGATTGAAACTCACGCCAAAGATACAGCAAGAAGTGTTGTACATAATGCGAATGAAGAAGCAGATCAGATCCGTGCAGGTGCATTGCGCTATGTCAATGAGATCATGGAAGATGTACAAGGTTATGTGGCAAGTGTCAAAGAAGCACAGGAGAGTGTGTTTAACCAGTTGTTATCCGCATTAGATTCAGATCTTGCATCGATTAAAACGAATGCGAAGGAGATAGAAGAACAGCTTTCCGGAGTCAGCATTCCACAGGCAAGAACAAGAACGGTAGAAGATTTCATTTCAGATGAAGACTAGATAAGCAAGTAGTCCGCTTGAAACACTAAAGAGAGATCTTATGAGCAGATATTTCCAGAGGGAGAGTCTGCTCTTTTTGTATACACTTAAAGTCTGCACGGCAGCAGACAACCCGCCAAAAGAAGTGATCATACACAATAATATGACTTTGCGGCCGATAGACATATGGGAAGAACCAAAATGGGAGATGGCATTTGTGATTTCAAGAACAGCGGTCAATCCTCTTTTTAAATAGAAAGGAAGTGGAAGAATTTCTAAAAGAGAAACGGCAATTGAAAAGATCATAATACAGATTCCGATCATGAAAATGGAATGAAGACTATCAAAGATACCTGATCTGCTGACTTTTTGTGTGCAATGGTGGGAGAAGAGTGGTGTGTATGTAGAAAATCGCTTGTAAAAAATAAAAAGACCAGATAGATCAGATAACACATGACAGGAAAATACAGGCAAAAGAAAAAGCGCAGAGCAGAAATTTTGCCATGAAGGATCAATGTAAGAGTATATCCAGCAGAGAACATGGGACTGATCTGATTGCAAGTATATAATAGCTTTTCTCCTTCAGATTTCGTAAAAGATCCACAAGAAATAAAATCATCAATGATCTTCGCACCGAGGGGACATCCACAAAAAAAACCTAGAATACAGGTGTAAAAAAAGTCCTCATTGATACCAGGAAAAAGTTTTTTTGAGGGGGTAAAAAAGCCGGGAGATCAGATGGAACGTTTGGTAATATTGCATAAAACCAGTGAGCAGTAAAAAAGGTAAAAGAGTCGGTGTGATCGTTGCAGACCATAAAATCAGCCCATTTTTTGCTCCTTGGACCGATGTTTGTGGAAAAAATAACAAGGAAAGAACACTAAAAATAAGTAAAAACTGGATAAAACTGGTTTTCATGAAAAATCTCCCGCTTTCTTTTTATAGTGTATGAAGCGGGAGGTGAAACTAGAAGATGATCTGCTCATCTTTTATGATCGTATGAAATTTCTGTCCGATCACGGTACGATATAACTGGTTGGCACGTTGTTCTGTAGATAATAATTCTTCTTGATCTTTGGATAAAGGATCATTCATAACACGCAGATGGCGGACCATAGGGATGGAAGATTTTCTTTTGATATTCCCAATCAGGAAGGAAGCGGAACGTTTGAAACCTAGAATCTGAAAATAAGGAGACATATCGTAAGTTCGTGCTTTTTCAACCTTTTCTTTTGTTATATCAAGCATGATATGCAAAAGATTTCTGCTTATTTTACTCCAGGTGAGATTTTTGGTCTTACAGGCACTGATCAGTTCTTCAAAAGAAAGATCAGATTTTAACATCTTAAAAATACGGTCCTTAAAATCGCTTGAAATACCGCTGATCTGTGTAAGATCTTCGCAAGAATAAATAGCTGCATGTAAAAGCAGAGAAAAATCATCCAGGCAGACAGGAAAATCTTTTTGATAATGCATCTGATAGATATCATGCAAAGCTTCAGGGACTCTTGAGAATAAAGGGCTTATCTGGTTTTGTTCTAAGATTTCACGGATGGATGTTGCAGAAGAAATCGAAGGTGTCAACTCCTTGCTGTGATGATCGTTTGAAACACGGGTAACACAGACGGGAATGATAGGGCTGTCTAACTGTAGCAAAGCTTTTAAATATTCAATCCCAAGAATATTATTCGGCTGTTTTAATACTTCGATCAAAGAAGCATCATCAAGATGCTCTCTAAGATAAAGTTCTTTTGCTTTCGGATAAGAATGTCCGAGACTCATAAGCTCTTTTGTACCACGCTCGATTTCTTCTTCATATTGGATAAGAAAGGATGCGATCTGCTTAAGTTTGTTAATATCTTGACACTCACTTCCAAAAGAAAGGTAGTCGATCACCTAGTTTGTGAAGCAGACTGACAGCTCCAATTGCAAAATCAGGGCAGATGAACATGCTGCAAATAAGGGGAGTTCGATCACGAGATCGGCACCTCCAAGAAGGGCAGACTTGGTACGTATTTTTTTGTCCATAACCGCCGGAGTTCCGCGCTGTACATAGTTTCCACTCATGATGGCAATGACGTAGTCTGCACCCGTGATATTCCTTGTCTGCATGATGTGGTATTCATGACCATTGTGAAACGGATTGTATTCGCAAATGATAGCTGCTGTTTTCATAAAATATCCTTTCGAGATTCCTTATTTGAATCGTTTATTTTGTAAATGTATTATAAATCACAAATGAATAAAAGTAAAATTGCACAAAAAATGAAAAATAAGCAACAAGTATCTTGTCAGAGAAAACAAAAAAATGTAGAATAGAATATAGATTTTTCTGGAAATGTACAACGAAAAATACAAATACTATTATTGTATACAAAGAAATGATGTTGTATAATTTAACAAGATTAAATTCATCTTTTTGGAAAGTTGAAAGGAGCAACGCGAAAAATGAGTGTTATTGATGAGATTAAAAACAAGGCAAAAGCAAATAAGAAAACTGTTGTACTGCCTGAAACTACAGACATGAGAACATTAACAGCAGCAGCAGAGGTTATCAGTGAAGAGATCGCTGATATTATTTTAGTTGGAAAAGAAGACGAGATTAAGGCAAAAGCAGAAGCAGAAGGATTAGATTTAGCCAAAGCTTCTTTTGTTGATCCAGAGAATTGTGATCATTTAAATACATATATCGAATCTTTATGTGAAGCAAGAAAGAGCAAAGGACTGCTTCCAGAAGATGCAAAAGAGATCCTGTTATCCAACCCACTGTTCTTCGGAGCAACAATGGTAAGAGTTGGAGATGCAGACGGAATGGTAGCAGGAGCGATCAACTCTTCTGCAAACGTACTTCGTGCAGCACTTCAGGTTGTTAAGACTGCACCTGGTACAGAGATCGTATCAGCCTTCATGTTAATGGATACACAGGCTAAAGATATGGGTGAAAACGGATGTTTTGTATTCGCTGACTGTGGACTGAACCAGAATCCAAATCCAGAACAGTTAGCAGCAATCGCTTCAAGCTCAGCTAAGACATTTGAACAGTTGATCGGAGCAACACCTAGAGTTGCAATGTTATCCCATTCTACATGCGGAAGTGCAAAACATGACGATGTAACAAAAGTTGTAGAAGCAACAAACATCGCCAAAGAAAAATACCCTCAGTACTTGATCTGTGGAGAATTACAGCTTGACGCAGCGATCGTACCAGAAGTTGCAGCAAGCAAAGCTCCAAGAAGTGAAGTTGCTGGTAAAGCGAACGTATTAGTATTCCCAGACTTAGATGCTGGTAACATTGGATATAAATTAGTACAGAGATTAGGTGGAGCACAGGCATTCGGACCTATCACACAGGGAATCGCAAAACCGGTCAATGACTTATCACGTGGATGTGTAGCATCAGATATCGTTGGTGCAGTAGCGATCACATGTGTACAGGCAGCAGCACTGGAAGCAGATAAATAAGAAAAAATATAAGGAGAATCATAGTTCATGAAAGTTTTAGTTATCAACTGCGGAAGCTCATCATTAAAATATCAGTTAATCGATTCAGAGACAGAAAGTGTTTTAGCAAAAGGATTATGTGAAAGAATCGGAATCGATGGAGCATTAACACATCAGCCAGCGGGAAAAGACAAGATCAAATCTACACCAGCTATGCCAGATCATAAGACAGCGATCGGAATCGTTATCGACCAGCTGACAGATAAAGAAAACGGAGTTGTAGAAAGTCTTGATGAGATCGGAGCTGTAGGACATCGTATTGTTCACGGTGGAGAGAAATTCACAAAATCATGCCTGATCACAGATGAAGTTATCAAAGAAGTTGAAGAATGCAGCGTATTCGCACCACTTCATAACCCAGCGGGACTGATCGGAGTTCGCGCATGTCAGGAATTAATGCCAGGACTTCCAATGGTAGCAGTATTTGATACAGCATTCCATCAGACAATGCCAGAGAAAGCATTCTTATATGGTATTCCTAGAAAATACTACGATGAAGATGGTATCCGCCGTTATGGATTCCACGGAACATCTCATCAGTTCGTATCTTTAGAGACAGCAAAAGTCTTAGGAAAAGATATCAAAGACTTAAAGATCATCGTATGCCATTTAGGAAACGGTGCAAGTGTTACAGCAGTCAAAGGTGGAGAATCAGTAGATACATCTATGGGATTAACACCACTTGAAGGACTGATCATGGGAACACGTTCTGGAGATCTTGATCCAGCAATCATCGAATTTATTGCGAATAAAGAAAACAAAACAGCATCTGAAGTATTAAATATCTTAAACAAAGAATCAGGAGTTTACGGATTATCAGGAGTATCTTCTGACTTTAGAGATGTAAAAGCAGCAAGAGCTGAAGGTAACAAAGTTGCAGCTGCAGCATTAGATGCATATGCATACCGCGTAGCAAAATACATCGGAGCTTACACAGCAGCTATGAATGGTGTTGATGCGATCGCATTTACAGCAGGACTTGGTGAGAATGATGATATCACACGTAAAGCAATCTGCGAATATCTTGGATATTTAGGAACAGAACTTGACGAAGTGAAGAACGATGTTCACGGAGAAACAGCGATCATCTCTACAGATGATTCTAAAGTTACACTGCTTTGTGTACCAACAAATGAAGAATTAATGATCGCAAGAGACACAGTAGCCCTTGTCAAATAATCATTTCATAAAAAATAAAGCTTGTTAAAATGTGCTTCTGGATTGTTTTTTTAAAAGTAAGGAAAATTACTTGACAAACCAGAAGCACATTCGTATAATAGTACAGTATGAAAATTTAGGAGATCGTATGAAGATTCAATTATCAAAAATTATTTCAGTACCTAAATATGAAGAAACCGTCGAAGCGTCAATCGACTGAATGAGATTAAGCTTAAAGGTGTGTCTTATCCTATTCGAGAGAAGAATGATTTTTCGATTGTTTTTAGAAATATTGGAAAGGATAAGATATCATTTGCATTTGAGACAGAAGTCACGCTTGGAATTCCATGCAGCCGATGTCTTGAAGAAGTGAGTTATCCGGTTTCCGTGCAGGTGATGAAAGAATTAGATTTTTCGGATCTTGATGAAGAAGATTCTTCATATATCGAGGACAAGTATCTTGATCTTGATATACTGATCTTCGATGAAGTTGTTCCAAAACTTCCGTCCAGAGTGTTATGCAAAGAAGACTGCAAAGGACTTTGTCCGGTGTGCGGAACGAATCTGAATGAAAAAGAGTGTGGCTGCGATCGTACGGTGGCAGACCCTCGTATGGCAGCGATTCAGGATATTTTTAAGAATTTTAAGGAGGTGTAAAACCAATGTCAATTTGTCCAAAGAATAAATCATCCAAAGGAAGAAGAAACAGACGTAGAGCAAACTGGAAGATGACTGCTCCAACACTTGTAAAATGCAGCAAATGTGGTGCTCTTATGATGCCTCACAGAGTATGTAAAGCCTGCGGATCTTACAATAAAAAGGAAATTGTTTCAGCACACGCTGAATAATGGTAAATGAAGAGAAATGCCATACGTTTAGGCTTTTTAAGAAGGTTTAGGCGTGTGGCATTTCCTATTTTTAAGAAAAGGAGTAACAAGTCATATGGAGAAATTAGTGAAAGTGGCAGTTGATGCCATGGGTGGAGATCATGCACCAGGAGAAGTTGTAAAAGGTGCCGTTGATGCTGTGAATGAAAAAAACAATCTGAAAGTATTTCTTGTAGGAAAAGCACCAAGGATTCATGAAGAATTAAGCAAATACCAGTATAAAAATGAACAAATTGAAGTTGTGAATGCAGAAGAAGAAATTTCTTGTGACGAATCACCAGTAGAAGCGATTCGTAAGAAGAAAGATTCTTCCATGGTGGTCGCCCTGAAAATGGTAAAGGATAAGACTGCAGATGCATTTGTATCAGCTGGAAGTTCAGGAGCGATCCTTGTTGGAGGACAGTTTGTTGTTGGAAGGATCAAAGGGATCAAGAGAGCACCACTGGGAGCAGTGATGCCAACAGCCAAAGGTCCGATGTTATTAGTCGATGCTGGAGCGAATATGGATGCGAAAGCGGAATATCTGCTTCAGTTTGCACAGATGGGATCTATCTATATGGAAGATGTTCTTGGAATCAAGAACCCAAGAGTTGGACTTGTCAATGTCGGTGTAGAAGAAGCCAAAGGAAATCAGTTGGTAAAAGAAACAGGTCCATTATTAAAGGAATGTGAAAATATCAATTATATCGGAAGTATCGAAGCAAGAGAAATCCCATACGGTGCAGCGGATGTTGTTGTATGTGATGCATTTGCAGGAAATATCGTTCTGAAACTGGAAGAAGGATTAGCAGCAGTGTTAGTCAGTCAGATCAAAGAAGGAATGATGTCAACATTAAAGAGTAAGATCGGTGCACTATTAGCGAAACCAGCATTAAAGAAGACGTTAAAGAAATTTGATGCTTCTGAATATGGTGGAGCACCATTACTTGGATTAAATGGATTGGTTGTGAAAGCACATGGATCTTCAAGTGCAAAAGAAATGAAAAAATGCGATCATTCAGTGTATTGCATTTGTCGAAGAAGATATTACGCAGAAGATCAAAGACCAGATCGTGAAAGGATAAGAAGAAAATGGATGCAAAAAGTGTGGAAGAATTTCAAGAGCAGATAGGAATTAAATTTCATGAGCCATCCCGACTTTGGAATGCCTTCATTCATAGTTCCTATGCAAATGAACGAAGAATGAGCAAAGATAAGAATAATGAACGTCTCGAATTTTTGGGAGATGCAGTTCTTGAGCTGGTAACAAGTAATTATCTGTATCGCACATACCAGAAAGAATCAGAGGGAAAGTTAAGCAAGATCAGGCGAGTCTTGTATGTGAGCCGACACTTGCAGGATGTGCAAGAGATATCAACCTTGGGAAATATGTTCTCTTAAGCAAAGGAGAAGATATGACAGGTGGAAGATCAAGAGATTCCATTCTTTCTGATGCATTTGAAGCTGTGATCGGTGCGATTTATTTAGATCAGGGAATCGAAACAGCAACAAAATTCATTGAGACATATTTATTTAAAGATGTAGAAAATAAAGTTCTGTTTTTCGATGCAAAGACGAATCTCCAGGAGATTGTTCAGGGAGAAGGAAAAGGACGATTAAAATATGTGCTTGTTGGAGAAGAAGGTCCAGATCACGCCAAAATCTTTACGGTAGAAGCACGTCTTGGAGAGAATGTGATCGGAACAGGATCAGGACATAGTAAAAAGTCAGCAGAACAGCATGCTGCATTTGAGGCGATCAAACGCCACAAAAAATAACACGAAACAGAGGTGGACATGTATTTAAAAAGTATTGAGGTCAATGGCTTTAAATCTTTTGCCCATAAATGATCTTTAAATTTGAACATGGGATCACAGGAATCGTAGGTCCAAATGGAAGTGGAAAGAGTAACGTTGCAGATGCTGTTCGATGGGTGCTTGGAGAACAAAGAGCAAAACAGCTTCGTGGTTCTAGAATGGAAGATGTTATTTTTTCGGGGACAGAGCTTCGAAAGCCGATGGGATCTGCTTATGTTGCGATCACATTAGATAACAGTGACCATAGTCTGCCAATCCAGTTTGAAGAAGTAACAGTTGCCAGAAGAGTCTATCGTTCTGGGGAAAGTGAATATTTGATCAACGGAAGTGCCTGCCGAAGAAAGGATATTGTAGAACTTTTTTTTGATACAGGAATCGGAAAAGAGGGATATTCGATCATCGGACAGGGACAGATCGAACAGATCTTAAGTGGAAAACCGGAAGAGAGAAGAGAATTATTTGATGAAGCAGCAGGAATTGTTAAATACAAGAAAAACAAGCTGGAAACACAAAAATCTTTGGAAATCGAACGTGAGAATCTGGTACGAGTTACAGATATCTTAACGGAATTGGAACGTCAGGTTGGACCGCTTAAGAAACAGTCAGAACGTGCGAGAGAATATCTGTTGTTAAGAGATCAGTTGAAAGATGAAGATGTGAAGTTGTTCCTGCTTGAGAATCAGAATCTTGAGAAGGAATTAAAAGAGCTGGATGAAAAGATAGAAATCGCTCAGCGGGAGATCAATGAGGCAAATCAGACACTTGCCAAAGCAAAAGAGAAATACGGAAAACAAGAAGAGTTTTTGGATCATTTAAAACAGGAAATCGAAACGATCACTGCTCATATTTCTGAAATGAAGCTTACAAAGCAGAAAAAAGAAGGAAAGATTCAGGTTTTAAATGAACAGATCAATACAGAACATATGCGTGAGAGTATGTATCTGGAGTCTAAGGATAAGCTGTATAAAGATCTGAATGAAAAGAAAGCACAGTTAAAGAGATTTGAGGCAGAGACAGAAGAAATTCGTAAGGAATATGAATCTGTCATGGAACAAAAGATACAAAAAGAAAGCGAAGTTGCATTGTATCAGAAGCAGATTCAGGATCTGGAGAGAGAACAAGAAGAGATTGAAATCCGAGTGAATGCTGTCAGAGAAGGCCGTATGCGGGTGGCTGGAGCGATTGAGCGTTCCCAGACAGTGAAAGAACAGCTAAATGTCCGGATCATAGGACTGGATCATCAGATAGAAGAAATAAAACGGCAGATCAATGATCAGGAAAAAGAAAAAGATTCTTCTAGTCAGAAGATCGAAGAGATCAATGAGAAGAAAAAACGATCTGAAATCGAATGTCATAATGCCAAGAGAATCGAAGAAACATTGATAGCGGAACGCCGTCAGATTCAGGAACAGATGGATCAGAAAAGAGAGAAATATCATAGAGTGCGTTCCAACTATGAAACAATGCGGAATATGGTAGAACGTTATGATGGATATGGATTCGGGATCAAGAAAGTGATGGAACAACAGGCCGTGACATCTGGGATCATTGGAGCTGTTGCGGATATCATTAAAGTGGAAGAAAAATACGAAACAGCGATCGAGACAGCTCTGGGTGGAAGTATTCAGAACATTGTAACGGATACGCAGAAAACAGCGAAGAAGATGATCGAATATCTGAAGAAGAATCGTTATGGAAGAGTTACGTTTTTGCCGCTGGATGCAGTGAAGGGAAAAGAATTTGCAAGGAAAGAAATTCTTTTAGAACCAGGGGTGATCGGGGCAGCCAACCAACTTGTGATCTATGATGAAGTATATAAGGATTTATTTGCATCACTGCTTGGACAGATTCTTGTTGTAAAAGATATGGATGTAGGAATTAAAATTGCAAATAAATATCATCACAGTGTAAGGATCGTAACGCTTGATGGGGATTCCTTAAACCGAGGCGGTGCAATGTCTGGAGGTGCTTTTAAGAATAAGAGCAATCTGCTTGGAAGATCCAGAGAAGTTGAAGAATTAAAGAAGAAGCTGGATCGATGGACGAAAGCAATCACAGAAGATGAAGAAAAATATCATGAAAATGAAAAAAAACTCAAAGAATATCAGCAAAATATGATAGACTTAGAGAAAGAGATACAAGAAATCTCTTTGGAATTAAATACACAGCAGATGTCACAATCTGCGATCAAGCGAAGAAAAGAAGAGCTTGATAATAGGCACGAACAGTTAAGTATACAGAGACAACAACTGGAAGAAGAATTAAGGAATGCGGAAGATGATGCTGACAGACTGCAAGATGAACAGGTAGATCTTGAAAGTGCAAATGAGCAGGATGAAGAAAGGATCAAGGAGATCAGTGAGATTCTTGAACATCTTAGAAAACATGCCGAACAGCATGCAATGGAAGTTTCCAAGGTTCATATGCAGTTAAGCAAAGAATCACAGAAGTTAGAATTTCAGGAGAATAATCAGGAGCGAGTAAGATCTGAGATCGAACATCTATCAGAAGAGGTTCAAGAAAATCAGAAAGATACTGGAAGTATCAATGAGAATGTAAAAGCATTAAAACAGCAGATTGGACATTTAAAAGAATCATGCGAAGCAATGGAACGAAAGATCATAGAAGATCAGAACAGGCATCAGAAGATGCAGGAAGAAGTGAAGGAGAAAGAAGTCCTTTATAAGGATATCCTTAAAGAACGCGAAGAGATGCTTGAACGTATCAGTGGATATGACAAAGAAATGTATCGTCTGGAGAGTCAGAGAGAGAATCGCAAAGGAAAGAAAAAAGAGCTTTTGGATTATATGTGGGAGAATTACGAGATCACATATCATCAGGCAAAACAGAGGATCGATCTGGATGAGACGCAGAGCCTTACAAAGGTTAAGGAAACGATCTCTGAGTTAAAAAATAAGATCAAGAACCTTGGACCAGTTAATATCAATGCAGTCGAAGATTATAAAGAAGTTTCCGAACGTTACGAATTTATGCAGAAACAGCATGAAGATATCGTGACAGCAGAAGCACATCTGACAGGTTTGATGGAAGAACTGGAAGATGCGATGCGCCGTCAGTTTAATGCAAAGTTTAAAGACATCAAACGAGTATTTCAGGAAGTATTCGTGGAATTATTTGGTGGTGGAGAAGCAAGATTGGAACTTACAGATGATGATGTATTAGAATCTGGAATCAGGATTATTGCACAGCCTCCAGGAAAGAAACTTCAGAATATGATGCAGTTATCAGGTGGAGAGAAAGCTTTAACAGCGATTTCATTATTATTTGCGATCCAGAATTTAAAACCATCTCCGTTTTGTCTCCTGGATGAGATTGAAGCGGCATTGGATGATTCAAATGTCACAAGATTTGCAAAGTATCTGCATAAACTTACAAAGGATACACAGTTTATCGTGATCACACATCGAAGAGGAACGATGATGGCAGCAGATGTTTTATATGGGATCACGATGCAGGAAAAAGGTATTTCAACTCAGGTTTCTGTAAATTTGATCGAGAATGATTTAGATGAATAAAAGGAGAATGGCTATGTCAGAGAAAAAAGGATTTTTTAAAAGACTTGCACAGGGATTAAGTAAAACAAGAGATAATATTGCCTCAAGTTTTGACTCTATTTTCAGCGGATTTTCTGGAATAGATGAGGATTTTTATGAAGAGCTGGAAGAGATTTTGATCATGAGTGATATGGGAATTGATACAACAATGAATATCATTGAAGATCTGAAGAAAAAAGTAAAAGAAAATAAGATCAAAGAGCCGGAAGAATGCCGACAGCTTTTGATTGATTCTATTAAGGATCAGATGAGACTGGAAGATAGTGCTTATGATTTTATTGATAAAAAGAGTGTCGTTCTTGTCATTGGAGTAAATGGTGTAGGGAAAACAACATCTGTTGGAAAACTTGCAGCATCACTAAAAGGACAAGGAAAAAAAGTATTACTGGCAGCTGCGGATACATTCCGTGCTGGAGCGATCGAACAGCTCAAAGAATGGTCAAATCGTGCTGGGGTTGATATCATCAGTCAAGCAGAGGGTGCAGATCCTGCGGCTGTTGTATATGATGCGGTAGCAGCAGCAAAAGCAAGAGATGTCGATGTGTTGTTATGTGATACAGCAGGACGACTTCATAATAAGAAGAATCTGATGAATGAGTTAAGCAAGATTAATCGTATCATCCAAAAAGAATACAGTGAAGCTTATTTAGAGACACTGATCGTCTTAGATGGAACAACTGGACAAAATGCCATGGCACAGGCAAAACAGTTTAAAGAAGCAACAGACATTTCAGGAATTATTTTGACGAAATTAGATGGAACAGCAAAAGGCGGAATCGCGATCGCAATCCAGTCAGAACTTGGAATTCCAGTAAAATACATTGGTATTGGGGAACAGGTTGATGATCTTCAGAGATTTGATCCAGATATGTTTGTCAATGCATTATTCGAAAAAGGAGAAGAAAATTAAAATGTTAGAACTAAAAGATTTTGAAGCTGCATATAATAAAGTGCAGGAGGTTGTCCTTCCTACCAAGCTGATCAAAAGTGATTATTTTTCAGATCAGACAGGAAACGATGTTTATCTAAACCTGAGAACATGCAGTTGACTGGAGCTTACAAGATCCGTGGTGCATATTACAAGATCAGTACATTATCTGAAGAAGAAAAAGCAAAAGGATTGATCACAGCATCTGCTGGAAACCATGCACAGGGTGTTGCATTGGCAGCAGCAAGACAGGGAGTCAAAGCAACGATCGTTATGCCAACAACCACTCCACTGTTAAAGGTTAACAGAACAAAAGATCTTGGAGCAGAAGTGATCCTTCATGGAGATGTTTATGATGAAGCATGTGCACACGCATTAGACCTTGCAGCAGAACATGGATATACATTTGTTCATCCATTTGATGACCCAACGGTTGCAACAGGGCAGGGAACGATCGCAATGGATATCTTTAAAGAACTTCCAACCGTAGATTACATCCTTGTACCAATCGGTGGAGGCGGACTTGCAACAGGTGTTTCAACACTTGCCAAACTGTTAAATCCAAAGATTAAAGTGATCGGTGTAGAACCAGCAGGAGCAGCATGTATGAAAGCTTCATTAGAAGCAGGAAAAGTAGTGTCATGTGATCATGTCAGCACGATCGCAGATGGTACAGCAGTACAGACACCAGGAAAGATCATTTTTCCATATATTCAGGAAAACCTTGATGATATCATCACAGTAGAAGATGAAGAACTGATCCCATGTTTCTTAGACTTGTTAGAAAATCACAAGATGTTAGCAGAAAACTCTGGATTACTAACAATTGCAGCATTAAAACATCTGGATGTTAAGAATAAGAAAGTAGTTTCTATCATCAGTGGTGGAAATATGGATGTCATTACGATCGCATCTTTAGTACAGCATGGATTGATCATGAGAGATCGAATCTTTACGGTATCTGTATTCCTTCCAGACAAACCAGGAGAGTTAAATAAAGTTTCTGATGTGATCGCAGATGCACAGGGAAATATTATCAAACTAGAGCATAACCAGTTCGTAAGTATCAACAGAAATAGTGCGGTAGAACTTACGATCACAATGGAAGCATTCGGTACAGAACATAAAAATAAGATCATTAAATCCTTGAAAAAAGCAGGATATGATCCTAAAATGAGAAATTCTACATCTGTATATTAAATTGCTTGGATGAATTTCACAATATGGATATAAATAGTGCATTAAATATTGTACAATTTGTTGAAATATATGAAAAGATTTGGTATAATAAAGTTAGTGAAACAAACACTTTTTGAACAGCAGATAAACAACCAGAAAGTGGACTAGAAACGAAAGATATTTACAGTACATTGTTCTTTGAATATGAAAATATCTTGTAAGATGACAACGTGTCACATTTTTATTATACCTATAGAAATTAAAGATATGACTATAAAAGCGTAAATAAGCCATTTGCAAGAAGATTGTTCGTGGTTGTTTACGCTTTTTTATTTTATTAGACTTTTTAGTTTCACAAAGAAGTCTTATAAGATAAGATTTTCTGTAAGTGTGGGATTCAATCACAAGAATTCTTTGTTTTGAAGTTTTAAGGAGGAGTTATACTATGAATGAAACTATCAATCGTGAGGATTTGTATTTGTTTCAGACGGGAAAGGCAAGGCAGGCATACCTGACATTTGGATGCCATTATCAGAAGAAGACAAAGACTCACAGATTTACTGTTTGGGCTCCAAATGCAAAGTCAGTCAGTGTCGTAGGTGATTTCAATTTCTGGAATCCTCTTGCGCATCCGATGAAAGGTGACAAAGACGGGATCTATACGATCGAGATTGAAGGACTGAAGAAAGGTGATCTATATAAATATCATGTAGAAGGCTATGATGGATCTGCAGATATAAGAGTGATCCTTTTGCATTTTATGCAGAATGCAGACCAGATACAGCTTCGAAAGTCTGGGATTTCGATGATTTTAAATGGTCTGATAAACGTTTTATCAATCAGAGGAAGAAACGCCAGGCATTAGATCAGCCAATGTCTATCTATGAGCTGCATCTTGGAACATGGAGAATGCCGCAGGAAGAAGAGAGAGAATTTTATAATTATCGTGAGATTGCGGACATGCTGATTCCTTATCTTGGAGAGATGGGATATACATATGTTGAACTGATGCCGATCACAGAATATCCATATGATCTTTCTTGGGGATATCAGGTAACAGGATATTACGGTGTAACATCAAGATATGGAACACCAGAAGATTTCAATTATATGATCAATGAGTTACATAAAGCAGGGATCAGTGTCATCCTTGACTGGGTCCCAGCACATTTTCCAAGAGATGAGCATGGACTGGCAATGTTTGATGGAACACATATTTATGATCATGAGGATCCAAGGAAGGGAAGCCAGCCTGACTGGGGAACTTTATTATTTAACTATGGGAAACCAGAAGTACAGAGCTTCTTGATCTCAAGTGCGATGTTCTTTGCAGATGTTTATCATATCGATGGAATTCGTATTGATGCTGTATCTGCAATGTTATATCTTGACTTTGGAAAACAGGAAGGCGAATATGTGCCGAATGAAGATGGAACCAATATCAACTATGAAGCAGTTGATTTCCTTCGCAATCTAAACGAAGCACTTCGTACAACACATGAGGGATTCTTGACGATCGCAGAAGAATCAACAGCATATCCAAAGGTAACGAGTGATGTTGATGATCCGGAAGGACTTGGATTTGTTTACAAGTGGAATATGGGATATATGCATGATACTCTTTACTATATGGAACTTGATCCATTGTATCGTAAGGATAATCATGGAGCGATCATTTTCTCTATGGACTATGCTTACAGTGAGAATTACATTCTTCCATATTCACATGATGAGGTTGTTCATGGCAAAGGTTCTATGATCAATAAGATGTATGGTGCATATGATGAGAAGTTTGCTTCACTGCGAACATTATATGGATTTACCATGGCACATCCAGGAAAGAAATTATTATTTATGGGTGGAGAATTCGCCCAATTTGTAGAATGGAGAGACAAAGAACAGCTTGACTGGTTCTTGATCGATCAGTATGAGATGCATGATTCTTTCCACAAATATGTAGCTAAACTAAATGAGATTTACAAATCTGAACCGGCATTATATGAATTAGATCAGGATCCAGCAGGATTTGAATGGTGCTTGCAACGTGATGCAGACCACAGTGTTGTAGCATTTATACGAAAGAATAAGAAGGGCAGAGGAAGAAAACAACAACAGATTCTTTGTGTCTGCAATTTTACACCGATGGAATGGGATAAATACAAGGTACCATTACCAAAGAAATCAAAACTTACGAAGATCTTAGACAGCAGTGAGCTTGATTTTGGTGGAGATGGAGATGTTTCCGAATCTAAAGTTTCAACGAAGAGGGTGAAAGTACCATCTGAAGGAAAGAAAGCTGTTTACCAACAGGCAGCAGAAATTTCCTTAAAACCATTAAGTGTTGTTTACTATAAGATTGAGGAAGTGGAGACGAAATCACGAAAGAGTGTAGCAAAGAAAGCAGAGCCGGCAAAGAAAGCCACTGCAAAGAAAGCAGAGCCAGCAAAGAAGGCAGCACAGGAGAAGAAAACAGAAGCTGTGAAGAAAACAGTAGAGAAAAAGCCGGAAGTTACAAAGAAAGTAACAAAAGAAGAGGCGCCGGAGACTAAGAAAGACACTCCCAAAAAAGAAGATATAAAGGTAACAAAGCAAACAACAGAGAAAGAAGAGGAACAGCCAAAAAAAAGAACAAGCAAGACAAGAAGAACAAAAAAGAATAATGATCAAGGTGTAAAATAAAGGAGGACAAAGAGCTATGATTAACAAAAAAGAAATCGTTGCGATGCTGCTTGCAGGGGGACAAGGAAGCAGATTGTTCGCATTAACTCAGAAGAAAGCAAAACCAGCCGTATCCTATGGTGGAAAATATAAGATCATTGACTTCCCACTGTCAAACTGTACAAACTCAGGAATTGACACAGTCGGAGTTTTAACACAGTATGAACCACTGGAGTTAAATGCATATATTGGTACTGGAGGATTCTGGGATCTTGACAGCTTAAACGGAGGTGCTTATGTTTTACCTCCATATATGAAGGGAGAAACAGGTAACTGGTACCGTGGAACGGCAGATGCGATTTATCAGAACATAAATTTCATTGATAATTTTGATCCAGATCATATCATTGTATTATCTGGTGACCAGATCTGTACCATGGATTATGACAAGATGCTTCAGTATCATAAAGAGAAAGGTGCAGATTGTACGATCTCAGTTCTGAATGTAACTTATGAAGAAGCAAAACGTTTTGGAATCATGAATACAGATGAAGATGAACGTATTTATGAATTCGAAGAAAAACCAGCAGAACCAAAGAGTACAAAAGCTTCTATGGGTATCTATATCTTTAAATGGAAACTGATCCGTCAGTATCTGATCGATGATGGAAATGATCCAGAGTCAGAACACGATTTTGGTAAGAACATTATTCCAAGAATGTTAGAAGATGGAAGAAAGATGTATGCTTACTCATTTGATGGATACTGGAGAGATGTAGGAACGATCGACAGTTTATGGGAAGCTAATATGGAACTTCTGGATGAAAATCCTCAGATTGACTTAAATGATGATAAGATGAGAATCTACACAAGAAACTTCTCATTACCTCCTCATTATATAGCACCAGGTGCATCTGTTAAGAATTCTATTCTGCCGATGGATGTGTTATTGAAGGTGAAGTAGAGAACTGTGTCATCCATTCTGGTGTTAAGATCGGAAAAGGCAGTGTAGTTAAGAACAGTGTGATCATGAAAGATACTGTTGTAAGAACAGACTGTCAGATCGACAAAGCACTGATCGATGAAGAAGTAGTCATCGAGCAGGGATGCAAGGTTGGAGAAGGAAATAATGTAACTGTAATCGGATATCATTGTGTTGCATTAGAGAATGCGACTGTTGAAGACGGAGCAATGATCTACCCAGATACCATCTTACACTAGGAGGATTGAAGATATGGATAAACAGATGTTAGGTATTATCAATGCAGGAGAAGAAAATAGAAAATTAAAAGACCTTGTACGCTCCAGAAGTTTATCAGCACTTCCGGTTGGTGGACGTTATCGTACAGTTGACTTTATGTTAAGTAATATGGTAAATGCAGGAATCAAGAATGTAGGATTATTAACAAGAAGAAATTACGATTCACTGTTGAGCCATGTGAATTCAGGAAAAGACTGGGGATTAAACAAAAAACGTGGAGGATTATATATCTTCCCACCATATATTAATGATGCATCTCCATCCGGAGAATACGCAAGTGTTATGGATGGACTTCGTGGAACACTTGGATTTTTAAAGAAAGCAAAAGAAAAATATGTATTATTAGGACGTTCTTATGTGATCTGTAATGCAGATTTTCAGGATATGTTAGATAAACATATCAAATCTGGAGCAGATATCACACTGATGTATTTTGATAATAGTGATGATTCAACGAACTGCGATTATGATGGAGTTTATTTAAAAACAGATGAAGACGATAAAGTTCTTGATATGTGCTATTCTGAAGGAAAACATCGTTCAAATAAGAAGAGCATGGATGCTTATATCATGAAGACAACATTATTGATCGATTTTATTGAGACAGCGATCGCACATAATAAGAAACACTTTTTCTTTGATGTTATCGTTCCAAACTTCGATCGTCTTGTAATTCAGGGATATGAATATAAAGGATATGTAGGATGTATTACATCTTTAGAAGCATATTACAATGTAAATATGGATATGTTAAAACCAGATGTTTACAAAGAATTATTCTTGGGTAATAGAAGAATTTACACAAAATCTGCCGATGGAGCACCAGCAAAATATGGACCAAATGCGAAAGTCAGCAACAGCCTGATCAGTAGTGGATGCGAGATTGATGGTGAAGTTGAAACTCTGTTATCTTCCGTGGATCACAGATCGCAGAGGGAGCTGTGATCAAGAATTCTGTTGTTATGGCAGAAGGATTTATCGCACCACAGGCAGAGATCAATCATACAATTTTAGACCGTCACGTAAAAGTTTATTCAAATGCACACTTATCAGGCTCATCAAACCATCCAGTATTTATTCCGAAAGGAGCAAGTGTTAATGAGTAATAACAATTCACTGAAAGTGTTGCTTGCAGGGGCAGAGTGTGCACCATTTGTGAAGCTTGGAGGGCTAGCGGATGTTATGGGAACCCTTCCAAAGGAATTGAATCAGATCGGTGCGGATGCCCGTGTGATCATGCCGTTTCATAGTCAGATGAAAGGGAAATATGGCGCACAGACAAGACATCTGGCAGATTTCAACATCAATTTTAGTGGTGGGGAAACATATGTAGGTGTAGAAGAACTGGTTTATAATGAAGTTACATATTATCTGATCGATAATGAAGGATTTTTTGGTGATGCGGTATATCGTGGTGGACTTGCAGAAGGAGAGCAGTATGCTTTCTTCTGCCGTGCCGTGATCGAAGCAGCAAGCCGTATTGGATTTATTCCAGACGTCATCCATTGCAATGACTGGCAGACAGGTCTGATCCCTATCTTACTCCGCACACAGTACGGACATTGGGATATTGGACATGCAAAGACGATCTTTACGATCCATAATATGATGTATCAAGGAGAATTTGGTTTCGATCAGTTTGAACATTGGTTAGGAATCGATCCAAAGTATGACACACCAGAATTTATGCATAACTATGAATGTGCAAGTTTCATGAAAGCAGCACTTGTGTTTGCAGATCGTTTAAGCACAGTAAGTCCAACTTATGCACAGGAGATTCGTGATCCAGCATTTGCATACCGTCAGGAAGGTATCTTAAATGCGAGAGCAGGAGATACATGGGGAATCTTAAATGGAATGAATCAGGAAGAATTTAATCCAGAGACAGATCCACTGATCCCATATCATTTTAACAAAGATGATCTTTCTGGAAAGAAGAAAGATAAACAGGAACTGATCAAGGCTCTTGGATTATCGATCACACCAGGAGTTCCGATCATCGGTATGGTTACAAGATTAACAGAGCAGAAAGGTCTGGATCTTGTGAAATACATGTTGGATGAGATCATGTGTACAGAGAATGTCGCATTTGTCATTCTCGGAACGGGTGATTATGAATATGAGGAATTTTTCCGTTACATGGAAGAAAAATACAAAGGAAGAGTATGCTCATATATCGCATATGATAATGCAGTTGCACACCAGATTTATGCAGGAAGTGATCTCTTCTTAATGCCATCCAAATTTGAACCATGTGGAATCTCTCAGATGATCGCACTTCGTTATGGAACACTTCCAATCGTACGTGAGACAGGTGGACTTCGTGATACAGTACAAAGTTACAATGAATACGAGGACACAGGAAATGGATTCTCATTTGCAAACTACAATGCACATGAGATGCTGGGAGCAATCCGTTATGCATTACAGACATTGCAGAGTCCAAAGAGAAAACATGGATTGATCCAAAGAGCGATGGAATCCGATAACAGTTTTGCAAAATCTGCAAAGATTTATCTTGATATGTATAATAGTGTATTATAAATTCAAAAGAAGAATGGGCATCTTATTTTAAGATGCCCATTCTTCATAAAGACAAAAAATGAGATAAATTTACAGGTCAAAGATAAAGACTAGAAAGGAGGCTTAGATCACAATGGACTATATGGACAGCAATAAGATCGGACAACGGATTGAGAATAAATTAATTCATGCACTTGGAAGAACGATCAGTGAGGCAACAAATGATGAGATCTATAAGGCAGCAGCGGAGTGTATCAGGATGATATCATGATATCCTGGGCAGACAGCAGAAAAAGGATACAAGAGCAAGGAGTTAAGAAACTTTACTATATGTCAGCCGAATTTTTGATGGGAAGGGCATTTTCTAATAATCTGATCAATCAAGGATTATATGAGGCATATCGGGAAGCATTCTGGGAGATGGGACTTGATTTTGATAAGATCACGGATGAAGAAAATGATGCAGGACTTGGAAATGGAGGACTAGGACGACTGGCAGCATGTTTTTTGGATTCACTTTCTACGATGGAACTTCCAGTACTCGGATGCGGGATCCGATATGAATATGGAATGTTTCGTCAGAAAATTGTAGATGGAACGCAGATTGAGATGGAAGATGACTGGTTAAGAGATGGAAATGTTTGGGAGATCGAGCGCCCGGAATTAAGTGTGGAAGTACATTTTAATGGAACGATTCAGGAAAACTGGACAGAGAATGGATTAAAGATTGAACATAAAGATTATAATACCGTCATTGCAGTCCCATATGATGTACCGATCATTGGATACAAGACTAAGACGTCAGCAACTCTTCGTCTGTGGAGTGCCAGAAGCAAGCGGCGGTTCGATTTTCATTCGTTTAATGAAGGAATCTATGATAAAGCGATGGCAGACCAGACATTTGCAGAAGCAATCTCGAAAGTCTTATATCCGTCAGATGATCATATGCAGGGTAAAATGCTGCGTTTAAAACAGTTTTATTTTCTGGCATCTGCAACGATGCAGTCGATGATCAAGAGACATAAAGCAGTATTTGATGATCTGAACTCCTTGCCAGAACATGTTGTCATTCAGATCAATGAGACACATCCGGCATTGGCGATGCCAGAACTTATGAGGATCTTGATGGATGAAGAAGATTTTGGATGGGATGAGGCATATGGTATGGTCAAGAAGATATTTCATTATACGAATCATACGATCATGACAGAAGCAATGGAATGTTGGGATGAGAATATGTTTCGTTTACTGCTTCCAAGAATCTATCAGATCATTTGCGCGATTAATGAGAAATACTGTCAGAAACTTTCCGTATATTACAGCAAGGAAGAAGAAAAGATCGCACAGATGGCAGTGATCGGAAACAATGAGATCCGCATGGCAAACCTATGCGTAGCTCTTTGCCGCAGGATCAATGGTGTTTCAAATCTTCACGCTGATATTTTAAAAACGAGGATTTTTAAAGGATCTTATCAGATCTTTCCACAAAAATATCTTGCGATCACAAATGGGATCACACACAGACGCTGGTTAGCACTGGCCAATCAGGGGCTATATCATCTGGTAAGAGAGTATGTGAAAGGGGATATTTTAAAGGATTACCGTCTGTTTGAACAGATCCTTCCATATAAAGATGACAAAGAATTTTGTAAAAAATATGAGAAGGTCAAACGAAATAATAAGATCCGTTTTGCAAAGTATATCAAAGAAAAGCAAGGGATCGAAGTGAACCCAGAATCTATTTTTGATGTTCATTGCAACGTTTGCATGAGTATAAACGACAGCTGTTAAAATGTCTGCATATCATTTATATATATCAGAAGATCAAAAAAAGATCCAGCATGTATTACAACACCGATCACATTTATTTTTGCGGCGAAAGCAGCACCGGGATATGCCAGGGCAAAAGAGATCATAAGGCTGATCCATTCCATTCAGGAAATGGTGAATAAAGATCCAGATATGGACGGAAAGATTCAGGTGGTTTTCGTAGAAAATTATTGTGTATCGGTTGCGGAGATGCTGATTCCGGCAGCAGATATCAGTGAGCAGATTTCTACCGCAGGAATGGAAGCATCTGGAACAGGAAATATGAAATTTATGATGAATGGTGCATTGACGATCGGCACTATGGATGGAGCCAATATAGAGATCGCAGAGCGTGTAGGTCAGGAGAATATCTTTATTTTCGGAGACAGCGCTGAGGGTAATTACAATAAAAAAATGTACCATACATACAATCCAGGGATTATTTTCGAGAATCATCCAGGAATCCGTGATGTATGTAATTGTCTGATCGAAGGAAATCTGTTACGATACGGAAACAGAAAATATTCAGAGATTTACCAGAATCTTTTATTTGGGGAATATGGAGAGGCAGATCCATATTACATACTTGCAGATTTTCCGTCTTATATCGAAACATATGAAAAAGTATATCGTTTGTATGTCGATCATAAGGATGAATGGATCAAAAAAGCAGTTGTTAATACAGCAAAATCCGGATATTTTTCATCAGACCGAACGATTGAGCAATATAATGAAAAAATCTGGAATCTGAAACCAGTAAAATAAGAGTTACAAAAAAGATGAGATTAAATTATGATTCATAACGCGTCAATAGAAAAATACAGAACTCCCGTAGGTGCAGTCACATGTGGAAGCGAGATGATGATCCGCCTGTATGATGTAGGGCAGGAAGTCAATAAGGCAGAGATCATCATGTATTCTGAAAGTTTTCACCGGGAGTATGAGATGAAACGAAAAAAAGACTGCATGGAAGAACACATAAAGATGACCAGTGAAGCAGGTGTTGTCTGGTATTATTTCAGAATCTGGGAACATGGGAAATGTTATTTTATGGAGCCAGACATGGGAAGACACAAGGAGAAGGAATGATCGTTGATGACAACCCGGATAGTTTTCAGATTACCGTATATGAAGAAGATTTCGATACCCCAAGGTGGATGTCAAAAGGAATCATGTATCAGATTTCCCAGATCGTTTCTGTCAGGGAAACAAAGAAAATATGAAACGTGGGAAAGCATATCATGAAAGTATGGGAAGAACGGTCTATCTGCATGATGACTGGGAAGAACAGCCAGTATTTGGACCACTTCCAGGAAAAGAATTTTATGATCCATGTGATTATTTTGGTGGAGATATTGAGGGAATCATATCCAAACTTGATGATCTGAAACGATTGGGGATCAGTTGTATTTATCTGAATCCGATTGGAGAAGCAGCATCAAACCACCGCTATAATACATCAGATTATAAGAAAGTCGATCCATTCCTTGGAAATAACGAAGATTTTAAGCGGCTATGCCAGCTTGCAAAAGAACGCAGGATTCATGTGATCTTGGATGGGGTATATTCCCACACTGGGATGATAGTGTCTATTTTAACAAAAAGGGAAATTACGAAGAACCAGGGGCATATCAAGGGGAAGAGTCAAAGTACTATGATTGGTATGACTTTAACGAAGATGGAACTTATAAGAGCTGGTGGGGGTTTGAAACACTGCCGGAAGTCAATGAATTAAATGAAAAGTTTGTTGATTACATTATCACAGGAGAAGATTCGGTGATCAAGCATTGGTTAAAACTTGGAGCATCAGGATTCCGTCTGGATGTTGCAGACGAACTTCCAGATGAATTTATCTTTAAATTGCGAAGTGAATTAAAGAAGAAATTCAAGAATTATACACTGATCGGTGAGGTATGGGAAGATGTCACAACCAAAGAAAGTTACGGAACGAAACGTAAATATGCTTTGGGTAAAGGCTTAGACAGCGCAATGAACTATCCGCTGAAAGTCAACGTTACAGATTATTTACTCGGTAATCAAAGTGCCAAAGATATGAAGACATTCTTGATATCCCAGCAGTGTAATTATCCAAAACCATTGTATTATGCACTGATGAACCTGTTATCTTCTCATGATATTCCAAGAATTCGGACAACACTTGCAACTGGAATGAATGAGAATCTGCCATCGAGAGAGCAGCAGGCAGAATATGTTATAACATCAAAGATGGATCAGAAAGGAAAAGCACTCACAAGACTTGCAATGGCAGTTCAGTTCTTTGTCCCAGGAATGCCATGCATTTATTATGGAGACGAATATGGAATGCATGGACTGATGGACCCATTTAACCGAGGAGCATTTTTTGAAAATGACAAAGAAACCTATCAGGAAGTTTTGAGACTGACAAGTCTTAGAAACCGGGAAAAAGTCTTACAGACAGGATATGCATTATACATGGCACCGACTGAAAACATCCTTGCGATCTTAAGATTTATCAGCGAGAAAAAAGATGTCTTTGGAGAAGCAAGTGAGAACAAAGCAATATTACTTCTCGTCAATCCGACGATGAAAAAAGAAGAGATCAATCTAGATCTCAACAAGATCAAAGAAGGTGTCAATGAGAATGCATCACAGGCGCTGTTAAAGAACTTGTACGTTCTGAGCATCGATCGATGTACAGCTACGTACGTCTGAGCATCGATCGATGTACAGCTACGTACGTCTGAGCATCGATCGATGTACAGCTACGTACGTCTGAGCATCGATCGATGTACACTAGACGTCTGACATCGATCATGTCAGCTACCGT
>ENA-OQLB01000253-OQLB01000253.1-human-gut-metagenome-genome-assembly--contig:-NODE-253-length-31884-cov-1.974179_pt1 | contig 31884 bp, 43 predicted proteins | sample MGYA00242656_ERZ504813 | MGnify/ENA primary metagenome ERZ504813 (study PRJEB26092, sample SAMD00036388) | human gut metagenome | host: Homo sapiens | study: EMG produced TPA metagenomics assembly of... | reverse complement strand
CAAGTAAGTCCCTGCGGAGGTTGCGAAGAGCAATAAGCAGTGTGGGGACTTGTTTGTATCAGAAGGGGTACAAGCCCTTCTGATAAACTGCGAAGCAGTTATTTGGTTATGAGCAAGTAGCGAAAGCGGATTGCGAATATCCGATTGACCTTGTTGGTACACCAGGCGTTGAATGATTACGGTGTTCTTTCTATTATAAAGAATTATGGGATATCCTGCAAGAAATAAAAACATAAATTCACGCTGTATGGCTAAGGATTTGTTACTGTGAAAAGAGTAAATCAGTAATATGCATTTCAGGAGAATCACATATGAACAATAGTAATAACCATCCGGATTAAAACATAAAATAGCTAGTAAAGAATGAACAGGGGTGCATTATGGGCAAAAAGGCCGCAGGGCTGGTCTGCATATTTCTGCTGATGGTCATATTAACGGGCTGTCAGCTGATCAGAATTGAAGAGGGAGAACGGACACCTCTGAAATATACGATCGTAAAACAGGAAGAAATCCCGGCGGAAGCTGTGGAACTGATGGAACAGAAGAAGGAGAAAACATTTCAGATGACATATCAGGTGGGAGACGTACGGTATCTGATGAAAGGATATGGGGAACAGCTTACGGGAGGTTACAGCATTCAGGTGGAGGAGGTTTCTGAATCGGAGAATGCAGTGTTCTGCAAAACGAGACTGATTGGCCCGGCGGAGGAGAAAGCAGGAAGTGAGCCGTCTTATCCATGTATTGTTCTAAAGATAGCAGAAATAAAGAAGCCTGTGGAGTTTTCCGGTTGATTGAATCCTGAGTATCTAATTTGAGGGTACAGTGTGCCGGTGGCATACGTTTTGCGTTGGTCAGAGTAAAGGTGAAAAGGTATCATATCAGGAAAGGAATGAAGAAGATTGGAATTAAAAAAAAGAGAGTATCCAAATGCTGCGTATCAAGAATAAAGCAACAAGTCAGGTGACTTTTGACGAAGACTATAATGTACCGGATGTGAAACCGGATATCGGCAGGATGGTACAGAGTAAAGCAGAAGTCTCTATGGATGAAGTCCGTCTGAGCGAGGGGAGAGCCCTGCTTAAGGGAACACTGAATGTGGATTTGCTTTACGTGGGAGAAAAAGAGGGAAAAATATACAGTCTTTCAGCGAAGCTCCGATGGATGAGGTCATCAACCTGGAGGGAATCGAAGGGGGAGATAAGCTGTGCCTGAACTGGGAGATTGAGGATCTCAGTGTTCATGTGATTCATTCCAGAAAATTAAATATCAAGGCAATCGTAACGTTTTATGCGGTGGTGGATGAGCTGGCAGAGGTTAAACTTCCTGCTGCTCTGGATGATGCGGAGATTTCTGTAAAGAAAAAGACAATTCCGCTTATGAATCTGTGCGTACATAAAAAGGACACTCTGCGTATCAAAGATGATATTACCCTTGCATCAAACCGGCCAAATGTGGAGAATCTTTTGTGGTATACCATCGAACCGCGAAATCTTGATATCCGTCCGGAGGAAAATAAGCTCCGGGTAAAAGGAGAGCTGGCAGTTTTTGTTTTATACACAGGTTCGGAGGAAGAAAATCCGCCGCAGTGGCTGGAGTATATTATGCCATTTAATAATGAGGTAGAATGTACCGGCTGTCTGGAGGAACTGATTCCGCATATTGAGGTATCGCTGATTCATCAGGGAATGGAAGTGAAACCCGATCCGGATGGGGAAGAGCGCATTTTGCAGGTGGACGCAGTTCTGGAGTTAAACATGAGGATGTACAAAGAGGAAGAACATGAGTTGCTTCTGGATGCATATAGCCCTGTAAAGGAGTGTGTTCTGCATAGAAAAAATGAGATGCTGGAGAGTCTTCTGGTACGCAATTTTTCCAAATGCAGGCTGACGGACAGAATAGAAGTGAAAGAGAATCAGGGAAAAGTTCTACAACTGTGTCACAGCAGTGGCAAGGTAAAGGTGGATAAGACCAGAATAACGGACAAAGGAATTGTAGCAGAGGGAATTGTAGCTCTTAAGATTCTATATATTATAGGAAATGATGAGATGCCATTTTATTCCATGGATGCTATGCTGCCGTTTACACATCTGGTCGAAGCGAAAGATATCGGGCAGGACTGTACGTATTTTCTGCAGGCGGATCTGGAGCAACTTTCTACTGCAATGGCGGATGGGGCTGAGATTGAAGTTAAGGCGGCAGTGGGATTGAATGTGCTGGTGTTCAGACAATGGGAAGAACAGATTATTGAATCGGTGGAGGAACAGCCGCTTGACCGCAAAAAGATTGAAAGTATGCCGGGAATTACGGTTTATATTGTTAAAAATGGGGATACTTTGTGGGACATTGCAAGGAAATTTTACACGACTGTGGATGAGATCTGCAATGTAAACAGTCTTGCAGAAAAAGAGGTGAAAGCAGGGCAGCCACTAATCCTGGTAAAGCAGGTGCCGCAATGATTAACAGAGATTATATTTATATGCTGATATTTTGCAATGATATTCTACAATCCGGGTAAATTCTGTGCATTGCGAAGAGTGTTACCTGGCATGGAGTGAATAAGGAATCAATTGAAAAAATTTTCCACAAAAAATAAAGAAACATATATTGAAAACAGCTATGAAATGTTTTAAAATATGTACAAAATATTTTATTGTATACAAAGTACAAGAGAAAATCGGAGGGAATTATGCGTTTACGTGCATTTGCAAAGATAAATCTGGGATTGGATATTCTCAGAAAGAGAGAGGATGGTTATCACGAAGTCCGGATGATCATGCAGACAATTCAGATGTATGATGTACTGGAAATGAAGAAGGTGAAGAAACCGGGAATTTCTCTGTCTGTAAATTATCCGTATATTCCCAGCGATGAACGAAATCTGGTGTATAAAGCGGCGAAGCTTTTGATGGATGAATTTCAGGTAAAAGAAGGCGTAGATATCCGTCTTGAGAAATTTATCCCTGTTGCGGCGGGAATGGCTGGCGGAAGTTCAGATGCGGCAGCAGCGATGGTAGGAATTAACCATCTGTTTAAACTGGGGCTTAGTGAGAAAGACCTGATGGATCGTGCAGTGAATATAGGCGCAGACGTTCCTTATTGTATTATGCGTGGAACTGCGCTGGCAGAAGGAATTGGCGAGAAACTTACCAGAATCGCACAGGTTCCGGACTGTTATGTGCTGATCGGCAAGCCGGGAATTGGTGTATCTACAAAGACAGCTTATGAGAGTCTGCAGCTTGATAAGATTCAGTCCCATCCGGATATTGACGGAATGATCAGGGATATTGAGAATGGTAATCTTCTGGCGATGACGGATAAGATGGGAAATGTTTTCGAATCAGGAATCATCGGGAAGTATCCGGTGATTGGTGAGATTAAAGACCTGATGGAAGCGAACGGAGCGCTTAAAGCGATGATGAGTGGGAGCGGTCCGACGGTGTTTGGCATTTTTGATGATCGTGAGAAGATGGAGGCTGCGGCAGCAGTACTCAGACAGAGTAATCTGGCTAAGACTGTTTTTGCAACAGAAGTAACGAAAGTAAGGGAGAGACACAAATGACAAGTGAATTTTCAGTAAACATGAATGAATATCTGCCATTGAGAGATGTGGTTTTTAATACATTGCGTCAGGCAATCCTCAAAGGAGAGCTGAAGCCGGGCGAGAGACTGATGGAGATTGCCCTTGCAGAGAGACTTGGAGTGAGCAGAACTCCGATCAGAGAAGCGATGCGTAAGCTGGAGCAGGAGGGGTTGGTCGTGATGATCCCGAGACGTGGAGCTCAGGTTGCGAACATTACAGAGAAGGATCTGAACGATGTTCTGGAGGTTCGTATTGCCCTTGAAAACGTAGCTATTGAGAAAGCCTGCGCACGTATGTCAGAAGAAGAGATGAGTAGACTCTGGCTTGCTGCCAAGGAGTTTGAGCATACGATCACAGAGGGAAATCTTGTAAAGCTTGCCGAGGCGGATGTTGCGTTTCATGAGATTATTTATCAGGCTTCGGATAATAAGAGACTGATTCAGGTTCTCAACAATATGCGTGAGCAGATTTACCGTTATCGTGTGGAATATCTCAAAGAAGGAGAGACAAGAGATTTGCTTGTGAAAGAGCACGAGGAACTTACCAAGGCAATTAAGGAACGTGACGTCGAACGTGCGAAACAGCTTTCTTTCCAGCATATTGAGAATCAGAGAATGGCTATTCTGCGTTCAATTGAGGCTGAGAATGCAGAACGTGAGCGCTTAGAGAAGGAGAAATCCAGAGGTCGCAGATAGAACAGTGTTGGGATTGTGAATTGTTGCGTATATAATTTTTAATATCGGGAAATTCTAAGAGAGGCGAAAAGCTCTCTTTTTATCAGGCGGAGAATCCTGCAAGCAGGATTCTTATAGAAACGAGGTGATAACTGTGAAAGAACCGGAAATTTCCCGAAAAGTATCTGCAAATCTGCGGGAGAATGAAAAGTATCTGCGAAGCAGACTGGAGAATTGTGCTGATATTCTGATCCGTCCTATGCGACTCGGAGAGAACCATAAAGTAGACTGTCTCATGGTTTATATAGAGGTTGCGGTTTCTAATATGATGCTGGACGATTCTGCCATTGGAAAGATGATCAATCATTTCTGGGAAATTTCTCCCGGACAGATTCAGGAATTTGTTCAGCATAACAGCCTTGGAATCGCAGATGTGAAGAAGCTGGAAGATCTGGACGAGGCCATAGAAGCCATGCTGACCGGAAATGCAGTATTTTTTATAGATGGCTATGACAAAGCAATGAAAATCTCCAGCAAGGGTTATCCGTCTATGGGAGTGATGAAGGCCGAATCAGAGAAAGTTCTCAGAGGTTCCCAGGAGGGATTTTCAGACAGTGTAAAGAGCAACAGCGCATTGGTAAGAAAGAGACTTAGGGATACCAGACTTAAAGTGGAAGAGTATAAGATTGGAGTGCGTTCTCATACCCTGACTCAGGTATTGTATATGGATGACCTGGTACATGAAGAACTTCTGGAAAAGGTAAAAGAAAGGCTGGAGGAGTTTCAGATTGATGGGATTCTGGACAGCGGTATGCTGGAACAGCTGACGGAGGATGTATGGTATTCGCCTTTTCCGCAGTATCAGACAACAGAACGGCCGGACCGCGCTGTGCAGGAAATTCTGACGGTAAGGTTGTGATTTTATGTGATAATTCACCGGAAGCTTTAATTTTGCCGGGGAATTTTAACAGCTTTATGGAGAGCAGCGAGGACTGGTATCACAGATTTGAAATGGCTTCTTTTCTGAGGATACTGCGATATCTGGCGGTGATTATGGCAACAATCCTGCCGGGACTTTATCTGGCAGTGATTCGTTTTCATACACAGATTCTGCCATCTTCGTTGATTTTGTCTTTTGCTGAGGCGAGGGAGGGTGTCCCTTTTTCAAGCGTAGTGGAACTTATTTTTCTGGAGCTGGCTTTTGAACTGATCAGGGAGGCAGGGGTGCGGGTTCCGGGATCGCTTGGAAATGCCATCGGAATCGTGGGCGCCTGATTATTGGACAGGCAGCAGTAGATGCAAATCTGGTAAGCCCGATCGTTGTAATGATCGTGGCTTTGACAGCACTGGGTTCAATGACGGTTCCGAATGAAGAATTTGCAGCGGCATTCCGATTGGTAAAATATGGATTTCTGATTCTGGGTGGATATCTTGGAATTTATGGGCTTGTATTAGGAGTATATCTGCTGGTGAGTCATCTGGCAGGCTGATGAGTTTCTCGGTTCCGTATCTGGTGCCTTTTATAAAGAAAGAACAGGCGGGCAATGGAGGAGAGGGAATCTTGAGAATTCCTTTGCGAAGAAGAATCTTAAGACCACTTTATGCAAGAGAAGAACAGAAAATCCGGTTAAAAAGGAGGGGATCCGGTTCATGAGATTTGCAGAGAATAACAGAATTTCTCACAGACAATTATACAGACAGATGATACTGGCACTTCTTGCACCGTTTATGCTTTGTATTTTTGGAAAAGGTGGAATAAATGGGATCAGCGCTGTGACAGGGACTGTGCTTGCATTGATTTTACTTGGTTTCTATGTGATTTTGCTGATTCGCCTCACGCCTGCTTTGATGATCTTGTAAAATCTGCGGGAGGTTTTGTTGGGCGGCTGATTGGGATTTTCTTCTTGCTTTATGTATTGCTGGCAGGAGGATATCTGTTGGCACTTTTAAGATATCTGGTTCCTGCGAGTCTTATCACAGGAGTTTCCGGCAGATGGATTGCGTTCTGGGCGATAGTGGCGTGTTCGCTGGGAACTTATAAGGGAATGCAGAGAAGAGGGCGAATGGCGGAAGTTTCCGGAGGCCTGCTTCTGGGGGGAATTGTGATTATGCTGGCACTTTGCGTACCTCAGGCGAAGGCAGAGTATTTTATGGAAGCATTGCAGTGGAATGAGGTTACAGGGAAGAATATCCGGCAGTCTTTTTACGGGATATTATGTGCATTTTCGGCGGTTGCATTGTTGCCATTTCTGATGGGAGATGTGGAGAAATATGGAAGTGCAGGGAAGACTGCAGCGGGTGCGATCCTGACACTGGGAGTGCTCCTTATAGGAATGGAACTTCTGCTTCCGGCAGTGCTGGGATATGACAGGATAAAAGCGGAAAGTTATCCGGTTTTACCGTTATTGGACGGCGCTGATCTTCCCGGAAATGTGTTGGCGCGTTTTGATATTATATGGATGGGGTTTTTGTTATACAGCCTGCTTTTTGCGATAGGAAGTTTGCTGCATTATGGACATCAGATCATCCGAAAAGCACACCTTGGTACGGGGCGGTTATGGATGCCGGTGATGATATTTCTGATATCACTTCTGGAAGAGAATGGAAATGGAATCTTAAATTATTTTGGGTGGATTCTGGCATATGTTTTTGTTCCGGGAATTTTAATCTGCCAGATTTATCTGTTTTTCAGAGGAAAGGAGAGACATAAGAATCACAGGAAGAAAGCGCCTGCTGTGGTTGCCGGAATTCTGGCGCTCAGCTTTTTCCTGGGAGGATGTGGTGTGGCTGTGGAGCCAGGAAAAGAGAATAATATCCGATGGCGCTTGGCATGGAGCTTCGCCGGAAGGAATTCTTCTGTCTTATGGGATGCCGGATATGTCGGAGAGTACCGGACAGGGGAAAGAAGAGGAAGATGGCGGGGCAAGACTTCTGCAGATCAGTGGTTCTGATTTTACGCAGATTGAGCAGGCATATGACTGTTCGCAGGAGAAACTTCTGGATATGGGACATCTGCAGGTGCTGGTTATTGGACAGACATTTGTAGAAGATGGACGTTGGAGAATGGTCCTCGATTATCTGAAACAGGAGGCTTTTGTCGGGGAGGATCTTTACGTATTTGAAGCGGAAAATGCGGCAGAGATTCTGAACTGGCAGGGGGAGGATAATTCGTCGGTGGGAGAATATATTTCAGGGCTGCTTGAGAACAGAATGTCTGGGGGAAATACAGAGATGGTGACTCTCAGGGAGCTTTTTTATGAAAAGTATAAAGAGGATAAGCTAAAGGAATTGCCTTATGTGAATATCAGGAATGGAAGTATAAATCTTCAGAATGTGTAAATAATTTCAATAACAGAATTAACAGGAGGTTTATGCAATGATAAATAGAAGAAAACGCAATGATAAAAAGAAAAACAGGTATAGCAGGAAAGATAACAAAGAAAATTGACCATTACGATTATAGGAGGACTTGCAGGTGCGATTCTGGCGGGAACGATGCCGCAGCAAGTACAAAATTTCGCACAAAAACGACAGGAACAGACAGCAGTTACCGCATGGTGGGGAACGCTCTATCCGAAATTCTGTTTCTCTCAGATCCCTGAGGAAAATAAAGACCAGAAAGATGACATAAAGATATCCTTCTGGCTTGCGCGGGCTCTTGATTGGTGATAGAATAATGGGACAATCATTATGAAAGATAATGAACAATCGTAACAATTCAGCAGTCTGCTATTCCGCGAGGTACTGAACAGTTACGAACAATCAATAGAGATGGAGAGAAATTAATGAATATAGACAGAGAGGCACCGATTGGAGTATTTGATTCCGGTGTGGGAGGACTGACCGTTGCGCGTGAGATTATGCGCAATCTTCCTTCAGAGAAAATCGTATATTTTGGTGATACGGCGAGAGTGCCTTATGGAAGTAAATCGAAAGAGACAATTATCCGGTACTCCCGGCAGATCATCCGTTTTCTGCAGGAACAGCAGGTCAAGGCAATCGTCATTGCCTGTAACACGGCAAGTGCATTTGCACTGGATGCAGTAAGAGATGAATTTGATATTCCGATCATTGGTGTAATAGAACCAGGAGCTGAGGTTGCAGCAGCCCAGACTAAGAATAAAAGGGTTGGAATTATTGGTACTGTAGGAACAGTAGGAAGTGGTATACATGCAGAATACCTTAAGAAACTGGATCCAACGATCACAGTCTTTGCAAAAGCATGCCCCCTTTTTGTACCGCTGGTTGAGGAAGGATGGCTACATGATTCTGTGACAGATGAGGTTGCTGCCAGATATCTGAAGGAGCTGCAGGATAAAGAGGTAGATACACTTATCCTGGGATGTACACATTATCCACTGCTTCGATCTACGATCAGAAAGATCATGGGAGAGGATGTGTGTCTGGTGAATCCGGCTTATGAGACTGCGCTTGAGCTGCGCAGATTGCTGGATGAGAAAGGACTTTCCAGCGAAGGTACAGAGAAGAATGAATTTCCGTACCGCTTCTATGTAAGTGACCTGGCGGATGAGTTTAAGGCATTTGCCAATTCGATTCTGCCGTATGATGTGGAGATGACCAAGAAAATAGACATAGAAAAGTATTGATATATTATAGCTGCAAAAGAGAAGACAGTGTGATTGATTATATGAACTGTCAGGTGCTGAATTATAGTGATTCTTAAAAATATTGTAGCAGCTGGAATGATACATAAAAACAAAGCTATAGAAGAATATCAGGAGTATGAGAGAAATGGATAAAGAAGTACTGATTCACGTAAGGGGACTTCAGACAATAGATGCAGATGGCGATCAGGAACCGGTCGAGATCGTTGTACCTGGACAGTATTATTTCCGGAATGGAAGTCATTATCTGCGCTATGAAGAGATTCTGGAGGATTTCGCAGAACCTACGATTAATTACATAAAAATATCACCTAAGGGCATGGAAGTCCGCAAAAAAGGTGTGGTTAATGTTCACATGGTTTTTGAACAGGGTAAGAAGAATATGACTTACTATACGACTCCTTATGGAACAATCGAGATGGGAATTGCTGCAACGAATATGAATCTGGAGGAAAATGACGGCAGCCTTGATATGAAGGTTGACTATGCATTGGATATGAATCAGGAGCATGTGGCAGACTGCTATCTTGCGATTAAGGCACAGCCGAAGGATTGTAAGGATTTCACGATTTAACCGAATCAAGTAAGTCCCCTGCTTCAATTGCGAAGAGCAATAAGCAGTGAGAGGGGACTTGAATGGAACCTATAAATAGGAGAACTTACAGATAGGTGTAAAACGATTAGAATTAAATAAAAGACCGATGATCTTATATGGGGATATGCTGCCTGCGAAGCAGGAGACATATCAAAGATCATCGGTCTTTTTCATACAGTAAATATTCACCTGACTGATTTAACTGGTGATTATTTAGCAGCTTTATCTTTCTTAAATCTTGCGAAGAAACCTTTCTTCTTAGTAGCCGGTGCTCCAGAGAACCACGGATTCCTTTTACGCCTACGATATAAAGACCGCTTACTTCGGCCTTGATTTCTTTTCTTAACCGGAATCAGATCGAAGACTTTCTCATCTGCGATCATGATAGCAATCCTTGGTCCGACTTTGGCTTTAACGATCGGAAGTTTGGAACGGCGCATAAGCTTAGGTGTCTGTTCAATTACCATCTGAGGAAGTCCGGATTCTTTTAACGGCATCCTCTTTTTATCGATAACCAGCATGGAAACGGTTTGTTTTGTTGCTTCAATCTGAGCCTGCTGTTCTTCCTGTTTCTTCTGAGCTTTTTTGCCGAAGAAATATAAACCGATCAGTGCAGCGATCAGGATAACAAGAATGACCAGAAGGACTATTGTTACTGTACTCATTTGCATCCTCCTAATATGTGTGTTTTCACAGGGACTGTTACAGATAGACAGCCCATTGCATAAAAATTATTTTATCATTAAACAGGACAAAACGCAATTATTAAAAAAGAATTCTTGGGATTTTGGCAGGTGTATATAAAAATATTTTGCGAGAAAGTGTAGTGCGAATAGTAACTGGAAATTTGTATTATTATACGTTATAATTGTAGTAAAAACATTTTTACAGGATGGAAAGCCTGTGTGTGGTTATAATATGGTTATTCAGATAACCATAAAAGTACTGAACAAAAAGTGATACAGTAACCGGTCACCAATTACTTATTCAGAGGATAAAAAGGAGGAAAGTATGAGCAAATTAAAGCCTGACTCTGAAAATACAGAGGAGAGACTTTCAGATAAGGAAGAAGTAACTAAAAATGAAACGGCTGCAAATACAGCAGATAAGAATGCAGTAGATACAAGTATGGCAGATGCCAATACAAATGCAGAAGATACAAAGGCAACAGATACAAATACAGAAGATACAAATGCAGATAGTGCTTTGCAGGAATCAGAAACAGAGAAACAGGCACAGACTTCAGAGACAGAAGTACAGGATAAGTCATCTGAGGAGGAAGAACTTCCGGCTGCAAGTGAGGATGAGGATTTCTTCTATGATGACAATAAAGCATATGAGGCCCGAAGAGCAGCCAGACTGGAACGGCGCAATAAACTTCGCCGCAGAAAAAAGAGAGTGCGTATTGCCGGTGGAATCGTAGTAGTGGCAGCGGTAGCAATCGGAATCGGCGTGGGATTTACGGGGAAGAATTGCAGACATTTTTCAGCGAGCAGCAGACAAAGATCACTCAGATGGCAAAGTTATTTAGTACAAGGAAAGAAAAGACTGCCCAGACAATTGCAGAAGCAGAGGGAGAAGCGGAAGCTGAAAATACAGCAACACCTGAGCAACGCCGGAAGGAGAGAGTCTGAGCAAAGAAGATAAAGCTCTTTACAGACAGGCAAAATATGCGGCAAATCAGTATGACTATGATAAGGCTATTGCTTTGCTTCAGGGCAGTGACACTTATCAGACAAGCGAGAAATTCCAGCATGCGGTCAAGGTTTACCAGAAGAAGAAAGATTCCTGTGTTTCCTGGCCGTTAGATCAGGTGACACATGTTTTCTACCATACACTGATCAAAGATACCAGCAAGGCATTTGACGGGGATTATAAAACAGGGGATTATGACCAGGTTATGACAACGATTGATGAATTTAATCAGATCACGCAGAGTATGTATGATAAGGGATATGTTATGGTCAGCATTTATGATATGGCGACAGCAGATGAGAATGGAAACATGAATATGGGAGAAATTCTGCTTCCGCCAGGTAAAGTGCCGTTTGTCCTTTCGCAGGATGATGTATGTTATTATCATTATATGGACGGGGACGGATTTGCCACGAAACTTATTGTGGATGATGAAGCAAGGTCCGTAATGAATATGTAGAAGATGATGGCAGTATTTCTGTAGGAGATTACGACATGGTTCCTCTGATTGACCGTTTCGTGGAAGAACATCCGGATTTCTCATACAGAGGAGCAAAAGGAATTGTAGCGCTTACAGGATACAATGGAATTCTTGGTTATCGTACAGACAGCAGTTATGAAACCCGTCCGGATGATTTGGATGCAGATAAGTGAAATGGCTTGATGAACATCCGGATTTGATCTGAATACAGAGAGGGAAGGCGCTGCCAGAGTTGCGCAGGCCATGAAAGATGAAGGATGGCTGTTTGCGAGTCATACCTGGGGCCATCAGAATGTAAGTCAGGTAAGTCTGGAGAGATTACAGGCAGATACACAGAAATTTAAAGAGAATGTTGATCCGCTGATCGGTGGAACAGATATTATTATTTTTGCATTTGGTGCAGATCTTACCAGTGTAGAAGATTATTCAGGGGAGAAATTTGAATATCTTAAGGGCCAGGGGTATAACTATTATTGCAATGTGGATTCCAGTCAGTACTTCGTACAGATCCGCAGCAATTATTCCGCCAGGGAAGGAGAAATCTGGATGGATACAGAATGTACTATAATCCGGAACTTCTTTCAGATCTGTTTGATGCACAGGCAGTGTTTGATTCTTCCAGACCGGTGCCGGTCCCGACTATGGGATGAGAATAATAAAGGGGACGAACAGTGTTCGCTGACAGAATAAAGGAGACGCATAATTGAAAGGGGCAGAATATGAGAAAAAAAAGCAGCATGTGTGATGGCAGCAGTTTTATGCGTATCACTGGGATTTAGCGGGTGCGGAATCCTTCCGTTTGAACAGGATATTCCGTTCCTGAATTCCAAAGCTGGAAGTACAGAAACAAGAGAAGGGAACAGTACAGACAGATGGTAGTCAGGATGCTGATACAGAACAGAATACTGATACAACAGAGAATGAGCAGCAGGGTACCAGCCTGAATGAGGGAGAGCAGGCTGAAACACAGGAATCTCCGCTGGAGCAGGCTTCACTTATGGCAACACAGTACAATTATGATGGAGCCATAGAACTTCTAAAAAGTCAGCCGGATTATGATAGTAATACAGATATGCAGAATGCGGTGGCTGATTATGAGAACACGAAAGCTACCTGCACAGAATATCCGCTCGAACAAATCACACATGTGTTTTTTCATACACTGATTAAGGACACCTCGAAAGCTTTTGACGGAGAGTCGGATTCTGACGGATATAATCAGTATATGACAACAATTGATGAATTTAATAAGATCATACAGAATATGTATGATAAAGGTTATGTAATGGTCAGCCCCCATGATATGGCAGTTGTAAATGAAGATGGAACAATGTCCAGAGGCAGTATTATGCTGCCACCGGGAAAGATTCCGTTTGTTTTATCACAGGATGATGTAAGTTACTATCACTATATGGATGGAGATGGGTTTGCGTCAAAACTTGTTGTGGATTCCAATGGTGAAGTTAAGAATGAATATATAGAGGACGACGGAAGTATTTCCACAGGAGACTACGATATGGTTCCGTTGATCGATACCTTTGTAAAAGAACATCCGGACTTTTCTTATCATGGAAGGAAAGGTATCCTGGCGATGACAGGTTATAATGGCGTTCTTGGCTATCGTACGGACATTGCATATAAAACAGGAAAGAAACTCCAGGATGACCAGAAGAAGTTTCTGGAGGAGAACCCGGATTTTGATTATAAGCAGGAAGTAAAGAATGCAAAGAAGGTAGCGAAAGGCTATGAAAGCAGAGGCTGGGAGTTTGCCAGCCATACCTGGGGACATAAGGATGTTGGAGCTACTTCGCTGGATGATTTAAAGAGAGATGATAAAAAGTGGCAGAAATATGTCGCTCCGATTCTTGGGAAAACAGATATGATCATCTTTGCATTTGGAGCAGATATCGGAAGCTGGGAAGGATATTCTGCTGATAATGAGAAATATGAATTTTATAAGAGTCAGGGATACCGTTATTTCTGTAATGTAGATTCCAGCCAGTATTTCGTACAGATTACAGGTGATTATTTCCGTCAGGGAAGAAGAAATCTGGATGGATACAGAATGTACTATAATCCTGAAATGCTCAGTGATCTTTTTGACGTATCAGAGGTATGGGATTCATCAAGACCGACTCCGGTACCGGGAATGTAGAAGGGAGTATTATTTATTATGAAGAAAAAAATATATCTTGCCATGTTTGCGGCCTGTTTTGCACTAACTGCATCCGCATGTGGTGATGGTGCGGCTGTTATTACAGACAATACAAAAACAGAAAGTCTGCCGATAATAAAAAAGCAGAAGTGGGAACAACCAGGCTTGTGTCGGTTGAGAATGTAGATAAATATATTACGATTGGAGAATATAAAGGACTGACTCTGGATAATACAGTGGATGCAATCACAGATGATGATGTGCAGGCACAGATTGACCAGGATCTGCAGGATAAAGCAGAACCTGTATCTGACAGTGCCAAAGAAGGTGATCTGGTAACTGTGAACTATGTGGGAACTAAGAATGGACAGACTTTTGATGGCGGGACTGCCAATAATTATGATTTTGTGATTGGTCAGGGGCAGATGTTTGATGAGTTTGAGAATGGCGTAATCGGAATGAAGAAAGGCGAAACAAAGGAAATCAAGATTGATTTTCCGTCAGATTACGCAGATGAAACTCTGGCAGGTCAGGAAGTTGTATATAAAGTCACTGTACAGAATGTGCGCCGCGCAGGTGAACTTACCGATGAGTGGGTAGCAAAGAATACAGATTATACGACTGTGGATGAATATCGGGAAAGCGTTCGCAGCCAGCTGGAGGAAGAAGCGAAGAATTCAGCACAGGAAGTTCTTAAAAATACTGCATGGAGTACAGTACTTGAGAATGCGGAAGTGAAAGAGTATCCGCAGGAGGATGTGGATTCTGCAATTTCTGAGTTTAAGAGCAGTATGGAAGTTTATGCAAAACAAGCGGATATGACTTTAGAGGAATTCATAGACAGCCAGGGGATTTCCCAGGATGATTTTGACGAGCAGTGTCAGCAGTATGCAGAAGGTAAAGTGAAACAGAATCTGATTGTACAGGGAATCATGGAGCGGAAGGGCTGTCTCTTGATGATAAAGAGAGCCTTCAGCTGCAGGAGGAACTGGTGGAACAGATGGGTGCCGGTGATATCGCAGAATTGGTTGGAACATACGGGCAGACTTATGTAGACGAATCAATTGGTCTTCTCAGAGTAGAGGATTTTATTATAAAGAATGCAAGCGTTAGTGATAAAGTCGCGAATGGCGATGTGATCGCGGATGATGCAGAAGCAGCTGCAAAAAATTCAGACTCAGACAGTGAACAGGATATGACGGATACAGAAGATACGAATACTTCAGATGACGCGGGAAATTCAGATGACAGCGATAGCAGCACAGATCAGAGTGGTTCTGATGTTGACGTAAATCTGGAAGAGGAACTGGGGACAGAAGAAGTAGAATAATTGTTACTGGCGGAGTGAACGGTAACGAATAATTGGCATTGTATTTGCCGGGTAAATGAGTTATGATTGAAGTTACAAAAAGAATGACAGTAACTTATGAAGCTATTCAGCAGTTGCAGATAAACGTTCTTGGCTAAATTAATGTAAATAGAAACGGGGAAAGGAAACAATGGATAAGCGGGTTTTGCGCGAGAGGATGCGCAGAAAAAAACGCCAGATGATGATTCGTCATTATACGAAGATCGGACTTTCCGTGCTTGGTCTGATTCTGGCTATTGTATTTGTGGTGAGAGGAATCATTATTCCAATCGCTCATCATGTAGCCGGAGGCGGAAGCAGTATCAGACTGTGCAGGCCCAGGCAGATACGGAAGAGGTTCAGGCTAATTCTGATGCGGCTGTGAGACAGCCACTGAAGGGTAAATCAGATACGGATAAGATCTCCACGATGACAGCAGGCTGGCATGAAGATACTAACGGAAAGTGGTATCAGAATGCAGATGGTACATATTTGCAAATGGATTTCAGGATATTGACGGTGTGACATATTCATTTGATGAAAACGGATATATTCAGACTGGATGGGTGACAAAGGGCGTAAAAGATTACTACTTTAATGATGATGGATCTTATGATCCGAGTCAGGTACGGCCGATGCTGGCATTGACCTTTGATGATGGTCCGGGACAGTATACAGATGAGCTTCTGGATTGCCTGGAGGCGAATAATGCACATGCAACATTCTTTATGCTTGGACAGAATGTAAGTGCATATCCGGATGCACCGAAACGTATGCTGGAACTTGGCTGTGAGATCGGAAGTCATTCCTGGGATCATACACAGCTGACTACGATTGACCTTGATTCAGTTGCCAAACAGTTTTCTGATACGGATGATGCACTGACTCAGGCCTGTGGACAGGCAGCGACAGTAGCACGTGCACCGTACGGAGATGGAAATACAGATATTTATAATACAGTAAATAAACCATTCTTTATGTGGTCTTTGGATACGGAAGACTGGAAGCTGATGGATGCGGATGCGGATTATAATGCAGTAATGAACGGAGATCTTACAGATGGAACAATTATCCTGATGCATGATATCCATGAGCCGTCTGTACAGGCTGCCATAAGACTGATTCCGGATCTTATTGCAAGAGGATATAAACTTGTGACGGTAAGTGAGATGGCAGAAGCTAAGAATGTAACATTACAGAATGCATGTTATGTTGATTTCTGGCCGAGTACACTCAGCAACGGTGGTGTTCCCGGATATCAGGGCGGAGCAGATGCAGCAGCTTCTACGGATTCCACAGATGGTACAACTGATTCATCAGATTCTTCTGACGGAAACTCAGATTATTCTGATGGAAGTGAGGATGGAAGTACAGATGACAGCAGTTCAGATGGAAACTATGACGACGGAAGCGGCGATTACAGCGATGATTCTTCGGAAGATTACAGTGACGATTCTGTGGATTACGGAGATGACTCTGAATATTAAAGGACAATAAAAAGTAATAAAAAGAGCAAAGAAATGCGAAAGACAGCGTTTCTTTGCTCTTTGTGTTTTTTACAAAAATAACACAAAAAACGCATAAAAATTGTTAAATATACACATATTTTTAATTGACGTAGCGAATGGGGGTTGGTATAATAAAGCTTATAGAATGACTAAGAGTCAGTTCATAGCCCTGCCGGGTCGGATCGCATTGCAGCAGTAAGGAAGATGTTGTCTGGAACGATCCACCGCAGGCTGAGAATCCTGCTTTGCAGGGTTCTTCTTGTGTTATTGTTTATGTTGCAGTGAGCAATAATATTTTCATATCCGTGAAAAGATAGAAACATGAATATTAAGGGAGGACTCCAGATGGGCGAGAGTATGAAATTTACGGATTTAGACCAGTATTTGTTTGGACAGGGAACCAATTACGAAGTATATAAGAAATTGGGCGCTCATCCTACTACATATCGAAGAAAAAAAGGCGTATATTTTGCGGTCTGGGCACCAAATGCCCAGTCAGTATCTGTAATTGGTGAATTTAATGACTGGGATGAAGAGGCCAGTCCGATGAAGAAGGTAGGACGATCGGTGTCTATGAAGTGTTTGTTCCGGGAGCAAGATTGGACAGTTATATAAATTCTTTATCGTAGGAGCACATGGAGAGAAGCTTTATAAAGCCGATCCGTATGCAAATGCGGCTGAGAAGCGTCCGGGAACGGCATCCAGGATTGTAGACATTACAGATTATAAATGGAAAGATGCCACATGGATCAAGAACAGAGAGAAGTTTGACGAGACAGTACAGCCGATGGCAATCTATGAAGTTCATCCGGGTTCCTGGATGAAACATCCGTGGACAGAGGAGAATGAAGAAGGATTCTATAATTATCGGGAACTTGCACATTCTCTGACTGCATATGTAAAAGAGATGGGTTATACTCATGTAGAATTAATGGGAATCGCCGAGCATCCGTTTGATGGTTCCTGGGGATATCAGGTAACCGGATATTATGCACCGACTTCCAGATACGGAACACCGCAGGATTTCAAATATATGATTGATTATTTCCACCAGAATAAGATCGGCGTTATTCTTGACTGGGTACCTGCACATTTCCCGAAGGATGCCCATGGTTTGGTGAATTTGACGGAACTGCAGTATATGAGCATGCAGATCCGAGACAGGGAGAACATCCTGACTGGGGAACTAAGATTTACAATTATGGCCGCCCGGAGGTTAAGAACTTCCTGATCGCAAATGCTCTTTACTGGATTGAAGAGTGTCATGTAGACGGACTTCGTGTGGATGCGGTTGCCTCTATGCTTTACCTTGACTATGGTAAGAAAGACGGAGAATGGGTTGCAAATAAATACGGCGGAAACAAGAACCTGGAAGCGATTGAATTCTTTAAACATCTGAATACCGTTGTTCTCGGCAGAAATCATGGAACAGTGATGATCGCTGAGGAATCGACAGCATGGCCGATGGTTACAGGAGATGCTGAGAAAGACGGACTTGGATTCAGCCTGAAATGGAACATGGGATGGATGAATGACTTCCTGGAATATATGAAACTGGATCCATATTTCCGTAAATTTAATCATAATAAGATGACATTCTCCATGACTTATGCATACAGTGAGAGATATGTACTGGTTCTTTCTCATGATGAAGTGGTTCATCTGAAATGCTCCATGCTTGAGAAGATGCCGGGCGAACTGTCGGATAAATTCAAGAACTTAAAGGCGGCATATTCCTTTATGACCTGTCATCCGGGTAAGAAGCTCCTTTTCATGGGACAGGAATTCGGACAGCTTCGTGAGTGGAGTGAGGAGAGAGAACTTGACTGGTTCCTGCTGAATGAGGAACCTCATAAAGATCTGCAGAATTATGTACATGATCTTCTTACTATTTATAAGAAATATCCGGCGCTCTATGCGGCTGATAATGATCCGGAAGGCTTTGAGTGGATTAATGCCAATGACGGAGACAGAAGTATTTTCAGCTTTGTAAGAAAATCGCCGACGAAGAGAAATAATATTCTGTATGTAGTTAACTTTACACCGGTTGACCGTCCGGATTACAGAGTTGGTGTTCCGAAGAAGAAACAGTATAAGCTGATCATGGATGAGAACGGACTGACAGAGCCAAAGATATTCAAGGCTGTGAAACAGGAATGCGAATGACAGACAGTTCTCATTTGCATATCCGCTGCCAGCTTATGGAGTTGCAATTTTTGTATATTAAGATTATTGCTCAGACACAATTATCCTACGGGATATGTTGCTAAGAGCGGAGTGAACAATAACATATTAAGTTTTGACCGGAACAGGACTTGCGTTATTTAGCGATATTATAACTAAGCGTATGGAATACCTGGAAAATTCGTGCAAAATCAATAATTGCTTTTTGTATATAACTGCGTTATAATTAGCGCGAAAACAAGGAATAGAGAGAAAAGTTTACATGTTGAAAGGAGAATGAACATGAAAGTATCTAACATTAAAGATATTGAGAAGTTTTTTGAGGTAGTTGACAGCTGCGAAGGAAGAGTAGAATTAGTAACAGGCGAAGGTGACAGACTGAACCTTAAATCCAAATTATCCCAGTATGTGTCTCTGGCAAACATTTTCTCAGGCGGAGAGATTCCGGAACTTGAGATCGTTGCATATGAGAAAGAAGATATTGATAAATTAATGAGCTTTATGATCAACGGTTGATCATTAAAATACGAGAGGGGACATGATATTGGATCATGTCCCCTTCTTTGCGTGTGACAGACTTGAATCTGAAAGAAAGCTTGTGTATAATAAATGCGTTACGGACAAATATATAAGTAGATGGGATATAAGCGAATATGCCAAAATTCCGAGACATACAAGGTAAAACTCCATCGCCAAAGGCGATTTTTAACCGTAACTGTGGAGGTACTGAACAGTTACAATTATTTCATATCTGCTTACAAGATAAATTTGTAAAAAAACATAAAAATAGAAAAGGAGAAACAAAACGATGGCAACTAAGATTGATATTATCTCCGGTTTCCTTGGAGCCGGTAAAACTACATTAATCAAGAAGCTTCTGAAAGAGGCTTATGCAGATGAGCAGGTCGTACTGATTGAGAATGAATTCGGTGAGATCGGTATCGACGGTGGGTTCCTGAAAGAAGCAGGAATCCAGATCCGTGAAATGAATTCCGGATGTATCTGCTGTTCTCTGGTTGGAGACTTCGGAACTTCTCTGAAAGAAGTTGTTGATAAATATCATCCGGACAGAATCCTGATCGAGCCGTCAGGTGTTGGTAAACTGTCAGATGTTATCAAAGCGGTACAGGGTGTTCAGGGAGATGTAGATATCGTACTGAACAGCTACACAACTGTAGTAGATGCAAAGAAATGCAAAATGTACATGAGAAACTTTGGTGAGTTCTTTAACAATCAGGTTGAATATGCCGGCGCAATCATTATGAGCCGTACAGACATTATTGATGAGAAGAAAGCACAGCAGGCAATGGAACTTCTCCGTGGGATCAATGCAAAAGCAGCAATTATCACTACTCCGATCGAGAAACTGGATGGAAAGAAAATCCTTGAGGTTATGGAGAAACCGGTATCTCTTGAAGAAGAACTGATGGCAGAAGAAGAGGTATGCCCGGAATGCGGACATGTACATGAACATGGAGAACATCATCACCATGATCACGAGGACGAATGTGGCTGTGGACATGACCATGACGAGCATGACCATCACCACGATCATGATGAGCATGAACACCATCATGATGAATGTGGATGTGATCACGACCACGACGAGCATGAGCATCATCACGATCATGAAGGACATGAGCATCACCATGACCACGATGATGAATGCGGTTGTGGACATGACCATGATGAGCATGAGCATCATCACGAGCATCACCATGACCACGACCATGAATGCGGCTGCGGACATGATCACCACGACCATCACCATCATCATGCAGATGAAGTATTTACAAGCTGGGGACGCGAGACAATTAAGAAGTATACAAGAGAAGGACTTGAGAAAATGCTCGAAGCTCTTTCTGCTTCTGAAGATTACGGTATCATCCTTCGTGCAAAAGGAATGCTTCCGGCAGAAGATGGAACATGGATCTACTTTGATATGGTTCCGGAAGAAACAGAGATTCGTGAGGGAGCACCGGAATATACGGGCCGTCTCTGCGTGATTGGTTCTAAATTGAAAGAAGATAAACTTGCAGAGTTATTTGGCCTTGCAGAATAAAAAACAATTACCGCGTCCGGTAATAAAAAAAGTTACGGCTTACAGATAAACCGTAGCGCAGTGACAAAATAATCAGGATAAAGGAAATAGAATTATGGATGATATCAGAGTTCCCATTTATTTGGTAACAGGATTTCTGGAGAGTGGAAAGACAACTTTCCTGGATTTTACATTACAGCAGGACTATTTCGCCATTGATGGAAAGACACTGCTGATTCTTTGCGAAGAAGGCGAAGAAGAATATGATATGGATAAACTGAAACTTACAAACACAGTTATAGAAGTGATCGAGGATGAAGAAGATCTGACTCCTCAGCGTCTGGCTGCGATGGATATCATCCATCAGCGGAACGTGTTGTGATCGAATACAATGGAATGTGGCTTGTAAGTAAATTCGAGCAGATGGAGCTTCCGGACGGCTGGGGTATTGAGCAGGAGATTACCTGCGTAGATGCGACAACTTATCAGGTTATATGGCAAATATGAAGTCTCTGTTCATGGATATGGTGAGAAATACAGATATGGTTGTATTTAACCGTTGTAAAGAGGGAGATCCGCTTCCTGCATACAGACGTGGAATTAAGGTCGCAAATCAGAGTGCAGAGGTTATTTTTGAGGATGAAGAAGGTGAAATGGACGACATTTTCCAGGATGAGATGCCGTTTGATATTGATGCACCTGTCATTGAGATCCAGCCGGAAGATTACGGAATCTGGTTTGTAGATGCAATGGATAACCCGGAGAAATATGTGGGTAAAACTGTACGCTTTAAAGGTCGTGTTATGAAACCTCGTGGAATGGGAAGCAAATTCTTTGTTCCGGGACGTGTCGCAATGACCTGCTGTGCAGATGATACTACATTTCTTGGATATGTGTGCAGAAGTGATAATGCATCTCATATCAAAGAAGGAAGCTGGGTAGAGGTAACTGCAAAGGTTGCTTTTGAAAACCGTACAGAATATCAGGGCGAAGGCATTGTGCTTTATGCAAGTGATGCAAAAGAATGCGAACCTCTGAAAGACGAAATGGTATATTTTAATTAGGAGACGCGCATATGTATTTAGTAGTGGGACTGGGAAATCCCGGGAGAGAGTATGAAGCAACACGCCACAATATGGGATTTGACACCATTGATCATCTGGTAGAGGACTACAATGTTCCGCAGGGTGGCGTGAAATTTAATGCCATGTACGGAAAAACGATGATTGGCGGAGAAAAAGGTTATTCTTATGAAACCTCTTTCTTTTATGAACCTGAGTGGCGGACCTGTCCGCGAGATGGCGAATTATTTCAAAATTGATCCGGAGACAGAACTGATTGTTATTTATGATGATATTGATCTGGAACCGGGACAGCTTCGCATCCGTAAGCAGGGAAGCGCAGGTGGACACAATGGAATTAAGGATATTATCCGTCAGCTTGGCACAGAGAAGTTTCTGCGCATTAAAGTAGGTGTAGGAGCTAAGCCAAAGGGATGGGATCTTGCAGATCATGTACTTGGCAGATTTTCCACAGAAGACAGAAAACTTGTGGATGAAGCAATAGAAAAAGCGGCAAAGGCTGTGGATATCATGATCTCACAGGGCGTAGATGCGGCGATGAACGAATATAACAGAAAAGTACCTGCACAGAAGTAAGAAGCGGCAAAGTGGTAAGTGGCACATGCTGGCTGCTTTTAATGGAAGAAAAGGAAGAAAAGCGGTGACTGTTAATGATGCTACAGCAGGAAAACAGGTGCCGCTTTTATCTTGCCACAGTGTTCTGGAACTTTTAGACGTAAATATTTTTAACCGAATCAAGTAAGTCCCTGCTTCAATTGACGAGAAGCAAAAAGCAGTTGGTGGGACTTACGAATAGCAATGAATGGCAGAAAGATTTATTTATCGGAGACATATAAGAGGTGAATATGAAAGCATTTATGGCACCTCTGCAGGGACTTGCAGAGTTTGAACGATTAAAGAAAAAAGTAAAACAAATAAGGGGATTCTGCAGGTTTCGGGATGTATGGAATCGCAGAAATCCATCTGATGTACGGTCTTTCCGAGACTGCGCCATATCGTCTGATCCTGGCAGAAGATGAACGCCGGGCCAGAGAAATCTATGAAGATTACCGGTTTTATGATAAGAAAATATATTCCTATCCGGCAAAGGATCTTCTATTCTTTCAGGCAGATATTCATGGAAATCTGCTGATCCGGCAGAGAATGAAAGTAATCCGGGCATTGCTGGAGGAAAAGGAACTTACAGTTGTCACAAGCATTGACGGATGCATGGATTTCCTGGAACCGCTGGAAAAAATAAAAAGCCAGCTGATTCATTATGAAAATGACAGTACGATAGACATGGATCAGTTGAAAAATAAACTGGTGGATCTGGGATATGAGCGTGTAGGTCAGGTGGAAATGCCGGGACAGTTTTCTATTCGCGGTGGTATTGTGGATATCTATTGCCTCACAGAGGAAAATCCATGGAGAATCGAACTGTGGGGGGATGAGATCGATCTATACGAAGTTTTGACGCTGAGAGCCAGAGATCCCTCGAGAATCTGGAGGAGATTACGATTTATCCGGCAGTAGAACATATCGGGGAATCTGATATGGTTTCTTTCCTGGATTATTTTCCAAAGGAGAAATCGGTTATTTTCTGGATGAACCGAATCGACTGACGGAGAAAGGTGAAGCAGTAGAAGAGGAATATCGCCAGAGCCGTATGCACCGCGAGGAAAAAGGCAGCCAGAATCTGCCGGACAACTGGCTTTGTTCTTTTGAAGAACTTCAGAAAGAATTAAATAAGAGAAACTGTATTTCTGTCTGTGCGCTGGAACCGAAGCAGGCGGGCTGGAAGGTCCGGGAGAAATTTTATCTGGAAGTAAAATCAGTCAGTTCGTATAACAGTAGCTTTGAACTTCTGGTAAAGGATCTTCACCAGTATAAGAAACAGGGATACAAGATCGCATTGCTCTCCGGTTCCCGTACCAGAGCTGAACGACTGGCGAAGGATCTCCAGGAAGAAGGACTGGCTGCTTTTTACGGGCAGGATTATGACAGGGAGATTCTGCCGGGTGAGATCATGGTGGTTTATGGTCATGCGAAAAAAGGCTTTGAATATACCACTGATCAAATTTGCGGTGATGACAGAGTCGGATATTTTGGTCAGGAACAGAAGAAGAGAAAGAAGAAAAAGAATTATAACGGAAAGCGTAATCCAGGAATTTTGCAGAGCTTTCTATCGGGGATTTTGTGGTTCATGAGAAGCATGGGCTTGGTATTTATCGCGGAATTGAGAAAGTGGAAGTGGACAGGATCGTTAAGGATTATATTAAGATTGAATATCGTGGCGGCAGCAATCTTTATATTCTGCAACTCAGTTAGACTGTCTTCAGAAATACTCGGGCGGTGATACGGCAAAAACTCCGAAACTGAATAAGCTTGGAACGCAGGAATGGAATAAGACGAAAAGCAAGGTCCGGGGAGCTGTCAAAAATATTGCGAAAGAGCTGGTAGAGCTCTACGCGGTACGTCAGGAAAAGGAAGGCTATGTCTGTGGTCCTGATACGGTATGGCAGAGGGAGTTCGAGGAAATGTTTCCATATGAGGAGACAGAAGATCAGCTTAGCGCCATTGAAGATGCCAAGCGGGATATGGAGAGCACGAAAATCATGGACCGTCTGATCTGCGGTGATGTAGGTTATGGTAAAACAGAGGTTGCTCTGCGCGCCGCATTTAAGGAAGTGCAGGAGAGCAGACAGGTGGCGTATCTTGCCCCGACAACTATTCTTGCACAGCAGATATACAACACCTTTGTACAGCGAATGAAAGAGTTCCCGGTACGAGTGGAACTTCTCTGTCGTTTCCGTACGCCGGCGCAGCAGAAGAAAGCGATTGAAGACCTGAAAAAGGGACAGGTAGATGTAATTATCGGAACACATAGAGTCTTGTCGAAGGATGTACAGTTTAAGAACCTTGGACTTCTGATCATCGATGAGGAACAGCGTTTCGGGGTTGCGCATAAAGAGAAAATCAAGCAGCTGAAAAAGGATGTAGATGTGCTGACTTTGACAGCAACGCCGATTCCGCGTACTTTGCATATGAGCCTCATTGGAATTCGTGATATGAGTGTCCTTGAGGAACCGCCGATGGACAGAATGCCGATTCAGACCTATGTTATGGAGTATGATGAGGAGACAGTCCGGGAGGCGATCAACAGAGAACTGCGCAGGGGCGGACAGGTCTATTATGTCTATAATCGTGTTACGGATATTGCGGATGTTGCCCTGCGCATAGCGAAACTTGTGCCGGATGCGAGGGTGGATTTTGCACATGGACAGATGAGCGAGAGAGAACTTGAGAATGTCATGTATGCGTTTGTAAATGGTGATATTGATGTACTGGTTTCGACTACGATTATTGAAACAGGGCTGGATATTTCCAATGTAAATACCATGATCATCCATGATTCCGACAGATACGGACTTTCCCAGCTTTATCAGCTTCGCGGAAGAATCGGTCGATCTAACAGAACGGCGTATGCATTCCTGATGTACAGGCAGAACGTGATGCTGAAGGAGACTGCGGAGAAGCGTCTGGCGGCTATTCGTGAATATACGGATCTGGGAAGTGGATTTAAAATTGCCATGAGAGATCTGGAACTTCGAGGCGCGGGAAATCTGCTGGGTGCACAGCAACATGGACATATGAATGCGGTGGGATATGATCTCTATTGCAAGATGCTCAGCGAGGCAGTCAAAGAGGCAAAAGGAATCCATACAATGGAAGATTTTGAGACATCGATTGACCTCAATATCGATGCATTTATTCCGGATTCCTATATCAGCAATGAATTCCAGAAACTTGATATTTATAAACGAATCGCTGGAATCGAAACGCAGCAGGACTATGATGATATGTTAGAGGAACTTCTGGATCGTTTTGGTGAACCTGGAAAGGCAGTGCTGAATCTCCTTGCTATCGCGAAGTTAAAAGCTATCGCACATCAGGGCTATGTGACAGAAATTAAGCAGACTGGAAAATCAGTGCGCATTACACTTTATGAAAAAGCAAAGCTGAATCCGGAAGGGATTCCGCTTCTCATGCAGAAATACAGAAGAAGCTTGCAGTTTAAGAATGAGCAGGAACCGAAATTTATCCTGGAACCTCAGGGCAGTCTGATTCCTGCGCTGACGGAATTTGCAGAAGAACTTAAGAATATGGCTGAAGAGTGTGTTTGAAGATCGTGATAAATATGTGAAATGTAGCACTTATTTTTTAATTTACCTTGCCCTCAGCAGGAAAAAAGTTTATACTCTAGTAATAGCACAGTCTGGAAAAGTGGGACATGAAGAAAGACCAGACTGATAATATGGAGGAAGAAATGAAAGAAATGGCAAAGAGAACAGCCGTAGCAGCACTGGCAGGTGTGATGTCAGTTGGTATGCTTACAGGCTGCGGAAGTAAAACATTAGATGGAACAAAAACAGTGGCTACAGTAGACGGAACAGATATTCCGCTTGGAGTTGTCAGCTTTATGCGCGTGAACAGCAGCAGCGGACAACCGCCATGTATATGTCTTATATGGGAAGCGCGGATAATATCTGGGATCAGACAGCAGATGAAGATTCTGGAGAGACATATGGTGATCAGGCAGTGACAAGCAGTCTGGAATCCATTGAGAAAATGTATATTCTGAAAGAGAAAGCATCTGATTACAATGTAGAACTTACAGATGAAGATGAAACAGCAATCGCAGATGCTGCATCACAGTTTATGGCTGCAAACAGCGAAGAGACAATCAAAGAACTCGCTGTAACAGAGGATCAGGTAAAAACATTACTGGAGCTTCAGACAATTCAGAAAAAGATGTATGACCCGATTGTTGCAGAGGGAAATATCACAGTTCTATGATGAGGCAAATCAGACAACCTTTACTTATGTAAGTATCTCTACAAGTGGTGATGATGTAACAGACGAAGATAAAGAAACTAAGAAAGAACAGGCTCAGGAGATTCTTGACAAAATGAAAGAAGATCCGACAGCTGATATGAGCGAAGTTGCTCAGGGAGTAGATGAGAGTTACTCAGCAGTACAGGTAATTTACAACTAAGAAAGCGAAGATGAGGATGAAGACTCCAGCGGGGCAGCATATCCGGACGAAGTTATTAGTGTTTTACGTGGACTGAAAGACGGAGAGGTTGCAGATGATATTATTGAGACTGATACAGGATATTATGTAGTAAGACTTGATAAGATTAATGATGAGGATGCAACAGCATCCAAGAGAGAATCTCTTCAGAATTCCAAAGAGAGCACATATTACACAGAGACAACAAATCAGTGGCTGGATGATGCGGATGTAAAAGTAGTAAAGAAAGTTCTTAAGACACTTAAGATCACAGATAAACATACTTTTACAGCTCCAACTTCGACACCTACTCCATCACCAGAAGTAACAGAAGAAGCAACACCAACACCGGAGGCTGATGTGACAGAGGAAGCTGAAGCAACTGAGACACCGGCAGCAGAAGATACAGAGGCAACTGTAACACCAACAGAAGAAGCTGAAGCTACAGAAACACCAGAAGCAACACCGACAGAAGCTGCGGAATAAGACAGGAAAATTATATTGCTGTATCGCAGAGAATTGTGGTAATGAATAATAAACATAAGGTAACATAATAAAAGCAGCTATATGGAAAACAAAAAACGTTTCTCATATAGCTGCTTTTGCATTGCCAGAATAATATTTTCTGATGAATTGCGCAAAAACCTCGAATCAGGAATACCCTTGTGTATGCCATAAAATGCAATGGTACCGGAAAGTTCTGCAATATCAGGAAATTACGGTATCGCGCCCATGTGTTTTTCCGTAATAAAGCTTATCATCCGCATGTTTGATTAATTCTGAAATATTTGACTGATAGTCGTTTTCTTCTACACCGAAAGTCATAGTTACGTGAACTGTAATATCTTTATAGGTTATGATACATTTGCTGACTGCTATATTAATTTCATTCATGATTGTACTTGCATTGTCAAGATTCATTCCCGGAAAGAAGAAGAGAAATTCTTCGCCGCCCCATCTGCAGACGTGTCCTGAACCAAGCGTTTTTTCTTTAAAAAGTTCTGCGAGAGATTTTAGAACCTGATCGCCGCAATTATGACCATAAGTATCATTGATTTTTTTGAAAAAATCGATATCGCCAATGGCAATGCTGAAATTTTCATAAGGATTAGCTTTAATGTGATTTTCCAGAACCTCTTCCATACGGCGTCTGTTATACAGAGTAGTAAGAGGATCGGTTCCGGCCTGTTGTCTTAATTCAATGTTATACAGCATGAGATGCTTCTCTGCTTTCTGAAGATTATCGCTGAATGTCAGACAGATCACACCCGTGATCACAAATGATAAAATAGTATTTAAAACTTGTACAATCAGCATATGTGCTTCTGTAAGGACGTATATTGGCGGATAATTCTGACAATGAAAAAATAGTGCCATTCTCAGTATGAATAAAAAAACTGCAAATGCAATTTTGTTAAAGGTTGTATCATACAGGGAAAACATTGAAATTAACATTAGCGGCAGGATAAAGCTGGTACCGCCAACATTCCATCCATAATAATAGATGAAATAAGAAATCCATCCTGTGGAAATGATAACATAAAATAAAAAGTTCCATCGTATAAAGATACGATTCATGTAATGTCTTGCAAGAAGACATGCAGCCAGCCACCCCGCGACAGGAAGAACATTAACCGGATATCCAAAACATGTGATACAGACTATAAATAGCAGAAAGTATACAATGTAGATGTTATAAGATCTTGTTAATGCAAGAGAAAAATACAAAGGTGTAGTTTCGGCATCAAATTCATGATTAAATATACTCATATTGATTCTCCTGAGCATATAGAATAACATATTCAAAAATGTTATTTCTATATGCTTTATATTAAATAAGGAGGAAATGCTTTAATGCATTAGCGATGCCATTATCCTCGATATTGGTTGTCTGGTAAGTGCAATGAGGAAGAATCAAAGGATCTGAATCACCCATTGCAATGCTGTTTCCGGCAAACTGAAGCATAGGAAGATCATTTGTGCTGTCGCCAAAAGCAAAGGTATCTTTGATTGATACTCCCAGGCGGTCAGCCAGAAACCGGATCCCTGTTGCCTTGCTGCAATTTTTCTGAGTTAATTCCCAGGCTTTATCATCATGGATAAAACACAGAAAATGTTCATCAACAAATTTGCGGAAGGTATCCGTATCAGAGTCTGCGGCAGGAAATGCCAGAAACTTGTCAAATGTAAAACTATGGTAGATTTCGGAAGTGTAGAGAGATAAATCTTCTACTTCAACTTCTGTTTTCAGATTCTGGATAGCACCAGGAAGAGAACAGGATCCGTTATCATATAAAATTTTGTCCGGACGCTCAAAAAATGCGGGGATCTTGCAATTTCTTAGTATTTCTATTATTTCACGACAGAGTGAATTGGGAATTGAACTGGAAAATAAAAGTTCTCCATTCATATAAATCTGGCTGCCACATCCACAGACATATCCGTCAAAGCCAATCTTCCGGATTATTTCAGGAATCATGGCATAAGTACGTCCGGAGTTGACAAAAAGCAGGTGTCCATTATCGTGGGCTTTTTTTAAAGCAATTCTTGCACTGGCCGGAACAGCCCATGGATAAGGGGTAAGTAAAGTCTTATCAATGTCAAAAAATAATAGTTTACGATTATTCTGCATCAGATGCCTCCTTTATTGTGTCACTGAATTCATCGTTTGCTTTAATATGGCTTCCGTTGCTGAAATCTTCGCTAAATTTTTCGCTGAATTCCTCGTTCGAAGAATCTTCACTTCCTGTATGTACGCGAATGCCATTAAGTTCGACTTCACCTTCCATTGGAATTACAAGACATTTTCGTCCATCAATCACGCGTGTCTCAACGAGATCGGCACGTTCAGGGTCTACGTGAACGACAACATCAGGAGTCTTAATCTCGAATCTTCGTGTATTGGTAATATTAGAAGCAACCAGAGAGGATTTTTCTCCGGCAGTAATTTCATACTGCTCGTCAAAAGACTGTAACTTCTCATCTTCTACGCCACATTCTTCGAAAAGACGTTTCACTTCGGATTTAGTCAGAACTACAGGCTCCGGTTCATCTTTCTGAGCTTCAATCAGGTCGTTTAATTTCTCGTGAATATTTAATACCGTATCATAGCTGCAGTCCTCACCAAGTGTATCTTCGACCAGTGCATTGAAAGAGTCACGCTGTCCACCGGCGGAGAGAGGGGCATTGCATCCAAGGAGTTCATCAATAAAAATATCTCTGAGTTCATTTACGTTCTTACTATAATAAAGAACTCCATGAATATCCGTACTGCGGTCATTAAACTGCGGGAAAAGAAAAGCAACATCCGGAAGTTCTACGATCCAGTCGCGGATGCGGTCCTGAATGCTGTTGGTCTCCGCGTTATAGCAAAGTCCTGCTTTGGAAAGTTTCACCGGGCAGATGCAACACATAATGTGTTCGTAAATTTCATCTGAGGCATCAAACATTTCGGAACCATCGGAGGATTTTCCGGGAATGTCATATACTCCATGAATCAGGATAATGTAATAATTCTCCGGATAATCATAGTTTTCGATGATTTTATCGTAAAAACTCTCGACCAGTGCATCGTCTGTAAGTTTGCTTTCTCTCAGTTTCATAAGGAAATGCTGAGTTCCGCCTTCGGATTCCTGTTCAAGAGGAAATTCCATGTTCATCAGGTTCTTCCCAATTGTTCCGGAAAGGGATTTGCGGAAGATATCAAAATATTTGAACATTTCTTCTTCGGAGAGGGAGAGAAATGCTTCTTTTAATTCGGTTTTTTTGTTCTTTTCTCCGTCAACATAGCATCCGCAAATGCGGGTGATAGAGCAGTTCTCTGGTGTGAACTGCTTCTTGATTTCGGAAATTTCTTTTTTGTTCATATAAGTTACACCTCGTAATAGTATACTTTCCATTATAGACTAGATAGGGACTGGGGGCAAGGATGATTTGTCTGTGAAAGTGTGAAATTATAGATGAGTTTTGACAAAGGTGGTGGTATAATATAGGAAAATTTGTTGCTGTTTACTATGTGAAAATACAGGAGGATACTGACATGAATGAAACAATGAAAAATCTTTTAGAACGCAGAAGTGTACGTGGATATAAGAAAGATCTTGTGCCGGAAGAGGTATTAAATGAGATTCTTGAAGCTGGTGAGTATGCGCCGAGTGGAATGGGACAGCAGGGAACTCTTATGGTAGTGACTCAGAATCCGGAGCTTGTTGCGAAGCTTTCTAAAATGAATGCGGATGTAATGGGGGCAAAGAGCGATCCGTTTTATGGAGCATCGACTGTTATTGTGGTTTTTGCTGACAGTGAGCAGGGCACTTGTGTGGAAAATGGAAGTCTTGTTATGGGAAATCTGATGAATGCGGCTCATGCAGTTGGTGTGGATTCCTGCTGGATTCATCGTGCGAGAGAAGTGTTTGCGTCTGAAGAGGGTAAAGCGCTGAAAGCTGAATGGGGTGTGCCGGAGTCTTATATTGGTATTGGCCATTGTGTACTTGGTTATCGTTCTGGAGAGTATCCGGAAGCTAAGGCGAGAAAAGATGGATTTGTGATCAGAGTTTGATTGTGAAAACAGGGAGTAGGGGTGTATATGTGTAGAGCGACTGATGAGATGAGGATGACTGAGTGAGTATATTTGGTAATAGAAAGAAAAAGAAGTATAGAACTTTTTCTTCAGGATTCTGAGACGGGGTGCGGATGATATGTACACTACGTACGTCTGAGCATCGATCGATGTACAGCTACGTACGTCTGAGCATCGATCGATGTACAGCTACGTACTCTGAGCATCGATCGTGTCACTACGTAGTCTGCATCGATCATTGTACAGCTGTACTCTGAGGCATCGATGGAGTACAGCTACGT
>ENA-OQLB01000252-OQLB01000252.1-human-gut-metagenome-genome-assembly--contig:-NODE-252-length-31956-cov-1.763329_pt1 | contig 31956 bp, 41 predicted proteins | sample MGYA00242656_ERZ504813 | MGnify/ENA primary metagenome ERZ504813 (study PRJEB26092, sample SAMD00036388) | human gut metagenome | host: Homo sapiens | study: EMG produced TPA metagenomics assembly of... | reverse complement strand
CTTTCGCCATAACCAAAGCACTTGGGTTTAACTCAATCTCATTAGACAGACTTTCATGTTTTATTACCTACAGTTCTCAAAAGTGTCAATGAAAAATGGCACAAATAATGCTTCCATTACCTGCGCCATTCTCTAACACTTGAAATATTTACTCCATTTTCTTTCAACTTTTACTCCAAATTTACTCCATTTCAAAAATCTCTTACGATATTTTGCGGTATTCTATGATACCTTTTCTTTGAAAAAAAACATCTGCAAACCTTGGTTTTAAGCAACCTTTTCAATATTTCCAAGCACTTTATTCTGTTGTAAGAATTTCTTCTCAATTATTTCTGAACAATGTTTATGATCTTCTTCGGAACGTAGATTTCTTTTACGATATTTCCTGTAAGTTTATCTGCGATTGCTTCTTTTCCGGCAGCGATTGCTTCTTCTTTTGTAGCCTCTGTGGAATTTTGATGACTGCTCTTGTTTTTCCATTGATCTGTACCGGAATTTCGATTTCATCATCTTTCATGGCTTCTGTATCGTATTTTGGCCATCCGGCACGGAATACGCTTTCTTTGTTGCCAAGTTCTTCCCAGATTTCTTCTGCCATATGTGGTGCAAATGGTGCCAGTAATACAGCAAGGTATCCAGAGTATCTCTGTCTACTCCGCCTTCCTTCTTAGCGATCGCAACCAGTGTATTTGTATGCTCCATGAATGCAGAAATAACGGTATTCAGGCTGAAGCTTTCCAGACGGGTTGTGATATCATAAACCAGTTTATGACGTACTTTGATCATCTCTTTGGTTGGTTTGATATCTTTATCCTTGCTGTCCATAAGCAGGTTCCAGAGTTTCTTAAGGAAACGGTATACACCATCGATTCCTCTGTCATCCCACTCTGCATCCAGTTCCGGTGGTCCTACGAAGAGTTCATACATTCTTAAAGAATCGCATCCATAATCTCTTACAAGATCATCCGGAGACACGACATTTCCTTTTGACTTACTCATCTTGATACCATTCTTACCTGTGATCATTCCCTGGTTGAACAGTTTGACAAACGGCTCATCAAAATCGATCACACCGATATCGCAAAGGAATTTGGTATAGAATCTTGAATACAGAAGGTGAAGTACTGCATGTTCTACACCACCGATATACATATCTACCGGAAGCATTGCATCTGCTTTTTCTCTGGATACAAGTTCTTCGTTGTTGTGATTATCTACATAACGCAGGAAATACCATGAAGATCCAGCCCACTGCGGCATGGTATTTGTCTCACGTTTTGCCGGTTTTCCACAAACAGGACAGGTTGTATTTACCCATTCATCGATTCCTGCAAGTGGAGATTCTCCTGTTCCTGTCGGTTCATAAGATTCTACATCCGGCAGTCTCAGTGGAAGCTGATCTTCCGGTACCGGTACAGCGCCACAATCCGGGCAGTGTACGATCGGAATTGGTTCTCCCCAGTATCTCTGACGGGAGAATACCCAGTCACGCAGCTTGTAGTTTACAGTTGCACGTCCGATTCCTCTTTCTTCGATGATATGTGGAGCTTCTTTCTTAAGGACAGAGCTCTCCATACCATTCCATTCTCCGGAATTGATCATCGTTCCGGAAGCCTCTGTGTAAGCTTCTGTCATATTTTCGATTTCTTTACCGTCTTTTGCAATAACCTGGATGATCGGGATGTTGAACTTGGTTGCAAATTCAAAGTCACGGTCGTCATGAGCCGGTACACACATGATGGCTCCTGTACCATAATCAGCCAGTACATAATCAGAAAGCCAGATCGGTACCTTTGCTCCGTTCAGAGGGTTGATCGCGTAAGTTCCTGTAAATACACCTGTTTTTTCTTTGTCCTGCAGACGGTCTACATTAGACTTCATAGAAGAATCGAAGATATATTTTTCTACTTCTTCTTTGTGTTCCGGTGTTGCAAGCTCTGCTGCAAGCTTATGTTCCGGTGCAAGTACCATGAAGGTTGCTCCATGAAGCGTATCTGGTCTTGTTGTGTATACAGTGATCTTATCTTCTCTTCCTTCAACCGGGAAATCTACTTCTGCACCGTAAGATTTACCGATCCAGTCTGTCTGCATCTTTTTAACTTTTTCCGGCCAGTCAAGCTTATCCAGGTCATTTAACAGACGGTCTGCATATTTTGTGATACGCAGCATCCACTGACGAAGGTTCTTCTTTGTAACTTCAGCGCCGCAGCGTTCGCATTTTCCGCCCACAACCTCTTCGTTTGCAAGACCTGTCTTACAAGACGGGCACCAGTTGATCGGGAATTCTTTTTCGTATGCAAGTCCTTCTTTGAACATCTTTACAAAGATCCACTGTGTCCATTTGTAGAAATTCGGATCTGTTGTGTTAACTTCCATATCCCAGTCATAAAGCGCTGAGATCTCATTGATCTGACGTTTGATATTCGCGATGTTTGCTGCTGTCGATTTTGCAGGATGGTTCCCATCTTGATCGCATAGTTTTCAGCCGGAAGACCGAATCAGCATCCCATCCCATCGGATGAATGATGTAATATCCCTGAAGCAGTTTGTAACGGCTCCACACATCGGAGATAACATAGCCTCTCCAGTGTCCTACATGAAGACCGTTTCCTGACGGATACGGGAACATGTCCAGACAATAATATTTCTTTTTCGGGTTGCCGTTTTCATCCACTTTCGGATTAACCGGATTCTCAGCCCATTTTTCTTTCCATTTCTTTTCGATTGCCTTATGATTGTAAGGTACTGCCATTTTTCTTTCCTCCTGGTATTGTTTCAGTATGAAAAAAAGTGTCTTAACCTTTTATTTAACAGGAAATTCCATCAGAATTTCCTGTTAAATAAAAATCTTTCGCCTCTTTTGATAAATTCAAAGAGACGAAAGATTAAATTCCGTGGTACCACTCTTCTTCGCCGCATCCCGGTAACATAACTTACGGTGCAGCGCACTTGTGATTCTATAACGAATTCCCGCTTCTGCCTATCTGAAAACCGTTCAGCAGAAGAACTCAAAGGCGAGTTCAAAGATCTGATCTGCTGCCTTGCACCGCCCGGCAGTTCTCTGTACAGACTCTAATCTTTTACTGATCCTTATCCTTGTTTTTTTCATATACCTTGTTATTATAAAATAAATACAAGTTCCGTCAAGAGATTCTTGATTGTTTTCTACGAATTCTTGATTATTTTTACCATTTAAAATTGATTTCCGTTTATCTCTCAGCCATTTTCTATATTTTTTATAGTCCGGCATCCACGTCGCCACGACCTTCCAGAATGCAGCGGAATGATTCATTTCTCTACGATGTGCCAGCTCATGCACCACAACATAATCCAGAACTCCCGGCGGCATCAGCACCAGCTTCCAGTTGTAATTGAGATTCCCCACGCTGCTGCAGCTTCCCCACCTGGTCTTCTGCTCCCGGATGGAAATACGTCCATAGGTCACACCCATTTTCCGGGCATAGTATCCGGTCCTTGCACCTAATACTTCTCTTGCCAGATTCCGGTAATATTTCTTTTCTGCTTCCGGCATCTCTCTCTTTTCCTGCCGCTTCATTGCATTTTCCTTCTGAAGCTTTACCTTCTGTCGGATCCAGTTCTCTTTTTCCAGAAGGAACCGATCAATCCGCTTTTTCTCACAGGAATAGGGTGCACGGACCGTCACCTTTCCTTCCCGGTCAACTTCGATTCCAATACTGCGCCTATCTGACCGGATCAGATGATATTCTATGTCCACGACCGGATTACCTCCAGAAAGCGCTCTCCATATTTTTCAAACTTGAACTCTCCCACACCGGAAACTTTCAGCATAGCATTCTTATTTGTCGGTTTTTCGATACACATCTGCACAAGAGTCTTATCGGAAAATACAATATAAGGCGGAACTTTTTTCTTCTCTTGCTATCTCTGCTCGCAGAACGCGCAGGATTTCAAAAGACTCTTCCTGCTCTTTATTCAGAACCAGTCCGGCCGTTTTCTTCACTTTTTTTCTTCGGTGTTGTCTTCGTCCTCTTTCTCCGGTTCTTTTGCCATCTTCATTGTAAATGTCTCCTGCCCTGCAATCAGTGCTTCCGACTTTTCAGTCAGCTTCACAATCATATAAGAATCCGGCGTGGTCTTCAGATATCCTTCTGCCAGAAGCTGGTTCGAATATCTGCCTGAGCTTCCACGATGGCGTCTTAGAAAGTACCCCGTAAGCCGGACTGACACCCATGCCATACTGCCGGATCTTCGCATTATTTGCCCCATGCACCGTATCCAGAATCACATTAATTCCATAACGCTGATGACTTTCTTTTACACACATGGCAAGTATCCTTGCCTCTGCCGTCATATCCACGGTATCAAACTGTGTCTTACAGTTTGAACAGTTCCCACAGTAATTGCTTCCGTATTCCCCAAAATACCGCAGAATATAATCACGCAGACATTCCTTTGTAAAACAATAATAAGTCATCTTTTTCAAGCGCTCCTGATCCCGCTCCATCACGATCCGGCGCGTCAGTTCATCCAGTTCCTGATTGTCGCGGTTGTTCTCAATGAACATCTGGTTTGTGATCACATCCTGTCCACTATATAAAAGCAGGCACTCCCCCGGCTCACCGTCCCGGGCGCAGCGTCCCACTTCCTGATAATAGGACTCCAAATTCTTCGGCATATTGTAATGTACGACAAAGCGGACATTTGGATTTATCAATTCCCATCCCGAATGCATTCGTCGCCACCATGATCTGCTTCCGGTCATAAATGAAATCATCCTGATTATCACGCCGCTCCCGGTCTGTCAGTCCCGCATGATACCTGGTCACGGAAAACCCATCCATTTCCAGGAGTGCGCAATTTTCCTCCACCTGCTTTCTGGTCAGGCAGTAGACAATCCCGCATTGATCCGGATGCTCCTCAATAAATGCTTTGAGTGCGGCATATTTATTCTTTGGGAACTGTACCGCAAGGAACAGATTCGGTCTGTCGTAACCTGTCATTACTACTTCCGGATCCTCCAGCATCAGGATATCGATCATATCCTCTCTTACTTCTTTCGTCGCTGTTGCAGTAAATGCACTCACAACCGGCCGCTTTGGAAGATACTCTACAAACTCTGTGATCTTTAAATAACTTGGTCGGAAATCCTGTCCCCACTGGGAAACACAGTGCGCTTCATCGACTGCGATCATAGAAATATCCACGCTCATAGCAAAATCCATAAACTCTGCAGTTTCCAGCCGCTCCGGTGCCACATAGATAATCTTATATCTTCCTTCTTTTGCAAAAGCAAGTGCCTTCCGGTACTGCCCCATAGTCAGGGAACTGTTCAGATAGGCTGCATGAACCCCTGCCTGATTGAGGGATGCCACCTGATCCTTCATAAGAGAAATAAGGGGAGATATCACAAGTGTAATACCTCCCATCATCAGCGCCGGAATCTGAAAACAGATGGACTTTCCGGCTCCCGTTGGCAGTATGCCGAGTACATCCCGGCCGGACAGGATCGCATCAATCAGTTTCTCCTGTCCCGGTCGGAATCCGTCATTAGCCAAAAAATGCTTTAATACTTGAAATTTATCCAAGATATACTACCTCTTCTTCCGGTTTTTCTGCGGATTCCATCTCCAGCATATAAAGAACCGGCTGCTTTGGAACCATCGGACGGTATGCTTCGTACTCGAACTTGACGGTTACTTTTTTCCAGCTTCTCTGTGTAATCTGCGCTGCCCTTCCAAGATTACATGGATATCCATAGAAACGGATATCATCTGCGCAGCAGGTCATGATCTGTCTTCCCGGAATCAGCATATTTGCCGGCATTCCCTTCGGACGGAAAAGCTGTGCAAGGAAGGTGATCTTCTTGTGCTCGTAGCGCTCCGGATGCTCATATGCATCCACATACCAGGTACCAAAGTCCACATCATCAATGAAGATATGGTCTGCTTTCAGATCATATGGCAGATCCTCTTCTGTCTGCGGGATAATATTGCCATCCACGCCTTCAAAGATCAGCTGTGCCTGTGGGTTCTGGATCTTAAGGCACGTCTGAACGCACTTCGGTCTGTATTTTCCCCACAACGGTTGATGATGATCAACTCAGATTCTGTAAGCTGGTTCATCAGCATATTCCGCATATTCTTCAGGTACATGTCCAACGTCTCACCGCTAACCGTTGAGTACACACCCTGAATCTCCCAGTTGCGTGGAAAATCTTCATCCAGGATTTCCTGCAGATCCCAGGTTCCATTGTACTCAATGATCACCTGGACCGGATGATAGATCTTCTCACAGTTTTCAAAGAAAGTTTTATTTAACTTTTCTCTTTCTTCTATATTGAAGAGGAACAGTCCGTTCTCATCCAGATATTTTTCCGAGTACTCTTCCTCTCCCTCTTCACACTGCAAAAGCAATGTCGGACCTTCTTCGATCCATTCCTGCTTCATCAGTGTGTCCTTGATAAATGTTGTTTTTCCACTGTCCAGAAATCCTGTACAGATATATACCGGTGTTGTCATCGCCGCTTGCTCCTCCTAGATATGGAATAACTTAATCAGATCCTCTTCTTTGAGATCTGTTCCGATCACGCATACACGTCCTGTGTAATCAGCCTGTCCCTCACGGACTTCATATTCTTCCGGAACCATATCAAACTGCTTCCAGGAACCGTCTGCCATCTGGATAATTCCTTTGGAACGAAGTACGGTTCCGTAAGCATCTGTCTCAGATAATGCTTTCAGCAGGTAATCCAGTTCTTCTTCTGTATACTTATGAGCAGTCTCCTTGCCCCAGCTCGTAAATACTTCATCTGCATGATGATGTCCTTCGTGTCCGTGGTGATGGTCATGGCATCCGCAGGTGCAGTTCTCATCATGTTCGTGATGATGCTCATGCTCTTCGTGATCGTGATGATGGTCGTGATCATGACCGCAGCCACATTCGTCATCATGATGATGGTGATGTTCGTGGTCGTCATGCTCGTGTGCATGTTCTTCCAGGATACCTTCGATCTCAGCGCCATGCTGCAGGGCATGCAAAACGGCATCTTTTCCAAGTTCTTCCCAAGGTGTGGAAATAATGGTTGCCTCTGCATTTTTCTCACGCAGCATATGCACGCACTCTTCTACCTTTTCATCTGTCATCATCTGGGTACGGCTGATAACGATCGTAGATGCATGCTCTACCTGGTTATTGAAGAATTCTCCGAAGTTCTTGAGATAGATTTTTGCTTTCTTACCGTCAACAACTGTGATTCTTCCGTCAATCTCAATATCTGCCTCATCTTTGACACCCTCGATTGCTTTTACAACATCAGAAAGCTTTCCAACTCCTGAAGGTTCGATGATGACACGATCCGGTGTATAATCTACAAGTACTTTCTGAAGTGCTTTGCTAAAATCCCCACCAGTGTACAGCAGATACATCCTGAGTTCATCTCTGTGATCTCAACGCCGCATCTTTTAAGAATCCGCCATCAATACCGATCTCCCCAAATTCGTTCTCGATCAGGACCAGTCTTTCTCCCGGAAATACATCCTCGATCAGTTTCTTGATGAATGTTGTCTTTCCTGCTCCCAGGAAACCAGAAATAATATCAACTTTCGTCATTTTTCGTTCCTCTTTTCTTATTATTATAATTTCATAAATTAGCCTTTTCTAACTGCAAATTGTTTCCGAGCTATATCGTATCACATTTCTTTAAAAGATGCAAATAAATAGCTTGTTAATGCATTGTGATTAGTGTATAATAGTTTTATAAAATCTCGTACTTTTTAGTACAAATTCATAAACAAAGGAGACTTGATAATATGGTTAATTTATTGACAGGCCCAAAAGGAAGCGGAAAAACCCAGCAAATGATCGAACGTGCTAACGAAGCTGTAAAGACATGTGAAGGAAACGTATTCTTCATCAAGAAGAGCCACAGAGATACATACAGCTTATCTTTCAACATCAGAGCGATCTGCATGGATGACTATGATGTAATCACCAATACCGATGAATATCTTGGATTTATTTACGGTATGTTAAGCGCAGACCATGATATCAAAGCAATCTTTATCGACGGTATTTTAAAACACGCCGACATCACACTTGAGAACATTCCTTCTTTCATCGAAACACTGAAAAAGATCTCCAAAGAAAATGATGTAGATTTTTATGTCAGCATCAGTGCAACGAATGAACAGCTTGGTAATGTAGATTTTGAAAATTGTACACTCCTTAACTAAGATAGACATTATCCAAAAGGAGGGATGAAGATTTTCTGTAAATCTTCATCCCTCCTTTTATGGTTTTCCAAATGTGACAGAGTACATTCTTTTTATGCTATGATACCAGGGTCAAAAGGTCAGAAAGCCGATGCAAGCTTGCTTGCAAGATGATTTTTGCACTCTCGCAATCTGGTATCAAAGGGGCAAAATACCTTTTGACTCCAACATCATGCTATTTCAAAGACAAAACCGTATTTGCCTTATCCCCTTTTGCATACTCCAGTTTTACATCATCTCCCACATTGTACTTGATGATCTCAATAAAATCGACTACCGATACATCAAAAATCTCATCTGATCCTTCCAGCATAATGTAGTAATGAGAATCTCCATCTATAACGCCCTGGGCGATTTTCGTGATCTTTCCTTCGATCGTGCCGGTATCCATCTTCACTTCTTCTTTTTCCTTGATTCCATTGGTAAGAAGCAGATTATTGTAGGATTCTTCACATACACTTACCGTATCCCCGATCGCAACAACCTGGTACTTCTGGACATTGACCATTGCATACTTTTTCACAAGTCCTGCATCATCCTTAAGTGCCATAAAGTAAGTCGGCTCCCCGGAAATGTTAAGCAACAGCGGGAAAGTCGCCCGATACTTCAGGTTCTGTACCTGTCCTTCTGCCGATGCCATCGCAGAATCCTCGATCGCACCTGCCACCGGATAATACTTTGTCTCCATAGTTCTCTGGTTCATCAGAACAAATCCCACATTGGACTGGTCACTGTTTACAGAAGTTACTCCCGTGTACACCCATACATCATCATCAATCGCCAGATAATTATATCCGTTTGTTGTCTTCAGACAATCTTTCTGGCTGAGTACACTGTTAAAATACCCATGCTTTAACGTGCCATAATAATCATAAAGCTGTACCAGAAGATCTGCCGAATAGGCTCGGTCGATCCATTCCGGGACTTCATCGATCCTGTAGTCCTGCATTTCGCCGGTGATCGCATTGCAGAGCACCACATGTCCTACCGTTTCTCCTCCGAAAAGACCGATATTATACTTTTTGACCGGTGCTACCCAGTATGGAACACCATTATCATCAATTTCAAAACTAAGGTCTCCGTAAATATAAGTCGGATGCGCAAAACGAAGATGACGGTAAATATTTCTTCCAAAATGCTCGCTGGTCGAATACTTCATTCCCTGCTCCAGCTTTACCATCTCCGTTGTCTGACTTGCCATATCGATCCGGATATATGCAGGAAGTCCATCTTTCCGATTGGTAAACCATTTGATCAGATTCGCATATTTCAAAGGTGACACACGGACCGGACGATCCTTGTAGTTGATCTGACTGTAGATATCGTCCACCTCAAACTGGGATACCATATCTGACATGCTTCCCATCTTCCGGTCTCCTAAAGCTGCGCAGACTCCTTATCCAGAAGCGGGATCTGGTCAAAGGAAAGCTCCTCGATATCTTTTGTGAATTCGCCCTCTTCTACCTTCAGAAGCTGTTGGTATTTCTTCGCATTCACAATCGGTGAAGAAAGAATGGTTCCGGCCAGATAAACCACTAACAAAAGAATAAAAAGACGGACACACCATTTGAAACCTTTGGATTCTTTCATCTCCTTCAGATCAATCGCTCCGTATCGCAAGCCTTTTTTTTCCTGCAAGCACAAGACCGACCGCAAGCACCAGAACAAGCACAAAATACCACACTCCGGAAGAATGGATATTAAAAGCCGGCAGTGATACATAATACCAGATTCCTGCTGCCACTAAAAGCAGCAGAAAACTAATCGCTATATTTTTCTTTTTCATAAATTCTCCTTTTCATCGTTTTACCTTACCAAGGCTGTCTTAGAATTTTCTACTCCAAAGTGACGGCGAGAACAGCATCAGGAACGGGAAGATTTCCAGTCGTCCGATCAGCATATCCACGCAGAAAACAATCTTCGAAAAGTCTGAGAACTTCGCAAAATTTTCCACCGGTCCTACCAGATTCAGTCCCGGTCCTACATTATTAAGTGTAGTAAGCACTCCGGTAAATGAAGTAGTAAAATCAAAGTTATTGATCGAGATCAGAAGCACGGATACGATCAGGATTAGTATATACGCAATAAAGTATACATATACCCCCCGCATCGTCTCTTCTTTCACTTTTTTCCCATTTATTTTTACGATATTGACTGCTTTCGGATGGATCATAGTTTTCAGCTCCCGGCGGATGCTTTTTACCAGGATCAGAAGTCTTGATACTTTGATACCACCGCCTGTTGAACCGGCAGAAGCACCGATTACCATCACAAGAAGCAGAACACATTTGGAAAGCTCCGGCCACTTGTTGAAATCTGCCGTTACAAATCCAGTTGTCGTGATCACGGATGCCACCTGGAACGCCGCATAGCGGAATGCCTTTAAAAGAGAATGATAACCTCCGGCGATATTGCAGGTGATCACAACGGTTGCTCCTGCAATGATTCCCAGGTAAGCACGCAACTCCTCATTCTTAAATACACTCTTAAATTCTTTCAAAAGCAGAAAAAAATACAGGTTAAAATTGATACCAAACAGGATCATAAATACGGTGATCACACCATCAATGTAGGCACTGTTGAAGTGTGCCACACTTGCATTGTAGCTGGAAAATCCTCCGGTACCGGCAGTACTGAATGCATGTGTCACTGCGTCAAACAGGTTCATCCCTCCTGCCAGAAGAAAAACTACCTCAATTGCAGTCAGTGCAAAATACATTCCATACAGGATCCTTGCGGTTCCTCTTGCCTTTGGAACCAGTTTATCTGCCTCTGGTCCCGGAACTTCCGCACGCATCAGATGCATGGAATTCTTCTCATCCAGAGAGGTAAGTACCATAACAAATACCAGCACTCCCATTCCACCAACCCAATGTGTCAGGGAACGCCAGAAAAGAATTCCTTTCGGAAGTCCTTCAATCTCAGTCAGGATCGTAGAACCTGTCGTCGTAAATCCGGATACTGTTTCAAAAAAAGCATCCACATAGCTTGGAATACTTTTACTGAGTACAAATGGAAGTGCACCTGCAAGTGACCAGAAAATCCAGGCCGTTGCAACAATGATCAGACCTTCTTTGGCATAAATCGTCATGTTCTCCGGGCATTTTCTGCCAAACAGCAGATAAATTGCCGTCAGGATCGCAGCTGTAATCAGAAAATAAACCGATGTGTGCTCGCCATAAATAATTCCAACCATCATCGGAAGCAGCATCAGCAGTCCCTCTACTCCCATCATCTTACTGATGATATAGCGTATCATTTTCACATTCATTTCTTTTCACCCCTATTGCTCAGCCAGAATATCTGTGATATCCTTAACTTTCTTCTGGGTCGTAACGATTACAACACTGTCGCCCACCTGAATGGATTCATTCCCGTCCGGAATAATAATCTGCCGTTTTCTTCCGATACATGCGATCAGATTGTTCGGCTTCAGTTCCAGATCCTTAAACGGGATATCTGTATATTCTGTTTTTTCTTTGATAATAAATTCCAGTGCTTCTACTCTTCCGCCAACCAGCTGATACATAGATTCAACATTGACATTCTTGAGAGAATTCTGGCGTGCACGCACATAACTCATGATCGCATCTGCTGTTGCAGTCTTTGCTGATACAATCAGATCGATCCCAAGTTCCTCGACAAGCTGGGCACGTCCGTCTTCGTTGACCTTTGCCACGATCTTGTCCACACCTTTTGTCTTTGCAAAAAGTGCAAGGATAATATTCTCCTCATCCATACCGGTCAGGCTGACCAGGGCATCTGCCTGTTCAATTCCTTCTTCGATCAGAAGGTCATGGTCTGCGGCATTCCCACAGATGATCGTCGCTTTCGGAAGCTGGTCGCAGAGATCTTCGCATTTCTTCCAGTCCTGCTCAATGATCTTAACCTGCATACCAAGTCCTAAAAGCTGTTTTGCCAGATAATATCCGACTTTTCCCCCACCACAAACCAGAATATTCTTCGGCTCTTTCCGCTTTCCGATCAGATGGAAAATTCTTCAATATATTTGTGGGATGCAACAATATGAAGCCGGTCTCCATCATGGATGACAAAATCACCATTCGGATGATCACTTCCGATCCACGTCTTACAGCACATACCAGAACTTTGATCTGGAACTTGCGGTAAAGCTCAGCAAGCGATACTCCGCCCAGATGGCTTCTTTCTTTGACAATGAATTCTACCATTTTCGACTTTTCCCTTCATAAAAGTCTCTACCTTTGCAGTATCCGGAAGAAGGATCGATCTGGAAATCTCAAATGCAGCCATAAGTTCCGGGTTGACAGCCATACTCAGTCTTAAGTCCTCTTTCAAAAGATCGATCTGCTGATAATAGATTGGATTCCTTACACGGGCGATCGTGTGCTTTGCCCCCAGTCTCCTTTGCGAGCAGGCAGCTCAGCATATTCAGTTCGTCTGTCGATGCACATGCCACAACAAGATCAGCGCCCGGCACTCCTGCTTCTTTCTGCACTTTCGCATCTGCACCATCTCCGGTAATGCAGAGAATATCAAGCTGATTCAGTGCTTCTTTTAATTTTCCCTCATTCTGGTCAATCAAAACCACATCGTAATTTTCTTCGGATAACTGTATGGTCAGTTTATGACCAACCTTCCCGTCCCCAATAATTACAATTTTCATTTTTCTTTTCCTTCTACTTTTGCTCTTAATACTAAGCCTTTAATACTAAAATTGTATAAAATACCAATGGGACAGCCGAAGCTGCCACCATCATAATATGTATACCACTTTTAGTACGAAGTACAATAGAAAAAACCGGGATTTTCTCCCGGCTTTTCCTTATTCTTATTCTTCAGCTGCACGCTTTTCAATTTCTTTTTCCTGTACATCTGCCGGAGCCTGTTCATAACGGGCAAATTCATACGAATAGCTTCCTCGTCCACCTGTCATAGAACGAAGTGTTGTGCAATATCCAAACATGCCTGTCATCGGTACATCCGCTTCAATTACCTGATATCCGCCTGACTGTGGATTCATTCCAAGAACACGACCACGTCTCTTGTTCAGATCTCCCATAACGTCTCCGGTATAATCATCCGGAACGGTTACTTTCACAGATGCGATTGGCTCAAGAAGAACCGGTCCTGCTTCCATAAATCCTTTCTTAAATGCCTGGATCGTCGCAGTCTTAAATGCCATTTCAGAAGAATCTACCGGATGGTAAGATCCATCATACAGGGTTGCTTTCACGCCAACTACCGGATATCCGGCGAGAGGTCCTTTAATACAGATTCCTGCAATCCTTTTTCAACCGCCGGGAAGTAGTTCTTCGGAACAGCACCTCCGACTACTTCTTCCTGGAATACATACGGTGTATCCAGATCTCCGGATGGTTCAAAACGCATCTTAACATGTCCATACTGTCCATGTCCACCGGACTGTTTCTTATACTTGGTATCTACATCCGAGTTCTTGCGGATCGTCTCACGGAACGCAACTTTTGGTGTCTCCAGTCTGATTCCGACTTTGTAACGCTCTGCCAGCTTGCTTGCTGTCACTTCCAGATGCTGGTCACCCATTCCATAAATCAGTGACTGGCGGTTCTCACTGTCATTTACCACTTTCAGTGTCACATCCTCTGCCATCATCTTCGCAAGAGCCTGTGATACCTTGTCCTCATCACCTTTGTTATTCACTACATACTTCATATATGTATACGGTTTGGAGTATTCGGTTCTTCCATAAGATACCGGTGTATTTTTTGTTGAAAGGGTATCCCCTGTCTTTGTACTTGTCAGTTTTGCAATCGCTCCGATATCACCTGCAAACAGTTCCTGAACTTCTACCGGTTTGTTGCCGGATAAGGTGTATATCTTGCCGATCTTTGCTTCTGCATCTGACTCCGGATTGTAAAGGACATCATCCCCCTTTAATACACCGGAACATACTTTTACGAAAGAATATTTTCCGATAAACGGATCTACCATGGTCTTGAATACATATGCGGTCTTTGCGGCTGCAAAATCATGATGTGCTTCAAAGATCTCATTGGTCTTACGGTTGATACCTACGCATTCACGGTATTCCGGACTTGGGAAAATCTTACGATATCAGACAGTAAGTTTGCAACACCCTGTGCCTGAACATTGGATCCCATTGCTACCGGAACGATATCTCCGTCCATAACTTCTGTTCTCATGGCAGAACGGATCTCTTCAACCGAGAATTCATCTCCCTCAAAATAACGTTCCATAAATGCTTCACTGGTCTCTGCCACTGCTTCAAGAAGCTTCTCTCTGTAAATCTGCAGGTTCGGCAGACAGTAATCCGGAATCTCACACTCTTCTCTCTGTCCAAGTCCGGTGTATCTTCTACCTGCATTCTTGATAACATTGACATAACCTACTAATTTCTCGTTCTCACGGATCGGTTGGAAATGTGGTGCGATCACTTTACCGTATCTTGCGGTCAGATCTTCAACAACCTGACGGAAGCTGGCATCATCCACATCCATCTCAGTAACATAGATCATACGCGGAAGATTATACTTATCACAGAGTTCCCATGCTTTCTCGGTTCCTACCTGCACACCGGCTTTTCCGGAAACAACGATAACAGCTGCATCGGCTGCGCTGACTGCTTCTTCCACTTCTCCGACAAAATCAAAATATCCAGGTGTATCAAGGATATTAATCTTTGCTTTTTCCCATTCAATCGGAATCAGACTTGTGCTAAGTGAGAATTTACGTTTCTGTTCTTCTTTATCAAAATCACTGATCGTATTACCGTTCTCAACAGATCCCATACGATTTGTTGCTCCAGATACATAAGCCATCGCTTCTGCCAGACTGGTCTTTCCGCTTCCCCCATGTCCTAAAAGGACCACGTTTCTAATTTCATCCGTTCTGTAAACCTTCATGCTTGCTGCCTCCTTGCTAAAGTTTCTCATGGATATATTGTACTAAACTTTCTATAAAAACACAACTATTTTATAGAATTTCAACAAAAACTTTCACTTTTACGCTTTAAAGTATTGCTTTATTGACAGATAGCCTGTTTTCCTATATTATGAAAGGTAGACTATCACGAAAGGACGAAAGATTATGAAACAGAAAAAATCGGATTTATCGGACTCGGACTCATTGGGGGCTCTATTGCAAAGGCGATCCGGCGATATTATCCGGATTATGAGATTGTCGCTTTCGACAAGAATAGAGAAACTCTGGCACTTGCCACACAAGAATCCATCATCAATGTGGCCTGTACTCAATCGATGATAATTTCCGAGGCTGCAACTACATCTTCTTATGTGCCCCGGTCGCTTTCAATACTGCATATTTAAAGCAGATGATGCCTTACCTGCATGATGATATGATCCTGACTGACGTCGGAAGTGTCAAGACTCCGATCCATGACGAGATCATCCGGCTGGGACTGGAGGATTACTTTATCGGAGGACACCCGATGGCCGGTTCCGAAAAGAGTGGTTTTGCCAATTCCAAACCAATCCTGATTGAGAACGCTTACTTTGTTCTCACCCCTTCCGCCAAAGTAGCGAAAAAAAAAGGTTGATGCATACGCATCCTTCGTAGATCCTTGCGTGCACTTCCGATCGTACTGGATTATCATGAACACGACATCGTCACCGGCACGATCAGCCACTTGCCACATATCATTGCCGCAAGTCTGGTCAACTTTGTCAGAGACACCGACACCAAGGATGAGTTGATGAAAACCCTCGCCGCCGGCGGCTTTAAGGACATTACGCGAATCGCCTCTTCCTCACCGACCATGTGGGAACATATCTGTGCACAGAATCAGAGTAATATTTCCCAGATCCTTGGAAATTATATCGAAACATTAAATGAAGCGAAAAAACTGGTTGATGCCGGAGACTCCCAGGGAATCTACGATATGTTCGATCATTCCCGGAACTACCGCAATTCCATGCCAAATGGTTCTGCCGGCCCAATCAAGCGTGCATTCGAGATCTACTGTGACATCCCGGATGAAGCCGGTGTGATTGCCACCATTGCGACCATCCTCGCTTCTAATGCACTCAGCATTAAGAACATCGGAATCGTTCATAACCGTGAATTTGAAGAAGGCGTACTCCGCATCGAATTCTATGACAGCATCTCCTGTGAGAAAGCAGTAGCACTTTTGCAGAAGCATCGTTATATTGTTTATGAGCGTTAATAATTAAATGATGATACCAGGGTCAAAAGGTCAGAAAGCCGATGCAAGCTTGCTTGCAAGAGGATTTTTGACACTCACATCATTAAATGCAAGACAGTCCAAAAAATCTTTTCAGAACTTTGTGTAAATTGGTCACAATGCTTGAAAATAGAATTTTACGAATGAGAGGTTACTATATTATGCAAATCCAACCTGTTAAACAGCTTCGCGGGGAAGTATCTGTTCCCGGCGATAAATCCATCTCCCACCGTTCTATTATGTTCGGTGCACTGGCAAAAGGAACTACTGAGATCACACATTTTCTTCACGGTGCCGACTGCCTCTCTACCATCGGCTGCTTTCGTGCCATGGGAATCAATATCGAAGACACACCTGACCGTATCCTGGTTCACGGCAAAGGGCTTCACGGACTTTCCGAACCTTCTTCTTTTTTAGATGTGGGGAACAGCGGAACCACTACAAGACTGATTTCCGGTATTCTTTCCGGTCAGCCGTTTGCCACCACTCTTTCCGGCGATGCTTCTCTGAACTCCCGCCCGATGAAGAGGATCATGGAGCCTCTTGGGATGATGGGCGCTGATATTTTAAGCCAGAATGGGAACGGGTGCGCACCACTTTTGATCAACAGCCTGCTTCCTGCCGGTCAGAATCCATCCCTGCACGCAATCCACTATCACTCAAAAGTAGCTTCTGCTCAGGTTAAATCTTCCGTACTCCTGGCAGGACTTTATGCAGACGGATTAACCCTGGTTACAGAACCTGTACTTTCCCGTAATCATACAGAACTGATGCTGAATGGCTTCGGTGCCAACGTACAGACAGAAGTACATTCTGATGGTAGTGCAACTGCATCTATTCTCCCATGTGAGGAATTATACGGACAGAAGATCCTGGTTCCCGGAGATATTTCTTCTGCTGCTTACTTCATCGCTGCTGCCCTTCTGGTTCCAGGTTCTGAACTTCTGATAAAGAATGTAGGTACCAACCCGACCCGTGCCGGAATCCTTGAAGTATGCAGGGCAATGGGGGCAGACATTACCTATCTAAATGAAAATTGTGACAGCGGTGAACCAACTGCCGATCTTCTTGTACGTACAAGCACTCTTCACGGAACCACCGTAGAAGGTGCAATCATCCCTACACTGATCGATGAGATCCAATGATTGCAGTGATGGCTGCTTTCGCCGAGGGAACTACGATCATCAGGGATGCTGCCGAATTGAAAGTCAAAGAGACTGACCGTATCAAAACAACTACAGAAGGACTTCTTGCCATGGGCGTTGATGTAACACCAACCGACGACGGCATGATCATCCGTGGCGGTAATCCGGTTCATGGAGGACAGATCAACAGTTATCTGGATCACCGGATCGCAATGGCCTTTTCCATCGCAGCCCTTGCCGCCGAGGGAAATACTGAAATCCAGAATGGTCAGTGTGTAGATGTATCTTATCCTTCATTTTTTACGGAACTTCATTCCCTTTCCCTGTAATTTCACGCAAAAATATAAGAAAGAATGTGCCTCGGCACATTCTCGCGCCGAGCGCGTTGCTGAGCGCCAGTGGCGCTCGTTAAGCAACGACCGAAGCGGAGCGTAGACCGCTTGCGACATTCTTCATCTTCGTGCGAGTGCGCATCTCCGGCACGCAGTGCCTTTTGTTTCATAGGAAGTTCCTTCGGAATCTCCTATGAAATAAAAACTGCCGCCAATTACGGCGGCAGCAAAACATTCTTCTATTATCTGTAATTAATTTTCATCAGCAATCTCAATCAGTTTATCCAGCAGTTCAGAATAACTATATCCGTAATCTTCCATCAGCTGCGGATACATGGAGATACTTGTAAATCCCGGAAGGGTATTGATCTCATTCAGGTAAACGTGATTGGTCTTCTTATCCAGGAAGAAATCCACACGGCTCAATCCGTGTCCGTCAATTGCCTTAAAGGCACGAACAGCATACTTACGGATCTGTTCCTGAATCTCTTCATCTACTTTTGCAGGGATACATGTCTTGCTCTCTGCATCTTCATATTTGGATTCAAAGGTATAGAATTCACCGTGTGGCATGATCTGTCCGACTCTGGATACGATAATGTCATCATTTCCAAGAACAGCAGTCTCAAGTTCGATACAATCCACGCACTCTTCTACTACAACATGATTGTCATATTTTGCTGCCTCTTCCAACTTCGGAAGTAAATCTTCAACTTTATCACAACGATAACAGCCCACACTGGATCCGGAACGGCTTGCTTTGATAAAGCATGGCATACCAAGTTCTTTCATAATCGAAGCTTCTACTTCTTCTGTTTCTTCCATGTCTTTTTCGACAACGACCAGTCTTCCGTCATTGCGCTTCTTTACATATACAGATTTGACCTGCGGAATTCCTGCACTTTCAAATACTTTCTTTGCAAAAATCTTATCCATACATGCACTGGATGCAAATACACGGCATCTACATACGGAAGCTGTGCCAGTTCAAATAATCCCTGGATAGTTCCATCTTCTCCGTAAAGTCCGTGAAGTACCGGGAATGCAACATCCTGACTTCTCAGAAGATCGAATACACCTTCTACCACTTCTGCTCCGTCAAGCCAGGTATCTTTTGACAGGTCATTATCTTCCTGCTTTAAGATGTACCATTTCCCATCTTTTGCAATGCCGACAAGTGTAATCTCATATTTATCTTTATCCAGATGCTTCATCACTGAATTACAGGAAATTCGTGAAATTGAATGCTCACTGGACTGTCCGCCACAAACAACAAGTAACTTTTTCTTCATATCAGTTTCCCTCTGTTTCTTATCATATACTCTTCTCCGGTTCCCTCCGGATACTACTTAGAATAATTTACCACGTCCGCCATGCATTTACAATAAAAGTTTGGAATTTCAATAAATTTTTAAGCATTTTCCAGGCTTTCCACAAATGCAAACAGCTCTTCCATCGATCCCTGGTAATCGCTTTCGATTGGAAGATCCTTTTTATTTTCCTTCGTATCTGTAACAAGGAATGTCTTTACGCCGAGTTTCCGAATTGCAAGATCCTCTTCCACGTCATTTCCTACCATCAGACACTCTTCCGGTCTAAGATGAAACTGTTCAAGAATTGTTCGGTAATAGTCCACATTTGGCTTGCAGTAACAATTATCCTCATAAGTTGTGATCAGCTCAAAATCCTCTGCATCCAGTCCCGCCCATTTGATCCGGTTCATCGTTGCCACCTTTGGAAATACCGGATTGGTTGCAAGGTAGGTGCAGATTCCTTTTTCCTTTGCCTTTTTCACAACCTTGTCCGACAGACTGTTTGGCTGCGTCACCGCAATTGCCTGGTTAAATTCATTTGCATAGAAATCAAGGGCAATCCGTTCGGAATTCTCCGAATCCGTCGGAAGCAGTTCGTCCATATACTGCCAGAATGCTTCCCGGTTGGTACAACTTCCGTCATTATTCACCATCGCTCCATAGCCCTTCCACACGGATGCGATAAATGCTTTCGGATCAAAGGAAATCCCCTCGGATATATATTTTTTTGCCAGAAGCGGCATATAAAAGGTAACAAATTCGTCCTGGTTCATCGGAAGCAGCGTTCCGTCAAGATCAAATAAAATATGTCGAATGTGCATTATTCTTCCTCCAGATTCAGATGATGTAACTTTTTGTAATAAGAGTCCAGCGTATACAAAGCAGCCACCGGATTATTTCCAAGCACCCGATCCTTTACAACCAGCGTTGTACTCGGCGCCTCGGCATATTTGTAAAAGAGGCTGTCATGTCCCACGCAAAGTCCCATCACGATATTGATGTCCGTCTTCTCTTTGTTCAGCATCTGCGCCTGCAGGATTGGGTTACACATATGAACTCCGACCTCCTCGCAGCGTTCCGGAATGCCGACCTCGGTCTTTGGAACTTCTCCGATCTTACAGCCCACACCGTACACTTCAAAGCCGTATTCTCTCAAAAGTCCTGCCAGCAGGTGGCTTTCCTTTAAGAGTCCCACACAGCTTGCAATTCCGATCTTCTTGGCACCCAGTTTTTTTGCCCAGCGGATCGTCTCCTCCACACGGGTTGCCTGGCAGTAAAAATCGTGCTCGATCTCGGCACTTGCACGCATGATCTTCAGATCTTTTTCATCTCCCAGATAGGTATCAAGCGCCCTCTGCCGGTCCTGGGAATCCATATTATGCGACACGCAAAATCCAGGATATGGCTTATGATTCTCTATATTCTGCTTTACATTGCATTTCTTGACATTGCAATCTATACATGACAACTTTTTTGTTTCTTCCACTTTTTTTCTGCCTCCTCTTGATATACAGATAAGGATAACTTGTATTTTCGGGAAATGCAAGTTAAAATACATCTGCTTTACCAGTCCCTCTGAAAAAGACTAACCACCACCGTTATGATAGCACCCATGCTTTGATTATATCAGCTCTAAAACTTTGACGCAGTAAATTTATCAGTTGGATTCCAACAAACTCTTATCAATGATCTGGAAATTCGCCCGGTGTATGTACAACGCTTTCCCATCGATCATCAACTTCGTAAATTTCGGCAGATCATCCGGGATTTCCCAGTACACATCTTCTCCGCTATACGCTACGATTGGCTGTCCAAGCTGGGATTTGATAACAACAACTCTGGCTTTTCCAAACATATTTTTATACTTATTCAGGACACCTGCGATCGCAGTATTGTCTGTAATCTTACCGCTTGCATTGCTTTCAATATCCTCCTGCGTAAAATCCACATCCGCTTTCAACGCGTCCTGCGCAAAAATACAGGTATCACCACAACTCTCGATTTCCTTTCCATCGATTGTAATCGTAATGACAGAGGAAAGCTCATATCCCGTGATAACATTACCGTCTGAATCATAGCTTGAAGTTTCCACTGCATTTCCCTGCACATTGATCTTGTCTCCTGTGGTTGTCATTACACGATTCCCGTAATTATCATAGGTCGTGATCGTGTACGAATTCCCCACTAATTTTCCTGTAATATCGTTCAATTTGGAGCTGAGCATACTGCATCCCGCAAGCGCTATAGTCATGACTGCGCATACTACTGCCATTGCAAATCTTTTCTTTTTCATAAATTTTCTCCTTTGTCCTTTCGCAGAATCATCTTTTTGCCATTACCTTACTTTATCTTAAGTATCCCTGTATAATTATGTAAAAATGTCGTCCGGCTGCATCGCATCCGATACCATGGCAATCTCAAGCTTATACTCTGTATCCTCATCACCAATTGATCCCTGAACCGGCACATACCGGTCAAAGCAAACATTTTGTTTCTTTTTTGTTGTGACAATTATCGTGACATAATCCTCCGTTGTCTGAAGCTTGTAGTAGATATCTTCTTCCGGGAATGTATCCCTTGCCCGGTCGATCATGTCCGCATAATTGTAATATTCCGATTTGTCACCAAGACCTGTCGTTTTTTCATCGATCGCATTCTGTAGCTTTTCTAAAACTGCTGCTGTCCTTGCCTCATTTTGCCTGCACTCGATCGTTGACGTAATATTCACATACAGTGAAATAACAAGTATAATCCCAGCCATAACCGCTATTGATGTTAGCCAGACCATGGCAAGCTTTGATTTCTTTTTCTTTACTTCCTCTTTTGTGAGATGGATATTCGAAAATTCGTTTACAAAATATATCGGATCTTCATTTCCGTAAGCAATAATCGCATCGACCGTGTCATAACCTCTTTCAACACTGTATTTCTGCCATACGCCATATTCTGAGTAAAACTTTTCCAGCCTGTAATAGAACGATAAAAACCATCCTGTATATCGTTTTCTCCGGATAAAAAAACGCACAAAGCCCGCCAATAAGAATTGCAAAATATCCGACTCCCATTACGCCATAATAAAGACCTTCTATTTTCGATACCTGCTTTTCCGGCAATACCGCAAGTAACTGATATTCCCCATTCTTTTCTTTTTCCCAGTATGTCTGAAACCGACTGCCATAAGAATATTTGATCGGATCCATTCCAAGTTCTGCAAGTGTGTAACTTACATGCTCGCCTTTATTCGGATTTTTCAAGCGCAATGACTCGCCATCCTCCTGCACAACTCCAATTACGCTCTTTTTTCCTATGAGAGAATATCCTGTTACACTTTCTAACGGATCATAGCGACCGGCTCCGAAAAACCATACCAGTGAAAGGATCATATAAACGACAAAGAGTTTTATGAGTTCTTTCCACACGTTATATTTTAAAGACCTTTCTATGATCTCTTTTTCATGTGCCGGGATTCCGGGCAGTGTGCTGTACCAGGAAGCGAACCGCTCTCTTTTGGTTTCCTCATCCATTGCTTTTCTTAGATTCATTGCTGTTGCAAGCTGCATCTTCTTTTCCTCCTTTGTACATCTTCTTAAGGATAACTTGTATTTTTTTGAAATGCAAGCGTCCTCTGGTATTCTTCGAAAATCAACAAAATCATACGAACTACTTCGTTTTCAAAAAATTCCTTTTTTTTTGACATCGTTTTATTTTTGTGTTAAAATTCAGATACTAAGACATATACATCATTTAAATTCAATCAATTATACTTTGTAATTTTTAAGGAGAGATCATACAATGTTCAATTTTAAATTTGCTCTTCTTCCACTCCTCATCCTTTCAATTGGATTATCCGGATGTACAAAGCTAAATAAAGATGTCTCCAAAACACTCTCTATTGTTATAGAACCTGCTTTTAAGGAGCAGGTCCTTGATGCTGTAAAATATGCCACATCCAAAAATAACTCTCTGGAATTTGAAATTAAAATATTATCTCCTGATCCTGATAAAAGATCTGCAGAAATTCAGAAACTCCGTACACAGATCATGTCTGGAAAAGGTCCTGACTTATATCTTGTTAACTGTTCCACCGATGGAGCTGCGCAGATGAACGAACCTCTTTTTGAAAATCCTTATAAGGCAATGCAAAGTGGTGTATTCGCCTCATTGGATAAATATATGAAAAAAGATTCTTATTGGCAAAAGGAAAACTATAATCCGTCTTTTCTTCTCCCCGGTCAATATCAGGAAAGACAATATATTCTTCCTCTTTCCTGCCATTATAATATGTTAATCTCCGATACTGTACTTGATTATACACAGGAAAATGATACCTTAGAAGATTGGATTTCAAATATAAAAAGTTCTTCTGACCACGCTCTGAAAAATGCACTATTCGAATTAGATAATATCAGTGGTAACTGGTTTCAACCTGCTGCGGATTACAATTCCGGTCAGATTTTCTTTGATAAGGAAAAGTGGAGTAATTTCGCATTAGAATACTTATTATTTAAACAAGATTATTTAGAAAATGAAAAGACAAATAATACTGATACTAGCTCTTCGCATATTTTAATCTCATCTTTGGATGACATAAACGAACACACAACGCAAATAGACATAATCCCTGATATTCAGGGAAAAAAATGGCTGCCATTCGTTGCTTTGGTGCTGTAAGTATGGCATCTGATTATAAAGAAGAAGCTTATCACTTCTTAATGTATTTTTTAAATAACGTAATTCAGGAATCAACTAGTACTAATGGAATGTCACTAAGCGCAAATGGTGTCCTTGGAACAGATTATCCGGTACAAGTATCTGCCATCCGTACAAAACTGTCCTTCTTAGATCAGTCAAAACAGGATTTAGCTATAAAAGCATTTCAGTCCTTAGAAGGAGCATATTTTCCGACAGAAGTTGAACATTTTATTTATGAAGAGATTATAGAAAATAGTAGTTTATTATATGGTCCGCAAACTGATTTTAAAAAGATATGGCAAGATAAGCTTTCGGCTTTAGCAGACAAAGCATGGAATGATATCATACACAGGTGACAGAATAGTTTTAAGTGAAAGCGAGCGTGATGCAATGAAAAAAAAGAAGAAGGGATTCTTACTGGCTTTCCCTGCAATATCAGGATTTCTTTTCTTTTATCTGATCCCATTTTTGATTGTTTTGTGGTATTCTGTTTCTTTTGGTATCGGAAAACGCGAATTTGTAGGTCTTGATAATTATAAAAGAACTATTTAAAAATACAATGATTTTTACTGGACAGTAAAAAACACTTGTAAATATATGCTTGTTACAATACCAGTTACTTTAGGGACAGCTCTCTGTATTTCTGTAATTTTACAACAGATTACGAAAGGTCAGAAATTTTCCGTACTTCTCTTTCTTTATCCAATCATCATACCATCGCATCTATAGTTTTAGTCATCCAGTTTTTTTTCAAAAATAATGGTTTTTTGAATCTGATACTAAACTTTTTTTATCTTCCTGAAAAGACTGGCTTCATACATCAAGCGCTTTTTGGATCATCTGTATTTTATATTTCTGGAAATTTGTTGGATATTATATTTTCATTTATTCTTCCAGACTTCAGATGATTCCGAAAGAATATTATGAATATGCCAGTCTTCACGGAGCCGGAAAATGGCAGAGCTTTTATTATATTACCTGTCCTATATTGTTTCCGGTTATCCTTTTTACATTAATACTCTCCATAATGAATGCGTTTAAATGCTACAGAGAAGCCTTTTTACTTGGCGGAACTCATCCAGACAACAGTATTTATTTTTTACAACATTTTATGAATAATAATTTACAAAATCTGAATTACCAAAAGGTTTCCGCCAGTGCAACTATTATTACCGTATTTATTCTTTTTCTAAGTGGTCTTATCTATATGATATACTATTTTCTAAAGAGGAGGACTGCCGATGCATAAATACAAACAGTACACCCGGCTCTTTTGTTTTTTCGATCATAGCCTTTATTTTTTTATTTCCAATTATCTATCTGATTGTATTTTCAGTTTTTCATTCAGATACCGGATTTTCTCTGATGAATTATTATAAAGTTTTTCTGGCAAAACCTGATTATCTGATAAATTTTGGAGAAGCCTTGCCATGTGTCTGATGATTGCGGCAGGACAAACCCTTTTTTCCTGTATGTCAGGAACAGCATTTGCAAAATATTCTTTTCCTCTGAAAAAATTCTGGTTTATACTATTTGCACTATTTATGATTTTACCGATTCAGGTAACACTGCTGCCGAATTATATTTTATTAGAAAAACTAAAAACTTTTAAACAGTTGGAAAGCTTTGATAATCCCTGCAATATTTTCACCTTTTGGAACTGTATGGCTTACTTTCGTTTTCCAGGCAATCCCAGATTCTACACTTGATGCCGCAAGATGGATGGCGTAAATCAGCTACAAATGATTCGCTACATTATAGTTCCAAATTCAAAACCTGCCGTTATCACATTATTTATATTAGTATTTACAGAAAGCTGGAATATGGTTGAACAGCCTATCCTTTTTCTCGAAAAAGAAACCGACTATCCCCTTTCTGTTTTTCTCGCATCACTCAATCAAAATGCTGTTGGAATTCAATCCGTCTGTGGTCTACTATGTTTACTTCCAGTGACATTTTTTCTTTTTATATTACAATACAGAATTGACGGATGGACTAAAAGATATTTTATGGAGTTGATAAAATGATGAAAAAAGAAAACCTGGAATGCCGGATGTATGATCCTGATTTCTTTAATGATCTGTACTATTTTATCCATCCGTATAGAAAAATGGATGCAGATACCTGTAGAGATTGCAACGATCAGTCAGACAGAAGAAGAAAAGCTTAATTCTACCATCCGTATTCCCAAAAGTTGCTATAATACCGATACAAATATGATTTTTTATCTGGCAGAGCAAGAAGGAGTATTCGGAACAAAATTTCTCGCCTTTTCAAAGGCTGTCGATCCTCTTTCCATAACCGCAGATAGTATTCTTCTTCCGGAAGAAAAAGATGAAAAAGGACAACTTTTGCAGATCATAAAATGGTCTACATATCCATTAAAAGATGGAGATGAAGTCACCATCGATCAGGAAGGGGAACATAAAAAACAGTCTGGTGAAAACAGACGTATTTTAGAAAAGCAAAAATCTTTTTTCTTTTTGTTTGGAATAACCGTCCTGATTTTAATTTTTATCTTTGCTTTTGGAATTAAAGATTTGTATAAGTTTCCTGCCGGAGATTATAGAAAATGTGTCAGAGGAATGCTACTCATTCTGATTGGATTTGGTATCTTATGGAAAATTAACTGCACTTGTGAATATTCCGCGAGAATATCTGCCTCCGGAATGTATATTGGATCTGGGATTTTATTTACATTAATCTATAAAACGGATAAATCAAACTGCTATATGAAAAAGTTTTAAATCGCAATAGCAGTTTGACTTTCTTCTTTTTATCCTATCAATACTTTTTTTCCTTCAAATGCAAAACCATAATGATGAATCTCTTCTTTTTTTAGACCTCTGTCATATAGTTCTGCATCATAACATTTTTCTTTAATCTGTGTCAGTACCGTCTGCACAGTGTCTTCCAACGATTCTTCTCTTTTTATATTTCTCACTTTAAATTCCATAATAATCGCCGGATACTTTTTTTGTTTCTTTTATTTTAGGAATCATCATCACGTCATAACGTCCAAAACCACTTTCTCTGTTCGACCGAATCTCATAGATATCAGTCTGATCCGCAATGAGTCCCAGAACAAATCCATGATAAAATCGTTCCGGTTCATTTTGTCCTACATCAAAATAACTGAATGTTGTCATTATAATCTGATTCATATAATAGTTCATAGCATCTATATCATCACTTAATAATGCCTTCATGAACTGATTATAATTGTCAAGCTGCTCAAATACGATTTGTTCATCAAAATTAACTACGATTTCTTTTCCCTGCAGCAATTCTTCCATCTTTTCTTTGATGTCTGTGGAAGCTTTTCGAATCAGTTCATCAATCATACTATTTGAACTGGTATCTGCCCAATAAGGACGGACCTGTTTTTTATCTAAAAAATTAGTAATTGACCAAGGATTATAGATATCATGCGTATTTCCAAATACAAAACCATCATACCAGGACTTTACAAGCTTTTTCTGATTGTTCATCCCACGCTCTTCTAACGCCTGAAATACTTCTTCTTCCGAAAATCCGAAACAGGTTTCATACTCCGTTGATGTCTTGTTACAACGTTTAAGAATTATTTAAATCTGAAAATACAGATTCTTTCGACACGCGTGTAATCCCTGTCATCATTGCTCTTTCCAAATATGGATTTGTCTTAAACGTTGCATTAAATAAACTTCTGATAAATGCTGTAAATTCTTTCCAATATCCATAGAGATAAGCTTCCTGCATCGGGGTATCATATTCATCCAGCAAAATAATAACTTTCTTTTTATAATACCGGCTCAGGCAATTTGCCAGATTTTTACCGCATTACAGATTGTATCATTTGCCACCTGTTTTTTGATTCCTGGATTTTTTGCATAATAATCTAACTCTTCAAAGCATTTCCTCTCACCATCCGTAAGTTCATTACTTTCAAGCAGATACCTATGTTCTGAATAGCTTCATTGATCGCCATGATAATCCCATCTCTGGCATCTTCATAATTACTGCCTTTAATTGCGGAAAAATTCAGAAAAATTACCGGATAGGTTCCTTGCATTTTACGATACTTTTCCTTTTTCCAGACTACCAATCCTTTAAAAAGGTCTTCCCGTCCTGTAAATTGATTGGAAAAGAAACAATTCAGCATACTCATATTCAATGTTTTTCCAAATCTACGCGGTCTGGTGATCAAAGTAATTTCATCTTTTGATTCCCACCACTTACAGATCAGATCTGTTTTATCAATATAAAAACAATCATTCTCCCGAAGAGATACAAAATTCTGTTTTCCGATACTGATTACTTTTTGCATGAAAGATTTCCTCCCTTCCTGAATATCTATGGGTTATTATATCCTATTTGTTTCTTATCTTTCAACCGCTTATTTGTGTTAAATTTCTTTTCCTTCTGTGATGGTAAAATAGGTAAACTTTTTATGATCCATTTGAATTTTTATTGTGATGGAATGATTCTTTGATTTTTCTTCTTTTATCAATTCTAAGTCTACTTTTACAAAGTAACTATTAGATTCTTTTGTTATGTTAATGTCTATTAAATTGTAGGAATCGTATTGTTGCAGAATTTTTACTGGTAAATAATAAAATGTCTTTAAGAAAGATTGGAATGCCGCTTCTGTTATGAAGTATTTTTGCAAAGGCTGAGATAAGGATTGATTATCACTTCCGGTTTCCAGAATTTTTTTGTATTCTGTCTCTGCCCTGGAATCGTCATTTAGCCATTCATATATGAAAGTAGTAATTACTTCTTTGTCCGGCTGATATTTCTGCAACGATATTATGATTATCGCACAGAGAACAATAATAGTACCAATGGAACTGGATAATCTTTTTTTCATAGGCATTATTTTAAACCTCCTTTGTTCTTTATAAATATCATATATATGATTTTTATTGATGGCAATATTTTTTACAGTTTTTCATATTTATTTTTTGCTTCATTGATACACATTTTTACATGTGTTATACTGAAAAAAAAAATGATTGCAAAACTTAAAAGCCGAAAATGAATCAACGAAATAAGGAACTATTATTGATCTAGATACTATAAAACTCAAAAACAAGTCAACAGAATAAGAATATTTTATTGACTTAGATACTGTAAAATTCAAAGCTAATCAACGAAATATGCAGATATAGTTGATTTAGAATTTACAGAAATTAAAAACAGATCAACAAATTCGTTTAATCTGGTTGATTGAAAATTACAGAAATCATAAATAAATCAACAAATTCGGCGTTGCTAGAGATGTTGGAAAATAATTGAATTAAATTTAGGGAACGCAAGACAGGCGCGGGAAGCGGAGCTGAAGCTCCTGTTCCGCTGGAGATTGATTAGTTTGTGGAATGATGCACTCTACTCTTTTGCCCCGACACATACGCTGTGCTGCATTCGGCTAATGCTGTCGCATCATCCGAATGAGAGCTGGCGCTCTATATAAAAATAAAAAGATGCCAAAAATCATGCTCGCATGATTTTTGACATCTTTCCATTTTTATGCACAGCTTGTAGCGTTTTCAAATTGCGAGTTATACAGCTCTGCGTAGAATCCATTTTTTGCCAGAAGTTCTTCGTGGTTTCCTTGTTCGATGATATCGCCGTCTTTCATTACCAGGATGAGATCTGCGTCTCGTATGGTGGAGAGTCTGTGGGCGATTACGAAGCTGGTTCTGCCTTTCATGAGGTTATCCATGGCTTTCTGGATCTGGACTTCGGTTCTGGTGTCTACGGAGCTGGTAGCTTCATCGAGGATCAGAATCTTTGGATCAGCCAGGATGCTCTGGCGATCGTGAGGAGCTGTTTCTGACCCTGGGATACGTTGCTGGCTTCTTCGTTGAGAATCATGTTGTATCCGCTTGGAAGAGTCTGGACGAAACGATGTACGTGGGCAGCTTTGGCTGCTGCTACGACTTCTTCGTGGGTGGCATCGAGTTTTCCGTATTTGATATTATCTTCGATGCTTCCGCTGAACAGCCAGGTATCCTGAAGTACCATTCCGAACATCTGTCTGAGTTCGCTCCGATTGAAGTCTTTGATGTTGTGTCCATCGATCTTGATTGCCCCGCTGTTGACATCATAGAAACGCATCAGCAGTTTGATCATGGTTGTCTTTCCTGCTCCGGTTGGTCCTACGATGGCGATCTTCTGTCCTTCTTTTACTTTTGCAGAGAAATCATTGATGATGATATGCTCCGGATTGTATCCGAAGTGTACGTGTTCAAATTCTACATTTCCCTGTAATCCTTCTACAGATACTGGATTTTCAGCAAACTGATCTTCTTCTTTTTCGTCCAGGAATTCAAATACTCTCTCTGATGCAGCGGCTGTCGACTGGAGCATGTTTGCTACCTGTGCAACCTGTTGGATCGGCTGTGTAAAGGATCTTACATACTGGATAAAGGACTGGATATCTCCAACTTCGATGGTCTGTTTGATTGCAAGGTAACCTCCTAAGATAGAAACTCCTACATATCCAAGGTTTCCGACAAACTGCATGATTGGCATCATCATTCCGGAAAGGAACTGTGATTTCCATGCAGAACGGAACAGGATATCATTAGTCTCATCAAATTCGCGGATCACATCTTCTTCTTTATTGAATGCTTTGACAATATTATGTCCGCCATATACTTCTTCTACCTGACCATTGATATGTCCCAGATATTCCTGCTGGCTTTTGAAGTATTTCTGTGAGTGTTTTACGATTACAGAAATCAGTACCATAGATACCGGCAGGATCAGAAGTGCGATCACAGTCATCAGCGGACTGATACTGATCATCATGATCAGTACACCGATGATTGTTGTCACGGATGTGATCATCTGGGTTGCACTCTGGTTCAGGCTCTGGCTCAGAGTATCTACGTCATTGGTTACTCTGGAAAGAACTTCTCCGTGTGTAGTCGTATCAAAATAATTCATCGGCATGCGGTTAATTTTCTCAGAAATTTCTTTTCGCATGCGATAGGTCAGCTTCTGTGATACGCCTGTCATGATATATCCCTGGATAAAGGAGAAACATGCGCTGATCACGTACAGACACAATAAAGTTAACAGGATTTTACCAATCTTTGTAAAATCAATTCCGCTACCGCCGGATACTTTTCCAACCAGACCTTTGAAAATCTCCGTTGTCGCTTTTCCCAGAATCTTCGGACCAACGATATTGAAAACTGTACTTCCGATTGCGAATATCATAACAAAGAAAATACCGATTTTATATTCACTAAGGTAAGTAAAAAGTTTCTTCATAGTACCTTTGAAGTCTTTTGCTTTTTCGCCGGTTCCCATTCTTCCATGTCCACCGCCCATAGGTCCTCTTCTTCTTGGCTGATTACTCATACTATGCTTCCTCCTTTCCGTCAGTCTCATCATTCAAGTCTCTTGCCAGCTCTGTTTCTGAAAGCTGGGATGAAGCAATCTGATAATAAGCCTCACAGGATTTCAGAAGTTCTTTATGCGTTCCGATTCCTGCAACTTCTCCATCATCCAGGACAATGATCTGCTCTGCATGCAAGATCGTACTGATTCTCTGTGCTACGATGATCACTGTACTGTCCTGTGTATTTTCTTTCAGCGCCGCACGAAGTGCCACGTCCGTCTTATAATCCAGTGCTGAAAAACTGTCGTCAAAAATATAAACCTTCGGATTTTTTTGCGATCGCACGTGCAATGGACAGACGCTGCTTCTGACCTCCGGATACATTGGATCCTCCCTGCGCGATCGGGCTGTTATATTTCTTATGTTTTTCTTCGATAAATTCGGTTGCCTGTGCAATTTCCGCTGCTTTCTTCATCTCAGCTTCGGAACCATCCGGATTGCCGTACAGAATATTGGACTCAATTGTTCCTGAGAAAAGTACACCTTTCTGTGGAACGTATCCAAGCTCATCCGCAGATCATGCTGGGAAATGGTGCGGATATCTTTTCCATCCAATGTGATCGTACCTTCTGTTACATCGTAGAATCTTGGAATCAGGTTGATCATCGTAGATTTACCACTACCGGTACTTCCGATGATCGCCG